>WNFG01005354.1_pt1 | contig 10788 bp, 7 predicted proteins | sample 5400431 | NCBI WGS metagenome assembly WNFG01 (sample SAMN13153346, study PRJNA577476) | soil metagenome | isolation source: 120 cm saprolite under Douglas fir tree site 2 hole 3 replicate 2 | place: USA:California | collected 2015-04-18
CGGTTTTTGCGGGCGTTCTCGGCTTCTCTGATGCGTGCTTTGGACGCGTTTTCCGGAAGGAATAAACCGTCGAATTTCATTTGCTCTCCTAAGTAGTCGATTCTGTGACTGCTGCCCGCCGGATTTCCATTCACGGTCAGGAGACTTGACTCACATTAGAATCAACGATTTGAGTTAGAGCAGCATTAGAGATTAATTAGAAACGCTTAATTATTAGTGCGTCTTTCGGGGCATGACGCGCTTGCGGAGAATATCGCTGCCGCAACCAGAGCAAAAGTCAAAACCATAACCCTGCCTTGCTTTTCCTGCATATCTCTGCGCCCCCTGCGGTCTCTGCGGTGAGGGGGTTTTGGTTGCGGCTTCGTCACGCTGCATTTCGAGGTTTTAGGTTTGCTTTTAAAAAAGGGGTCAAGCGAGGGTAAGGATCATAAATTTCAAATCTAAATTTTCAAATTTGAAATCTTCTTATTCCTGGTTGGGCGTTGCGGAATTGTGCTTTACGCGCTTTCGCGGCGGAGCGGCGATTTTGCCGGGCTCTGGCGGTTTGCCGCCGAAGTCCTCTTTGGCGATCTGTGCCTGGCGCTCGGCTTCCGTCTCCGCCAGATTTTTTTCCACGGCGAGATTCTGTTTGACCGCTTTTTGGGCCAGCATCTCTTCAACTTCGAAAGGCGTCATGCCTTCATCGGATTGCTCTTCCGGCTCTTTCGCGGCCGCTTTCGCGTCATCGCCGCCCGGCGGGATGCCCGCTTCACTTACCCCTGTGAGAACCACGCGCTCGACGACGTCCGGTTGCGCCGGGTCGCCGGAAATGCCGTAACCAACTTCCAGCTTCTTCAACAGCGCGGTCAGTGAATCGCGGAGAGCGGCGGGACCGGCTTCCGCGGTGACCGGACGATCGGCCAGAGAGTCGGGCAGATCGAACGTTACGCCGGTTTTCTCGCCGATCGCCGCCAGCAGATCGCCCAGCTTAATCTGACGGGCGCTGATCTTAAGCATGTGCGCATCATCGTAATTTACCGTCAGACCGGAAATCGTCGTCGAGGATGTCTCCGGCGCATCGGCGCTTACGATCACGGGCGTCGTGGTCTGGTTGCCGGAACTCAAGTCATTATTGCCAGGCGCAGCCTGTCCGAAGGACAGCGCCGAGAGAATCGGCAGCAGCAACAAAGCGAATTGAGCGCGATTGCACATTCGTTCCTTCTTCCTGGATATTACGACGAAACAAGACAGGAAGCATTCACATTAGTAATTTTAATTGTGAGCGCGCATCCGGATTTCCAGCCTGGCAGCTACCAGCCAAAAGCCGGCGGCCGGCAGCCAGCAGCTAATTGATCATCAGCGTCTTCTCGGCTGCCGTTCGCTCGGGGCCGTGACAGGCGACGTGCAACGGAAGAATGACGCGGAAGCAGGTGCCTTCGCCTTTTCTGCTGGTGACCTCGATGTGTCCGCCATGGGCTTCGGCGATGGAGCGGGCGAAAGAGAGCCCCAGTCCGGTGCCGGGAATGCCCGACTCCACTGCCGCCGGAGCGCGATAATTGCGGTCGAAAACATGAGGAAGATCCTCAGGACTGATGCCGAAGCCGGTATCGGCCACGGTGATGATCGCGAGCTGCCCGTTGGAGGAGAGCGAGACATCAACACGTCCGTTGGCGGGCGTGAACTTGACGGCGTTGTCGAGCAGGTTCAGCAGCAGGCGCCAGATATGGCCCGCATCGAACTCGCCGATGACATTGGGCTGCAGATTTCCGTTAATCGTTACATGACGTTCGCCGGCGCTCAATCCCACGCCGTCCACCGCGGTCTTCACCAGTTCATAGAGGTCTTCGGGCTGGCGATTGATTCGGATTTCCGTGTAGTCGGTCTGGGCCGTGGCCAGCAGGCCCGAGAGCGTGCGCGAGAGCAGTTCCACGTGTTCGAGCTGCTTCGAGAGCATCTTGCGATAGTCTTCGCCCAGATCGCCCATGCGCAAAGCGTGCTCGGTCTCGGCCCGCAGCACGGTGAGGGGCTGGCGCAGTTCGTGCGAAAGGTTTTTCAGGAACTCGCTGGTCCGCTGGAAGGAGGACTGGAAGCCTGAAATCATGGCGTTCAGCGTGGTGGTGAGCTGCTCCAACTCGTCCCCTCGGCCGCTCAGCGGGAGCCGGCGGCTGGGATCGAGAATGCTGATCTGCTTGATTGCCGCGTTAATCTGCTCCAGAGGATGCAGCGCGCTCCCGGCCGTGATCCACGAGATCAGGCTCTGCGTCAGCACGATCATGGGAATGATCGCCAGAATAAAAAGAGCGATGCTGCGGCATGTATCATCCGCCTCCGCCAGAGACGTCCCCACGCGCATCAGATAGCGGATGCGGTGCTGGCCTTCCACCGGCGAATTGTAGACGCGCACCCGGGTCCCGCCGGGCGCATCGAATGTATCGTAGGTGGCGCGTCCGGTTTCGAGCGCCTGCCTTGCCTGCGCGCTCACCGGGAATTTGAAGGCCGTCGGGTCGTCGGAATCCGCCACGACTTTCGCGTCGAGGTCGAGAATCTGATAATAGCGGAGCGACTTCTCGAACTGCTCGCGCACTTCGGGATCGGCCTGCTCCTTCAGCGAGGTCACGCTGTTGTGATGGATCTGCGACACGCTGCGCACCGCGATGAACCGGTCCTGCAGCTCCTCGTCGACGGTGCTGTAGATATGGCGCGCGACCAAAATGTACGCGCCCCAGGCCAGCAGCGATACCAGGATGGTGAAAGAGAGAATCTGCTTCACCGCCAGCCGGAACCGCAGTCCGCCGATGGAGCGCAGACTCATTGCAGGTCGGCGAGCATGTATCCCACGCCCCGGGCCGTGTGGATCAGCGGCTTTCTCGCGCCGTGATCGATCTTGGCGCGCAGGTAATTGATGTACACGTCCACGATGTTGGTGAGGCCCTCAAAGCCCAGGTTCCAGACGTGCTCCACGACCATGGTGCGGGTCACGGTGCGTCCCGCGTTGCGCATCAGATACTCGAGCACCGCGTATTCGCGCTGGGTGAGGCTGATGGGCTTTCCCGCGCGCGTGACTGTGTGACGCATGCGGTCGATTTCCAGATCGTCGACGCTCAGCTTGTCGATCAGTTCGTTGGGACGGCGCAACAGGGCATAAACCCGCGCCAGCAGTTCTTCGAAGGAAAATGGCTTCACCAGATAATCGTCGGCCCCGGCCTGCAATCCGCTGACCCGGTCCGATACTTCGCCGCGCGCGGTGAGCAGCAGGGTACGCTTGTTGGAACCCGCCTTGCGCAGCCTTTTCAGCACCGTCAGGCCGTCCATCTTGGGGAGGTTCCAGTCCAGAACGACCAGATCGTAATCGATCTCGGTCGCCAGGTGCAGTCCTTCTTCTCCGTCTTTCGACAGGTCCACGGCAAAATGGTCGGCTTCCAGACCTTTTACCAGTATGCGTGCAATTTTAGGATCGTCCTCAATAACAAGAATGCGCAAATCCCACCTCCCGGATGGTGAGAACACCATGAACTCAGATTTGTTTCCCTGCTGCCGGCCATCTGAGGGTCGCACGGCAAAGGCTCATCCGCTGTATGTCTTCAAATTCACATCACGGCATTTGTCTGGAAGGGGGAGGGAGACTCATGCCGTCGCGCGTCGAATTTCTTAATGCTGTACGAGATTTAAATTAAATTCGATTAATCTTTCGTTCAGCGCGAGAATGAGTGTCCCAAATAGTGCCATTCAATCGTGAAAAAAGTTTAATTGTCAGTAATTTCGGAATTCAGAACAAAAAATCCTATAAATCACAAAACAGTTGTGAGGCCGATCTTGCATCGGAAGGGCTTCCGAAAGACCCAGTTGCACTTCGCCTGTGCGACCAAACCGAGTTCGGTGCTCGACACCCGGACAGCCGACACTTTTCCTGGCGAACGCTGTTTTATTCGGACCTCTTGTATCATTGCTAAACTATTGATAATAAAACTTTTATTTTATTTCCTGGAAGGATATTTTTCGGTTTTTACGGAGAACGAGCAGAGTCGAAAAGCCCTTCTTTCGCCCCCGGCGGCATTGGCCATCCGGGCAGCGTCAGGAGGCTCCAAATACCGGAGCAGTGTGGTACTGAAGGACATCAGATTTTACGAAAACAGAACATGTTGTTTCTATTATCAGGAATTAATATACAGAAGACGCAGAAATTGTCTTCCTGAATTCGTAAATGACCTTACTGGAAGTTCATTGTCCTAATTAATTAAATATCGAAATATTGATGTCCTTTAGGACAATTATTTGACGCTGCATATTGTCCTTTGGTGCATGTACCTATGTGGCCTTTTGGGGTATTTTTAATCTTCTCATGATAGGGCGGCTTGATTTTTTACATTTTCTTTTGTGGAAGAGGCTTTTTGGTTATCTTTCCCGGCGCAATTCTTTTCATTCCGGAAACACATTTGACTCAGTTTCCGCCCCCCGGATTTCTTAGGTCGGATCGCACAATAGGTTTGTGATGAACGATTCATCGAACGTGATTCTTAATTGCAGGTGAATTTCTCATTAAGCATTTCGCCCGCCCAGGACCAAATGAATCCGCCGAAGGCAGCGCGACATCTCATGATGTACGCGCCCTGGCGGTATCAGCGGCTTGTACCCAGCCTCAAGCACATCTCAGGAGACACCGGATGCCCCCAATGCCCGATCTTTTTGCGCCGTATCGTCTGGGCGAACTGCAATTGCCCAGCCGCATTCTCATGGCGCCCATGACGCGCAGCCGCGCGGGCGCGGGCAGCGTGCCCACCGGCCTGATGGCCACCTATTATCAGCAGCGCGCTTCCGCGGGTCTGATCGTTACCGAGGCCACGCAGGTCTCAACTCAGGGAGTGGGTTATCCTGGCACGCCCGGCATCTACAGCGATGAACAGGTTGCGGGATGGAAGCTCACCACCGACGCAGTCCACCGCGGCGGCGGACGAATTTTTCTTCAGCTCTGGCACGTCGGACGCATCTCGCATCCTTCTTTGCAGCCCGGCGGAGCGCTGCCGGTCGGGCCTTCCGCCATCGCCGCCCAGGGCGAAGTCTATACCGCCGCCGGCCCGCAGAAGTTCGTTGCGCCGCGCGCGCTCGAAGCCGGCGAGATCCCCGGCATCGTCCGCGGCTTCGCCGAGGGAGCGCGCCGCGCCCAGGCTGCGGGCTTCGATGGCGTGGAAATCCACGGAGCCAACGGCTATCTGATCGATCAGTTCCTGCGCGACGGCGCCAACCAGCGCACGGATGAATACGGCGGCTCGGTGGAGAATCGGGCGCGCTTCCTGCGGGAAGTGACCGAGGCGGTGGTCCGGGTCTGGGGACCGCGGCGCGTGGGCGTGCGTCTTTCACCTGTCAGCGGTTTCAACAGCATGAGCGACTCCGATCCGCACAAGACCTTTACTTACGCGGCCAGGATGCTCAACGATCTGAAAGTCGTCTACGTTCACGTGGTGGAAGCGCTCACGGAAAAGCCCCGTTCGGCGGGCAGAGTCACCCCGCTGATCCGCACCAATTACAAAGGCGCTCTGATCGCCAACGGCGGATACGATCTGAACTCCGGCAACGCGGCCGTGTCTTCGGGCGAAGCCGATCTGATCAGCTACGGCGTGCTGTTCCTGGCCAACCCCGATCTGCCCGTCAGGTTCGGACTCGGCGCCCGCGAACTGAACACTCCTCAGCAGAAGTCGTTCTATGGAGGCGATCAGCACGGGTACACGGACTACCCGACGCTGACTGGCGCGTAGGGCAGCGGCATTTTCGATACCGCGCCTCCGGAAAAATAAAAGGTCCGTTGCAGCACCGGGCTGCGACGGACCTTATGTGCGAATGGTTCCGTTCGATGCTACTTCGGGGGCGCCGGTCTCTTCTTGGATAACTCCTTCACGGCGTCGCTCTGCGCATGCGGCTTCACATCGCCGCAGTCGGCGCCCAGCCACTTCCCGCTCATGTTCGTCCTGACCGTCATCGGCGCTCCTTTGCCCACAGGCGTCAGGACCGTTTCAAGTGTGCCGCTCCAGTTCTCCGGGTTGGACGCCGTGACCCGTATGGTTCCGGTGCTGTTGTAACGATCGCCCTTGCAATCCACCCGGACTTCCTGAACGCTCGCCGTGGACTTCAGGATGGTCTTTGTGCATTTTCCGTCGTCCTTGTCATTTAAGAACTGCGCTTTGTTCAGATCTTCCGTGGTGACGCAGGTCTTGCGAACGTGGGGAACGGCGGAATTGGCCTGGGCTTTCTTCTGGGCCGCTTCGATTCTGGCGCGCATCTCCGGTGACATACTCGCCCTCATCTTGTCCATCTGCGCCTGCTGTTCAGGAGGAATCGCCGGCGCTCCCGCGGACTGGCTCGCGGTCGTGGTCTCCCACAGCCCGGGTTTGATGTTGAAATTGTCGGACGCCGCAACGGCGGTAAGAGAAAACAGGGCCAGCGAGAAAAATTTCGGCAGATGTTTTTTCATAGCGCTCGAAGTATAACACTGGTCCCAAAATATTTTGCCGCCGATTTACGCGGATTAAGACAAAGGTTTCAAATTTAAAATTTCAAATTTAAAATTTCAAATCTTGTGCTTTATCCCTTTGTTTTATCGAAGTCCGCGAACGTCTTACCCTCTTCCGCCAGTTTCTTCAGCAAGGGGGCCGGTTCCCACAGCTCGCCGTGCTGTTTCTGGAATTCCAGGATGCGGGCATAGACGTTTTTCAGGCCCACGGTGTCGGCGTACCACATCGGGCCGCCGCGATGGCCGGGGAAGCCGTAGCCGGTGAGATAGATGATGTCGATATCCACGGCGCGCAGGGCGTAGCCTTCTTCGAGAATTTTCGCGCCTTCATTCACCAGGATGTAAATGCAGCGGTCGACGATTTCCTGTTCTGAAATCGCATGCTGGGGGATGCCTGCCTCCGCCGACCACTGGCGCACAAGGGCCGTGACCTCCGGATCGACGATGGCTTTGCGCTCGGCGTCGTACTTGTACCATCCCGCGCCGGTTTTCTGTCCGTAGCGCCCCATCTCGCACAGCTTGTCTTCGGCGATCGGCTGCCGGACGCCCGGCTTTTCCAGATGGCGGTATTCCTTGCGAATGCGCCAGCCCACATCGAGGCCGGCCAGATCGCCGGTCGCCATCGGCCCCATGGCCATGCCGTAGTTGTAGAGCGCGCTGTCCACGGCTTCAACGGTGGAGCCTTCTTCCACCAGGAACTGTGCTTCGCGCCGGTAGGGCCCGAACATGCGGTTGCCGACAAACCCGCGGCAGTTGCCCACCAGAACGCCGACTTTGCCCAGCTTCTTCGAGAGCGCCATGCAGGTGGCAATCACTTCCTTGCTCGACGCCTTTCCCCGGACGATCTCCAGCAGCCGCATCACGTTCGCGGGCGAAAAGAAATGCGTGCCGATCACGGCCTCGGGACGCTTCGTGGCCGATGCAATCTCGTCGATGTTCAGCGTCGAGGTGTTGCTGGCCAGGATCGCGCCGGGTTTGCAGATGCGGTCAAGCTCGGCGAAGATCTCTTTCTTGAGCGCCATGCCCTCGAACACCGCTTCCACCACCATGTCCACTCCTGAGAAGCCGTCCCAGGTCAGCGTCGGGCTGATCAGTTTGAGGCGTTCATCCATATACTGCTGGGTGAAACGGCCGCGCTTCACCGAGTTGGCATAGTTCTTCGTGATGGTGGCCATGCCGCGGTCCAGCGCCGCCTGATCGGTTTCTCTGAGCAGTACCGGAATGCCGGCATTGGCGAACACCATGGCGATGCCGCCGCCCATGGTTCCGGCGCCGACCACCGCCGCCGATTTCACCGGGATGAGCGGCGTCTCTTTCGGCACATCGGGAATCTTCGCCACTTCGCGTTCGCCGAAGAAAACATGAATCATGGCCTTCGACTGGTCCGAGAACAGGCACTTGAGGAACAGCTTTTGCTCTTCCTGCGAGCCTGCGTCAAACGACATCTTGGTCGCCGCTTCCACGGCGTCGATAGCCGCCAGCGGGGCCATCAGTCCGCGCTGCTTCTTCTTCGCGTTCTCGCGCGCGGCGGCAAAGATGGCGGCATTCTGTTCCGGAGTGCCAAGCTTTTCGTTGCGCTCGCGGGTCTTGCGCGCCGGCCTGCCCGCCACCTCGCGCGCAAAGGCCAGCGCTCCCTGCAGCAGATCGCCCTCAATCATGCGGTCCACAATCCCGATGGCCAGCGCGTCTTTGGCTTTCACCGGATTGCCGTCCGCGCACATCTCCACGGCCTTGGCGACGCCCGCGAGTCGCGGCAGCCGCTGCGTGCCCGCCGCGCCTGGGATAATCCCCAGCTTCACCTCGGGCTGCCCCACCTGCGCATCGGGGGACGCAACGCGATAGTGTCCCGCCATGGCCAGTTCCAGTCCGCCGCCAAACGCCGTTCCATGGATGGCCATCACCACCGGCACCCGGCAATCCTCAATGCGGGTCAGCAAAGGCAGAAACGCGGATGTCCCGCGCTCGGTCTTGCCCGAAGTCATCTTCCCGAACTCCTTGATATCAGCGCCCGCGACAAACGTCCTGCCGCCCCCGATCAAAACCGCGGCCTTCACGCCGGAGTCCTCATTGATCTTGGCAATCGAGTCGGCGATGCCCTCGGGCACGCCCGGGCTCAGCGCGTTGACCGGTGGATTGTTGATGGTGATGATCGCAATATCGTTGTCTTTGGTGAGTTGGACCAGATCGCTCATGAGTGTGGATTCTCTCTTTAATTGGATAAGTGCGGTTCACCGCAACGGAAAATCAGTAGCCGCTGATTCCGCTGATGAACGCTGATAAAAACAACAGATGATAATAAAGCAATGCAGGGCCGCCAGAGAGCCGTTCTTTTTATTTTGTTTTCGCGGGGTTTTTGGCCTTAATCCGCGCTCCTCCGCGAAAATCCGCGGTAAAAGGTTTTGGCATTTCTTCCTTGTTTTTCCTTTGCGTCTTTAGCGCCCTTTGCGGTGGAAAAAGGTTTCCCAATATACTACCGACGAACAACAAGGAGCACGAGATGCGGGCAGTATTGTGCAGGGAACTGGGCGGGCCGGAAAAGCTGGTGGTCGAAGACATTCCTTCGCCTCCGATGCGTGACGGCGCGGTACGCGTGGCCATCCATGCGGCGGGCCTGAATTTTGCGGATATCCTGCTGATCGCCGGACAGTACCAGACCAAGCCCCCGCTTCCGTATACCCCCGGCTCGGAAGCCGCCGGCGTTGTTACCGAAGTCGGCGCGGGCGTCCGTCACGTGAAGCCCGGCGACCACGTGATGGCCATCCTCGAAGGCGGAGGCTACGCCGAAGAAGCCGTTACGGACGCGGCCCGCGTCCTGCCCATCCCCGCCAACATGGATTTTGCCGATGCCGCCGGCTTCCCCATCGCCTACGGCACATCGCACGGCGCGCTGGAGTGGCGCGCCAGATTGAAGCCCGGCGAGTGGCTGCTGGTCACCGGCGCAGCCGGAGGCGTCGGTCTGACAGCGGTAGAGATCGGCAAAGCCATGGGCGCGCGGGTCATCGCCGCCGCCGGCAGCCCGGAAAAACTCAAGGTAGCCCAGGACCACGGCGCGGATCATCTGATCGACTACTCAAAGGAAGACCTCCGCGAGCGGGTGAAAACCATCACGGGAGGCAAGGGCGCGGACGTGATCTACGATCCGGTCGGTGGAGACGTCTTCGAAGCTTGTATGCGCAGCATCGCCTGGGAAGGTCGCATCATCGTCATCGGCTTCGCCGCCGGAAAAATCCCCCAGATCGCCGCGAATCTGGTGCTGGTCAAAAACATCGACGTCATCGGCTTCTTCTGGGGAAGTTATCTTCCGCGCAAACCTGAACTGGTCGGCCAGTCGATGAAACAACTCCTGCGCTGGTTCGAAGAAGGAAAGCTTAAGCCGCACGTTTCAGACCGCTTCGATCTGAAAGACGCGGCCCAGGCTCTTGAAATGCTGAAGCAGAGAAAATCGACAGGGAAAGTCGTGCTGACCACGGGCAGGTAAAAGCAAAGTCAAAAGCAAAACCAGAAATCCTGAAACACGGAGGAATCGGAGGATAAAACGATAAAACCGAGGTTTTTTGGGGTTGTGTCGGGACTTAAAAACACCGTGGTTCTGAGATGCTTTCAATGCCGCGGCATTTTCTTACTAAAGCTTTCCTCCGCGTCCTCCGTTTTTATCCTCCGTTTCCTCCGTGTTTCAGGATTTCTGGTTTTGTTTTTGCTTTTCAGCCTTGCCCTTCAGGGCTGCCTCGGCCGTTTCAAGTTCCTTGCGCCGTTTCGAATCCACCTGCGGAAATTCCAGCTTCAGTTCGCGCAGCGTCTCGATGATCGCCGAGCTCACCACCAGGTGCGTCACATACTTATGGTCCGCGGGGACGATATACCACGGCGCATCGGGTGTGGCCGTGTGGCAGATCATATCGTTGTAGGCGTTCATGTAGTCGTCCCAGTGTTTGCGTTCGAGGACGTCGGCGTCGGAAAACTTCCAGTTCTTTTCCGGCTCTTCCAGCCGTTTGAGGAACCGTTCTTTCTGCGTTTCCTTGGAAACATGCAGAAAGAATTTCCGGACGATCACGCCGTTATGCGAAAGATACTGCTCGAAGTTCTGAATGTCTTCAAAGCGCTCCTTCCAGATGCGCTTGCTGACCAGTTCCTCCGGCAGATGCTGTTTGGCCAGAAACTCAGGGTGTACCCGCACCACCAGCACTTCCTCATAATACGACCGGTTGAAGATGCCGATGTGCCCGCGCTGGGGCAGTGCGCGGGCGGCCCGCCACATGTAGTCATGGTCGAGTTCCTCGGTGGAAGGCTGCTTGAAACTGGTGACCTGG
>WNFG01005356.1_pt1 | contig 10788 bp, 6 predicted proteins | sample 5400431 | NCBI WGS metagenome assembly WNFG01 (sample SAMN13153346, study PRJNA577476) | soil metagenome | isolation source: 120 cm saprolite under Douglas fir tree site 2 hole 3 replicate 2 | place: USA:California | collected 2015-04-18
CGGCCATTCCTGGGGGGTAACAGGGACACATGGGCGCTGCTATCCCAATGAAGACAAAGAAGATTGTGAATTCCCCGCTGTGAGGTAACTGTACGCCTCGCTGCGCTCAGTGCGCCCTGGCCTTGCCCCGCCGCACACCCATTGGATGCACAACGGCTCTCGCCCGTTTCACGCGGAACCAAACCAAGTTACACGCCGACGGGCCAATCCGTCAACTGTTTTGTTTCCTTACAGGTAACAGGGCGCACCGAGTCGAGGCCCGGAGCCACTTGGACCCGTCGATTTCGGTTTCATCGGCTCCGCTCAGGGCAGCAGGGCAGGTGGCAGCGCTGCGTTTCCGTAGCGCCGCCTTCTGGCCGATTTATTCCCCGGTCCGGGATGTTACTGTGGCAGCTCAGCAAGGCGCCGCCGCAGCTCCTGCTTGCGCCCCAGCAACCGGCGCAGTTCGCCGTCACCGGGCGCCGCGGGACGCTCCTCGATCTGTTTCTGCACTGCGGCAAGCTCTTCTTCCGCCTGCCGGCGCTTCAGCACGCGGAGACAACTTTCGGCCTCTTCCCAGGTGGGCTCGGCGGCCGGTTCGAAGACAATTTCAAACAGCAGCCGACGGTCTTTCTCGTCCAACGTGTTTGCCAGAGCCGCGGAATCGGGACGCTCGCCCGCCCGGCAGGCCTCCAGCAGCGCCGCAAGAATCTTTTCTGTCTCCAGCCCCTTGTGCATTTCGGCCGAGCGAAGCTCTTCTGCGAGACGGTCGCGAAAGCCTTCGGCTTCGACCAGCATCTGGACCAGCCGCCGCTCGGCCGGCTTTGATGCTCGGGACATCAGCTCGGGCTTGGCTCTCACTTCGCTGCGGCGCTCGGCGGCGGCGCGGCGCAGCGACTCGCGCAGCACCGGCTCGTCCACGCGCAACTGCTGGGCGATGCGTGTGGCCCACTCCGAGCGCAGCAGGCGGTTGGGGATGCGCTGCACGTAGGGCATTAGAAAATTTACGGCGCGTAGCTTGCCCTCGCCGGTCGAAAGGTCCATCTGCCGGGCGCGGGCGATCAGGTAGTCCACGTATGCCGGAGCTTGCTCGAGCAGCTTGCGGTAGGCCTCCGCGCCCTGTTCGCGGATGAACTTGTCGGGATCGGCCCCGCCGGGCAGGGCCAGCACGCGCACGTCACAACCCTGCTCGAGCAGGATGGCGAGCGAGCGCTCGGTGGCCGCCTGGCCGGCGGTGTCGGGGTCGTAGTTCACCACCACGCGGCGCGTGAAGCGGCCGAGCAGCTTTGTCTGCGTCTCGGTGAGGCTGGTGCCGCAACTGGCGACCACATTGGCCACGCCGGCGCGCGCCACCGTGATCGTGTCCATGTAGCCTTCGACCAGCACGGCGAAGTCGCGCTGCCGCAGCGCCTCCTTGGCGCGGTCGAGGTGATAGAGCACGTTGCTCTTCGAGTAGATCGGAGTCTCAGGCGAATTCAGGTACTTGGGCAGGTCGTCGCCCAGGGCGCGCCCGCCGAACGCCACCACCTTCCCGGAATCATTGGCGATGGGGAACACGATTCGCCGGCGGAAGCGGTCGTAGAGCCTCCCGCCTGGGTCGCGCACCACCAGGCCGGAGAGCTCCAGCAGCTTGTCCGGATATTTCTGCTTGAGGTGGCGATAGAGCGCGTCGCCGCCCGAGGGCGCATAGCCCAGGCCGAAGCGAGCGATCGCCTCGCTGTCGAGCCCGCGATCTTCCAGATAGGCGCGCGCCGCCTTACCCTCGGAAGTGGCCTCCAGTTGTCGCGCAAAAAATGTCGCTGCCTCGCGATGCATCTCCACCAGCGCCGTGCGCTGCTGGGTCTCGCGCTTCTCCTCCTGCGTGCGCGCGCGCGGCCGGGGGATCGGGATGCCGCACTTCTCCGCCACCGCGCGCACCGCTTCCGGGAAGCTGAGTTTTTCCACCTCCATCACGAATTTGAAGACGTCGCCACCCACGCCGCAACCGAAGCAGTGGTAGATTTGCTTGACTGGGTGCACCGCGAACGAGGCCGTTTTCTCGGAATGGAACGGGCACAGGCCGGTGAAATTCTGCCCGCTCTTCTTCAGATGGACGTATTCCCCGACGACGCGGACGATGTCCGCCTGCTGCTTCACGCGATCCGCTAGGGAGCCAGCTTCGGCCATAGGAATTGAAATTCGAAAAGCGAAACTTGAAACTCGCCCTAACCAGGAGGCGGGTTCTGCGCCTTCTCGCTCCGCAATTCTACTACGGTGATGGCGGTGCCACCGCGGTCTTCGGCCTCGGCCGAAATGCGCTCGGCCAGAGGATGCGACGTCAGAAATTCCGCGAGGCCGCGGCGCAGCGCGCCGGTGCCGTGGCCGTGGATGATGCGTATGCGCGGGGTGCCTGCGAGCGCCGCCTGATCGAGAAATTTGTCTACCCGACGGGTAGCCTCCTCGACCGTGCAGCCGATGACGTTGATTTCGTCTGCAGAAGGCTCCTCGCTCGGCTGCGAATGAACGGTGATTCCACTACCGGGGCGTTCGCGCCCATGGGCGGGGCCATGCTTGTCTTGAGCGGAGCCGAATGGGGCTTGCCCTGAGGACGGCCGCGGGGGGCCGCCACTACGGCTGGCGATTCCCGGCTGGGCCTCTTCGCTCACGATCGCGGTGATGTCGCCGAGCGAGACCTTCATCCGCAGGGGCCCGGCTTCGACTTCGGCGGAGCGGGCGTCAAACCGGCGCAATACGACCGGCGCGGAAAGTCCGCGGACGCGCACCCGCACGCCCGGCACGAGTTGCTCCGGCGTGACGGGCTCGAGCTGAGCCTCGGCGGCGATACCCAGGTCCTGCTGGGACTCGGCGAGGTGCGCTACAACGGCGGCGTCGGCTTCCTCGCGCGCTTCGCCGCGGGCCTTCACGGCTCGTCGTCCAGCTTGCTTTTCGAGTTGTGCCCGCAGCTCGCGCTCCTTGATCGCCTCCACAGTCTTTGAGATTTCGCGCTCATGCTGCTCGAGCGCCTCGGCGAACCTCTGTTCGAGCTCCTTCAGCCGCTGGCGTTGCCGCTCGACCCATTCGGATTGCAATTTCTGCCGTTCGGCTTCAAGTTGTTTCACCTGCTGGGCGGCCTGCCGCTTGATCTCTTCCAGTTCATCGCGGCTGCGGTGGAGATAGGCGATCAATGCTGCGGCTTCCCGGGTTTCGGGGGCGAGTTCCGACTGGGCTCGCTCCACGACCGGCTGGGGCAGGCCGAGGCGCCGGGCGATTTCGATGCCGCTCGAGACGCCCGGCATGCCGACCAGCAACCGGTAGGTGGGCCGCAGGTTGGCCTCGTCGAATTCTACCGCGGCGTTGAGCACGCCCGGCGTCGTCGAGGCGTATGCCTTCAACCGGTCGTGGTGCGTCGTCGCAAGCGTGAGGCAGCGGCGTCTGCGGAACTCCTCGAGGAGCGCCACAGCAAGCGCCGAGCCCTCCTCGGGCGCAGTGCCGGTGCCGATCTCGTCCGCCAGCACCAGCGAGTGCTCGGTGGCCGCCTCGAGCATACTCTTCAGGTTCAGCATGTGCGCCGAAAACGTGGAGAGGTCGGCGGCGATGGACTGCTCGTCGCCGATATCCACCAGCACACGATCAAACAGCGGCAGCTCGGCGCGCTCGGCCGCCACCGGGATGCCCGATTGCGCCGCGAGCGCCGCGAGCCCCACGGTCTTGAGCGCAACGGTCTTGCCTCCGGTGTTGGGCCCGCTGATCACCAGCACGGTTTCGTCCCCGCCGAGCTCGAGCGTTATCGGGACAATGGCGCGGCCTTCGCGGCGCAGTTTATCCTCGAGCACCGGATGGCGCGCTGCTTCGAGTGTCATCTGTGAATCGGCGTTGAAGGCCGGGAGCGCGCAATTGAATTCGCGGGCGAAGCGGGCCCTGGCGAAGGTGGAGTCCAGCTCGCCGATCGTCGCGGCAGCAAACTGGATCGGACCAAGCTCCGCCTGCAGTCGCTCGGTCAGCTCGCGCAGGATCCGGGCGATCTCGGCGGCTTCGTCCTCGGCGAGCTGGACGAGTTTGTTGTTGAGCTCGATGGCCTCGAGCGGCTCGACAAATACGGTCTGGCCGGTGGCGCTCGAACCGTGCACCACGCCCTGCACCTGCCGGCGATCGGCCGAGCGTACTGGGATAACGAAGCGATCGTTGCGCAGGGTGACGTAGTCCTCGCCGGGCTCTTCGCCGCGGGTGCGAAGGATCTGCCGCAGCGTCTTCTGGATGGTGTCGCGGGTGCGAGCAACGCTTCCCCGGATGCGCTTCAGCTCCGCCGAGGCGGCGTCGCTGACCTCGCCGTTGGGCAGAATGGCGCGGCGGATGGCCGTAGCCAGCGAGCGGAAGTCAGCCAGCGCTGCGGCGCGTTCGGCCAGCAACGGATAGCGGGCGGCGTCGGCGCGAAAACTCTGTTTCAGCCAGGCGGACGTATCGAGCAGCGAGGCGGCGTCGAGCAGCTCCGCGGGCGAAAGTGCGGCGCCGGGCGCGTCCAGCCGCTCGAGCCACGCTGCCGGGTCGGCGAGTGAGCCGAAGCCCAGCTCGCCCCCGGCGCGCAGGTGGGTGATTGCTTCGCGGATCAGCGCAAACGCGGCCTCCAGCCGGGCGCGGTCGGTGATGGGTGCAAGCCCGTCAACGTCCCGGCGGCCGGGCGCGCAAGTGGTGTACCGGCGCAGGATCTCGCGCAAGCGGTCAAATTCAAGTACTTCTTCGGCAGGACGCGACACAGAGCCTCAAGGATTCGAGCTCGCCGCAGTTCACCACGAACGGCGTGCAACAGCTCCTATGACGATGTCAAACCGTTCGGTGAGATCTTTCCCCCGCCGTGGTTCGCCTCGTCGTGCGGGATCGCCCCGGCAGCAGGCCCAGGATGACACGGCCATTGTCCAGCTTCGCTTGCTAACCGACAACCAATTGCTCAGCGAGGTGGCCGGCGGCCTCGGCCGGCGTGCGCGCGACGTGGATCAGCCGGTTGTTGGCTTCGCCCCAGGGCCTTTTCTGGCCCAATTCGACTTCGCGGATCCGTTCCAGAATGGGCCGCCAGAATTCACCCAGCACGACAAATGGCTTCGCCGGCATCACCCTTTTGTTCAGCATCTCCCACACCACGGCGAGCTCGACCAGCGTTCCGGTGCCGCCCTTGCACGCGACGTAACCGTTACCCCGCTGGACCAGCTCAAACAAGCGCTCCTGCCAGGTCTTGACGCGGATCTCCTCATCCACCCACGCATTTGTGCGAGAGCGGAAGAACTCCGCCGTGACGCCCAGGGTCCGCCCTCCTGCCTCTTTGGCGCCGCGAGAGGCGGCTTCCATCACGCCGCCGTAGCCTCCCGAGCAAACCATGAAACCCCGGCCGGCAAGCGCGCCGCCGAGCTCACGCGCCTCTTCGTAATCGGCATCGCCCGGGTGGGGGCGCGAGCTGCCGAAGACGGTCACAATTCTTGTGGAGTCAGGCATACGCCAGGCCGGAGCCCCTACGGCTTCTTTTTCTCTGGGGGCGGGGCACCGAGCTCCTCAACCATCGCAACGCAAACGGCGTCCACTACGGCAGTGGCGTCGCCGCGCAGGTTATGGTTGTTTCCAAGGATGGCGAAGATCAGCTTTTCACCGCGGACGGTGGCGGCATAGCCAGCCAGCGCGTTGGCGTGTTCGAGCGTGCCGGTCTTGGCCCGGATGCGCCCGGCAGCCGCCGTGTTTTTCATGCGTTCCGCCAGTGTGCCGTCCTCGCCCGCCACCGGCAGGGTAGAGCGAAACGCTGCGGCCCACGGCTGCTGCGCCACGTACTGGAGCAGCTTGACCTCCGCCTGCGGGGTCACCAGGTTGCGCCGCGAAAGCCCCGAGCCATCAAACAAGACCACATCGCCTTCATCAATCCCCATGGATTTGAAAAAATCCTGTGCAAACTGCAGCGCCGCCTCGGTCGTCGTCGCCCCGGTCTTCTCCCGCGCCGCCACCCGCAGCAGAAGCTCGGCGTGCAGGTTCTGGCTAATCTTGTTGGCCAGGCGCAGTGCTTCGGCAAGCGGCACCGAGATGTGCTCTGCCAGCACGGCTGGACCTCCCGAGCTGGTGTCGCGGACGTCACTCGATTCCCCTCGGGATAAATGCCGCGCCCTTGCCTCACCATAGACGCGCACGCCGCGGGCCTCGAGCAGCCGCAGCAGGAGCTGCGCCGCGTGCTCGGCAGGTTCCTCCACGGCCACTGACAGTGTCCGAGGCCCGGCGCGCAGCGGGATTGTGCCGCGGAGCGCAAACAGCCGCGAACCCGGCGCGCGCGCCACTTCGGGCTTCCAGTCGGATCCCGCCGCGCTGGTGCGAACTTCGTTTTGGAAGCGGTAGTCGCCCGCCCAGGGCGCCACTTCGATGTGGGCCGGGTCTCCCTCGCGCTCACCAGGCCCGATGGTCAGCGAAATCGTGTTGTCCTGGACGGCCAGCGCCGAAACCGCCGCGCCGTAGCTCCACATCATGTCGTCGATCGTCCAGCCGGAGGGAAAGCGCTCGGAGGCAAAATAGCTGTCGTCGGCGATGATGTCGCCTTCGATCTGGCGGACGCCGCGGGCGACCACCGCACCGGCAAGTTCGGCCAACACCTTTTCCGGCGGGCCGTCCCGTTCGATCTGCTTGTTGAACGGGAACCGGCGGTTGGAGAGGTTGGGGTCGCCGCGGCCCACCAGTACCAGGTCGCCGCGGAGCCGCCCGGAGGCGTCCACGGCGCCGCGGGTCTCGATGGTCGTGCGGAAACGGTAGCTGGGGCCGAGCGTGGCCATCGCCAGGGCGGTGGTGAACAGCTTGGCGCTTGAAGCCGGCGCGAAATACCGCTGGGCGTTGAGCGCGTAGAGGGTCTCGCCGGTGTCGGCATCAATCACCAGCACTCCCCAGAAACCTTTCCCGGCGCGGGCTTCGCCGAGCGCGGCCTCGACGCGGGCGCCGAAGCGGGAGACGTCGGCGCGGGGCTTTGCTTCCGGCGCCTCCTGCGCCGCCGCGATGCCGGCAAACAGCGCCACGCACAGCGCCGCCCGGAGGCCGCGGCGCAGATGTCGGTTCAATGGCAACTTGCTCTCCGCGCTAGAAAAACCGTAGGCGCGGGATTATAGTCCAATCCGCCATCGCGGAACCGGCGAGCTTTCGAGCGGCGTTCTGAGCCCGCGTGTTTATCGAGTCAAGGCCGGCTCGAAGGTGTCGGGCCGTCGCAACTCGCTGCCGCACGCGAACCGGCATTTCAGGAGGAACGCATGCCAGCAAACTTTCTTGCCCGGCGGAGCCAAACACTCAGAGGCGTTCCGGTCCCACGCCTCGTGATCTGCGCGCTCGGACTCGTGCTTGTCGCAACCACGGCCGCCGGGCAGGCCAAACACCCCATCACGGCGGAAGAGATGTGGGCGGTGAAGCGCCCGGGGGCGCCTTCGCTCTCTCCCGACGGCCGCTGGGCCGCGGTCGAGGTGACCTCATACGACATGAAAGAGAACAAAGGCACATCGGACATCTGGCTGCTCGCGACCGATGGGTCAGCGCAGCGGCGTCTGACCGCGCATTCGGGGCGCAGCAGCTCCCCGGCGTGGTCGCCCGATGGGAACTGGATCGCGTTCCTTGCCAAGCGCGAGGGTGACGAGGAGACGCAGGTCTATTTGATCTCGCCGACCGGTGGCGAGGCGCGCAGGCTGACAACGATTCCCACGGGCGCTTCGGCGCTCAAGTGGTTTCCCGACAGCAAGCGCATCGCGTTCCTCTCCTGGGTGTGGCCAGAGCTCGCGACCGAAGAGGAGCAGGCGCAGCGCCTGAGGGACCGCCACGACGCGAAGGTGAAGGCCTTCATCATCGAAACAACCGGCTTCCGCTATTGGGACCACTGGCTGGCCGACGGCCGTGTGCCGCACGTGTTTGTTGTAGAGGTCGAAACCGGCAAGCATCGCGACATCCTGGCCGGGACGGGCGTGAGTTTGGTGCGCCAGGAGCCCTCAGCCGGTTACTACGATATCTCGCCCGACGGAACCGAAATCGCCTTCACCGCCGACCTGACCAAAGACTTCGGCTACGACCCCAACCAGGACATCGTCACGATCCCGGTGGCCGGTGGGAAATGGACCAACCTCACCGCCGACAACCCCGCCAACGACACCAACCCGCGCTATTCGCCCGACGGCAAGTGGATCGCCTATACGCGGCAGGCCATCAAGGGCTTTTACGCCGACCGGGAGCGCATCGTGCTCTATGAGCGGGCCACTGGAGCCAAACGCGTGCTGACCGAGAACTGGGACCGCTCGGCCGAAGCCCCTGTCTGGTCGGCGGATAGCCGTCGACTCTACTTTGGCGCCGAGGACAAGGCGAAGCAGCCGATCTGGGTGTTGCCCATCGCCGGCGGCGACCCGAAGCCGCTCGTGGCAGGCGGCACCATTTCGAGCCTGGCTCGCTCGGGCGACGGCCGCGCTCTCGCCTTCCTGCGCACCACCATGGGCTTGCCGCCGGCGGTTTATGTCGCCTCGGCCGACGGCACGGGCGAACGCAAAATCGAAGCCTTCAACGACTCGCTGGTCGCCGGCTGGCAACTGGGCGAGGTGAAGGAAGTCATCTACCAGGGTTGGGGCGACGAGCCGGTCCACATGTGGGTCATCTTTCCGCCCGGCTTCGACCCGACGAAGAAATGGCCGCTGCTACAGATCGTCCACGGCGGGCCACACGGCGCGTGGATGGACCAGTTCCACTTTCGATGGAACATGCATCTGTTCGCCAGCCGGGGTTATGTGGTAGCCGCGGTGAACTTTCACAGCTCGACCGGTTGGGGCCAGGCCTTCACCGATTCCACGACCGGCGACTACGGCAGGCGGGAACTCGAGGACGTCGAGAAGGGCACAAACTACCTTCTGGCGAAAGGCTATATCGACCCAGCCCGGCTCGCTGCGGCAGGCGGCAGCTTCGGTGGCTACATGATGGCGTGGATGAATGGCCATACCACGCGCTACAAGGCTATGGTGTGCCACGCCGGAGTGTACGATTGGATCTCCCAGATGGCCTCGGACACGGTGCGCGGGCGCGACCGGGCGCTCGGCGCGTTCCCTTGGGAGAACCCGCAGAAGGTGCTCCAGCAGTCGCCGCACTTCTACGCCAAGAATTTCAAGACGCCCACGCTGGTGGTGCACGACGAACAGGATTTTCGCGTGCCGGTAACGCAGGGTTTCGAATATTACACCACGCTGCGCATGCTGGACGTGCCCGCCCGCCTGCTCTATTTCCCCGACGAAAACCACTGGGTCCTCAAGCCGCAGAACTCGCGGCTCTGGTACAAGGAATTCTTCGACTGGATCGAAAAATACGCTGCCGCGGGGCCGCGCTGAGCCGGATGCTGGCGCTGCCGGGCGGCCCGCGCCGGCGCTTCTGGCGAGCGGCCTGGGTTGCGCTCGGCAAACAAAAACCTTTATGATGGCGCTCTCAGCCAAAGGAGGAGAAACATGAAAAGAGTATTGCCATTCTTGCTTGCGGTGGGACTGATCTGCCCTCCGGCGCAACTCTGGGGCAAAGAATCCAAAGAGCAAGACCGCCTCGAAAACGCCGGCACAGTACTGAAAGAGATCCTGGACATCCCCGACGACATCCCGCAGGATCTGCTCGATAAGGCCGAGTGCGTCATTGTCATCCCCTCGGTGTTGAAAATCGCCATCGGTATTGGCGGCAGTTACGGCCGCGGGGCGATGACCTGCCGCAGCGGCGAGCACTTTACCGGGCCGTGGGGCGCGCCCTCGATGATCGCGCTCGAAGGCGGCAGCATCGGGCTGCAACTCGGCGGGCAATCCACCGACTTTGTGCTGTTGGTGATGAACCCGCGGGGCGCCAATTCCATCCTTTCTAGCAAGGTGAAGCTGGGCGTGGACGCCTCAGCCGCGGCCGGCCCCAAGGGTCGCGACGCGAGCGCCGCCACCGACGTCACCCTGCGCGCTGAGATCCTCACCTATTCGCGGGCGCGCGGGCTGTTCGCCGGCGTGTCGCTTGAAGGTTCGACCCTGCGGCCGGACGGCGACGCCAACAAGCGCATATACGGCCACGAAGTCAGCGCGAGAGATATCGTGCGGAACGGCAAAGAGGCTGTGCCCCCGTCCGCGCAAAAGCTGGTTTCGCTGCTCAACCAGAAATCGCCCAAGAACCTCTCCGACCCGAAATCCCTTCAGTAAAGGATTCGCAAGGTACCTGCAAACACCTCGGCACTTCGGCCGGGGTGTCTGTGGCCATGCGTCGACTCCACGCATTTCTCCTCTCACCCAGCGCCGCCTAGCACTCGCCCAGCCGGGCGGCCAACTCCACCCGCCACTTCCCGCTCGAGCACAACAACTTCGCTGGGAGATGTGAGCAGGCTATTCCACTGCGCGATCGGGATTGCGCCGGTGGGGCAGTTCCCGTAGGCTGGAAACTTTGCGGCGCTGCCCGGACGCGGCCACTGGGAGTCCCAGCGCGGGGTGAGATGAGCTGTCCGATCTGCAACAAGCGCAAGCCGGAACGGTATTGTCCGGCCAAAGGCGAGAAGATCTGCGCGGTCTGCTGCGGGACCGAGCGCGAGGTGACGATCGATTGCCCTGCAGATTGCTCCTACTTGGTCGCCGCACACCGCTACGAGGAGGAGCACCGCAAGCCGGTCCCGACCGCCGAGGTGCCTTTCCCCGATGTGGAATTCTCGCCCGACCTGATCCACGAGCGCCGCCCGGTGGTCTCCGGACTGAGCTATACCATCCTGAAGTACGCCGTTGAGCAGCCTTCGCTGGTGGACGCCGACGCGCTCGCGGCGCTGGCCGCCCTGGCGGAGACCTACCGCACGCTTGGCTCGGG
>WNFG01005908.1_pt1 | contig 10788 bp, 10 predicted proteins | sample 5400431 | NCBI WGS metagenome assembly WNFG01 (sample SAMN13153346, study PRJNA577476) | soil metagenome | isolation source: 120 cm saprolite under Douglas fir tree site 2 hole 3 replicate 2 | place: USA:California | collected 2015-04-18
GGTGGGCGATTGATAGCCCTTGACGAGTCCGGCTTTCCACCATCGTAGCGCTGTTCGATAGCTCATTCCCTGCTGCTTCGCATACTGACTCAACTTCATAGATGGAGTATAGCACAAATATTCCAATTTGGCAGCATTTCCTAAAACTAGTTCCGACACCCTGGCCCAGAAGCTGTGGGGAGCAGGCTGGTGGCTCGTCTTCTTCGCCATCATCAACAGCACATTGGCGGTAGGGATTGCCTGTACCAACGCAGCAACCCGTGTAATGTATACAATGGGGCTGGCCGGAACCCTTCCATCTGCCTTGAAGAAGATCCACCCGGTGCACAAAACACCCTATATTGCGGTTCACGTAGAGCAGATCTTCCAGATTGTGAGTTTCCTGCTCGTCGGCATCTTCTTCGGAGCGGGTCAGATCTTCGGCTTCCTCGGTACTATCGCCACATTGGCCGTGATCGTGCTCTATGTGATGGCTAATATCGCGCTCACCGCCTTCGTCAGGCGCGAACACCCCGCCGACTTCAATATATTGCGGCATGCCGTTGTGCCGTTGGTGGGAACGTTGCTACTGATACCGGTGTTGTTTGTCACGGTCTGGCCGGTTCCCGCTTATCCGCTGAACCTGACGCCATACATCTTTATCGTCATAATGATCGCCGGGTTCGTAGTTATGCAATTTATTGTAGCAAGGCGGCCCGCCGCGCTGGCTGAAGGCAGCGCCATGCTCATCAGCACCGTGGAGGCAGAGCCAGATTTAGGTAAGCCACTGGTCGGATAGGCGCAAGCGAGGCTTTTTGTCACCACTAGATTACTGTCCATAACGAGGAAGGAGCGCGGAGATGCCTGCCAGTCGCGTTGAGCTTGCTGAAATTGTGCTGCCGGAGTTTGGTCTGCCTCATGAAGAGCCAGCCATTCCGGCAGCCACCTATGAAGCACGCATTGCCGCGGCTCGCCAGCGTGCTTCTGATGCCGGGTATGATATGCTGATCGTCTACGCGGACCGCGAACACTTCGCCAACCTGGCGTATCTCACAGGGTTCGATCCGCGCTTTGAAGAGGCGCTGTTGATCCTCGCGCCGGATCGCATGCCAACGCTGCTGGTCGGCAACGAAGACATGACGTACACTGCGATCAGCCCAATTGAGTTGCGACCGGTCCTCTTCCAGACCTTCAGCCTGCTGAGCCAGCCGCGCTCGTCAAGCGCCCCGCTGGCGACGATCCTGCGCGATGCCGGCGTAGGCGTGGCCGGCGGCAAACGGGTTGGTCTGGCAGGCTGGAAGTATTTTGTTCCTGCTGAAACCCCGACGCCCGATCACTGGCTGGAAGTTCCGGCGTACCTCGTCGATACGCTGCGTGGCATGGGCTGCGAGGTGCATAACGCGGGCCAGCTCTTCATGGAGCCTGAGCATGGTCTGCGGGCCGTGAGCGACGTTGATCAACTGGCCTCCTTTGAATTCGCAGCAACGCACAGTTCGCAGGGCCTGCGCAACCTGCTGTTCAACGTACGTCCCGGGATGACTGAGTTCGAGGCATTCAAGTTGCTGGCTCCCATCGGCCTTCCATTGTGCTACCACCCTGTCCTCTTCAGCGGTGAGCGAACGGCGCTGGGGCTAGCCAGCCCATCCAGTCGTGTGATGCAGGCGGGTGACCCGGTATTCGCGGCGCTGGGATATTGGGGGAGCAATAATGCCCGTGCGGGTTTCCTGGTGGAGGGCGCGGAGATGCTTCCCAGCGCAATCCGCGACTATGTCGATAAACTGGTTGCGCCCTATTTTCGCGCGATCGTGGAGTGGTACGAGCATATCGGGATCGACGTAGCGGGGGGCGAGTTGTTCGACATCATCGACCGGCACCTGGGCGACCCCTTCTTCGGCGTCAGCCTGAATCCCGGCCACCTGATTCACCTGGATGAATGGGTCAGCTCGCCCATTTATCGCGGCTCAACTCAGCGGCTGCGCTCGGGGATGGCGCTGCAAGTCGATGTCATCCCGGCGACGAACACCCCCTACCACACGACTAACATTGAGGATGGCATCGCGCTGGCCGACGAGGCATTACGCCGGGCATTCGAGCAGCAGTACCCGGATGCCTGGGGGCGTATCCAGCAGCGCCGCGCCTTCATGCGCGATGTGCTGGGCATCCGGCTCAAGCCGGAGGTGCTGCCATTCTCAAACATCCCGGCCTATCTCCCCCCGTTCTGGCTCTCACCACAGCAGGCGATGTGCGCAGCGTGACCCGGGTCTCCCTGCATTCGATCTTCGTGATACAATGCTCTCAGACTACTTGTCAGGAGAGACTGTACATGCCAATTGCCATTATTGTTCAAGGAGGAGCGGGGAATATTGACCCGGAGCGTGTTGAGGGCGCTCAGGAGGGTTGCAGGGAAGCTGCGCTGGTGGGATGGAATATTTTGCAGGCGGGTGGCTCTGCGCTGGATGCGGTTGAGGCGGCGGTTCGTGCGCTCGAGGATAATCCCATGTTTAATGCAGGCACAGGGGCTTGCCTGACCAGCGATGGCAACATCGAACTGGATGCGGGGATCATGGAGGGGTATACGCTGCGCGTTGGGGCGGTAGCCGGTGTCGAGTTGATCAAGAATCCTGTCTCGCTGGCACGGAAGGTGCTGGAGAGCCCGCACGTCTTGCTCGTTGGTAAAGGGGCGCAGGAGTTTGCGCAGGAGCAAGGGATGCCCCTCTCTGCGTTTGAGGACCTGGTGACAGAGCGACAATATCGAATCTGGCTGGAGAACAAGGCCCGGGCCGCCAGCGCACCGGAGGAACTGCGACATCACAGGCGCGAGGTAGGCTCACTGAAGGCTCGCCAGGAGAGGCATGGTACGGTTGGCGCAGCAGCTGTCGATATAACCGGTACACTGGCGGCTGCCACCTCGACGGGCGGCATTCACAATAAGTATCCCGGGCGTGTGGGCGATTCGCCGCTGGTGGGCTGCGGTTTCTATGCCGATGAGAATGCCGCCGTCTCGTGCACGGGCTACGGCGAAGATTTTATCCGCCTGCTCATCGCCAAACGCACCGCCGATTTCGTGGGGCGTGGTGATTCTGCCCGTGAGGCGGCTGAGGAGGCGATTGCACTGCTTAGCACCAGCGCTGAGGGTATGGGTGGTTTAATCGTCGTGGATCGCAAAGGTGACGTGGGTTTTGCCAGGAATAGCCAGAATCTGGCTTATGCCTGCATGGTTGAAGGTATGGCGGAGCCTATGGCAGGCGTATAAGCAGAGAGTAGAGGAGCGCGCGATGAGAACACTGGGCGACGTACAGCAGGAGATTGACCACCTGATCAAAGAGGAGTGGCACGGCAATTACTGGGCGCCCCTTTCTAGCCTGGCGCGGCTTACCGAAGAGGTAGGAGAGCTGGCGCGCGAGATCAACCACAGCTATGGTGAGAAACCAAAGAAGGCCAGCGAAGATGCAGGTAACGTTGCAACCGAGATAGGGGACGTGCTTTTTATCCTGGCATCGCTGGCGAACTCCATTGGAGTTGACCTGGACGCGGCATTTGAAGAGGTGATGGCGAAGTACCAGCGGCGTGATGCGCAGCGCTGGACAGCCGAAACACGCCAGGCCTAAGGATGGAACAAGAATTGCCCGGCGAAATAGCCTGCGATAAACAACAGGGCAAACACGATTAAACCGATCAGTAGAATGGTAAGAGCGAGAGAACGATTTTTCTCTCCAACCACAGGCCCGGGATAGGCAGCCTGTCGTGCTGCCACTAGCTTCAAGGAAACATCGGCCACCGTAGGGGCGGCAGGGGCCACTTCTTCCAGGGGTAGTTTGGGGCCCTGTTCTGCTCGATAGGAGGGGAAGTTGAGCCTGGGCTGATCGGTCTCTCTTGCCGGTAAGGCAGAGGCAAGCTTCCCTCCGGCGAGTGCAGGCGACGGGCTAATCACGAGCGGCGCTTCGTGCTGCTGGTTGTCGCTGTGAACCGGCATGGCTACCGGAGCCGGTATCGCTGGCGCCAATGTCTCACTGATGGTTTTCAAATCGATATAAAGTGCTTCAGGTGTGCTGATGTGCTGGGGATGCTGGCGAACTACAGTGCGAGCAACCGTTTCGCATAATTCAGGGGGGATGTTGCGCTGGAAGCGCAAGCGCCCGTCGGGTGGCGGCTCAACAACCGTGGCCCCGGGTGGGCGCCCGCTGAGCAACTGGTAGAGCAACAGGCCGACGGCGCGAGTGTCGTCATCACGCCGTCCCTCGCTCTGTTGACCCCACGGCAGTTCTGTATCGGAGAGAGCAATATCATTACCGCCCATGATACTCCAACTCTGGAAATAAGGCAGGTCGCCGGGGAGCGCAAAATTATTGACACGTACGAAGCCGTGGCTGTCGCGCATAATAGAGCCAGGCACCAGGTCCCCGTGGCACACTCTATGTGAAGAATTATCCGCATACATCAAAGCCAGGCAGATTTGCATGCCGAAATCGGCGATCTCGTAGGGTGACAACTGCGCTTGCAGCAGCGTGGAGAAATTGGCGCCCTGGACATACTCCTGCACGATATGCAGCATCTCAGGTTCTGCAACAAGATCGTAGATGCCGACGATATTGGGGTGAGAGAAGTGGGATGTCAGTTTAATAGCTGCTCGATAGTCCGCGATGTGTGGTGCAGGTACGGCTTTTACTGCAACCACGCGCTGCAACACCTGATCCATTCCCTGATAGATGGTGCAAGTCTGTCCTTGCTTTAATAAACGTTGCAACAGATAGCGATGATTTATAACTCGCCCTGTTTCCACAATTTGCCTCGAAGAGGAACTCATTGACAATGCCCATCCCTAAAATCGAGCGGCTGCCCCTGGACAAGACCTTATATGTCTTGCAGAGCCAGCGTTACCGCTCCTACAATGTTTGCCTCTGATCCGAACGTGCCTTGCACAATACGCAGCGATGCGTTTGCCGAGGGCAGGGACAACTCCTGCACCCGTGCCAGCAAGGGCTTGATCAATAAATCTCCTGCCTGTGCCACCTGTCCGCCCAGGATGATTACACCCGGATTTATCAAATTAACGATGTTAGCCAGGGCGATTCCCAGATACGTAAGTACATCATCAGCGATGCCCTGTGCAACTTGGTCACCTTCGGCTGCAAGCCGGAACACCTGCTCCGCCGTAATGCGTTCGGCCCGGGCCCCTGTAACCCGGCGAATAGCTGCCTCTGTCTCAGGGTGCTCTACCGAAAGGCCAATCATCGTGCGCGCGATGGCCTGCGCCGAAGCAATGGATTCGAGATGTCCATAGGCTCCGCACGAGCACTTAGGACCATTCTCTTTGACGAGCATATGCCCGATTTCGCCTGCCGAGCTTGTCGCCCCGTGATAAATCTTGCCGTTGACTACCAGGCCACCACCAATGCCACGTCCCAGGCCGATATAGAGTACGACGCGCTCGATACTATGCGAGCCATGCCCCCCAGCGCATGCAGCGCCATAGAGCACTTCCGCCAGGGCAACGGCATTAGCATTGTTGTCTATTATACAAGGTACATCAAGTCTTTCCGACAGGTAGTCCTGTAAAGGGAAATTATCCCATCCGTGCGCATGATATAGTGTGCGCACTACGCCGCGCGTTGCGTCAACAAGACCACCTACAGCAACACCTACACGGAGTACACGTCCATCATGAAGTTGCTGAGGAGCCATCACTTCACCGAGCATGTCATCGATAAGTTCCAGCACGGTATGTGTATCTGGAACATACTCTAATGGACGACGTGCCTGGTGCAATATTTTGCCTTCCAGGTCTGCGACGGCGACAGATTGACGTGACCCGCTACCGCTGATCTCAATTCCCACAACGTATCCCTGCGTCGCCAGCAACTTACCAGTCATCCTCGTAGTTCCTACAGTTGATAGTGGACCGGAGGCCCTGATAAATGCCCCCTCTAAAGGTGCTCCCTGCGGCCGCCAGGACTGCGTAGACATGGTCGTGTTCTCCGTTCTTTACGATAGCTGGCATCAAAGTCCGGGGGACTGCCATACCAGCGCGGTGCGCCTTCTACTTTCAGCGATGCCGTACGTGTGACTTGGAAAGGGCCTCTCTGTGACAGCGGCTTTAGTATACCATATAGTATTACGTACGCAAAGGATAAAGGAGAGACGTACCATTGAGATGCTATTGCAATGCACACTGCCTGTTGCTACAATAGCTGGTAGTGAGAGACAGAGGTGAACTGGAGAGTTTTTATGGCGTCTACTACGGCAGGACAAGGGCAGGTCTTTATTGGCCCTGGCCTCAGCCCTTTCAAACGCATCGTGACCATCATCGCTGTGCTGGGTATAACCGCCCTGGTACTGTGGATAGCTGTGCACCAGGGAGCATCGGCGGAGGGCAGCACGGTTGTCGCCGTCGTGTTTATTATCGGCTTCATCGTCTACCTGCGTATTATAGCGCCTGTACCGTTTACAATTACGCTGGAGCCGGGGTCCCTGGTAAAGCGCAGCCGCAACGGGGAAGTGATCGAGATAGCCTGGGAAGACCTGACACGCATCAAAGAGGAATTTTTCCCCAATGGGAAGCGTATCGGCATCATTGTCTATCGCAAGACGACAACGCCTCAGCAAAAAGCGAAGGCGTGGGCAGTCTACCGGGATGATGTGACCGATATTGATAGCCTGGCCGAGGCGCTCAAGCAAGCCATCCCGGAGACATGCCAGTGGAGCAGCGAGACGGTACACGACTAAGGACGCAGTCCTACACCAGCATGACCTCGTCGATATAGCACCAACGCCAATCTTCACCGGGCTGGAAGGACTGAATGACCGGGTGATTAGAGGCGTGGAAGTGCTTTGTAGCATGCTTGTTCTTCGAGGAATCGCAGCAGCCGACGTGCCCGCACTCGAGGCAGAGGCGCAGGTGTACCCACGTATCCCCGGTTTTTAAACAATCTTCGCACCCGTTGGCGCTGGGTGTGACCCGGTGAATATGATCAAGATGTGTACATTGTTTTGCCATAGAAGTTTCCTTATCTAGACACAAACGAACGCTAAGATGCTTGCGCAGCAAGCGTTTGTGGCTTTCCTTCAATTAGCAGCAGCGAGCTGAGCGCGCCTGCCAGGGCTAACAGAGATGCAACAATCATGACAACGCGAAAGCTTGTTACGAACGATGCGGAAATAGCTGAGTGTACTGCTGCCTGGGTTGCGTTGCTTAATCCCGCGGGAATTTCAATACCAACCAGCTTGTTCTGTTGCGCAATTATGCTACTTTGCACATCAAATGGGAGATGCAACACTCCCAGGTTGCTGGCCAGGGCACCGCTGAAAACTCCCAGGACAATGATGCCCAGCACCGCGATGGCGATTAGCCCGGCTGTTCGGGAGACTGCATTGTTGATACCGGAGGCGGTACCCGCGTATTGTGTATCCACCGCGCCCATGACCGCGGTTGTCAAGGGCGCGACGCTGACGGCCATCCCTGTACCCAGCACGACTGATGCCGGGAAAAAGGTCGTCCAGTAGCTTCCCCCGATACCCGGCACAGCGAAAAGGGCGAACCCGCAGGCAGCAATCACCGGGCCGATAATAAGCGGAAGCTTCGCGCCGAAACGGGTAACCAGTCCCCCAGACCAGCGCGAGAGCAGGAACAAAATCAGAATCGTTGGCAAATTTGCTGCTCCCGCGGCCGCTGGCGGGTAGCCCTGTACGCGAATCAGGTTGAAAGGGATAAAGTACAGGCTCCCGCCCAGGGCTGCATATAACAAGAGCGTCAGCACATTCGCGCCGCTAAATGTGCGTGAACGGAACAGGCCGAGTGGCATCATCGGTGAGCGACTACGGGCCTCCACCAGGACGAACAGTAGCAGCGCGACTATGCCCCCTACCAGGGCAGCAATTACCAGCGTGTTGCTCAAACCGAGGTCGTTCGATTCGATCAGCCCATAGACGATACCTCCCAGGCCAAGGGTTGCCAGCAGCGCGCCCCACCAGTCCAGCCCCTGACGGGCTTCTACTTCGCTGTGACTTTCGGGTACGCGCCAGAATAAGACGATGAGCACAATAGCGGCAATCGGGAGATTGATAAAAAAGACCCAGCGCCAGGAAGCATACTGGACCAGCCCGCCTCCCAGCACCGGACCAATTACCGAGGTGATTGCGGTGAAGCCTGACCACGTGCCAATTGCTCGCCCGCGCTGCTTGCTGTCGAACGAGGCGCTGATGATCGCAAGGCTGCCCGGCACCAGCAGCGCACCGCCTACGCCCTGAATAGCACGCGTGATAATGAGAAAGGCCACGTTTGGCGAAAGGCCGCACAGTACCGAGGCCACCGTGAAGAGTGAGATACCTATAGCGAAGATGCGCCGCCGGCCAAAATGATCGCCGAGCGATCCCCCGACCAGGATCAGGGCAGCCAGGAAGAGGGCGTATGCCTCGACGACCCATTGAACTTCGGAGGCAGTTGCATTCAACTCCGTCTGGAGCACCGGCAGTGCTACGTTGACGACTGTGCCATCGATAAAGGCCATGCTTGATCCGAGGATCGTTGCTACGAGTACCCATGTGCCAATCGATCTCTGGCGATCTTTCGCGAGAGGCTCTCTTGCGGCAGCGACATACGGCGCGCATTGGATGATGCCTTCGTCGCAGGGTGGCTTCAGTATGTGGGACATATATATTTCCCTTTTGTCTTCATACGGCGCGAGCGAATCTCAGGAGATCGGCCATGCTGAAGTGCCCCTGCTGGTCGCCGGGGAGGGTAGGCCTCCATTCGCTTTCAGCATTGCGATAAGAAGTGGGATCGCCATCAATCAGGCCAAGCAGCACCTCGGCAACAATGCGTCCGCCTACATCACCCAGCCGCTCGCCGCCAGTTCTGACCTCTCCCTCTTTGAGGATGTAGTAAAAGAGCGGCGTCTCACCATGATAGCCTGTTTTGGCCAGGCCAACCTCGTCTCCGGTTAGCGGCTCGACATCCATTGCTCTGGAGACAGCTTCTCCTGACGGCAGATCGAGCGCCAGCCCCCTCTCAAGATCGCGATAGGCAAGCGAGTGTTGTTCGGGAATCTCTGTTTCACCGACCACCGATTGCGGCAGATCAATGAGCGAGTGGGCAAGCGAGGTATCAATCTTCTTGCTGGGTTGTGGTAGGAAATTGTCATCTACACGGAAGAAGTACCTCCAGTCTATTACGCGGTCATGTGGAACGGGGCACGTGCCAGCGCACTCGGGAAAGATACCGCCCTTCGCTCCACCAGCGTTCAAGGTATAGAGTGTTCTGACCTGGCTGTGGCCGAAGCGGTAAGCCGCGTCTGCAAACTCTACCGGGATGAAAGGAGAATCTTCATATGCATAGAACTGCGGGCCGTTCGCCAGAAGGTCGTCCACGAGGGTTTCTCCAACGGTCAGGGGGAGGAACTCATGAACTACGATCCACTGGTAGTGCCACCTCACCAGGCGCTGTGCCTCTTTGAAAGCGCCGGCCGCTGGCGCGCCCTGGCCTCTGAGGTAGTCAACGACCCGGTTATGAAACTTGAGGAAAGCCAGGTGAAGCTGCGAGATGATGAGGTGTACATCGTTGCGTGGATCACCAACAAGCGCTCGCCCCTGGCGATTCCTGGGGAGATCATCCAGGTTGCCAATGTCGTTTATGCCCAGGAGAAACTTGTCTAAATCATCGAGATCATAAAGGTATGGATCACCGCCAGGTCCTGACGCGTAGAGACATTCAAGGTCGAGGCGAGGTGCGCGGAAGTTGCGCAGCTCGTTGAGACGGGCATGATGCTGCAGCAGGCTGCGATCAGCGGTGATGTCGTGCGCGATGAACTGGCCAAGGAACGGGAAAGCGGCGGGTATGCGAGGATTGTCAGCTTTCGCATCCTGATCGTCCTGCCTGGATAGGACATCCATCATAGACCCGGATCTTCCCAGGGCCAGCAGGTACTCTTCGTCGGTTGCGAGGCCTGGCAGGTCGGGAAACATCCTCCCATATTTCCCCTCTTCGACCCTGGAGAGCGGTCCTTTCAAATGGGGGGCGATAACGCAGCTATGTGTGCTCATGTGAACCTCCTGCATTAAATAGCGACATGTATCAGTGTATCACTTCTCAAAAAAGCTTGCTTAAGAGATGTCCTCTCCTTCTCCTCCGGTTATACTGCTGTCCTCGCCTGTCGAGTCTTCATGCTCTTTAGGCTCCTCTTTGGTACGCGATGTAGGCGTCAGGTGGAGATCGATGTGGCTTGGGAAGATGTAATACAAAGGAAAAAGAAAAAAGACGATCAGGCTTGCCAGCGGACTTAGAAACGAGAGGCCGATCGAAACCAGGTAGACTACACAGCAGGCTGAGCATCAGGTTGGTCAGAATTAAATTGCTGGCGTAGATTATTTCAGCTACCCGTGCTAATAAAGGCTGCTCAATAAATGAGAATTGTCCAAGCAAACCTGCAGGGAAAGGAATGAACGCGACACACATCAAGAGCAGTATATTGATCCAGAGGAACGCCCGGTTCGAGCGTTTGATGTAGTGAAACATATTGTGGTGGGCGATCCAGTAGATGCCAATGATCACAAAGCTCAGTATGTAGCTCAAAAGATTGGGCCATTGCGTGCGTAACTGATCGAGCACATTGCCGGGCGATTCAGATGGGAGGACTGTTGGAACACGAAGGTTCAGCACCAACAAGGTGATCGCGATCGAGAACACACCATCGCTAAAGGCCGTTATGCGGCCAGTAGTGAGGCCCGCGACGGCCTGGCTTCTCCTCAATCTAATCACAGAGGCTCCTTTAACTACGTAGAGATCACTTACCCGTCAATGAGCTTACATCATCAAGT
>WNFG01011961.1_pt1 | contig 10788 bp, 12 predicted proteins | sample 5400431 | NCBI WGS metagenome assembly WNFG01 (sample SAMN13153346, study PRJNA577476) | soil metagenome | isolation source: 120 cm saprolite under Douglas fir tree site 2 hole 3 replicate 2 | place: USA:California | collected 2015-04-18
TCCCCGCAATCCGAACATGAAGGACATCGTGAACTCGAAAATCAAGTTCCGTGAGCCCTACCGCCCATTTGCGCCATCGGTGCTGGCTGAAGCCGCCGAGAAATATTTCGAGCTGCCTAATGCGACGCATCATTGCCCCGCGCGATACATGTTGTACGTGGTGCCGGTACGGGAGAAGGAGCAAGCTACACTGCCTGCGATCACGCACGTGGATGGAACTGGGCGTCTGCAAACCGTGTTCAAAGAGCAGAGCCCACGCTATTACAAGCTGATTGAACGTTTTGGACAGGCCACCGGAGTACCGGTGATACTGAACACTTCGTTCAACTTGAAGGGTGAGCCGATCGTCAATACCCCAGCCAATGCCTTCAGTACATTCTCCAAGAGCGAGATGGATGCTCTCGTGCTGGGAAACTTCATCATCGACAAGGAGATTGCATGAGGGGCAGAAAGCAAGATGATTGCAGCTGATACAACACCACAAAGTTTGGTTTCTCGCTATCTCGAGGTGATGGCTTGTCCCGTTTGCCGGGCCAGCTTCAACTTCGATGGGCAACGGCTCGCCTGCACCAGTTGCAGGAAGGTCTTCAGCACAGACAGCGAGAGTGGCGTTCCTATGCTCTTCGCTCCCCATGACCCGGAGCAGCAGAAAGGTGACGTCACGGATGTGGTCAAAGCGTTCTATGAGGAGAACCCTTTTCCGAACTATGACGACATCGATTCGGAACAAACCCTGATGGAGAAGGCGAAGAAGGGTATCATCGCCCGCCTTCTGAATGAGCAGATTCCCCAGGGCGCTTTTGTGCTGGAAGTGGGATGTGGTACAGGCCAGCTCACGAACTTTCTGGGGATGCACTATAACCGACGCGTTTTTGGGTCGGATATGTGCCTGCACTCGCTCCGTCTGGCGCAGGGTTTTCGCGACCGGTGCAGCATCAAGAACGCGGGCTTTGTTCAGATGAATCTATTCCGACCGGCCTTCAGGGAAGAGGCGTTTGATTTGGTTATATCGATGGGAGTACTGCACCACACTGCTGACCCGCTGGCTGCCTTCAAGTCCATCGCACGGCTGGTGAAGCCAGGCTCCTTCATCATCATCGGGCTCTACAATAAGATCGGCCGCCTGACCACAGATTTCAAACGGTTCCTGTTCCGGGTGTCGGCCGACAAGCTCGCGTTCCTGGATGCGCACATGCGAAGCAAGCAATACAACAAGGACCGCAAGCGCGCTTGGTTCCAGGACCAGTACAAGCATCCGCACGAGAGCAAGCACACTTACAGCGAGGTCGTCGACTGGTTCGAATCGAATGGCTTCGAATACATTTTCAGTATCCCGAAAATTGAGCCGGGACCGTTTACCGACGAGGAGAAATTGTTCGTGCCGCATGACAAGGGCACCAAGCTCACCCGCTTGGTCGCCGAACTGGGGATGCTATTAACCGGGGGGCAGGATGGAGCTTTGTACATGATGGTCGGCCGCAAACTGGGCCAGGCAAAGCGGTCGATTCAGAGTCCGACGCGGGTCATGGCATAGACTGTAAGTTATTGTAGGAAAAGATCTTGCGGTATGGCCCTCTTGTCCTATTGCGGGATTTTGCAGCGCTTTATAGTTTTGGTAGAGACGCTACTCTGCGTGCCTCTCCCGTTGATCGGTTAGGGTTGGTGTCTTGTGCGGTTATCGATTTAGCTGTACTGGGCGGAATTCGATTGGCTGTCCCATTTTCAAAATGCGTTCGGCGGAATTTGACTGAGAGGGCGAAGCTATGAGCAGTGGTCAAACCGTTCAGATGGATTTCGGGGCAGTGGGGGACGGTCTACTCCTCCAGACACCTCAGTGGTACGCGATCCGCACCCGGTCCCGCCACGAAAAGATCGTGGCCGAACAACTGGAGAAGCAAAGCATTGAGAGCTTTCTTCCATTACTAAAACGGACGCGTAAGTGGAGCGACCGGACGAAAGAGGTCGAACTGCCGCTGTTTACCGGGTACAACTTTGTGCGCTTGACGCTTTGTTCGCCGGACCGAGTGCGCGTCCTGAAAACGCACGGGGTGGCCGGTTTCGTCGGCGTACGAGGGATAGGGATTCCGATTCCCGAGACGCAAATTGAGAGCCTAAAGAGGGTACTGGTGAAGCAGATTCCGTTCCAGGAATATCCATTCCTGCAGGTCGGTCAGCGCGTACGTATCCGGGGGGGAGCTCTGGACGGGGTTGAGGGAATCCTCGCCCAGAAGGGTGATCGCGCTCTGGTGATTTCTGTCGAACCAATACATCGTTCGTTGTCAATTTGCGTCGACGGATACCGCTTCGAACCGATCTAATCCAAGATCCCTTCACGGGAGCATTAAGGTGTTTCATCGTGAGAACGCCCGATAATCCCTGCGCAAATAGATTTTCGCGAGGTGGGGCGTGTGGAGTTTCAACATGAATGACCCTGAAGAAAAAGTCAAAAACAATGGAGACGCCGCCGCCTTGCAGCCTGATGCCTGGTCCGGCTACCACGCAATCCAGGTCGTTGGAGATCCGCATCCCGCGATGGACCTGTCACTAAGAAGCTTTCGCAATGAAGCGGAAATTCACGCCATCAATTACGCTCTACAGCAGACTCGCTGGAATCGAAAACGGGCTGCGAGGTTGCTCAGCATCAGCTACCGCAGTCTCTTGTACAAGATTCGTCGGCACAACATCACGCCTACGGCCGAGCACAGTTAGGCAGTTCTACATCGCCGAGAAGCCGTCTAAAAACGCTTCCGCGACAGGTGGTTTCAGAGAGGACGGGAAGGAATGTTTCTAGAATTCTATGGATTGCGGGAACAGCCGTTTGGCGTCACGCCGGACCCTCGTTTCATGTACTTGAGTCCGGCGCACCGCGAAGCTCTGGCCTCGCTCTACTACGGCATCGAGTCCGGCCGCGGTTTTCTGGCGCTGATCGCAAAGCCGGGAATGGGAAAGACGATGCTGCTTTTTCACATGCTGGAAAAGTTCCGTCATAACGCTCGCACGGCGTTCCTTTTCCAGACCCAGTGCAGTCCCCGGGAGTTCATGCGCTTTCTGCTGGCTGAACTTGGGGTCGAGAATCACGACCAGGATTTCGTGCGGATGCACGAAGAGTTCAATAAATTGCTTCTGCAGGAGGCGCGGGCCGGACGGCGCTTCGTGGTGGTTGTCGATGAAGCACAGAATCTGGATCCGGCGGTGATGGAGACGGTCCGCCTGCTTTCGGACTTTGAAACTCCGCGAGCGAAATTGCTGCACATTATTCTCTCCGGCCAGCCGGAATTGGCCGACAAGCTAGCGAGCCGAAACATGGCGCAACTGCGGCAGCGCGTTTCTCTGCTGAACCGGCTGATGCCGCTGTCGATCGATGAAACACGCAAATACATTGAGCACCGTATGAGCGTCGCTGGGCACACCGGTCCGCTGCCATTTTCCGCCGAGGCATTGGTCGACATCGGGCGATTCACCGAGGGAATTCCACGCAACATTAATAACTTTTGCTTTAATGTTCTTTCCCTGGGTTGCGCACTGCGCCAGCGGGTGGTCGATCCGACGCTGGTGGAAGAGGTCATCAAGGATCTGGACATCAACCAGCACGTGACCGAGGCGCCCGCCCTGCAAGGTTCAGGGCGAGAGTCGCCCCACGTGGCAAGTGTCAGGAATTTCCCGGCGCCTTACGACACGCCGTGGGTGGAGGGGCGCTCCGGCCGCGACACTCTCACTCCAGCCGAGGCCAAGGCCTACATGCGGCAATTAGCGGTGCAATTGAGCGATTGGAAGCGAAATTAGACACCACACGGGACGTCTTCCTTGTGGCAATTTCCCCCCTGAAGGCGATTCGTTAGCCGAACAACGACGCGCCGCAGACGCCAGTCTGTAGTAGACCAAATCGAAGAACACGTCGAGTTTCTTTGAGAGTCTGCCCCCAGACCTCGAAGTTAGTCAGCCGGTGGCACTGACGGGCACTTCGTGTTGTGCTTACGAGAACGCTAACTCCTTTGCTCTCTGCGCTGCCTTTACCACTGCCTTGATGAGGGTCACGCGCAATTTGCCTTCCTCCAGTTCCAGGATTGCATCGATGGTGCAGCCCGCGGGGGTAGTTACAGCATCCTTCAGTAATGCCGGGTGGTGGCCGGTCTCCAACACGACCTTGGCGGCTCCGAGAGTCGTTTGGGCAGCCAAAAGGGTCGCAACGTCACGGGGCAGGCCGACCTTCACGCCAGCTTCGGCCAACGACTCTAAGATGATGTAGATGTAAGCCGGCCCACTCGCTGAAAGGGCGGTCACTGCATCCATGTGCTTCTCGTCGAGCACGAGAGTTCGGCCAACCACATCGAACATTCGGCACGTCAGAGCGACGTGCGTGGCGTCGGCGTACTTGCCTTTGCACACGACCGTCATGCCGGCTCCCAACGAACACGGTGTATTGGGCATGGCGCGAACGACCGGGACGTTTTCGGGAAGACTGCGCTCGATCATGGAGGTCGGGACGGACGCGGCTATGGAGATGACCAACTTCTTGGGAGTGACGTGGTCTCGGATCTCATTCACGACTTCTTGCACGACTTGCGGCTTCACACCGATCAAAATGACGTCCGCTCCCTTGACGGCGGCGACGTTGTCGGTTCCGACATTGATGCTGAGCTTCGCGCTGAGCACCTTCGCTCGATCGTCATGTTGCACGGTTGCGGAAGTCAGTTGAGTTGAAAGTAAGCCGTTCTTCAGCAACGCTTCGAGCAGTATCCCACCCATCTTTCCGGCGCCCAAGATTGCCACTCGTTTTCCCAGGAGATCATTTCCCATAACTTTGCTTCTGCCTCAATCAGGACTGATTCACTTCGCCGTTGCTGCGGTCCCGACATCTTACAGTAGGCTGGTCGTCTGTTGGCGACGGCGTTCCATCCACTTCCACGCCGTCGAGATAGTTTCACGCAGCGTCCGCTTGGCTCTCCACTGTAAGAGGGTCTCGGCCCGGCGCGGGTCCGCAACCAGAGCAGCTGGATCGCCAGGACGCCGCGGCCCCAGGCGCCGCGGAACTGGCTTGCCAGTGACTTCCTCAACCGTCGCGATTACTTCTTGGACGGAATGGCCGCGGCCTGTACCCAGATTCACTGCGAAAGAATCGCTGCCATGGTGAAGATGTTCGATCGCTTTTACGTGGGCATCCGCGAGATCGTTGACGTGAATGTAGTCTCGAATGCAGGTGCCGTCTGGTGTCGGGTAGTCCGATCCGAATACATGCAACTGCGGGCCAACACCAGCCGCGGCTTGAAGAGCAAGGGGAATGAGATGAGTTTCAGGGTCGTGAAGTTCCCCGATGTCCCCGCTTTCGTCTGCCCCGGCTGCGTTGAAGTAGCGCAGGCTCGCAAAGCGTAACCCGTAGGCACGATCGTATGCTTCCAGTGCCTGCTCGAAAAACAGTTTGGAGACGCCATAGGGATTCACCGGCTGTCTGGCAGTGTTCTCGGGGATAGGAACTTGTGATGGCTCCCCGTAAACTGCACAAGTGGAGGAAAAGACAATCTTTTTTACTCCCACATCGATTGCCACATTCAACAGGGAAAGTCCGCCCTCCACGTTGTTGCGGAAGTATTTTCGCGGGTTCGTGATCGACTCGCCGACATAGGCGTGGGCGGCGAAATGCATGACGGCATCGACTCGCCGCAGGAGTGAGGCGAGAGTTGATTGGTCCAAGACGTCGCCTCTGACTAGTTCAAATCCGTCGGCCAAGAAGGAATGACCGGTCGAGAGGTTGTCGTATATAAGCGGTACATGGCCCGAGCTTTGCAACGCGCGGACAGCATGACTGCCGATGTAACCGGCACCTCCAATAACTAGAACAATCACGCTGTTTCCGCTCCTTGGAAATCATATTTGCGTTGCTGAACGATGCTGAAACCCGGGTAGGGGCGAGTTTTGACCCTGGACGGCATTGCGTCGTTGGGAATCATGGTTCAGAGGGTGACGCCGGCGGACCGAGAAAACGTCCGGGATGTCATTTTACACGCAGTTGGCGATCGACAACACGAGTTCATATTTTAAACCAAGCCATGCGGGAAGTGCCGCAAGGCGGGGTTGGAGTACTGCATCTTGCGGGGGCGGGTTGGCTCGAGGCTACCGCAACCGTCCCGATGTGACAGCCGAACGCTTCGTTGCCAATCCTTTTGGTCGCGAGGGGAGTCGCTTATGTCGCACGGAGGATCTGGCGCGGGGGCAAGCAGCGCGAACATGTTCTGCTAAGAATCATACGTCGCTCCCGGGAGCATGGTGCAGGTGGTGCAGGTGGGCCTGGCCGCCCTGATCGCGCCTGCGACCCAAGTTGGAAGGAAATGGCAAAGTGCCTGATTGTCGATAGTGTTGGTTATTTACAATTACTTATAATTATTAACCTCGTGTGAAAGCTCAGGCCAGTAGGGACTTTATTCTCCTTACTTTTCGGCACTTGTGGGAATTTGCACATCTCACTAGAATCCCCGAAGTGTTGTTCTCTTAAGTACTCCAGTACTCCCCCCACTTTGGCGAATTGGACCGACCGCGGCTGGCTTTCCGGCCCGAGCGGCGGTGCTTTTCCGTTTTTTGGGGTTTCGGAATGGGACTCAGAGGGCGGAGCTGTAGGTGGGGGTAGGCAAGCCACTGATTTCCGTGGCTGGGGTTGAGAACGTCCCGCCCCTAATCAAAAAGCAAGCGTTAAAGCGATTGCGTAAGGCAAGTGGAGCCGCAGGGCCGGCGAATCGCTCTTCTGTGTGTGCAGCATACTTGACTTTAGTGCCGCTGTTAGCGGCGATGAAATCCTCTTCATGGCGGAAGTTCCGCTCAAAAATGAAAAGTTGATGGAAGACAACGTTCATGGCCGGTTTAAGTTGGTTGACCCTGCGTCGGTGTCGGCGGAGGAAAGACCAAGCGAATTATTCGTTGATGCCGCCGTTCTCCCCCTGCGTTATTTACGGGAACAAGCCGAGATTAAAGCGATACAATCGGCGCTGAAGCTGACGGGGTGGAATCGGAAGCGGGCCTCGCGTTTGTTGAAGATCAGCTATCGCGGATTACTCTACAAGATCCGCCGGCACGATATACGTCCGGCATAGATCAAGTCGGACCAGGAGACCAAATGCAGACTTGGACGAAGACGCTTACCGTAGCCACCATCATGATGGTGGCGGTGGTGACCGGAATGGCGCAGCACGAAACGCCGCAGTCCGGACCTGGCATCCCCGAAGTTCGCAGTGCGAATGTGGAACCAGCTGCATCGGAAGCAGTGGACGGTCAATCCAGTTTTCAGACTCGCTATCCCCGTTACAAGCTGCGTCCCGGCGATGCTTTCGACGTTTCCTTTGAGCTCAGCCCGGAATTCAACCAGACCGTAACTGTGCAACCCGACGGTTACATCACCTTAAGGGGAATTGGCGATGTGCATGATTCTGAATGACCCACTTATCAGCATAGTTCTTAAGGACTTTGAAAAGCCGTATTTCATTGCGGATGGCCAGATCGGGCGTCCCGGCAAGTACGAAATGCGCGGAGCGACAACGTTAACTGAGGCGATTGCCATGGCCGGCGGATTCATGGACAGCGCTAAGCATTCGCAAGTGTTGTTGTTCCGTCGCGTCAATGACGATTGGGTTTCCGCCAAGATTATCAATGTGAAGAAAATGGAGACGCAGGGAAACCTGCACGAAGATCCCGCCTTGCATCCCGGGGATATGTTGTTTGTACCGAAGAACCGCTTGTCCAAGATTAAGCCGTTCCTGCCGAGTCAGTCCATGGGCGCCTTTTCGAAATCTTACTAAAGAAGCGAGCACGCAAATGAACGAAAATTACGTGGATCCGGCCGCCGACAAGGCGACTGACGGCTTCAGCCGCCGGGACGCACTGGCCATTGGATTTCGTCACAAACGGGTAATAGCGCTCTCTTTCTGCGGGATCCTGTTGGGCGCCGTTTTGGCTGCCGTGTTGCAGCCCAAGGAGTATCGGACCTCCACCAAGTTCCTGATCGAGCGCGAACGAGTAGATCCGATCATTAGCCCGGGCGCCAGTACTCCGCCGTCGTTTCGCAGCGAGGTTACCGAAGAAGAGTTGAATTCTGAGGTCGCATTGCTAGAGAGTGCGGACGTGCTTCGCCAAGTGGTCGTCTCTTGCGGATTGCATCAGCATAAGTCGTTTCTGAGTTCTCTGCTTGGCGGGAGCGATGAAAACACACGCATCGCGAAAGCCGTCGACCGCCTGCAGAAGGAGTTGAAGATTGAACTCATCCGCAAGAGCAACGTCATCTCCGTCAGTTACGCGGCTAACGATCCGCAGCTGGCCGCCCGAGTACTAAGCGTTCTGGATGACACATACCTGAAAAAGAACGTAGCGGTACATCGGCCACCGGGGCAGTTTGAATTCTTTGATCAGGAGACAGAGGTATACAAGAAAAATCTGGCCGAGGCCGAGACGAAACTCAAGGTGTTCTCTAACGAGGACGGCGGAGTGGCTCCCCAACTATCCAGGGATATGACGCTGCAAAGACTCAATGACTTCCACGCTACCTTGCAGCAAACCCGGGCTGACATCACGACCACCGAAGAGCGGATCCGGGCTCTGGAGAGGCAGTCGGATACCACCCCACAGCGGTTGACCACGCAGTCGCGACAGACCGATGATGCTCAGGTTCTGCAGAACCTCAAGAGTACATTGATGGGCCTTGAACTGAAGCGCACCGAGCTATTGACCAAGTACCAGCCAACTTATGCTCTAGTGCAAGAGGTAGACAAACAAATTGCAGATACGCGTGCTTCCATTGCGGCGGAGGAAAGCAGACCTATCCGTGAGGAAACCACCGACCGTAACCCAACCTATGCATGGATCAATGAGGAACTGGCCAAGGCGAGGGCTGACTACAGCGCTTTGCAGGCGCGGGCAGCGGCGATCCAAGCCATTGTCTCCATGTATGAAGGGAAAGCACGAAAGTTGGAAGCAAAAGGAATCGTCCAGCAGGATCTGCTGCGCACCATGAAAACCGACGAGGAAAACTACCTTGTGTACCAGCGCAAGCGCGAGGAGGCCCGAATGACAGATGCGATGGATCGTACGCGCATCATCAATGTGGCCGTCGCGGAGCGGCCCGGTGTGCCTACTCTTCCCGCTAATTCTCCTTGGACGTCGCTGGTCGTGGGGTTTCTGCTTGCTGTCACTGTCAGTCTAGGAATGGCAGTTACTTTGGAGTACTTCGATCCTTCTTTCCGAACACCGGGCGAAGTGTTGGCCGAGCTGAACATACCAGTCTTGGCGGCAGTTCCCGTACAAGAGAATAGCTGGCACAGGAATGGGAACGGCAGCGGCAGAGTTAAAGCTGACTCCAGGGGCAACGGATTTGGCAAGGCAGAAACCGCAAGTGATGAGGGGACAGCTTGCCAGAAGCAAGGGGAGTATTAAATGTTCCTGGATTTTTGCGGCCTCAGAGGAGCAATTCGCTTTCCCATGAGCCGGGCGGAGAAGACTCTCCCGGACGGACGTTTGGGAGTATCTACGTGAAATCGTTGAAATACCGAAAAATCGTTGACGTGTCGCTAATTTGAGATCGGCATAAGTCCGGACGAACAAGGTGAGTTCAGACAGCACATTGGGAGGCAGGTTTGAGCAGAAATTTCGACTTGTTAGATCAAGCTGGCCGGCTGCAGGAAATGCTCGAGCCGCCTGTGAATGCTCAGGCGCCAGGGAGTGCACCCGCAGCGGACAAGGGGCTGTCCAGTCCAGCCCTGGATGTCGCCGGAGCAGTGCGGGAGGAAATCGCCAAACTGGTGCTCAATCTGTTCTTGTTGCCGGGCACGCAGGCCCCGCGACAAGTTGTTTTTACGGGCATGGAGGCGGGCACTGGATGTAGCTGGGTGTGTGCTCGCGTGGGTGAGGTTCTGGCGTCTCAAACCAACGGGTCGGTTTGCGTTGTGGACTGCAATCTGCGCTCTCCCAGTTTGCATCAACACTTTGCGATTGACAACCACTTCGGGTTGTCGGACGCTCTGCTTCAATCTAATCCAGTGCACCAATATACTCGCCAGCTATCACGACAGAACCTATGGTTTCTGAGTTGCGGGTCAACCATTGACAACTGGCAACAACAGGTGGCATCAGAGAGTCTGAAAGACCGACTGACCGAGCTGCGAGCTCAGTTCGACTATGTGCTCATGGATGTGGCTCCCATGAACACTTGCAACGATTGTATGCTTCTGGGCAATTCGTCCGACGGTGTCGTGCTGGTTCTGAAGGCGAATTCCACGCGACGCGAGGCCGCTCAGAAAGCTTTGAAAGAGATTAAAGCCGCCAAAATACAGATTCTCGGAGCGGTCCTAAACCAGCGAATCTTTCCTATCCCGAGCAGAATCTACAACTGGCTGTAAGAACCAACAAGCCCTCGGCGATCCCACCCATTCCACCCTATTTCCACATTTCAGATTTTCGGAAGCTGTATTGGCAAACGGCTGTTTGTGAAATCGACGTAGGGACTGCTGTCAGGCGCAGACTATGATAAAGCGGCGTGAGATTCTATTAAGCGCACTCAAGTTGTTCGATTTGGTAGTAATGGTTTTAGCCTTCGCGCTGGCTACCGTCCCTGCTTTGGGGGTGGGGCACACGGTCAGAGCCGCGGAGTTTTTCTCCATGCGGGTAAAGGTGGGGAACTGCTTCATTTTCTTAGGCCTCGTGATTCTGTGGCACTGCTTGTTTTCGGTCTTCGGTTTATATGCGTCGCGTCGTCTCTCTAGTCACGCGACTGAAATCGCCGACATTGCGAAAGCGACCTTACTTGGAACCTTCTGC
>WNFG01005357.1_pt1 | contig 10787 bp, 6 predicted proteins | sample 5400431 | NCBI WGS metagenome assembly WNFG01 (sample SAMN13153346, study PRJNA577476) | soil metagenome | isolation source: 120 cm saprolite under Douglas fir tree site 2 hole 3 replicate 2 | place: USA:California | collected 2015-04-18
CGCCCTCGAAAGTAAGGCGAGTTTTAGTTGAGGGCGCTAGATCAGCCGCGCCGCCAATCAGCCAGGGAACGTTCCTGGCCACAACGTTCAATACTTGCGCGGACGAATCGCGGCTGGCTAATCCCTTCGGATCGGCGGGGAAGCTGGGCAGCCCTTTGTCCCAGCCGTCGGGAAGCTCGCGCCGCTGAATACGACGCAAATCGTCGGCCCGGTCCGGAAAATCTTTCTTGTAGCGCTCGAACAGTGCTTCCCAGCCCGCATGTAATTCCTTGCCGCGCTTCCCAATGCCGTTGCGAAAATTTGCGCGCACCTCATCGGGGACAAGGAACTTCGCATCCTCGGGCCAGCCGTAAGCGCGTTTGGCCAGACGAATCTCATCCTCGCCCAGCGGCTCGCCATGGGCTTCGCGGGTGTCCTGCTTATGGGGAGCGCCGTATCCAATGTGACTGTCAACAATAATCAGCGTCGGACGGTCGTGTGTATTGAGGAAGCACTCGAGCGCGTTGGTTAGAAGCTCAAGGTCGTTGGCATCGCCCACGCGGGTGACGTTCCAGCCGTATCCCATGAAGCGGCTCGCGACATCTTCCGTGAAGGCCAGCTTGGTGCTGCCCTCGATGGTGATGTGATTATTGTCGTAGATCCAGCACAGATTGCTGAGCTTCAGATGTCCGGCCAGCGAGGCTGATTCGCCGGAAACGCCCTCCATCATGTCGCCATCACCGCAGATGGCGTAGACGTTGTAATCGAACAACTCGTAGCCGGGCTTGTTGAAGTATTCAGCCAGCCAGTAGCGGCCCAGGGCCATGCCGACGCTGTTTCCGACCCCTTGCCCGAGAGGCCCAGTCGTGGTTTCCACGCCGGAGGTGATGCGGTATTCCGGATGTCCGGGACACTTGCTGCCAAGCTGCCGGAAATTCTTGATGTCATCCAGCGTGACCGAGAGCTGGCCCAGGGTTTCGTAATTGGGGTCAACGGCTTTTACCTCGGCGAGATGCAGCAGAGAATAGAGCAGCATGGAGGCGTGCCCGTTAGAGAGCACGAAACGATCGCGGTTAGGCCAGATGGGATCGTCGGGATCAAACCGCAGCAGCCTTTGCCACAAAGCATAGGCCACGGGCGCGAGCGCCATAGGGGTTCCAGGATGCCCGGAGTTGGCTTTCTGCACGGCGTCCATCGCGAGAGTGCGAATGGTATTGATGCTGAGCTGATCGAGATTGCCGTTCATGCACTTTCCTTGCCCGCGGGCAGATTCAAGGGAGTCGGGAATCACACGATTACTCCCGAAACCAGCCTACAACAAAAAGCCGACTTCTAAAGTTTAAGCCGCTGAGTTAAAGGATGCATCAACGAGTGATGAAGTCGCAGGGGACAGGCCAAAAGCTGTAGATGCCGCAGGAGGTCGGGCGGAAGTAGTTTTTCTTTTGGTGAGCAGGAATAAAGCGGCTGTTCTGTGGTTGTAAAGGCAGGTTGTTTTGACTGCCTCCTGAATCACTCGACAGCGCAGTGGCCTCTCCCGCTGCGCTTTTTTCCTTCCCGAAAACCGGAAAATAACGGGCCGGACAGTGACACCCCCTTGGTAACCACCAGCCGGCCCATGCTTCTCCGTTTACTGTTGTTATGTAGTGTTGCGGCGAGCCAAAGCGTTTCATCCCCGCAAAAATATTTTTGGCCCTGCCCAAATTCGGTTACTGGCCGCCTCCCGCCGAAGCGGTCACATTCGGCGTTGCGGGCGGAGCATTTTTCACCCATTTATCGAACCAGGTCACCATTTCAAACAGTACGTGCTCAATGGTCTCGCGCGCCAGGTAACCGTGTGCTTCGTATGGAAGTTGCACGTAGCGCACGAGCCCGCCATTTCCTTTGATTGCCTGATAAAGCCGCTCGCTTTGAATGGGAAATGTTCCGGAATTGTCGTCAGCCATGCCGTGAGTCAGCAAAATGGGATGTTTGATCTTGTCGGCAAACATGAATGGCGAAACCTTGAGGTACATTTCCGGAGCCTCCCACAGCGTGCGGCGTTCGCTCTGGAAGCCAAACGGCGTGAGCGTGCGGTTATAAGCTCCGCTACGGGCCACTCCGGCGCGGAAAATGTCAGAGTGCGCCAGCAGGTTGGCGGTCATGAAGGCGCCATAGCTGTGTCCCCCGACTCCGACCCGGTTGGGATCGGTTACGCCCATTTCCACGGCTTTGTCCACGGCGGCTTTGGCGCTGGCCACCACCTGCTCGACGTAAGTATTGTTCATGGTCTCAGGATCGCCAATCACCGGCATGGTTGCGTTGTCCAGGATGGCATAGCCCTGAGTCAGCAACAATAAATGAACGTTGGTGAGGCCGGTGATGGTGGTGAACCGAAAAGCCGAGCCGGAAACCTGGCCTGCCGTGCTGGCGTCATTAAACTCAAGCGGATACGCCCATACGATGGTCGGCAGGCGCTCGCCTGTCTTGTGATTCGGAGGCAGGTAGAGGGTAAAGGAAAGCTGTACGCCGTCCGCGCGTTTATACGTAACAAGTTGTTTGGTAATTCCGCGTAGCTGCGGCGCTGGATCGGGGAAGCTGGTCAGCGCTCTTTTTTCATTGCTGCCTGCGGTGCGGACAAAGTAGTTTCGCGGCTCGGTGGGACTCTCGTGCTCAGTGATGAAGCTTTTGCCATCGTTGGACGCCAGCGCGATCACGCTTTCGTACTGGCTGTCGCCGCACTGGAAGAGGCGCTCTGACTTAAGCGTCTGCAGGTCCAACCGATCCAGAAAGGGAAACTCTCCTTTCGGCGAGGCTCCTGAGCCCGCAAGGAAGATTGCGTCGCCGTCCTGAAGCATGATCCGTTTTCCGCTGGAAAGCGTTTTCAGCAGCGGAATTCCGGGATCACGGTAGCGATCGCGTACCGAGCGTTCCCACAGCAGGCGTGCCGATTGTCCCGTTTTGTTGACGTCGAGAGCAAACGTCCTGACCCAGCGACGATCACGGTTGTAATCCTCTATCAGGCCGGTGCCATTCTCTCCCCACTGCAAGCCGGCAAACCGCTGCTCAATCTTCAGCAGTTCGGCCGGTTGGTTTTTGAACGGCGCCGCGACCATCATTAAATGGTCATGGAACGGGACCTTGGCCTTGGTATCGCCATTGTCGAGCGCCTCAACCCAGACAAGAGTGGCCAATTGCGTTGGGACCCACCTAACAGCGCGTGGACCGGTGGGAACGCCCTCAATCGGGACATGCTCTTCCAGAGGCAGGCTTGCGATTTTGTATTCCAGCTTTCCCGTGCGGTCCCAGACTTCCATTTCTTTGGGAAAGCGCTCGTAGGGAAGCAAATAGGAATAGGGCCGGTGTAGCTGGGTGGTGAGAATGTGCTCGCCGTCAGGCGAGACATCGACCGTAGTGAAACCCGCTGCCTTGCCCACAGGAGTTGTCCGGCCATTCGTGGTGTCCACCAGCAGCAATTGTGCTGTCGTGTAATAGTCGAACAGATCTTCGTCGTGCGCATTTTGCAGCAGGTCTTCGAAAGTGGCTGCCGGAGCCTTTTTACCATCGCTCTCTTGAATGATGGGACCATCCGGAACCTTGCTTTCGACCGGCGGATTGCCGCGTTTGGCCGGTACAGCTTGCACCAGAAGAGTGTGGCCGTCGGGCATCCATTGCAGCGGGTCGCCGATGATAGTGCTGATTTTCACGCCGGAAATGCTGTGCGCTGTTGCGGTAGCCGCCTGGCCCACCCAAAGTTCAATTCCGTTCTCCGTGGTATCGGTGAAGGCGAAGCGCTGGCCGTCCGGCGACCACTGGAGTCCGCCGACATAGGCGTTGCGCGGCAGCTCAACATTGCGCTGCTTGCCGTCGGCCACGCTGACGAGATGTAGTCCGACGATCCGTGGAGGATGGTGCCTGCCATTCGTCGCCGGATTAATGCGTACTCCGGCCAGCCGAAGCATAGGTTGCGCGAGATCGGCAATCGGCGGATACGTCAGCCGGTCGCCGAGCAACATCATGTCGGCGTTGGGACTGACCACGGCCAGCGGGGTCGGTGGCGCGCTCAATATTTGAGGAATCGGCTGCGGGGCTTTCTGATAGCCGTGGAGCACCGCGCTCGATGGCGCAGCGGTTTGTCCGAGTGCCAAACTAACGGAAAGAAGTGTGATCGCCAATACTGTATACAGAGATTTCGTGCACGAGTTGCGCATAGAATTCATCTCCCGCATGATCTTGTGACCGCACAGTCTAACGGAAATTCACGGCTGAAGCGCCAGATTTACTTTTCTTCACACAGACCGTTAAAAAACCGCAGTTTCGTGCAGCAGTTCGCCCTTGGCGAAGCGCTGGAAGCCAAGCACGCTCGCGTCATTCACGACATCCGTTTTGCCCTTGAGGATCAGGTCAGAGACGATCTTGCCCGTGGCGGGAGAGTGCATCACGCCGTGTCCGCTGAACCCGTTGGCCAGAAAGAAGCCCGGGACCTCCGCCACGGGGCCAAGAATGGCGTGATGGTCAGGACTCATCTCATAGAGCCCGGCCCAGCAGCGTTTGGGATTGATGGCAAGATTCTCGAATACCGGCACGCGATCAGCCGCGTGCACCAGCACCTTCTCAATGAAGGAATTGTCGAATGCCGTATTGAAGCTCGAAGTCTCTTCGTGATCATTCCAGGCCAGAAGAAAACCGCGGCCTTCCGGGCGGAAGTGAAATCCGGTAGAGAGATCAACGACCATGGGAGCGGAGTGGGGAAATTCGTCAAACGGCTCGGAAGGCACCAACATACGCCGCAATGGCTCTACGGGCAGGTCTACACCCGCCAGCTTTGCCACTTGGGCCGCCCATGCTCCAGCCGCATTCACGACAACGCGTGTCGCGACTGGGCCTCGGCTGGTTTCAATGCCGGAGACGCCGCGCTCGTCAACGTGAATTGCCGTGACCTCGGCATTGCGCCAGAGCGTCGCGCCTTGTTCGGTGGCGCGAGCAGTAAAGCCCGTCATTACGCTGTAGGGATCGACAAAACCATCGGTCGCGCAGAAGCTTCCGCCGAGGATGTCGTCGGATCTCAGTAGCGGGAGCATCTTTCGGATGTCGTCGGCGCTAAGCAGTTCGACTTTCTCCAAGCCCAGCGCTGTCTGGCGCTCATAGTTCGCCTTGAGATAGGCGAGATGAGAATCCTCCGTTGCGAGGAATAGATAACCCTGATCGCGGTAGCCAGACGGATGTCCCAGCGTCTCTTCGAAACGGGCGTAAAAGGGAATCGAGTACAGCGACATTTGTATGTTGACCGGTGTGGCGAACTGCGCGCGCACTCCACCCATACTCTTGCCGGTGGACCCTTTGCCCTGGGAGCTCTCGCGCTCCAGCAGCAAGACGTTCCTGCAGCCCGCGGTGGTCAGGTGCCACGCGATACTCGAGCCCACGATCCCGCCGCCGATGATCACCACGTCCGCTGTATGCATGGTCCGTCAGCTACTTCTTCAAATCTTCCCACTTATTGAGCAGGACCCGCAGTTGCGTCAGCGCCAGCTCGGCTGCCTGGGCCTCAGCTACAGTGGGCGTTGTATCCGCGCTATCTACTGCTCCGAGCAACTGTGCCAGCGTGCCTACTGTTCCGGAAATTGTCTTTCCGCCACGCCGCTGACGTCCTTCCTGTGGCTCAATCTGTGCCAGCGCTTGCAGCTTGGGATCTTCAGCTTCACTTGTTGCATGGCTCGCGTAGAAGCCGTGGACTTCATCCAGAGCACGTCGTGCCTGCTGGATACCTTGTGTCAGCTTTGTCTCCAATACGAATTGCTTTTCCAGATCTTGAGCTGGCGTCGCGACTCGCGGATCCATGATCAGCTTCAACGGCTGCGTAGAACTTTGGCCGTCGATGGTGAGTTTCACGCTGTAATTTCCCGGCAATGCCTGCGGTCCTTCCGGCTCAGATGGCACGTTCCGGCCATAAACCGTCGCCATGCTGAATCCACCGGTCAACACTGGTGGCGCAGCGTAACGCAGGTCCCAAACAAAGCGATGCATTCCCGTTTCCGTTGAAAGCGTCTCCGGCGGACGGAACCAGTAAGCAGGGAAGGCCGCAGTTGGCGGCGAAAACGGCTTCTGGTCGCTGCTGGCGTACTGGCGCACCACGTGTCCAGCTGAATCCAGTATCTCCAAGCGGACGTCCGGCGCCGGCGAGCTTAAGTGATAGTAGATGACTGCGCCGGCCGGTGGATTCTGTCCGGCAGGGACCTCCGGCGTCAGCGGTGTATCGTGATTGGTGCTCGCGCGAATGCGCATTGCCGTTGCAGGCGTAAATAGATGCGCCACGGCAGACGCCGCTTCATTGCTCCACTGCCGCAGCGGAGTAATGTCATCGAGGATCCAGAACGACCGGCCATGCGTGGCGACGACCAGGTCTTTGTCTTTCACCACCAGATCATGCACCGGCGTTACCGGCAGATTGAGTTGCAGCGTCTGCCAGTGGTCGCCATCGTCGAGAGAAAAGTAAACACCCAGCTCCGTCCCGGCAAAAAGCAATCCTTTCCGCACAGTGTCTTCGCGAACCGAGCGGACATAAGCGCCATTCGGGATACCGTCCGTGATCTTCTTCCACGTTTTCCCGAAATCGTGCGTGCGATAGATGTAAGGACCAATATCATCGAGCCGGTGCCGGTCTATGGCCGCGTAGGCGGTTGCAGCATCGAAATGCGACGCCTCGAGAATGCTGATCTTGCTCCAGTCCGCCAGGTTTGGCGGCGTAACGTTGCTCCAGCTCTTGCCGGCATCGCGCGTGAGATGAATGAGGCCGGTATCTGTACCGGCCCAAATCTCCCCCGCGCTCACCGGAGAAGGTGCAATGGTGTAGACCACGCCGTGTCCGCCGGCCTTGGCGTTCTGAATGGTGGTCGCAGCGTCCTGCGGCGAACCTGGCACGGCGCCGGTCAGATCAGGGCTGATTTTTTCCCAGGACATGCCGCGGTCTTTTGTGCGCAGAACAAACTGCGAGCCGAAGTACAGCGTATGCGGGTCCTGAGGCGAGAAGACCACGGGTGATGTCCAGGTAAAGCGCAATCTGTCAGGACTGGTATCGCCAAAGCTGCGGGCCGGCTCCGGTGCGACGATCTGTGACTGTCCGGTGCGCTGGTCGAAGCGAAACAGTTCGCCATACGTGCTGCCGCCATACACAATGTTGGGGTCTGTTGGGTCAGGAGTAATGTATCCGCTTTCACCCGCGCCAATGGGATGCCAATCGCGAAACGTGATCGAACCGTCGTTGCTTCGGCTCGTGGACATGGCCGTGCCGCTGTCTTGCTGCGCGCCGTAGACGTGGTAAGGAAACTGGTTGTCGACAGCCACGTGGTAGAACTGGCCGGTGGGCTGGTTGTACCAGGATGTCCAGCTCTTGCCACCGTCCACGCTGATGCCCACGCCCTGGTCGCTGCCGAAAATCATGCGCTGCGGATTGGAAGGATCAATCCACATGGCGTGGTAGTCATCGCCGCCTGGCGCGCCTTTGATGCCTGTGAAAGTCGCGCCACCGTCAATCGAGCGGTAGATGGAAACGTTTGGCAGATAGACCGTATTCGGATCTTTGGCATCGGTGACGACTTCACCGAAATACCACAGTCTTCCACGAATGCGCTCGTCTTTCCCGACCAGCGCCCAGTTCGAGCCACCATCATCAGAGCGGAAGAGACCGCCTTGCTGCGTGTCAATCAGCGCATAGATGCGCTGTCCGTGAGTTCCGCGAGCGATGGAGAGTCCGATGCGGCCAACGTCTCCTGCCGGAAGTCCGTTGCCGGCAAGCGGGCTCCAGGTTGCGCCGCCATCACTTGAGCGGTAGATCGCGCCCGAGCCATTCGTCGGAGGATAGACGCTCCACGGCGGACGCCGCACGCTCCACAGCGACGCCAACACGATCTGAGGATTGTCGGGATCGCAAGCCATATCAATCGCGCCGGTGTTATCGTCCTTATAGAGGACCTTTTGCCACGTGGCGCCGCCATCGGTTGAGCGAAAGACCCCGCGCTCTGCGTTCGGACCATAGGCATGGCCGAGGGCCGCTACCAGCGCGACGTCAGGGTTCTTTGGATCAATAAGGATGCGCCCAATGTGCTGCGAATCACGCAAGCCAATGTTGGTCCACGTTTTTCCGCCGTCGGTGGATTTGTAAACCCCATTGCCGTAGGTGAGATCGGAACGCAGATCGGCTTCGCCGGTACCGACATAGATAATGTTGGCGTTAGACTGAGCGACTGCAATCGCGCCAATCGAGCCAATGGGCTGACCGTCGAAAATCGGCTCCCACGTTTCTCCGGCGTTGGTCGTCTTCCAGACGCCGCCGCCAACCGAGCCGAAGTAATAAACGTTCGGCTGTCCTTCAATGCCGCTTACGGCAATGCTGCGTCCACCGCGGAATGGCCCAATACTTCGCCAGCGCAAGCCGCCGTTGATCGCGGTGTCAGTCTGCTGGGCGGGGGCAATGAGCAGAAGAATGAACAGCGACGCCACAACTAGCAGAGAGCGCAGAATAATTCGTAGAGACCTTGGCATAGGAGAAGCATTGTATAGGAGCAACGCGAACATCTGTTATCACTGGAGCGCCGCAGTGGACAGCTTAGGTCTTGCGTGCGTCTTTCTTGCGGACGTAAAGCAGCTTCTCAACTTCCGCGATCACAGTGCCTTCGCTGTCGGTAACGGAAACGTTGAACACCGGCTCGATTTTTCCCGAAGCTTCCGCCTGTGTCCGGATCTCCGCAATGCGCTCCGCGGAAATCTCGAAGGTGGCCTTCATTATTCCCTTGCCGGGTTTCTTGAAGCGGATGGTGGCGGCTTTGTCCCACACAATGAAGTCGCTGCCCAGGTTGTGCATCAGGATAAACATGAACCAGGGATCGGTCATGGCGTACAGCGATCCGCCAAAATGCGTTCCGACATAGTTGCGGTTCCAGAACTTGAGCGGCATCTCGATGTCAAACCGGCGAAAATCCTCGGAGATGTTCCTGACTCGGATGCCGGCCCCAACGAACGGAGGATAAAACTTCAGCCGTCTCAGTAGCTTTTTGCGGTCGTTTTGCATGTCGCGTCGCTTGCTCCAGCAGAACACTGTATCTCCGCCGGACGAACGGAGTGGTTCATGTTGAGTATCCGCCACCGTCCTTCAGTCTTGCGATAGAGCGCGGTGCCGCGGGCTTCAATGTTCTGTCCCTGCATACTAATGCCAAGATCGTATTCAATCCACATTGCGTCGCCGATGGCGTGGTAGGCGCGCGGCGTCATGCTCAGCCGGGGCAGGGGCGTCTTCAGGAAGTAGTGCTTGCGGAAGTAGTCCATGACGGCGTCGCGTCCGTAGTAGTCGCCGTTCATGGTGAATAGGACAAAGCCGGGATCGAGACACTTAGCGAACGTATTTTCATCGGCGCGAACGAAAGCCATTCCGCACTCTTCGAACTGCGCGTAGAAATCGTCAAGCTCAGCCTGTGAATTTTTGCCTTCCGCGCCCAACCGGGCAACGCGGTTCTTTACATCGAGGGTTGCGCCCAGCTCTTCCAGCAAGTCGGTCCCAAGGATGCCATCGAGCTTGCGGCCGCATGCCGAGCCGATCGCGGTGAGGTCCACGGCAGGCAGCTTCACCTGGCGCAAGCGATGCTCGCCAATGACCAGTTCCGGCAGCGTGACCTCGCGTGCGCTGGTCTCTGCTGTCTGGTTCCAGGAGTTGACTTGTATATGGACGGGGTCGCCATCGTGGGCAAAGGATTTTATGTTCAACATCGACGTAGCGCCTGTGTCCACGAGCAAGAGCAGTTTCCTCGGCCCGCTGGTGGCGTGCACCACGAACAGACGGTCACATCTTTCCAGGGGAACGTCTTCGGCCCAAGAGCGCGGCGACAGAAGCAGCATCAAGGCAAACAAAAGCGCGCGCACCATGGTCCCCTCCACTTCAGGAAAACAGTATCACATAAAAACGAACGTTCGTGCTATTATCTTTGTGGAGATATTATTAATTTCCATGCCCGTTGCTGTGAAAAAGCCGGATAAGCCCCGCCGTGCCCGCGGTGTGCGCACGCGCGAAGGCATCCTGCGCTTTGCCGTGAACCTGGCTTCAGTAGAAGGGCTGGGCGGACTCACTATCGGACGTTTGGCCGACGAGCTCAAGATGAGCAAGAGCGGCCTGTTCGCCCACTTCGGTTCCAAGGAAGAGCTGCAACTTGCCACCATTGGGATGGCGCGGGAGATCTTTACCGAACATGTGATAACTCCGGCCATGGCGAGTCCGGAAGGCATGCCTCGCTTGTGGGAGCTCTGCGACCGTTGGCTCAGTCATGTCGAGAACCGTGTCTTCACCGGCGGCTGCTTCTTCACCGCGGCCTCATTTGAGTTCGATAGCCGCACCGGGCCGATTCGAGACCGCATTGCGGAGATCATGCGCCAGTGGCTGCAAATCCTGAGCCGCGCGGCAGAAAATGCGCAGAAGGCCCGGCACATGAAGACGGACATTGATCCTGACCAATTTGCCTTTGAGATATACTCGCTCGCCATCGGCGCGTATTGGGCCAAGGAGCTGCTGGACCGGAAAAAAGCCACAGGCAACACGCGGTCCGCGATTTTGAAGCGTCTTCTGGCGGCAGCAACTCCCACCTGTCCGAAGCTGCCCGCAATCCGCTAAGGTCTCGGACTTTCTCTCTCGACTGCCAGTCAGTCCGGGTTTATGCTTTTTCGTTTCACAGAATGGAGCCCAAATGGTCCGCCGACTCTTACTTTCGCTTGTCTTGTTTTCAATTCTCGCCGCAGCGCAGGAGCGCAAGTACATCACGATACCCCGCGATGTGGGCAAGACCGCTCCTTTC
>WNFG01005361.1_pt1 | contig 10783 bp, 7 predicted proteins | sample 5400431 | NCBI WGS metagenome assembly WNFG01 (sample SAMN13153346, study PRJNA577476) | soil metagenome | isolation source: 120 cm saprolite under Douglas fir tree site 2 hole 3 replicate 2 | place: USA:California | collected 2015-04-18
AAGCATCTTGTCCACGGAATACCAGCGTAAGAGACAGGGATTCTGGGGGACTCCTGAGAATCAGATAACGAAAGCCATAGGCCTGACGAAGTCTTTCCCATTGCCCCGTGTCGAACAACTGGACGATTCGCACGTCGCCATCCCAAACGCTCTGGGGAGTCCTGGCGATGTCGCCGAACGCCAGCGGCTTTTCATGAATTGTCTGATAATAAAGCGCCTCCGACGGGGTCGAGACCGAATCGATCACGCCGCCGGCTCCGGATTGTCCTCGCAGGGCCTGAACGTAGTCGGGCGGCTCGATGCGCGTTAGAGGTATGGGCTTCGGCCAGTACTCGAACATAACTAGAGCGACGACCGCGCAAGCGCTCCAGCACGCCCGCCGCCCCTGCCGGAGCAGGTAGCCGAACGCGCCAGCCACTATGACCGCCGCGGCAAGTATGGCAAGAATCACCGTGCGGACCGGGCATCCCGCCATCTTCAGAAAAGGAACAGCCATCTCCACAAAGGTGTACGGCATCGGTACTTGACCGAAGGGCTTGCCAGCGACATGCATCGTCGGGCCCATAGCGAGGATCAGGGAAACAGCCATCAATCCAAACCAGAACGCCGGCATTTTCAAACCGATCCGCCTTCGTCCGAGCCAGCCGTAGATCAGCAGCCCTGTCACCCCGGTTCCCAAGTGAACGCTGCTTTCGTGGATGTTGCCGGGTAGGCGCGACCAGTAGCTTCGCGTCCAGTCCGCCCATCGCCAATGCCCTCCCGGGATCAGTGGTGCCAGCAGATCCAGCGAAAAAAGCGAGGCTGGATGCGATCCCAGCAGCGGGTCGCGGTGATTCAAATCGATGAGGCTCCAGATCAGCGGCCCAGCGGTGAGAGAGAGCAAGAAGAGAAAGACCAACGCAGGCCGGAGATACGCAGATCGCGGCGGCAGAGGAAGCTCTCCGCGGTGAACCACGACCCAACCTGTCATCAAGATCGCCGCGATTAGGCAATAGAACAGATAGTAATAGTCACACAGCAGCGTCAGGAGCAGCGCCAGGGCAGACGCCGCGGCCGCAAGGAGACTAGCTTTTAGTATGAAACGGTACCACAGCAACACGAAAATCGGAATCCATTCGAGTGCCACAAGCTGCAAATGTCCTTCCGCGTGGGCGAAGTGGTAATTGCAGAAGGTAAAAATGAATCCCCCTAGCAGACTCCCCGGGTAAGAGCTGGTCATCTCATACGCCAGCCGGAATGCGGCCCATCCTCCGCCGACAAAGGAAAAGAGAATTATCAGGTTGAAAGTGACTGTCCACGAAAAGAGACTGTGCAGAGGGATGCCCAGATAACCGTTAAACGGATTGAGCGTGTGGCCCAACAGGGTTGTTCCGTACGGGAAGTGGAGATAGCGTGTGTGCCAGGGAGTCTGATGCAGCTCAATCACGGCTTTCCGGACCCACCACAGATTCCAGACATTCTGCAGCCCATTCCCGCGGTCCGCGAAGAAGTGAGTGGTAAACTGCGTCATGGCGGGATAAGTGAACAAGCCGAACGTGCAAAGGTAGAGCACGCAGGGCGCGAGAATCATTTTCGCCAGTTGGTGAATCGAATGGCGTTTCACGCGTCCTCAGATCCAGTAGAACGCTTTGAGTCAGGATTTCCGGTTTGATGCCTGGATTCGCACAGTTTACTACCTGAGCGCTTGGGTTGAGACTGCTTTTTGCATTGCACCAAATTGTACTGGGACTGCTGACACAGACTTGCGGCACTCCTTTGAATCGAAGCCAACCGGCAGCCTAACACATTTTCAGGGCGTTTTCTCTCCTTCGGTTGCGACGTAGGCGGTCCCTTGGACCGCGCCTGACATTCCTCGTCCGGCTCTGACACGCGAACCCTCGGAATTTGAAAAAGCTTCAACAAAGCCGACCAGGGGGTCGGCCGCGGGCGGGGGCGCCCGCCCCACTTTTAGTCTGCCCAGGCCCGTTCCAGAAGCCGCGAATACTCGCCCGACGAATACAACTCAAATTCACAATCCTGCGTAGCCAGCGGCGTGAAATCGCGCTCACCTTGCCTGACGGAGAACATCTGATCGGCGTATTTGTAGTAGTTCCGCACAAAGTCGTCGGAGAGAATTTCCCGATCCGGGGCGTTGGCGAAAAGGCATTGCAATCCGAGCGCGCGCGTGAAGATGGACTTGTAGTCCGCCACGCCCCACTTCCGCAGCTTGGCTTCGATACTGGCGGGCGCTCCCTGAATCAGCAGCGCGGCAAAGCTTTGATACGCGATGCCCGATGGCAGCTCGGCACGGTTGTGAGCGACAAACTCAAGGCATTGTTCGATCCAGCGCATCAGATCTTTGCCTACGTAATAAAGCATTCTCATTTCCGAGTATCGGCCGTCGAGTAAGGAGCGGTCCAGGTCCTCGCGGGACGCTTCACCCTGCGGCAGCAGCCCCTGCAACTTCAGGCTGGCCCGCGAGCTTTCCGCTAATTTGTTTGGTCCGTTCGCATCCGCAAAGGGATGCAGGATCAGCGGAGGAAGTATGAAAGCAGGCCGATTTTCGAGGGCCGCCGTCGTTTCGAAGGATAATCTGGATGCCATATCTGCAACCAGTATGCGGGTTTACTTGCGTGCGGTCAGTAGTACCTTGGCTTCAATTGTTCCGGTACCTCGAAGCACCTTCACAAGTACTTCTTGCCCAGGTTTTTTGGCTCGCAACGCGTAGGTGAAATCGTAAAGGTTCTGGATCGGCTTGCCGTCGAACTCGGTCAGGATATCGCCGGCCTTTAGTCCTGCCTTTGCGGCGGGGGAACCGGGCCGGATGTCGGCGAATCGGACACCGTTGGGAATCTCGGTGAAGTCTGGAATACTTCCAAAATCCGGGCCGTAACCGGAGACGGTGCCCGTGTGGGATGCCACCTCGCCGGCCGGCTGCGCTTCAACCACGCGCACAAACTGCGCACGAGGTGAGCCGTCCGTAAGATGATCGGTCACGTCCGCAATCAAATCCAACAAACGCACGGCACTCGTCGCATCGATCTTGTCCCAGGTGTCGCTGGGCTTGTGATAGTCCGCATGCAGCCCCGAGAAGAAGAAGAGCACCGGCACATGCTTGGCGGTGAACGACGTGTGGTCGCTCGATCCATAGCCGCCGCGTTCGGTGATATCTGTCTGGAATTCATGTCGAGCAGTTGCGTCCTTTAGAAGCGCCGCGAAGGACGTTCCTGTACCAACTCCGCCCACGTAAACCTTGTGGTCGCGGACGCGCCCGATCATATCCATATTGATCATGGCCACCGCGTTCTCGAGCGGAAGCGCCGGATGGTTCGCGTAGTAGCTCGACCCGAGCAGTCCCAGTTCCTCGCCCGCAAAAGTTAAAAACAGAATGCCGCGCTGGCGCTTTGGCTGTTTGGAAAACCACTGCGCCAATTCCAAGACGCCCGCGGTTCCCGATGCATTATCGTCCGCTCCTGGATGCACGGTGCCAGCCATAGACGGGGCCAACGAGAATTGCTCGCCCAGGCCGAGATGATCGTAATGCGCGCCAATGATCGCGTATTCCGAAGTCTCACCCGGCAAATAAGCGCCGACGTTGTGGACCGTTTTTATTTCGCGCTTGATGTCGATATCGAGATCCAATGTCAGTGAGGCCGGCAGCGCCAGCGATTGCGGATGAAGATCCTTGTCGATGGCTGCTTCGATCGCCGCCAGGTTTTTCCCCGCCAGGGACAGCCACTTATCGGCTACCTCCGTCTTTAGCTGCGCGAACTCAATGCCGGCATTGGCAGGACCGGCGGTGGTGCCAAATTTGTCGAGTTGATCGGTATCGTTGGGATGCGCCGCGGCATCATTGATCATCAGCACGGCTTTCGCCCCATGCATCTTCGCATTCACGGCTTTGCTGAAAATCTGCGCGTGGACGGTGTAGACTTTGCCCTCAAAGACGCTCTTGTCGTCGAATTCCTGCGGCTCGTGCCGCAGCACCAGAACGATTTTGTCCTTCGCATCCACTCCAGCGTAATCGTCGTAATTGTATTCGGGCGCCGTGATGCCGTAGCCCGCGAACACTACTTCTCCGGAAATGCGCCCGGTCGAGGAGAGATTCAAAGGCACGAAGTCCTCCTGAACGTTGAGCTTACTTTTGTGCCGTCCGCTCGAATAGCTCATTTTGTTTTGCGTGCCCAGGCGAGCACTGGCCGTGACTTCGAAATCCTGATAGAAGCTGTCAGCCACGAGCGGTTTCAAATTCATCGAGCGGAACCGATCGCGAATAAAGGATGCAGCTTTTTCAAGTTCCGGAGATCCGCTAGCCCGGCCGCGCATTTCCGGGGCCGCGAGGAATTTTACGTATCCCAAATATTCGGTGGGGCTGAGGTCGGCGGCGAACAGTCCGCCAGCGACGACCAGAACGAGTGGAGCGCGCATCTATTTGTTTAGCGCCGAAGGAATCTTGATCTCACAGCATTTCTCGCCCGCATCCTTGGCTGTCTTCTGGTAATTCAACTCTCCGTTGATGATCTGCTCCAGGTTCGGCCACGGATAATTACCAACCAACCTGCGGCCGTTCACAAAGATCGTCGGCGTTGCATCGATCTTGAGCGATCTAGCTTCGGCGATCGACTTGTCGATATCCGCTTCAGTGGCCTTGGTGTCGATGCAACGGCCAAGTTGCATGCCATCCATGTCCTTGGCGGTCTTGGCGAATTCCAGCACCTTGGACTTCAGATTCTCGACATTGATTTCGCCCTGATGCTCGTAAACCCAATCGTGATACTGCCAGAAGGCCGCGGGATTCTGCTGGAAGACGCAACGTCCCGCCATGGCTGCCGGTTTGGCCCACGGATGAATCGCCTCCAATGGAAAATCCTTGAAGTACATGCGAACCTGCGTTGGAAACGTCTCCGGCAAATGCTGCCGCAGGGCCTTCGCCTCTTCCTTGCAGTTCGGGCATTGGAAGTCGCTAAACACTACCAGCACAACCGGCGCACCCGCAGTGCCCATGCTGGGTGAAAGATCGGTTTTCAGTTTGTCGAGATCGGCCTTAAACGGATTCTGCGCCATGTCATAGATGAAGCCGCGGATGATTTTTTGGCCGTCCTTGGTGACGAAAAACGTCTCGTCCTGCGATTGACTCCCGAACACGAAGTGCACATCCACTTGTTGCAGGCCCGGGACCTGCGACGGCTTGGGGTCGTCCACCTTCACTTGTACGCTTGGGATCACGGCGAGCAAATGCCGGACATAGGCTTCCATGGCAACTTTGTCCAAGCCGGTTTTCGGCTTTTCCTGCGCGGGAAGCAGGCACAGACACAAGGCGGCAGCGAGTGCGAAACGCATATATTTGCATTGTAGCGTGGGTCGAGGCCAGATCACAGCCCGAATTGGCGCAAATGGTGGTCAACGTGAAGGTAGCCCCATCGCAGCCACTCGTTGTCGCGCAAGTCGCCGAAAACCGGATGCGGGTTTCGGGTACGTTCGCAGTCCGGACTCCAGAACCGCTCCATTGTTTTTATCAAAGTCGATCGATCGTGTTCAAATTCAAGCGGAGCGGTACCACCCACGCCTTGCTCCATCTCCGGTCGCGTTGGGAAACCCTTTGGCCACTTGAGCGGTACATATAGAGCAGCAAACTTGATGACGACCCGCTGAAAGATTCCGGACGCCGAACTAACCTGCCTCTCCCCCATACATATAAGGAACGCATCGTTTAAATGGCAGAGCATCTGAGGGGCTGACATCCTTCCCCATCGACGCTGACTGTCGGGGCGCAAGTTCGTTATCCGACCGAGCAGATCGCTACGATCCGCTGAGTTTGCCAATGATTTCATGCTGTTTTAGCTGGAATAGCCGGCGGCCCAGGACGCCGTTGTAACTGAAGGATGCGGCGAAGGCATCGCATATTTCCGCATTGTAACCTGGCTCGACACCTGAACCTAAGATGCTTATTACTGGACACCAATAAGGAATTCAGTGGACAATCAATGTATCCGGAATCGTCATTGAAGGGAGATCCATGAAGGCACCACCGCTCTCTGTCTCACTGCTGGCGTTCATCGCTTTCGGCGTCGTGGCGCAGACTCCCGCCCCGCCGCTCGGTCAAGCTGCCGATGAAAAAGCCAAGCTGCAAGCTACGTTGCAGGGCCAGGTCCTCAACCAGGTAACAGGTGAGCCAGTCCGCAAGGCCAATCTCAGTCTGAAGCCAGAATCCGGAGGCACCACGCTCAAAGGCATCACCGACAATGAGGGCAAATTCTCCATTGAAAATATCGATCCGGGCCGCTATACGCTGAGTGCCGACCGTCAGGGTTTCGTCACACAAAACTATGGAGCAAGCCGGCCTTCCGGACCGGGCACCACGCTGGAATTGAAGACTTCGCAAGCGCTCAAGGGCCTCTCTTTCAAACTGACGCCTCAAGGCGTAATCGCGGGCCGCGTCATAGATGACGATGCCGAACCCGTTTCCGGAATCTCGGTTCAAGTGCTGCAATACAAATATTTGCTCGGCAAGAAACGCTTGATACCGGCGATGCAGGCGCTGGTACTGACCAATGACCTTGGCGAATTCCGCGCGCCCAATCTTTCACCGGGCCGCTATTATGTCGCCACCTCTCCGCAAAAAATCACGGACATTCAGTCCGGTACCGAGCGCTCGGCCGCCGCTAAGGGTGAGACTCAAGGCCCCATTCCGACTTACTATCCGAATGCCGATGACCCTTCCACCGCCTCGCCGGTGGATGTCGGACCCGGCGCGGAAGTGCGTGGCATCGACGTGCGCCTGCGCAAAGCTCGAGTCTTTCGCGTGACCGGTAAAGTAATGAATGCGGCCACCGGAATGCCCATGAATCCGGCCATGTTGATAGTCTTCCGAAAGCAAGCGGGCGGCATGTCCACCGTTCCCGTTAGCATGTACGCGGTGCAAGGCGACAAAGGTGCTTTCGAACTCAGAAATATTCCACCCGGCAGTTACTCCATGCTGGCCATGTCGACCAACCCTCAAGACATGATGATGATGATGCAGTCGCTGGACGTCGCCGAGCAGGACATCGAAGGGATGATAGTGTCGCTCGGGTCCGGCGTCGAAATTCCCGTTACGGCGAAGCTGGAAGGCGTTCAGCCCCCACCCGATCAGGACGCCAACAGTACCGACAAGAAGCAGGACCCCGCCACGGACTTGAGCAATGTGCGAATCATCCTGAATCTTGACGACAACCCAATGGCGTCTCTGTCGACTGTTCAGATCGGCAAGGACAACAAGGCCATTCTCAAGAAGGTGAGCATCGATAAGTACAAGCTGCTGGTAGTCGGACTCCCGCGCGGCACTTATCTCAAGAGCGCTAAATATGGGGATCGCGACGTCCTGGAGTCCGGTATCGATCTGCGCCAGGGTGCTGCCGGCAGCCTTGACCTGGTGATCGCCGCACCTGCGGCACAATTGACTGGCACCGTGCATAACGACAAAGGCGAGCCAGTGCCCGGCGCAATGATCACGCTAGTTCCCAAGGATCCTAAGGGCCGAACAGATTTATCACGTTCAGGCACAGCGGATCAGAACGGGAACATCCGCATGTTCGGCGTAATTCCCGCCGAGTACAACGTGTTCGCCTGGGAAGATATCGAACAAGGCGCGGCGGACGACGACGATTTCCGGAAACCCTTCGATAGCTTGGGGACAAAAGTTAAGCTCTCGGAAGGCTCCAAAGAGTCAGTTCAACTAACAGTGATCACGCGCGCCGCGGTAGACGAAGCCAAATCCCGTAAATGAGGTGACAGCCAACTAATTCACCTTGTGGCACGGGCATTCTTGCCTGTGTGGATCGTAAAGCGAAATTTTCACACCTTCCAGTCACCTCATTGTTATCCTAAATGCATATGGCGTTCCACATCGGCGTCGACTACCGTCCGCGTGGCGACCAGGCTGCGGCCATCGATCAACTCTTTCGCGGCGTGCTGGACGGCGAAAAACACCAGGTGCTGCTCGGCGTCACAGGCTCCGGCAAAACCTTCACCATGGCGCAGGTGATCGAAAAGACCGGCCGCCCCGCCCTTGTTCTGGCCCATAACAAAACGCTCGCCGCCCAGCTCTATCACGAGTTCAAAACGTTCTTCCCCTCCAACGCCGTCGAATATTTCGTGAGCTACTACGATTACTACCAGCCCGAGGCCTACCTGCCCTCCGGCGACATCTACATCGAAAAAGAGGCCACTATCAACGACGAGCTCGACAAGCTTCGCCTGTCCGCCACTCGTTCCTTATTCGAACGCCGCGACTGCGTGATCGTCGCCAGCGTCAGTTGTATTTACGGCTTGGGTTCGCCCGAAGCCTACTACGGCATGCTGCTGATGCTTGAGAAAGGACAGAAAATATCCCGCCAGCAGATAGTTTCGCGCCTGGTCGAAATCCTCTACGAGAGGAACGATCACAGTTTCCAGCGTGGGGCGTTCCGTGTGCGCGGCGACGTCATCGAGATCTTCCCAACTTATGACGACAACGCGTATCGCATCGAGCTGTGGGGCGACGAAATCGAAAACCTCAGCCAGATCGATCCGTTGCTCGGACAGGTACGCCAAACATATCTGCGCCTGCCCATCTATCCGAAAACGCACTATGTGATGACTCCCGAGAGCCGCGAGCGTGCGCTGCTCAGCATCGAGACGGAGCTCGAATGGTGGCAGAAGGAACTGGAAAAACAGGGCAAACTAGTGGAAGCGCAGCGGCTCTACCAGCGCACCATGTTCGATCTGGAGATGATCCGCCAGATCGGCTATTGTCACGGAATCGAAAACTATTCGCGCCATTTCTCCGGCCGTCTACCAGGCGAAGCGCCTCCGACGTTGCTGGACTACCTCCCGCACGATCACCTTATCTTCATCGACGAAAGCCATCAGACCATGCCCCAGTTGCAGGGCATGTATCACGGCGACCGGTCGCGCAAAAACGTGCTGGTCAATTACGGCTTTCGCCTTCCCAGCGCGCTCGACAACCGCCCCCTCACTTTCGAGGAGTTTGAAAATCGCGTCAATCAGGTGATGTACGTATCCGCCACCCCCGGCCCTTACGAACTGACGAAAACGAGCGGCGTGGTCGCGGAACAAATCATCCGGCCCACTGGCCTGGTGGATCCGCAAGTGGAAATACGGCCCATCAAGGGCCAGGTGGACGACTTGCTCAACGAGATCCGCAAGCGCACCGAATTAAACGAACGAGTGCTGGTGACTACCCTGACCAAGCGCATGTCTGAGGATCTGGCCGAGTATTACACGGAGGTCGGCGTAAAATGCGCCTATCTGCACTCTGAAGTCGCAGCGCTCGATCGCATGAAAATATTGCGCGACCTGAGGCGCGGGACGTACGATGTGTTGGTGGGTGTGAATCTGCTGCGTGAAGGATTGGATCTGCCCGAGGTGTCCATGGTGGCGATCTTGGATGCCGACAAAGAAGGCTTCCTGCGCTCGGCTGGTTCTCTCATTCAAACCATGGGCCGCGCCGCGCGGCATCTCAACGGAAAAGCGGTTCTCTACGCCGACGTGTATACCGCCAGCATGCGCCGCGCCATCGAAGAAACGAATCGGCGCCGACGCATTCAGGAACAGTACAACGAGGACAACAACATCACGCCGCAATCCATCATCAAGCCCATCGACATGAGTCTGGTGCGAATCGCTGAAGGAGACTACGTCACCATTCCGGTGGAACCCGAAGACCCCGCCGAAGAGATGACGCCGCAGCAACGCCAGAAGTTTATCAATGAGCTGGAAGATAGCATGCGGGACGCCGCCAAGAAATTCGAGTTTGAAAGAGCGGCCAAACTGCGCGACCGTATCAAGGCTTTGAAAACTCCGAACATGTATGAAGAAAGCCAAGTCGGTAGCTCTGATCGGGGCGGGTAAACTTAGCGGCTCGCCCGTATCTGAGTTCTGGCGGCTTTCCGACCGGTTGGGGCCGGTTAAGGCGCCCTCGTTCCGGCTCGCCAGCCGGATCGCAAACAGTCTTCGTGCCGGACATCCCGTGAGAGATTACGCGGAGTTCGACTCGTGCCGTCTCATCCTGGTGAGTGTTCCCGATGCAATATTGCCCGCTGTAGTCGGCGAGATCGCATCGGCGAGTATCTGCTGGCGCAACAAGTCCATTGTGCTGTGCAGTGCCTCGCTCGACAGCGGTGAGCTGAGCGATCTGGCATCGCGGGGCGCTTCCATCGGATCCATCAGCGCCATCCCCGGTTTCGACGATCCGCGTTATTTAGTGGAGGGCGACCCCTTGGCGATACTTGAATCAAAACGGCTGGTGCAAAATGCCTCGCGCCGCACCGTTGCCATCCAGCGCTCTCTCAAGCCGTTTTATCTGGCGGCCCTGACGTCGACTAGTAGCGTCCTATTCGCGCTGCTGCTGGCGGCCTCGGAATCCTTGCGACAAGCCGGCATCTCCACGTCGATGTCAGCCACCATCCTGGAAAAACAACTCCACAAGACTCTGCGATCGCACATGAAGGCCGGCCGCAAAGCTTACTCCGCCCCGCACCAATTGCAAGAACAATTGCGCGCCCTGGCTACCGCCGATCCGGAACTGGCTCATTACCTGGAGCAGAGCACGAACCTTGCCGCACGGCTGCTCGGCAAACCGTGACGCTTATCGAATCCCCGCTCGACGCACTTCATCCTGCACGCGCGCAAATTCGTCCATAGAGCCTGCAGGATAAGCTTTCGCCGGAAGATCCCGAATCGCGTTCTCCATCCCCACAATTCTGGATTCACGCGAATCCGCAGGCTTCGTCCTACCGATGTAGCCGACCAAAGCTTCCGGATC
>WNFG01005364.1_pt1 | contig 10781 bp, 8 predicted proteins | sample 5400431 | NCBI WGS metagenome assembly WNFG01 (sample SAMN13153346, study PRJNA577476) | soil metagenome | isolation source: 120 cm saprolite under Douglas fir tree site 2 hole 3 replicate 2 | place: USA:California | collected 2015-04-18
GAAACTGTTTTTGCCGCAAGCTATCTTATTTTCTTGTACACGTACAATTCTGCCTACTGGGCACGAAGTAACTTCCCCCGCTTTGCAATTCCGGTTCTGCCATTTGTGCTCCTGGCGCTGGCGCGGTGGATTCCTAAAGACAGGCGTCTGCTGTTTGGACTTGGGCTGATTTCCCCAGTTTTAGCGGCGGCGTCGGCAATTGGAGTGAAAAATGTGGTGCATACACTACACATGATCGTGATGTGACGAAATGATTTCGCGGGCAAGAGTAAGCAACTCATCAACGTGTTTGCTCCACGAAAAATCCTGCGAACGGGCAAGACCTCTCTGAGAAAGTCCAGCTGCGAAAGCGCTCGAATTCGCTACCTCAAGAATCCGATCTGTCAGTGACTGGCAGGAGAAGCGAGGAAAATATAGTGCAGCATCGCGACAGATTTCTCGATGAACCGGGAGGTCGGAAGCAACTACCGGTAATCCGGTCGCCATCGCCTCAACTAACGGGTGAGCAAACGTCTCGGCATAGGCGGGACTGACATAAATGTCACATTGCGCATAAACGTGGTGTAAAAGATCGTACGGCACAGCCCCGAGTTCCATCACGTCATCCGACAACCCTAACTGCTGAACTAAAGCGGCAATAGAATCGGCGCGATAGGAGCCGGGATTTTCCTGGGAACGCAACTTGCAGGTAAGGAACAGCTTTACTTTCCGCGGAAATAATTCTCGTTTCAACAATGAGAGAGCTCGGATTAGGGTCTCGAAATTCCGGTAATAATTGTAATGACTCACAAATAGCAAACGTAGAGTGCCGTTGGCTTCGGCAAGCTGGCTTTGAATCGATTCCGGTAGAGCCGAATTATTGCCGAAGAAGATTTCTCGATCAAAGCCATGGTGAATTCCTGCAACGTTGATACCTGCCCAGTCCGTGAGCATTTGGGCAAATGCCGCGCTGGGCGCCACGGTGCGATCGGCACACTCAATCGATATACGGGCCAAGGCGGCTTTAAAGTTAGTATCAAGCCATAATGCGTAATCTCCTCGTTCGCGCAAGTCACGCTGGAAATCGATGGAAATGTAAAGTGAATTTCGACTAAGCAGAATTTGCGGAACGGGCGACTTCCAAAGCGCGAAGTTGCCGGCTGAAATCAACACGTCAGCGCCGGTGCGGCGGATTAATGCCGGTAACTGCCACTGTTCACGCCAGAATCTCTGGGCAGTCCCGGTCCCGTTCGCCCACTCAATAAATGAAATATTCTCCCAAGTTCCCAGTTGCTGTCGGAGCTGCGGTGTCAGAACAATTGTGGTGCGCACGTCGCGGAAAGCTGCAAGGTGTAAGGCAACATTACGAATGTAGGTCGGTCCCCCTCCGGCGCTCGCCGAAAGCGCGTTAACAAACAGATGAATCATCTGAGCACAGTAGTTATTCCGGACGCGGCGAGAACAGCGGGATGCCAGGCGGAATTGGCTATCTTGGGTTGGGGGCTTGGAGCAAGATCCATCAAGACGAAAGCCAAAGACCAGAAAAAGACCGTTAAATAATAACCTGCGGCAAAGAGCCAGTCCTCGAATATGGCATGAACTAGTCCAGCGCTCAATATCATAGCCAGAGGAATGGAAAAATGGTTGGGGGTGGCTGTCTGGCGCATCCAGCGGCACACTCGAGTAATCGCCTGGAGGACTAAAAATAATAAGAAAATAAAAGGCAAGATTCCGAACAGACCCACCCATTCAGTAATTGCAAGATAGCTACTCCCATGTTCGCGGCCCGTTTCTTCCTTTGTATAAACCGAAGATAGGTTCACCTTGGGAGCGCCGGGAGCCAGTTCACTCGTGCCAAACCCACTTCCGAACCAGGGATGTTCCTGAATAACGTCGACGGTCTGCTGCCACGGCGTTCTTCTTGATCCCAACACTCCTTGTTGTCGCTGTCCCTTGTACATTACGGCGGAGGTGACCGTGCCGGTAAAGTCATCAAAATGGGCCGGAGCAACGACTCCGGCTACCGCGACGAAGAAAAGCAGCGTGAAGGCCGCCTGCAAGAGCAACTTCTGTCGCTTAAGAGAAAAACAGAGGATGATGGTCGAGACCGCGGCAGCAGCCATCCCGGCACGCGATAGGGAGAAATACAGAAGCAACCAACAAACGAATAGGGCAACGGCCCTGCGGTGACGTTGCGATCGGGTCTGTGCTACGACTGCTGCCCAGAGCAATACCGGGGCAGCCACTACTCCCATGACTACGCCGAGGGAATTAGGGTTGCCAAAGATCGGTTCGTGGAGGATGAAATAGCAAGCAAACGAAATGTAAACGGTTAATTCAGAACCCAGAACGAGACCATTCATAAATCGAGCTTCTCGTCCCAAAACCGCCAGGCGGGCTCCGGATGATCCGTAGAGGAAGAGCAAGAAAAGGCTCAGCACCTTGAGCAATGCCATTTGCGGCATAGCCGAGACCATGGCAGAAACCAGAGCAGCCAGAACACAAAAAAGAGCAACCAGATGAAAAGCGCCAAAGTGTTGACGTGGTCCCTTCATCCATTTCACGTAGCCTGCTGATGCGCCAACCGCAAGAACAAACCAGCGGGCGGACATTCCTGCTGTAAGCAGAGGCGTGTTCGTTCCGGCGGCGAGAAAAGCGAGCATTAACAGCAAGAAGAACGTTCGCTCATACTGCCAAGTGCTGGCAACCAAGATTTCCGCGAGAAGAATCGCACCCAGATAGGTCATGTTGCTGAAATAACCGGGATTCGCATTGGCGAAAAATAAAATGCTGAGGCTGCCGAAGACAAGAAGTCCGAAGAAAACAAGTCGGAACAAGATGCTCATGCAACCCTCGTGCAGGAGGATTCCACAGCTTGAGCCAGACCGGCAGCCCAGCGCTGAGGCGAATACGCCTGGATACGCTCTGCGCTACGAAGGCTCATCCGTTTGCGTAATTCCGCGTTTGTTGCCAGGCAACACATGGCGCTGCTCAAAGCACCCACGTCATTAGGAGGAACAATGAAACCATTCCAGCCATTTTCCACTAAGTCCGCAGCACAACCAGCAACGTTGGTGGTGATGATCGGCAACCCACATGCCATCGCTTCATTCACAACCAACCCCCAGGGATCACTACGGGTTGGAAGAATCATGGCCTCTGAAAGCGCGTAAAAAGCCGCCAGTTCTTCGCGTTGCTTGAAACCCATGAGGCGAACGAGACCGGGTGTGATGCGTGACGCCCGCGCCACGAGTTCAGCTTTATCCTGGCCATCGCCAACGAACACCAAACCGACTTCCGATCGAAGGGCGCTGTCCAGTGTGGCATAAGCTTCGAGCAGTTCAAAGATGCCTTTCGCGGTTACCAGCCTTCCGGCGTAGATAAAATAGCGATCGGGCAAGCTGAGTTTGCGGCGTGCGTCGGATCCGTTGCGCGATCTACGTGTTGCTCGTGAAAAGAAATCGACATCCACGGCGTTGGGTGCGGTGAAGATTCTCTGTTCTGGGACCCCTAACGTCACCAAATAGGAAAATGAGGACTTACCCGCCACAACGTATCCGTCACAACGCTGTAAGAATCGGGACTTGAGAAATTCGACGGTGTGGCGCCGGCCACGCATGTCTCCAGCCGTGCTCTCTGACCAGAGCAGTAGTGGAACTCTATGGCGCTGGGCCCAGAATGCGGCAATCCAAGAAGAAACATAACTGTAACCACCGCAGAGGACCGCGTTAGGATGGATTTTTTCTAAGGCATGCGAGAGACCCCAGTTCAGGAGCAGGTTGTATTTTCCAATTCGCCGACGCCAGGCCGGCAGTACCTCGTAGGAGAAACCGATCTCCTCCTTGTAGATTGTCCATTGGCGAAGGCTGGGATCGGTTTCAGAAAGAAAAATCACGTGCGGATCAAGATCGTCGCGCTGAGCGAGAGCATTAAATACAGGAATGCGGTAAGGCGCGATGATCTCGGTCAGGATCACTACTCGGGGTTTCATTGCGGGCACTCCCAATAAATCTGCGTGAGCCGTTCCGCCTGGTGCGAGAGGGTTAATCGCTCTAGAACGGTTCGCCGAGCCATACTTCCGATTCGTTTGCGCAAGGTTGCGTTTTCCAGGAGCGTGGAGAGTGCAGAGGAGAGTTCTTCAACATCTTCGGGTGCTATCAACCAACCGTTGTCGCCGTGGTGGATGATTTCTTCAATTCCCTGTCCGCGGCAGCCGATGACCGGTTTCTCCGATGACATTGCTTCCAAGTAGACGCAGCCCAAGCCTTCGTAACGGCTGGGCAAGGCAAAGACATTGCATTGCCGAAGGGTCTCGGCAACTGCTCTCCGACTTTGGCGCCCGAGAAAGCGTAAGCGACCTGAAATGCCCAATTGGTCCGACAGCGCTGCCAGACGATAAAGCTCGGGTCCATCACCGATGATCTGGCAGGTAAGGGTCGGATATTTCTGCTTAAGCCTGGCAATCGCACGAAGCAGGTATTGATGTCCCTTGATCGGAATGAGGTTTCCAATGCTAAGGATCACCGGCTCAGAATTTGGATTCTCCAGCGTCGGGTGAAACATTGTTGGATCGACCCCGTTATAGACGACGGCAGTACGGCATTCTCTTCCCGCTCGTGCAACAACCTCGTCGCGAACACGTCCGCTGACGCAGATCACCCGGCTGGCGGACCGGTACACCATTCGAGATATGCGTTCGCACCACTGGCCGGCGTAACCTTTCACTTGAGCCGTGGAGAATGCGTCAAGGCCGTGCACGGAGATAACGTAGGGAATTTTTAGTTCACGGCTCAGTAGTGCGGCCGCATGTCCACAAGGTAAGGGCGCATGCGCGTGGATAACGTCAATATGGTGCGAGTGGTGGAGCCTTCGTATCGCTGATAAGAGCCGCGCGTACAGAAAGGTGCCGGAGGTGGGGAGACCAAATCCACCTGGGAGGGCAGGATAGGAAAACCAGTGTGCGAGCGGAGCAGAGTGATTGGCGCGCATCCGGCGACGGTAGATCGGTTGCACCGCCACAACCGAATGGCTGAGCCCATTTTTCTCCAGCCAGGGCAGGGGTTCGGAGATGAAGCAACCGCTGGCGTCATCCTGAGCTGTGGGATAGAAAGGCGTCAGGGTCAGAAGGTGAATAGGCTTCGCTGCGACCTGGTTTACTTGTACGTGAGCCGCGCCTCCGAGGATCATAGCGACACTCACGCGATTCCAGCCTCGCGGGAACGTCTGCAACCTTCGCCGTCAGGTCGATGAGGGCGTAGTAGCTGCTTCGCGCTCTGTGGCCAATCGCACGTGAGGTGGTTAAGGGAAACCCTGGGATCAAGAATGCCGTGAATTCCGCGCATTCTCAGTGGCTCCTGCGATCTACCAAGACTCTTTCAAATGCATCCTGCCATTGCGCGGTTACCACGTCCCAGTCAAACTGGCTGGCATGGCTGATTCCCGCTTCTGACATGGACCGGCGAAGATCAGGCCGAGTAAGAAGGAGATCGAGTTTCGCTTCCAGGTCCCCGTCAGAAGTGGCAAGGAACCCGGTCTTACCGTCAATAACGTAGTCCGGTCGATAGCAACTCATGGCCACGCAAGGGAGTCCGCAAGCGGCCGCTTGGCCCAGCACCTGCGGATGACCCTCAACGACGCTGGGGAAAAAGAAAACGTCAGCTTGGCGCATCTCCTTTCCGAGTTGCTCAAGGGGCAAATGACCAAGGAACGACACGTTGCGGCAATGCAGTTGTGTCGCCAGAGCACGGCAGGCAGGCTCATCTTCTCCTTGACCGGCAATTCGAAAACGTACGTCCGGCCAGCGCGCGGCCTGGCGAATTACCATGTCCACGCGTTTATACGGACGGAAAGAACCTGCAAACAGGACAGTCAGGGACTCGGCAGGTGAATCTCGTTTCGTTTCTGTCGAGGGGGAAAAAAAGCGGCGATCGACTCCGTCGTAAATGGTACCCACATCAACGTCGAGCTGCCGTTGTATGAGTTCAGAAAGGTATCCGCAGTTACCGAAAACCGTGTCGGATTCGCGAACGTTGCGAGCCAGCCCCGGTCGCGGAGCTGCGCGGTCCAATCCTCCAGAGACGATGTACGAGACCACAGCCGTACGCAATCGAAAACGCTTTCGAAGGTAGAAGAACGCTGTATCAAGGGGGCCTTCTCTGGGGAAAAAATATATTTCAGGAGATTCGACCAACAAATGAAGTAAGGCCCGTGGCGTGTTTCCATGCCGTTGCCAGCGCAGGAGTTTAGTGTTGCGGCGCGCTGAAATTCGAGGGTCGGGAAGTCCTTCGCAGCACATCATGACGCGAAAACGATCCGGACATAGCCGCGCGACGATCTCCTTTACAGTCAAATTTTGGGCGTTGGTATCCGCCTCGTCAGCAAACGAAGGAGTAAAGATGTTGATCATGAATGATCGGGCCATCCTTAGACACTAGGGTAACCCATGAAATCAGCGGCTGGAGTTTGTATGCTGGTTCGCCCATTGTAGCTGAAGGTCACGAAGCCGCGAGCTTACTTGTTGTTTGGGGTTTCGCTCCTGCCATGAACTTTGTAAATGGAGGCGCGCGTACTCAAGAAGGCGCCCGCGTACGGCTTTTTCCGCATCTTGGGGCAGCGGTTTCTGCTCTACCGGATCGGCTTTGAGATCAAACAACTGATCATGAGGGGGATTGAAATAAAGAACAAGTTTGTAGCGGGCGTCTCGAACAGTGAGGACTCGCGGACCTAATCGAGCCTCCGAACGCTTAGGGTTCGTACAGCTCGCGATTGATTCGACGATGGCAGGTTCATCCCACGCAGATCCCTGCTGCAATTGGGGCCAATGAGAATGGCCCCGAAACTCCGCAGGAGATTCCACATTCATCGCGTCGAGCAATGTGGGAGCGAGATGCAGGTGACTGAATGGGTTGGCAGGCAACTGTACCTTGCTCATCCCAGGGACCCGCACAAGTAAGGGGACATGGATAATTTCTTCCGTCGCTCGGGACGGAGGATGAAAACGGCCTCCGTGATCCAGGAATTCTTCACCATGGTCTGCCGTAAAGGCAAACAGACAATTCTGCCAGAGTTGGAATCGCCGCAGAGTCTCGACCAGCTTTGCCACTTGCGCATCCACCCATCGGATGCCCGTGTCGTACAAGGCAATGATATGGTCGCGGTGTCGGCACAACCGGCTGGGTGACAAATCCGAACGATTCCAATATGAATTCAGGTATCGCGCGCGGAAAGGTGTGACTTCTTCGTGCCCCATCAAAGAAAGGGCTTCTTCGGTTGGGTAGTAGGGTGCGTGGGGATCCATCAAGTGCAGCCAGAGAAAGAACGGCCTCTGACCCACCGAGGGCAACCAGGCGCAAGCCTGATCGACAATTGCATCGGCTGCCGGGAAGCGCCGCAGGGTGTCAAGTGATCCGTTTCCCGGCGTTGTGAGTCTCTGGCAGTACTGAAAATACAGTTCATCGTAAACGGGACCTAAGGGTCCAAGCCTGTGGAAGAACAATTCAAGAGAACGATTAACTCTGCCGCGAAGAGCCCGCCTGCCGTTGCCATTCGTGGCCAGATCAGGAGCGGTAGTAACTTCGGCGTCGAGAAAATCACAAAAGGTATCGAAACCCTGATTGTAGCCAAAGGTTTCCGAGATGTACGGATTGGCTGCTGCGAACGCGGCAGTCGCGTAACCCGACTGCTGCAACACGTTAGCCAAGTTCGGCTCTCCGGGCGCAAGTCCTATGAGGTCGCGGCCGAGGGCTAGGGGATGACGCGCGGCAAGTATCGCTGGAAAAGAATAGTAAGTAGGGGCACCGCCTACGATGGCGGTTGGGAATACGAAGCTTTCTTCCGCCAGTGAATCAAGGAAGGGTGTGGTGGGACGATCGTATCCCATGAACCCGACGTGATCGGCACGCAGACAATCGACAGTGATCAAGATCAGGGAGCGAGCATTCTCCATCTACGCCTCCGACCTCGCGCGAAAACTGCTCGCCTGCGAAATTTCCTTTGTCACCACAACGCTAGTCGAGCCTTGTTCACACTCGTATTTTCCTGTGTTGATGATGTCACACAAGTCTGCGTCATTTATATACAGAAGTCTGGGATGTTTTTTCCCAAGCGCCGACAGGAAATGCTCCAAATGGCACAGGGTCGTGCTACGAAAATCCTTGATTGATGAGTGAAGGTTGATCGAGTGCATGGAAATGATCGCCGGTATGCCCCAAAGTAAACATTCGTCAGCCATTCGCAAACAATTCTCGACCGAGAACGAAGGGTCGGTAGCTGGCTCAAAATCGATAGTACGGAAAACATTTACCAGCCCATGGCGATCCACGTAGGGCGGCGAAGGAGCAGCAGACCTTCCATTTTGCGCCACGCGAATGCCACTCCTCGCCCAAGCCTGATGAGTGTCATCGTTCGCGCGGTAGCCGGGAGCGCAAGCTGAAATGGGATGCATCGAGAAGAAGTTGTGGAATGCATCGGCCGTCTCGCGGATCAAATTTTCCTGAACTTTGGAAGATAAAAATCTTTGGTCTCGCTTCTCTTCTGAATTCCAGTATTCGTACCCCACCCATGGCATTCGCCAGTGAATATAGGGCGTTCCCGCTTCCCACAGGGTGCGCAGGAGCGTACTGCGTTCGTTGTCTTGTGCGAGACATGCTTCAACGGCTGGACGACAGAAATGCGTGAAGCCGTGCAGGGCTGGGTAGAATACGCGATCGGCGATCCCCTGGGCGTAAGCCTCGAACAGATTCGGACGTTTCCAACGGTCTGGCAAGCCTTCCGACAGGGGACGCGTCTCCAGCTTGCGGAAATCCGCGGCGGCACTTTTCTCAAAATCCACATTGGCAAGAACGAAATTCAGTTCCACGCAGGCCGGTCGACCGATGGCATCGCGATGGGCTTTCAGTACCTCACTCACAGCGCAGACGTCCTCAGCAGTTTCCAAAGAATAGAAATCGTATGGTTTCTCACCCAACATTACGCCAGCGGAGCGAAGCTGGGCGAAACCTTCCTTGTCGCGGACCCCGGCTCGGCCCCAGTCATCGCTTTGGAAAAGAACCAGAGGCTTGTCGAAATAAAAACCTTGGCTACGGCTACGGTGGCTGAAGGTACGGAGCTTCCGCGCGAGATTGAGCAAATTAGCCACCGGATATCAATTTAAGAAGCTAGCAAAGCTACACATAGTTCAGGGCGGAAAAATCGGCGGCGGCGACAACGGCAATTATTTTTGCGCGAAAACACTGTAATTGACTGCAAATTGATCGTTTGGACTGCGGGCGATTTTCTCAAGTATGCCGCCAGACAAATTCATCAGTGGATAAATGCCATAACGAAACAGTGATCGGATTGCACGATATTTGGCGAAGATATTCAGACAGACGTTAACGGTGCGAAAGAAGCCTGTAATGCTGCCGCCTTCTGCCTTGACTTCGACGGCCGAAAAGGTGCGCAGCAAATGACGCAGCCCCTCTGGCAGAAAACGCCAGCATTCCAGATCCGAGTCCCTGGGAAAGGCGCTTGGAACACTGAGCAATAAAAAACCTTGCGGCTTCAGAACGCGATAGATCTCAGCAATCACTTTCTCGGGATGAGGCACGTATTCCAGGACTTGAGTGCAAAACACCACGTCAAAGTAAGCGCCGGCCAAAGGAAGTTGCTCAGCACGCGCCACGACGTTCACCAGCGGCGAGTCAAGCAAATCTACTGCTATGTAGTGCGAAATGAGCGGCGGCAGAAGCGGGCGATAAGGCTGAATCCGCCCACCCACATCCAGAACACACAAAGGTGGCTGCGGAAATCTCTCAAACCACTTCTGAAACAATTGACGGCGCTTACGCAAAACCAGCCAGCTCGGGTTGGTAATGGAAGGATAGAGGCGCTCCCGGCCTTCATGGTTTACCTGATTCAGAGTTTCGATCGTTGCCATGCAGTCCAGACGGGTTAGGATCAGTCTTAAACTTTTTCACATGTATCCGAGGTCCCTAAGTCTCTCCTCCACCAAGCGCTGTTCTGCCTGATCCACTTGTAACGCCTCATCGCGCAGTAATTCGCGTAATATGAACTCCAGTAGAGCCTCTAAACTTTCGAAATCATGCCCAAAGCGCTGTTCGGCAGCCGCACAGAGTTCAGCCGGCAATCGTAATTGACAAGTCTCAATCGTCATGCCAGCACGGCGGTTTTCTCTCTCAGAAAAGTGGCTGCAATCTTTGACCCGATGGCCTTTACAATGAGCTCGTCATCGGCGGTCAGGCGGCAATTGAGCATTATTCCGAGAAAAACAAGATATGCCAAGATGATTGCACCCACGGCCACTGCCCACTGTGGTCCGACGGCAGCAAAGCCGAACTTAAGCGCGAGGGTCGAGATCAACACAGCCAGAAAAGCTGGCAGCAGCTGTAGGTAGCTTCGGTTATAAGGTGACAAACCCATCGAGAAGCGTACTTCCCGCAAGTTCCAAACATTTGTGCCGATATTGACGGCGGCCGCTGCCACTGCCGCTCCTATAGTCCCCGCAATTGGAACTAATGCTACAGTGAGTAACACCATCACGGCGGCCATGCAGACCTGTACCTTGATTAGCCGTCGCTGATTTCCCGACATTAGTAAAAGATATCCAACCGATCCAACGCCGCAGTTTACCAGTTGGCCTAATGCTCCAATTACCAGGATCGGCCAACCAGTTTCGAAGTCATGGCCGAAGATGCGCATGAGCGGCCTGGAGAAGACAACCATCACCGTGGCTAAGGGGAATGTCAGAGCCAGAATCCATTTGGTGAGCGTTTGAAACAGGCGACTCAGAAGCTCTCGCTCAC
>WNFG01005365.1_pt1 | contig 10781 bp, 10 predicted proteins | sample 5400431 | NCBI WGS metagenome assembly WNFG01 (sample SAMN13153346, study PRJNA577476) | soil metagenome | isolation source: 120 cm saprolite under Douglas fir tree site 2 hole 3 replicate 2 | place: USA:California | collected 2015-04-18
TGAGTTGCTGCTTGAGATCGGCAATTTCTTTTTTCTTAGCGGCAATTTTGTCGTTCTTCTCGTTAATTTCCTGGCGTGTGAACTGTTCGTTCATGGCCTTCTGTGGATCAGAGTAATACTGCAGATCGGCTTTTTCAGCTTCGCGCTGCAGGACGCCAAGTGCTTCCTCGGCGTCGGCGATTTTCCTTCTCTGGGCCGCAAAGCGTTTGCGCCAGGCGGATTCGGAGTTGGGATCTTCCTTTTTCTCTGCCTCGCCGTTTTTGGAGATGGAGGTCGTGCCTGGTGCGACGCGGTTGTCGGACTTATCGGGATTGGGCGACACATAGGAGGGAGCCGGGACGTCGGCGGCCGGCTTGGGCGCGATATCATCTTCGGTGAAAACTTTTTTCGGTTTAGGCGCTATCTTTTTCTGCTCGCGAGCCTTGCGAGCGGCATCGGCGACGGGATCGTCAGTGCTTGACTGGTCCTGTTGGGCAAGCGCGACGGAAGGTGTGAAAGATAAGCCTAGTAGGAAGAGACATGCGGCAAACGATTTGATGGTGCGCACGGTACTACCTCCGGGGCGCAACTCGCGTCCCCAATACTTTAGATGGTGACCTCTTTTGATTCTACCGCCTCTGAAATCGTACGGGTCGCGGGTAGCGTAACGATAAACTCCGCGCCGCCCTCGGGGCGGTTTTGCGCTTCAATGCGGCCGCCATGCTGCAAGAGAATTTTTTGCACGACTGCCAGCCCGAGGCCGGTGCCATTTACTTTTGTCGTAAAGAACGGACGGAAGAGTTTGGGCAGGACATCGGCGGGAATGCCCGGGCCGTTATCAAGGACGCGAAGACGTTGAAAGTTCTCGTCGGCGGAACGCACAGTTTCGCCGCGCAGGATGACAGATGGCATGGCGGCGTGGTTGGCGGCGGCTTCGGCCGCATTGCGCGCGAGGTTTAGAAACGCCTGGCGAAGCAGGCCCTCGTCACCGGCGATCTCGGCGAAATCGCCGTCGACAGTGATTTGCACCAGTGGCTGAAGCTCTTTAAGTTCGCAGGCGATACGATCGAGGAGCGAGCGGAGCGCAACGGGTTCCTCGGAAATTTCCAGTGGGCGGGCGTAACGCAGGAATTCGGTAACTACGTGGGTGATGCTGCGAGTCTGATCAAGAATTTTTCCGGCATTTTCGGGAGTGTCAGCGGCGTTCGGTTCGGATTGAATCATTTGCGCGTAGCCGGAAATGGTGGCCAGAGCGTTTTTGAATTCGTGGGCGATGCCGGCGGAGAGTTCACCCAGGGCGGCGAGATTTTCGCGCAGCTGCATCTGCTTTTGTAGCGAGGCCAGTTCGGTGAGGTCGCTGAGCAGGCAGATGGCGCCGGTGGCCTTCTGTTCGCCGCGTCGGATTGGGGAGATGGTGACGCCGAGTTGGCGATGAGTGCCGTCTGGAGCGATGTGCGCAGCTTGTTCGCGGCGGAAAATTTTTCCTTCGGCGAGACACCGCTGAATCAGACTGGTGAGAGTGCTCGACTCGCCGAGCGCTTCACTGTAGCGGCGAAAGACCAGTCCTTTAATGCCCAGCGCCTGCTCTGCGGCGGGGTTGGTGCCAGAAATCAAGCCATTGGCGCCGATGACGATCAATCCGGCAGGCATATTGCGAGTAACTTCTTCGCTTAAACGGGCGGTGTTTTCGGCGCGCTCGCGTTCGGCTTTGTGAAGCCGCTCGAGTTCTTTTTCCTGTTCGCGAAGGCGCAAAATGACCGCTTGCATTGAGGCGGTCATGAATGCTGGCACATTTTCTGCGCGTGGTACCGGGTCGTGGCCGGCAAGTTCGCTTCCACTGGAACGGCCGAGGGTGCGACGGAGCAGGAAAATGGCGAGACCCAAACTGCCGACGAGGATTAAGGCGGTCATGACAAAAAACAGCCACGGAAAGGGAACTCCATTTTGCTGGGGAAGAGAAACGAAGGTGAGGAGGTGCGATGGCATGGGCAACTTTTAGCCGGTTGGGTATAGCGACCAGCGCGAACTGGTCCAGGGCCCGAAAAACATGATCAGGAACGCGGCGATACCGAGAAAAGTGCCCAGAGGAAGCTGGTATCGGCTGGCGATCGCCCAACGCAATCCAGCGACTCCGCCCAAGCCCATCTTGCTTGCGCGCTGGGCCAGGGAGCTCTTCCAGCCCGAAGCGAAAAGAACCAGAATGACGCCTACACCGATGATGGTTCCGAGTAAAGTTCCCAAGAGTATGGTTAGGAACGCACCGCGCACGCCGAGGAAAGTGCCAACCATGAACATCATCTTGACGTCGCCAAAGCCCATGCCTTCGCGGCCGCGAACCAATCTGTAGAAAATCGCTGCGGCCCAGAGAAGTCCGCCACAGAGGATCGCGCCAAGTGTGGCGTCGAGAACTCCCGGAGTCCAGCGTGGCAGCGCTGTGCCAAGATGGCGACCGAGGAGCACGCGAGCGATTCCGTCCGCAGGCGGCACGCGCATGGCAAATGCGATACCCAGGCCGACACCGAACCAGTTGACGAGGTCCGGGAGAATACGTTCGCGATAGTCGGTAACGATCAGGACCACTAGGATGCTACTGAAAAAAAGCCATTTAAGTGTGGCGAGAGAGAGGCCAAAACTCAGGTAGCAAGCTACAAAAAGGAGGGCGGTTACAAATTCGATGGTTGGGTACATCGCGGAAATCGGCGTGTGGCAATTGCGGCATTTGCCGCGCAGCACTATCCAGCTGAGTACCGGAACATTGTCGTAGGCTTTGATGGCGGAGCCGCACTCAGGACAACGCGAACCCGGCGATACGATCGAGACACCCGCAGGTATCCGCGTGATGCACACGTTCAAAAAGCTGCCGATCAACAAGCCGAAGAGAAAAAATGCCGCGATGATCACACTTTTACTGTGACATAGGCGTCGAGCAGCCTCAATTGGGACGGGGATAAGCAGTGTCCGATGCCTAACGAGGAGCCGCGATTTTGTCGGTTCGGAAGGCTCGGCTATAGTGAATAAAGAGCGCTAATGAACTGGTTCGAACAGAGAATTCGTCGCTACGAGCACCGCCGATGGACGACCGACGATAACCGGCGGGTGCGGCCTTTTTCATGGGGTACGGAGCTGGTTGGGGGAAACGCAGAAGAACCCGATCCCCGGCGATTTTTGGCGGAATATGCGCGGCAAGCATTAGAAAACAGTGAGGAATGGTACAAAACCGGCCCGGCTACTGATTACCGGCTCGATTCGGACAACGTATTGACGTTTGGCTCGTCGATCGAGTCTCCCTGGCCAGAAAACAATACGGTATACGCACAACTGTTTCCTGCAAAAGATAGACGCGCGGCGGTGCTAGTGCTTCCAAACTGGAACGCGAAATGGGATGGGCAGCGGGGCTTGTGCGAATGGCTGCAGCGGCTGGGCATTTCCGCTCTTAAGATGAGCCTGCCTTACCACGACCGCCGCATGGCCAAGGGCCATGAGCGCGCGGACCAGCTGGTTGGTTCGAATATCGGATTGACGCTGCAAGCGAATCAGCAGGCAGTGCAGGACGCAAAGCGCTGTTTGCGTTGGCTCGAACAGCAGGGATATACACGCATCGGAATTTTGGGTACGAGCATCGGCTCTTCCGTCGGATACATCACGATGATGCATGATCAGGGCGTGCACGCGGGGGGATTTTTCCACGTTTCAACCTATTTTGCGGATGTGGTGAGCGGTGGTATGACCACGAATCACGTGTGGGAGAGCCTGCGCGAACATGTGACCGTGGACGAATTGCGCGAATACTGGGCACCGGTTAGTCCTATGCCGTACGTGGAGCTGGGTATGGGAGCAAAGCGAAATACATTTATGGTGTACGGCAGATACGATCCTACTTTCCTGCCGGAGCTGACCGAGAATATGGTGGATGCGCTGCATGAACATGGAGCCAACCCGCGAACACTGGAACTGCCCTGTGGCCACTATTCACTGGAGTTGGTGCCTTTTAGCTACATCGCTGGCTACCGAATGTTGAGCTACCTCAGGTCAGCATTGCGCTAAGCGCGGCCAGGGGTAACTGACTCACCGCGTATAAACCGCCGATGGATTGACCGCTTGGATGACGTCGCCTACGCTGAATGCAAGGCCTGGTAGGGAATCGAATCGTTTCCGAAGTGGGAAATGCGTGCGCATTTAGAGGAGAAACGTGTGTCAAGCGGAAGCGAACAGAGTTTTGATCTAAGAATGAAGCAGTTGCGGGCTGGAAAGCGGGTAAACTCTCGCGTCCCGGTGGCCGTGGAGTGGGAAGAAGCTCGTGCCCGGCATACTGCGGAAGGCTGGACGGTCGACATTAGCCCCAATGGTTGCCTTGCAGTGGTGCCACAGGGATTTGCCGTAGGACAGAAGTTGGATCTGGTTAACCTGGTGAACAAGAATGTTGCGAAGGCGATTCTGATTTGGCGCGGGCATGAAGGCCGCACAGGCTGGGAGCTGGGCCTGGAGCTTGTGAACCCCCCAGACGATTACTGGGGCTTGGATTTTTAATCTGCCAAGCCGGGGATTTGTGCTGCCGATTCTTACCTTCGCTTCCAAAAGCTGGTAACTCCTTTAGCGAGTTTTCCACCGCCAGCGTTGTAAAATTCACTTTTCCCTTGCGCTTCAATCGGTTACGAACGTATTGTTAGCCTATCTATTGGGGGCTTATCACGGACGGCACCTACATCTGGGAAGCCGGTTGCCGGAACGCAAGAGAAATTGCGTCCCGCGCGAACGGAGGCGCATTGGAATGACCGCCATCATCACGATTGCCAACCAAAAGGGCGGAGTCGGAAAAACTACTACGGCGATCAATCTCTCGGCAGCCATCGCAAACCGCGGCAAACGAACACTCCTCATCGATCTCGATCCACAGGCCAATTCCACGATTGCTTTTTTTGCTTCAGGCGAAATTTCGGCGTCGATGTTTGACGTGCTAAGCGAATCGCGGATGCCGATGGCGAACATTATTAAACCAACTAAGGACCCGAATCTTTTTGTTGGTCCGGGGCGCTTGGCGCTGGCGAAGCTGGAACAAGTGCTGGCGGGACAATTCGACGCGCCGTATCGGTTGAAGGACGCACTTGCTCCGGTACTGAAAGATTTTGATTACATCGTGCTGGACACGCCGCCGTCACTGGGAATCTTGACCGTGAATGCGCTGGTGGGCTCGACCCATTTGGTGGTGCCGATTCAGGCGGCTTATTTTGCGATTGAAGGGACCGACGATCTGCTTGAGACGTACGAGCGGATTCGCGCGCGGCCGAATCCGGGGCTGAAAGTTTTGGGCGTGGTGATCACGCTATTTGATAAGCGGACAAATATTTCGCGCGATACGCATGGACAAATCCGTACGGTTTTTGGCGAAGTACTGTTTAAAACCAAGATCAGCAAGAACGTGCGGCTGGAAGAAAGTCCGGCTTACAAGGAAACAATTTTGACGTTTGCGCCGAAGTCACCCGGCGCAATCGAATACAAGAAACTTGCAGTGGAGGTCATCCAACGTGTTGAAGAAAGCCGGGTTGCCCGTCACGCTGAAGATGCGGCATGACGCGCACTACATCGATCAACTGACAAGCTACAGCGGCGCCGCAGTGGGTCGCATGATTCGTGTGGACGAAATTCGCCCGAATCCCGAGCAACCGCGCAAGGCGCTGGGCGATTTGCGCGAGCTTACGGAATCGGTCCGCGAAAAGGGAGTGCTGGAACCGTTGCTGGTGCGCTTTATCTCCAGCGAAGGCTGCTTCTACATTATTTCCGGCGAACGGCGATATCACGCTGCGCGCGCGGCGGGATTGCGCGAAGTGCCGTGCATCGAGAAGTCCGTCGATGATGCGGAAACACTAGAAATTGCGCTCATCGAAAATATTCAGCGCAAGGATCTGACCGCGTTCGAAGAAGCTGATGGCTTGCACCGGCTGGCCACACAATTTGAATACACGCACGAGGACATGGCCAAAAAGATTGGCCGGGCGCGCTCTTCGGTAACGGAAACACTGTCGTTGCGGAATATTCCGGAAGCGCTGCGCAAGAAGTGCGTCGAGAACGGGATTACGTCTAAGTCGCTGCTGCTGCAGATCGCACGACAGCCAACCGAAAAGAAAATGAGCGAGATGTTTCAGCGCATCCTGCAAGGCGGTTTGACGCGGGACGAGGCGCGGCGAGAACGGCGGGAAGAGCAGACCGGTCCACAGAGGCCGCAGCCGTTTATTTTTCACTTCGAACCGCAGAACGACGCCTTCAAATTTCGTATTCAATTCAAAAAGAGTCACGTTTCGCGCGACGAATTAATTTCGACTTTGCGCGAGATTCTGTCACAACTGGAAGGGACCGCGTCGCAATCCTCGGAAGCGGACTCCACGGCGGCCTGAGCACTTTCGCGGGGAATTTCCGCGGTACAGTCGGGTACCGGGCTTCGGCTTGGCGCCCGATTTGCATTTCCAGGGTTCCCTCGGCAAACTGAAATTCTATGAAAAAGTATGGCCTCATCTGTATTGGAGCTGGTCCTACCGGCCTGGCGTGCGCGATTGAGGCAGTTCGCGCGGGGTTGACGGCGTTGCTGATCGACAAAGGTGCGATCTGCAATTCCATTTACCGCTATCCGGTGAACATGGTGTTCTTCACGACGCCTGAATTGCTTGAGATTGGAGATTTGCCGCTGGTGTGCGCGGCCGAAAAGCCGACGCGCATGGAGGCGCTAAAATATTACCGCAAGGCTGCCGAACACTTTGCGCTGGAGTTGCGGCTGTACGAGCAAGTGACCAAGCTCGAAGGAAGTGACGGAAAGTTTGTGGTGTCCACGACGGCGGAGAATGGATCGACGGCCGCATATCACGGCGCGAAAATCGCGGTAGCGACGGGCTATTACGATTTGCCGAATGAGCTTGCTATACCCGGCGAAAACCTGCCGCACGTTTCGCACTACTACACCGAGCCGCACGCGTTTTGGCATCAGGATGTGGTCGTGGTGGGAGGAAAGAATTCGGCCGCGGAGGCCGCGCTGGATTTGTGGCGCAACGGCGCGCGCGTGACAATGGTGCATCGCGATGCGGAACTTGGCGCAACCATTAAGTACTGGGTCAGGCCGGACATAGAGAATCGCGTAAAAGCTGGGCAGATTCCAATGCATTTCAACTCCACCGTGAAAGAAATTACCGCCGATGCGGTGGTTATCGAGAGCGCGAAAGGGAAGAAGCCCCTTCCGGCGAAACAGGTCTTCCTTTTGACTGGATACCACCCGGATTTCGAATTTATCGAGAACCTGGGAGTGAAGCTTGACCCGACGACAAAAAAGCCGGATATGGATCCGGAGACGCACGAAAGCAATGTTCCGGGAGTATATCTGGCCGGAGTAGTGATCGGCGGCAGGCATACCAGCGAAATTTTCATCGAAAACGGCCGATTTCACGGGAAACAAATTGCCTTGGCTCTTACTGGGCGGAGCGCTCAAACTGCCTGATCGCCGCCGGTTTGCTCCACTGCTGCACGTTTGATAGACTTCTGCCATGGCATCCCCGATTCGCGAAGTGTTCGACGTTTTCAGGACCATGTTCAACGGATTCAGCGTGACGTTCCGGACCATGTTCGGCAAATCCGCCACGGAAAGCTACCCAGAAGAGCCGGTAAACTTTCAACCGCGCTATCGGGGAATTCACGTCCTGCATCGCGACGAAAATGGGTTGGAAAAGTGCGTGGGGTGTTTCCTGTGCGCCGCAGCCTGCCCGGCGAATTGCATTTACATTGAAGCCGCGGAAAATACCGATGCCAACCGTATCTCCGCCGGCGAACGCTACGCTTCTGTTTACAATATTGACTATTCACGATGCATCTTTTGTGGTTATTGCGTGGAAGCATGCCCGACGGATGCCATCACACACGGACATGGATTTGAACTCGCTCCCTACGACATAAATTCGCTGGTGTACCGCAAAGAGCAAATGCTGGAAAAAGATATTCTGCCGAACGCCCCCGTCGCTCGCTAACTCTGCTTAAAGCAAAAAATAGTTCGCGATAATCCGCAGCCGACTAGTAGAATTCTTTATATAATATTATCAGTTCTTATAACATATAGAAAGTAGCCATGACAGAAGTCGGGAGTTAGCCCGGCGACTGTGCGGAGATGGCTATGGTTGGGCGTAGGCATTGCGGGGATGAAAAGGCCGATTTCGAGAGGAAAGATGGGAGGGAACAATGCGAGCAAGACAAGGAATGAAGAATGCCTGTGCAGGAAACGATAGCGTGCCGGCGGAGCAACGAGCGGACGCTGCAACGCGATGTGTTGCGTGACGTGATGCTCAGCGCAGGGGAGTGCGACACGTGGCTGACGCTGGAAGAACTGGCGAGCATGACTGCGTATCCGCAGGCAAGTATTTCGGCGCAGTTGCGGCATTTGCGAAAAACGCGGCATGGCGGCTATCGGTTGGATAAACGCTGCCGCATCACAGCGAAAAATCTCGCGAGCGTGGACGACCGGGGCGCGAATGGTCCGGTGTGGGGATACCGTCTGGGGCGGCGGCGGTTTCCGACTCGCCAACGGCGGTTGGGCGTAAAGATTGACACTGGCAGTTTTAGTGGATAGGTAGCTCGGCTAGAAGTTGCGCCGGAGTGAGTATTGGAAGCCGGAATCTCCGCCTAGCCGGCGCAAAATCGGAAATATTGTACGTAATCAAAGCCCTTGCCCTTCCCTTAATCGCAGCCTCAAGCACCATTTCATCCTTTGCATTCGTTAATTGCGGCCGCAGCCGAAAATGTAGCTCTACGGGTTCAACCAAAGCCGCGAACTCGGCCAGAAAATCGCCAACCTCGTTTTCAGTTAAGCCAAGCACTAGTTGTACGCAAAGCTTGACGCAAACCAGTAGCTTGACTCAGTTCTATAGCACCAGCGAGTCGCCGACTCGGATGAGCTTGCCTTGTTCGGTGCCAGGGACGCGGGTGTTGGTGGCTAAGCGATAGAAATGGTCGAAGCGGGCGGCGGGCGATGATGGCGGCAGGGAATTGCGGCGCATTTCGCCAAACTTTTTCTGGAAGCCGATCAGATCTTCTCCCGTACGGGGATTGCGCGGCGGGACGGGACAGCGCGCGCAGGGATTGCTGCCCTCGAAGGCGACTTCGCCGATCTTAAATCGAACTGGATAATTTTCATTTTCGCCGAAGAGCTGATCCTCCCAGAACGCGGGCACGCCGTCGATTTCCAGCGTGGTGCGGAACCGTTCACGAGCTTCGTTCAACGCGACGCCGGGAAAAAGTTCGGTGACTGCCTGCAACGAGCCGGTCGAGACAATGGTCGGTCCGGGGGCCAGGCCATCGTCGGGGACACCTTCGGGCACGTGCCGCACCGCGACCGTCTGCTCAAAATATTCTGAGAACCACGCAGCGGCTCGTTCATAGTCCGCCGGAAATGCGAAGCGCGCGGGCTTCGCGCCATTGGAGTTTTCTCCATCGCGAGAAACCGAGAGCGTAACCATTGAGACCAGCGGGTCATACTCGGCGCGAAGGTGGTGAATTGCAGCGGTGCGCTTTCCGTTGATCCATGCTCCATCCATCGAATAGAGCGCCCAGACGCGATCCAGCTCTAGGCCGCCGTTGGGGCCGATACGCGCTTCGGGTACGCTGACAGGATCGAGTCCTTTAATCGGATGGAGGCGAATGTTCGCCAGCCACACGTGGTAAACGTCTGCAGCCATGGCTCACGATGGTAGCAGCTACCGTTCTCTTTTTGAACTTCGATAGCTGGCACGCCGACTATAACTGAACAGCCTCTCGCACTGAAAAGCGGAGCCGGCACTGCTATTAAGCATAGATTTGGCCGGACCCTCCGGTATTTCTGTGATTGACAATCTACTCAAAGAGAATATAGACACGGAGCCCAAGCCCAGCAATTCAGCAGGATGGAGGCCTCGATGCTTAGAAAGCTCTGGTTGCCAGCGGTGACAGGGATAGGTCTGTTGTTTTCCGGCTCGATCGCACGAGCTACGCAAATGGAAATCTACGGGGCGTGGCATTGCGGAAACGATTTCTGTACCTGGGCCACGGTGCGGGACATGACCAATTTCGACAACGCGAATCATTGGATGATTGACCGCGGCGACGGTACACCATCTGTGAACCTGGTGGTGCTGAGCTTTGTGAATCCGCTGAAGTTGCTGAATCAGACCAACGATTCGCAAACCGTGAACGGCGCGCCAATCGGAATGAACTCGGCAGTCGTAAGCTATTTCACCAGCCACAACATTCGCGTGATGCTTTCGATCGGCGGCATTACCTACACCAGCGATTGGGACACGGCGCTGAGCGCCAACGGAGCGCAACTGGGAACTAACGCCGCAAATCTTGCGAAGCAGCTCGGAGTGGGAATCGAAATCGACTACGAGAACAATACCAGTCCGAATCTTACTGCTCTGCAGTCCTTCATCAATGCCTACCGCGCGATTCTTCCTTACGACGCCACGGGAGCCAATCCTGCGGCGCGGCTGACCATCGATCTGGCCGCCGGCGATCAATACTTGGTGCCACTGGCCGCAAAGGCGACGAGCGATTGGCTGAATACCAGCGCACCGGTTCTGGACTACGCGAATGCGATGGTGCCGAACAGGCAGCCGAACAGCGCGTCCAGCGCGGAATCGCATTGGCAGCAGCACGTCAGCGGCTATCCGCGAATCACGCCGCCAGTGCCGCCTCTGGCTCCGGCGAAAATGACTGGCAGCTTGTACATTGTTACCGGGAAGAATCCCGCGCCGGAGTGCACGACGTTCAGCAGTTCGCTGGAAAACTCGACCGGAACATAC
>WNFG01005366.1_pt1 | contig 10781 bp, 7 predicted proteins | sample 5400431 | NCBI WGS metagenome assembly WNFG01 (sample SAMN13153346, study PRJNA577476) | soil metagenome | isolation source: 120 cm saprolite under Douglas fir tree site 2 hole 3 replicate 2 | place: USA:California | collected 2015-04-18
CGCCCGGGTTGCCGGATCGATCAAGTCGATGCAGTTTAAGGAGCAAATTCTCGGACCAAGGCTGCTCGCGCGGGTCATGGCGGCCCGAGCGGCACGGGCGGGTAGCGCACCGCTTCAGCAAGAAGAACGGCGACCGCTACTTGATTACAATCGAATGTAAGGGGGCCATCTATATTTATGTCAAGAATAATTCTAACCGCGGCTATCGCAATTTTGGGAATCTCCTCAACCGTACACGCACATTATTCTGGTAATGATCTTGCAAGATTTTGTACCTCACCATCATTTGTGTGCTTGGGTTATATAACAGGCGCAGTTGATGCAATTTCAAGATATCAAGACAGTTCTATTGTTAGGAAGGCCATCTGTGTCCCATCCGGCGCAACTGGCGTAAGACGTCTGTTATGAAAGTGCCTGGGCTTCATGTACGCCGTATGCCAGCGACCTCGCGCCGATGGGCAAGATGATGTCCTTTTCACAGCGGATCACTTACATGTTGTCAGGTTTGGCTGGAAGAGCCAACCAATGGCCGTCTTGCCCAGCCTGTGGGGACCCCGGCGGTAGAACTCGGGACCGCAAATGGTTCCATAGCTTGATTGAGTGCCAGGAGTGCAGGTTGCTGTACCGGTTCCCTGTGGAGTCACCACAGAGCACCTCTGATTTCTATAACGTTGGATACCGAGAGCCAGGACTGACAACAGAACTGCCAGATGAGAAAGAGTTGGGTACACTGTTGGAAACCGGGTTCAAGAGTAGCGAGAAGGATTTCTCCTATCATTCTTCGATATTGAAAGCGCTAAACGTACCCGAAAACGGGACTATTCTCGATTTCGGAGCAAGTTGGGGCTATGCATCCTGGCAATTTGCGCGCGCTGGATTTGATGTCAAATCCTTTGAAATCGCAAAGCCGCGGGCGGCATATGGAACAAAGCTAGGGCTGACGATTCACACCGATATCGACGAAGTCGGACAGGCGTTCGATGTAGTCTATTCCTGTCACGTGCTCGAGCATATACCAAATCCGCGAGACGCTCTGTTCAAGCAGCTCTCGCTTGTGAAGCCGGGAGGGCTGGTTGCTGCGCACACGCCGAACGGAAGCAAGGATTTTCAGTTGAATGATTATCGACGGTTTCACCGGATGTGGGGGCGTGTTCATCCGGTCTTGCTGAGCGACTGTTTCGTTCAGCACGTGGCCGGCTCTCTTGCCTATATCTGCACCTCTGACGACCGGCCCGAGAATCTCGAGACCTGGGACCGTATCTCCCAAGTAAAACAGCCGACCGATGCGGCCGGATTGTTTTTCGCGATCCGGACCAATGCTTAGACTAGTGCCCGTCCATAAATGGTAAGTATTTGGAATCGTATAAATAATCTTGATTTAATGCGGGCAAGGCCCGGCGGTTTGAGGTAGGCTGCGCATGCAAGCCATTGAATCCAAAGCTCAACCCTCACCGCCGGAGCCGACAATGCGTCAGGAACGCACCGTCCAGGCCACTATATTCGAGGTCTTTGCGCGGCACGAGATCGGCTGCGAGCTGAAGGCCATCTCGCAGTGGCTGGATGGGCAGCGCCTACTGGTGGGCCTGGTGGCCAACGATTTGCGCCGTCGTGGGCTGCAGGAGACCGGACGCCGGGGACTGCCGGCGGAGGCGGTGCTGCGCTGCGCGCTGCTCAAGCAAGACCGGCAACTGAGCTACGAGGAGCTGGCCTTTCACCTCGAGGATTCGGCGTCGTTTGGGGCCTTTGCCCGGCTGCCGTTGGCCTGGTTGCCGAAGAAATCGGTGCTGCACCAGACGATCAGCGCGATCCGCCCCGACACCTGGGAGGCGGTCAATCGGGCGCTGTTGATCAGCGCCAAACAGGACAAGCTGGAAAGCGGCGCCACGCTGCGGATCGACAGCACGGTGAGTGCGGCGCTGATGCACGAGCCGAGCGACAGCGCGCTGCTGTGGGACGCCGTGCGCGTCATGACGCGGCTGCTGCGCCGGGCCGGGGAATTGCCGGGAGGGCCGGCAATCCGGTGGCGCGATCGCCGGCGCATGGCCAAGAAGCGGGCGCGAGCGATCGACTACAGCCGAGGCAAAGACACCAAGCGCCAGCTCTATCGCGAGCTGATCGCCGCCACCCGCGCCACCCAGGCGGCGCTGCAACAGGCCGGCGAACGGCTGGCCAACGCCGCCGGAATGGCGGCCGAGCGGTGGCGCGCTCAGGTCAGCCATTATCTGCCGCTGATCGAGCGCATCCTCGCTCAGAGCGAACGTCGGGTCCTCGAAGGCCTGGCGGTGCCGGTCGGCGAGAAGCTGGTCAGCCTGTTCGAGCCGCACGCCGACATCATCGTCAAGGGCGGCCGCGACGTGCAGTACGGACACAAGCTCAACCTGATCACCGGCAAGAGCGGCTTGATCCTCGATGTCGTTGTCGAGGCCGGCAACCCCGCGGATGCCGAGCGCTTCTTGCCGATGCTCGACCGCCATATCGACCGCTACGGCGCGCCGCCGCGACAGACGGCCGCCGATGGGGGCTATGCCAGTCTCGACAATCTCAAGCAGGCCAAGGCACGCGGCGTGCGGGATGTCGCCTTCCACAAGAAGCGCGGCATCGCGATCGAGGACATGGTCAAGAGCCGCTGGGTTTATCGCAAGCTGCGCAACTTCCGCGCCGGGATCGAGGCCGGCATCTCCTGCCTCAAGCGTGCTTACGGTTTGGCACGCTGCACCTGGCGCGGCCTCGACCGCTTCAAGGCCTACATCTGGTCCGCGGTGGTAGCTCACAACCTGGTGCTGCTGGCACGCCTCAAACCGGCATAGCTGTCGCCAAAACCAACCTCGTCAAACGCCGGCAGCGGCCGGCCAATCGCTCTGCCTACCCCTGCTCGTCAAACGATTCTTCCGACTCCAAGCGCTACTCAAACGCGAAAGCCTGGCCCATCCCGGCCACCCACCCCCCTCAACAGCGGCGGAAAACCTGCGTTTATGGACGGGCACTAGTCTAGTGGCTGCGGCGGTGCTCGCCTGCTCGCGGCGAGATGCCGCCATCGGTCGAGCTTGCGGATCGTGAGAGTGTAAGATCGCCCACCAGATGTTGCACCTGCTCCTTATTTGGGCGGCGCTGCTTTTGGCGCTCGTCATGTTCGCGATCGGGCGACCCGGCCAAGGCGGTGCCCTGACGCTCGCCTATTTCCTCGGGTTGTCGCTGATCCACGTGCCGGGCGTGCTGCCGTTTCTCGTCGAGGACTCGGGTCTTGTCGATTTTGAGGAAACCCAGCTGGGCTTCCAAATGACCATTCTAGGCATGAGCGCGTTCGTCGCCGGTGCGGTGGTGGCCGGGCGGATCGACCGGCGGAGTGCTGCCGCAAGAGACGCGCCATCGCACCGACGGGCGCATGCGTTCGAGCGGGTGGGGTGGCGTGCGCTCGGGCTCGGCATTTTCGCTTATTTCGTATTGGTCCCGCTATCGGGTCGGATGCCATCACTGACCTCGGTGGCCTCGGCATTCGGGACATTGCTTATTATCGGCCTCTGGCTTGCCCTCTATGGCGCTGCGGTACCGGCCGATCGACGCCGCATGCTTGCGACTCTTACGCTATTGCCACTGCTGCCGTTGGCGACCTTGGTGATGGGCGGCTTCCTCGGCTTTGGCGTTTATTGGGTATTGAGCATCATCGCCTTTCTCTTCGTCATTACGCGACGGCGCTTCTGGTTTTATTCAGCTGCCCCGGTGGTGATCTTCCTGGGCCTTTCGCTCTTTGTTACCTACATGGGTCAGCGCGAGGCGATCCGTGAGACGGTGTGGTATCAACAGTCGGGCCTGCTCGACCGGCTGGATCGCGTCTCGGCGCTCGTAACCGCCTTCCAGCTGCTCGACTTGGCTTCGCCTGATCAACTATCGGCGCTCGATGACCGCCTCAATCAAAACTGGATGGTCGGGGCAGCGGTCGTGAAGCAGGAGGAGGGTTCTGCATCCTTCGCGTACGGCGCAACAATTCCGATATGGGCGCTGATTCCGCGCGTGGTTTGGCCTGATAAGCCGGATATCGGCGGCGGCGGCAATATCGTCAGCGAGTTCACCGGCATACAGTTCGCCGAGGACACAAGCATCGGAGCGGGCCAGGTGCTCGAATTCTACGTCAATTTTGGCATTCCGGGCGTGCTCCTCGGCTTTTGCGTATTGGGTTTTCTGTTGATGCGGCTCGACCAGGGCATCATGCGCTCACTTGCCGCGGACAACATGCGCGGGCTTCTGCTCCGGGCAATGCCAGGATTGACGCTGTTGCAGCCCGGCGGGAATCTGCTTGAGATCCTCGTGGGCGGTGTGGCCGCGTATGCAGGCGCGCATCTCGTCATGTCGCTAAACTTTTTCAATGTCCAATCGCCGGCGCGAGCCCGTCGACTAGTGGTGACATGACCCGCTGAAACTCCTCCAGTGAAGCTAGCTTCCGGTCCAGACGGGGGACGGACGATGAAGCGGTCACAATTTTACGGACGAGCCGATCATTGCGGTCCTGTGGGCGCAGGAGGCAGGGGTGCCCACGGCGGAGGTTTGCCGCAGGTGCGGCCTCAGTCCCCCGAACTTGGACCTTCCCTTGTAAAACGCTGCCGGACTGGAGGAGGAAAACGGTCTACTGAAGCGCATGCCGGCGGACGCCATGCTCGACAACGCCGCACTGAAGGACCTGCTGGGAAAAGTAGTGACGCCCACTGTGCGTCGGGGGGCGGCGATGTACCTGCGCCAAGCCCTCGACAGGAGCGAGCGGCGGGCGTGTCGGGTGATTGGAACCGACGGTGCCGGCGTGCGCTACCAATCCCTACGCACTGGCGATGGCGCCTTACGCAAGCGGCTGAAAGCGCCCAAGAGCACCGGCGGTTCGGCTATCGCCGCCTGCACGTTCTGTTGCGGCGGGAATGCCATGCCGTCAATAGAAAGGGGGCAGCGTCTTTACCGCGAGGAGCGCCTGTCGGTGCGCCTGCGTGGCGGACGCAGACGAGCGATCGGAACGAGGCGGCCGATTGAGGTGCCGCTGCGCCCACCCAGCGCTGGCGCCTGAACTTCATCCACGACCAGCTAACGGATGGCCGGCGCTTCCGGATCTTGGCGGTCGTCGACGCCTGAACAAGACGCTGTTCTGCTCGCTACCGCACGCCCGCGCTGTTCCGGAAGCCTGGCGCCGTGATTACAACGAGGCTCGATCGCACTCCAAGCACTCGGCCGGATGACGCCGCGGGCCTACGCCACATCCATCAGCAGCGATCCCGGCGGGGGCGCTGCGCTACGCCAGGGCTTCGCGCCCGGCCTCTAGCCACCCAACAAGCGGAAGGTTCAAATCAACCCCGGACTCTCGTTGTCCTTGGACGAAGAGCGCGGGTCACGTCGGTGGCCTGAAACCTCGGCCGACCGGCTTTGCGCCGTCCATGTTGTCGGGGGGCTTGAGCCTGCCTATGGCGGGCCCTCTTACAGCGTGCCGAGGCTGTGTGAAGCACTCGCGGCTGCCGGCACGCAAATGTTGCTCCTTTCTGTCGCGCGGGAAACGGCCGACCAACGCGATGTGTACCAGACAGGGGTCCGCGATTGCCGCTTCGCCTGGGATTACGCAGGCATCCCGATCTTGCGCAGATTACGCTGTTCGCAAGGGATCTCGAGAGCGCTCCGCCACGCCGCCCCGACAGCAGACGTAGTCCACGATCATGGCTTATGGCTCATGCCGAACGTTTGGGCGGGATGCGCAGCGTCGCGCCGCCGCAAGCCTCTCGTCGTTTCGCCGCGCGGCATGCTTGCCCCTGTGGCGCTTGGTTTTTCGCGGCTGAAGAAGCGTGCCTTTTGGGCGCTGTTGCAGGGGCCAGCGATCCGGCGCACAGCCTGCTTTCATGCAACCAGCGAACAGGAATACGAAGAGATCCGCCGCTTTGGACTCACCCAACCCGTCGCGATTATCCCGAACGGCATCGATCTGCCCGAACTCGCTGCGCGGCCGACGCTGGCTCCTGCGGCCGAGCGCCTTGTGCTTTCGCTCGGGCGTCTTCACCCAAAAAAAGGTCTCGAGCGGTTGGTGCGCAGCTGGTCCAAGGTAGAGGCCAAGTTTCCCGGCTGGCGGCTCAACATCGTCGGGCCTCCTGAGGGCGGCCACGACGATGAGCTACGCGCGCTGGCGGCGGCGCTTGGTCTTACCCGTGTTTCCATCACAGGCCCTGTCTATGGCGATGCGAAGACAAGCGCGTACCGGGAAGCGGACCTTTTCGTGTTGCCGACCTTGAACGAGAATTTTGGTCTCACCGTTGCGGAGGCACTTGCCGCGGGCACGCCGGCAATCTCGACGAAAGGGGCGCCATGGAGCGGACTCGAGCGCGAAGGCTGCGGCTGGTGGATTGATCATGGGGTCGAGCCCCTCGCTGCCGCGTTGACGCAGGCAATGGCATTGCCGCGCGGGGCATTGCAGGCGATGGGGGCGAAAGGTCGTAGCTGGATGGCGCGCGATTTTTCCTGGGACCGCGTGGCCCAGGAAATGATCGGCGTATATCTCTGGGTAGCTGGCCGTGCAGCGCCAGCCCCGATGATCCGGTTCGACTAGGCCAGCTTCTGAAACCGACCAGTGCAGGCGCCGCGCTAAACTCATCGTGAAGCCGCGGAATGACCGGCGCCACCGGTAACATCTATTGCGGACTTCACGAATTCATTGAGCTGACTTTTCTGCTCCACCTTCTTCGACCAAACGATCTGTCGTTGAATATCGGCGCGAACGTGGGAAGTTACATAATCCTTGCGGCGAGGGTTTTGCGGAGCACGCGCGGTCGCGTAAAATTAAAGAGGGTCGGTTTCCTTCAAATAAGACGAGGCGATATTCGACGCGGTCGAAGAAGCTTGGCGCTTCTACGACACGGGTCGCAATATCCGAGAATGCGCCATCGAGGCCTGGAAGCCGCTGTAGCAGGCCTGTACCCGCACGCCAACGATGCCCGGGAAACCCGGTACCCACGTGTGCGGAGAGGCGCGGCGATTTTGGACCGCGCTCGCCGCTTTGCTCGACATGCCTGTTTGACAGGCGACCCGGCTACTAAGCGCTGCAGAGAACCACACTGAAAAGCTGTTGACGCTCGAGACACCGGATCGCAATTCGCGACGGATCAGATAGACCTGCTCGGGAGGTGATGGCGATGATTTCTATTGAGGCTAAACGGCCCCACGGTTTTACGGGATTTCCGATTTCAGCGGGCGGAAAATCGATGTTCCGGTTGCTGCGGAGGACGACTATCCGTATTTCGTTCTGAACCAAGTCGAGGTGATCCGACAATATTACAATGAAAATGGTTATGTCGTGGTGCGGGGCCTGCTGCCGCCGGAGCTATGCGACCGTGCCACGGCGTTTTTTGAAACTGAAGTCAAGCCCTTTGACGGTTTCATTTACCGGCAGGCAAGCGCCAATCCTGAGCGGCATGTTTTCACAAATAAAGGTTTCATGCTCAATTCGATCCTCAATATCCAGAGCCTCGACCCGCGCTGTTTCGCCGGCTTCCGCCGAGCCGGGCTGGAACTCCTTACTCACGGCAATATGCAGCGCGCCGTCTCGGCGACCCTCGGCGAGCCCGGCAAACTCGTGCAGAGCATGTATTTCGACGGCAATCCGGTGACCTGGCCGCATCAGGACACCTACTATCTCGATGCCGAGGAAATCGGCCGCATGACCGCTGTTTGGGTCGCGGTCGAGGACATTGCGCCCGGTGCTGGGCGGTTTTTCATCTATCCCAAGAGCCATTTGATCGACATGGCCAAAAATGGCGGAGACTTCGACATCGCTTTTCATCACGAACGTTACAAAGAGCTTGTGAAGCGGGTCATTCGCGAGCAGGGGCTTGCCTGCCGGGTGCCTGCGTTAAGCAAAGGCGACGTGTTGTTTTGGGCGGCCAAGACGATCCACGGCAGCCTGCGCACTACGGAGCCGGGGTGTTCCCGCCGCTCCTTTACCGCCCATTTCATCCCGGATCGAAGCCGCTTCTTGCAATATCAGACCCGAATCAAGCCGCTTGAGATCAAGATCGTCAATGGCATGAAAGTGCACCACCCGAAGGACCTTTCAAAGGCTGCCAACCGGGCGGTCTTTTTCCTCGAGACCCGTTTCCCGAGGGCTTTCCAGATGACGAAACGAGCGGCCATCAAGCTTGTCACGCGCTGACATTTACGCACCGCCCGGTTCCGTCGACGGTGAGTCGTCTCATCAATAGCGCCCAGGTCTCCCTCAAAACACAGTGCTGATATCACTATGATCATCCTTGGTATCAATGCCTTTCACGCCGACTCGTCGGCTGCCCTGGTAAGGGACGGCGTGCTTGTCGCCGCGGCAGAAGAAGAACGGTTTCGGCGCATCAAGCACTGGGCGGGGTTTCCATCGCAATCGATTGCTTATTGCTTGCGGGAAGCGAATCTCCGCCTGGGCGATGTGGACCAGGTCGCAGTCAATATGGACAACCGCGCGAATATAATGCGCAAAGTGCGCTACATTCTCGCCCATACCCCTAGCATGGACCTCGTGGTCGCGCGATTACGGAACCGTCGCAGGCGGCGGCAGCTTCCCGATCTGCTCGCCGAGGCATTCCCGGGCGACAGGTTTCGCGGCACATTGCACAATATCGAGCACCACCTCGCGCATCTATCCTCAACGTTTCACGTTTCACCGTTCGAAGAAGCGGTCGTGGTGTCGGTCGATGGTTTTGGCGATTTTGCCAGCGCGGCGTGGGGTATCGGTCGACAGAGCGAAATTGATATCGCGGGACGGGTTCATTTTCCTCATTCGCTGGGCGTTTTTTATGAAGCACTGACCCATTATCTGGGTTTCCCCTATTACGGCGACGAATACAAGGTCATGGGCTTGGCGCCATACGGAAAGCCCGCTTATCTTACCGAGATGCGCAGGATCGTGCGCCTGATACGGGATGGCACATTCCAACTCGATCTCAACTATTTCACGCACCACAGCGAGGAAATGCCCTACCAATGGGAAAACGCTGCGCCGCAAGCCGGTGATCTGTTTTCCCCGGCGCTCGAGGCGCTGTTGGGCCCGCGGCGGCAGCCCGATGATCCGCTCGAGGATCGCCACCGCGACATCGCCCGTTCGGTTCAGGCGATGTATGAGGAGGCGTTCTTTCATCTGATCGATCTGCCGCAACGGCGTTTTGGCTTAAGCGATATTGCGCTGGCCGGCGGCTGCGCGATGAACTCCGTCGCCAACGGCAAAATAAGGCGCATGACGCCGTTTCGGCGCGTTTATGTACAATCCGCGGCAGGAGACGCCGGCGGCGCTATCGGGGCAGCCTTTGTCGTCTGGCATCGGCTGGGCGGCCGCCGGTCCTTTGTGATGGACCACGCCTTTTGGGGCCCCGAATTTGCGCCGGCCGAGATCATGCGGCTCCTCGCCGAGCGCCGCGAAGAGATTGCGGGCTCGGGTTGTACCGTCGAAGAAATCCCTGACGAGGAAGAACTCTGTCGGCGCGCCGCGACGGCGGTTGCAGAAGGCGCCGTGCTCGGCTGGTTCCAAGGGCGGATGGAGTGGGGTCCGCGCGCGCTCGGCAACCGTTCGATCCTGTGCGATCCGCGGCGCGCGGACATGAAGGCTATCCTCAACGCCAAGATCAAAAGGCGGGAATCCTTCCGCCCCTTCGCGCCGTCCGTCATCGCGGAGGCCGTCGGCGAATGGTTCGAAGAGGACGACGCCGTCCCGTTCATGATGCAGGTCTTCCAGATCCGCAAAGAGAAGCGGCCGCAAATTCCGGCCGTTACGCATGTCGATGGCTCCGGCCGGCTGCAGACCGTCTACCGCCATACCAACCCGCGCTATTATCGCCTGATCGAAAACTTTCGCGATCTGACCGGTGTGCCGATGGTGCTCAATACCTCCTTCAACGAGAACGAGCCGGTGGTGTGCCGCCCCGAGGAGGCACTCAACTGCTTTCTGCGCACCAGGATGGATGCGCTGGTGATCGGTGACGTTCTGATGCGGCGCCGCTAAAGGCGCGCGAGGTCGTCGGTCGTGAAGAACGGTTGAGAGATGTTTTTAGGCCAATCGGCCGTTCCGGAACGCTGTAGCGAGCGCCTGCAATAGGGCGCGCAAAAGCCTCGCCAGCCAGCGCAGGAGGAGCCCGAAGTTGTCAACAAGCACAGCATTGATGCCGCCGCGCCCCTTCAGGTAATTGCGGCCCCTGCGGTGCTGGGCCTTATATGGTCGATGACCGGCTCGACCGCGGCGCCGCGTTTCATCTCGCGGCGGATGGGTTTGGTGCCGCGGCGTATCTGGCCGGTAATCCAGACGCAGAACTTCTCCTTGTGATTGTGGCCACGTAGCCCTTGTCCACATGGATGCGGCGGGCGGTGACCCCGTTTGCTGCTCCAGTTCCGTAATCACACGGCCGAGCGTGTGGCCGTTGAACGGGTTGCTGGCCAACGCCTTGGCGTGCAGCCCGAACTGCCCGCCCTTTGGGATTGGAAACATGGCAAAGCGTGCATTAATCACCGGCATCACCGGACAGGACGGCTCTTACCTTACCGAGCTTCTGCTCGCGAAAGGGTACGAGGTCCACGGCCTCATGAGACGCGCTAGCCTCTTCAACACCGACCGCATCGACCATCTCTACCAAGAGCCCCATCTCTCCGGGGCCAAACTGACATTGCACTATGGCGATTTGGCCGACGGTACCGGGCTGCGCCGCGTGCTCGAAGCGGCTGATCCCGACGAAGTTTACAACCTGGCCGCGCAGAGCCATGTCAAAGTCTCGTTCGATATGCCGGAGTACACCGCCGAC
>WNFG01005368.1_pt1 | contig 10778 bp, 9 predicted proteins | sample 5400431 | NCBI WGS metagenome assembly WNFG01 (sample SAMN13153346, study PRJNA577476) | soil metagenome | isolation source: 120 cm saprolite under Douglas fir tree site 2 hole 3 replicate 2 | place: USA:California | collected 2015-04-18
CCCCGGCACCACTTGATCGCCGTTTCTGGTTCTCTGAGATCTCTGTGGCTTTTCTCCGCGTTCTCTGTGTTAAATTCCGATAAGCTCAACACAGAGAACACAAAGAATCATGGAGAACCACAGAGAAATTCCCCTTACCCTTCCGGCCTTCAACATCTTTCCGTCTGTAAATCCTCCCCGCTTTCTGTTTTAAAATCCTCTCCCTCAGCATGGGCGCAGGCGGCAAAACGGCAAAACGGTGAATTGACAATGCCACTGTGCGGGATTACGATTCCTTACGAGTAGCGACCCTGAAACTGATGTGCCCTGAATTTCGTCCCATGGGTGTTCGGGAAACCATCCGGTCGGTGAAGGAGATCAGACATTATGACTAAGAAAATCTTCTACGTGGCGATTGTAGCCATCGCCATTGCTGCATTGCTGGGAATCTCGCGTCCAATGCATAGTGCTCGCAAACCCGCCGCCGCAGCGATCCCGATGAATAGCACTGACATCGCCGGCGTGGTTACGAGTTCGAAAGGCCCCGAAGCGGGTGTCTGGGTAATTGCGGAAACAAAAGACCTCGGAACCGGATATCGTAAGATCGTGGTGACAGATGATCAAGGACGTTATCTGGTTCCCGATCTGCCGAAAGCGAACTATACGGTGTGGGTGCGCGGCTACGGCCTGGTGGATTCCGCCAAGGTTCAAGCGGCGCCAGGCAAGCCCCTGGATTTGAAGGCGGTCGTTGCTCCGAGCGAAAAGGAGGCGGCGCAGTATTATCCAGCCGCCTACTGGTATTCCCTGCTGCACATTCCGCCGAAGAGCGAATTCCCCGGCACGGGGCAGACTGGGAATGGCATCTCAGACGGCATCAAGGAACAAGGCCAGTGGGTTGAAATGGTGAAGACTGATGGCTGCGAATCATGCCATCAACTCGGCGACAAAGCGACGCGCGAAATTCCCGCGAGTCTCGGCGCGTTCGACACGTCGGCGGCGGCCTGGGACCGGCGTATCCAGTCTGCCCAAGTCGGCACTAACATGGTCACCACGGCTAACCGCATGGGGCGCAAGCGTGCTATGCAGGAGTTCGGCGACTGGACCGATCGCGTGAAAGCCGGTGAGCTGCCGCCCGCGCCGCCTCGACCGCAAGGCCTCGAGCGTAACGTTGTCATTACGCAGTGGGACTGGTCCGGACCGAAAGAATATTTCCACGATGAAATTTCCACCGATCGCCGGAATCCCACGATGAACGCCAACGGCCTGGTCTACGGCGTTCACGAGGACAGCTCGGATTTCATGACGGTTCTGGATCCGGTGAAGAACACGATGAGCCAGATCGCGATTCCGTTTAAGCCGGGTACTCTCATGGCAGAGCCGCCTGAAGTTCTGATGCCCTCACCCTACTGGGGGACGGAAACCGTCGCCATATCCCACGCCACTGCGCACAGCTTGATGATGGATTCGCAGGGCAGAATATGGACCGCGGCCGCCACTCGCCCGCGAGACAACCCAGACTTCTGCAAGCAGGGATCGAGTCACCCATCAGCGATCGCTTTCCCGATAAATCAAAGCTCAAGACAAACCAACGTTTACGATCCGAAAACGAAGCAGTGGACGATGATCGACATGTGCGCCAGCTCGCAGCACCTGATGTTCGCCGAGGATGCCAACAGCACCCTGTGGTTCAGTGACCCCGGCGGGGATAAGGTTGGCTGGTTCAGCACGAAGACGTGGGACGAGACTCATGACGTGCAGAAATCGCAGGGCTGGACGCCGTTCATTCTGGATACCAACGGAAACGGGAAGCGCGATGCCTACGTAGAACCGGATCAGCCAATTGATCCCACGAAAGATAAGCGGATCAAGGTTGGGTTCTATGCCGTGGGTCCGAATCCGGCGGACGGTTCCGTTTGGGGCACGACTCTTGGCTTCCCCGGCGCGCTCGTTCGGCTGAATCCAGGATCCGACCCGACGAAAACCGCCTTGGCGGAAATCTACGAAGTGCCCTGGAATAACCCGAAAGCGCCCGTGCAAGGATTCTCACCTCGCGGGATGGACATCGACCGCAACGGCGTAATCTGGACCGTACTTGCAAGCGGACACTACGCCAGCTTCGATCGGCGCAAGTGCAAGGGACCGCTCAACGGCCCCACAGCCACAGGGCAGCACTGTCCCGAAGGCTGGACGCTCTACCGCACGCCGGGCCCCTCCTTCAAGGGCGTCGACGAAAGAATTGGCAGCGCTGATTCAAACTATTACAACTGGGTCGATCAATTCGACACCTTCGGCATGGGCAAGAATATACCGATCGTTACTGGAAACGGGGACGATGCATTGGAGGCCCTGGATCCGGCTAGCGGAAAATGGGTTGTCCTCCGCGTTCCCTATCCGATGGGATTCTTCGCCAAGAGCATGGACGGTCGCATCGACGATCCTAAAGGCGGCTGGAAAGGCAAAGGGCTCTGGTCAACGTACGCGACCCGCACGCCCTGGCACCTCGAAGGCGGCAAGGGCACAACGAGCAAGGCCGTGAAATTCCAACTGCGGCCTGATCCGCTGGCCGATTGATCTCATTGTCTATCGCGTGGAGGCCGCAGGCGTGGCCTCCACGCGATTCTTTTATCGGGACTTAACACAGGGAACACCCAGAAAGGCCACAGAGAACTCAGAGAGCTTTGGGCAAAACCGGAATACAGTGCCGAAACCAGAAGGCCGGTTTCGCTATAATTCTCTGTGGATCTTAGGGGTTCTTTGTGTCCTCCGTGTTGCGCTTTTCATTGCATCCGTCCGGGAATTCCCCTCTGAGTGGTAGCCATCGTTTGACGCCAAGAGCCTCGCCCTTCACCCATTTTAGAAACGCACACTCCAAACCGCATCCCTGCAATAAAGCCTGTCCTTCCGGCCAGTTGGCACTACCCTGATGCCGATTAAGCACCGGCCGGGATATCTGAAATTGACCGCGAGAGACCACCAAGATAAGGTTCTTATAGCGACGTTTTCCTCACGGGCTTCCTCTCAAACGCGCTCAACTAAAACACACACAGGAGAAAAACATGATGGTTAAGATTGGACCTTGGGTGTCAACGGTGGCGCTGATCCTGGCTGCCGGATGGAGCGGGAACTGTTTCGCCGGATCGGGGCTTGCCGGCGCGCCGAAGGAAGAGATGGCGACTGCTATTGCCGCAACACCAAGCGAATCGGCAGGGGCGGGAGCCGTGTCCGAGGCCACGGAGGTGGCAGATGTCAAGTTGGACGCTGCGGGAGGAAATGTACAGGCTGAAGAGGCAGAGCCGGCGCCAGTGCCCGCGCCTTCAGAGCGAAGGCCGGGGCAGCCAAATATCTCGAAGTTCGGAATCGGGTTGAAGATCTCGACTCTCGGCGTGGGAGTTGAGGCAGCGGTGCCCATAATGGCGAGACTTAATGTCCGCAGCGGGGTCAACTTCTTCCAGTACAACCGGGCCATTACGAATGACGGGATCCACTACGCCGCGCAGTTGAATTTCCGGTCCGCGGAAGCGCACCTCGACTGGTACCCTTTCGGCGGTTTTCATGTGAGCCCAGGCGTGTTGTTCTACAACGGCAACCGACTGACGGCAAACGCTTCGGTGCCGGGGGGACAGAATTTTACACTGAACGGAACATCGTATAAGAGCGACCCGAACTCGCCAGTGGCGGGCACCGGGAAACTGGATTTCGTGAAGGTGTCGCCATCCATTATGATGGGTTTCGGCAACCTGATTCCACGAAGCGGGAAGCATTACAGTTTTCTGTTCGAATTTGGCGGGGCTTACCAGGGCTCGGCGCGCGTAGCGCTAAATTTGACGGGGAACGTGTGCGATCCGACGACGGGTTTGGCCTGTATCTCCGCCAGCGATCCGACCGTGCAAGCCAATGTTCAAGCACAACAACAAAAGATCAGGAATGACATCAACCCCTATCGATTCTTTCCGGTGATTTCTCTCGGCGTAGGATTCAATTTTTGAAGTCGAACACTCCTACAGAGCGGGGACACTGCGAGCAAGCCCGTGAAGTTCCAACTTCGCGCTGACCCGCTTGCTGACTGAGTTGAATGTTTCTCGCGTGGAGGCCAAAGGTGTAGCCTCCACGCGATTTTTCTTGCAGTAGAAATCCTCCGACATTTCCCAGGTTGCCGCGCCGTTATCTTCACGATTGCTCCCCGCCACCGCTCAGTTGTCAGATCTCGTTTCCAAGGATCTGGGATGTTGAGCTTAAAGCTTGTAGTTAACCGCAAAATAGAGTAATTAGGGAGTGATTTTTGCAAGACAAGTCGGCGAATTCCCGGGGCCGAACTCGGGAAGGACGCCGCCTGGCGCCGCGTTGCAGCGGACTGGGCGAAAGGAGAGCGCTATGGCACTTGAATTTACCGGAGACGGGTTGCCCATGTCGGCGGATGGTTTGGGCAAGGGATGCGATCGCTTGAGCATAGAGGCCGCCGATGTCTGGACGGTACTGACAGTGGAGACGAAGGGTTGCGGCTTCCTGCCCGATCGTCGGCCACAAATCTTGTTTGAAAGGCACATTTTCCATAGAGAGACCGGTGGGGCCTACGACGAAACGGCCCCGGAAGTGAGTAACGCAAGCGCCGGTGGTTATGGCCCCGGAGGGGCCCATCAGTATGACCGGCTTGCTCAGGCAATCCGATTGGATCGCACGGCCGCGCTGCGCAGTGCATCTTGGGGGATCGGGCAGGTAATGGGATTCAACTCAACGGCAGCCGGATATTCTGATGTCGAAACCATGGTGGCGGCGATGGTGGCATCAGAGGATGAACAACTCGACGCGATGCTCGGATGCCTGGCTTCTAATCGGATGGACTCAGTATTGCGCGCACATGACTGGACGAACTTCGCGCGAGCCTACAATGGCGCAAATTATGCGATAAATCAGTATGACGTGCGACTGGCGGCAGCTTATCAGCAATTCGCGACGGGACTTCTGCCGGACCTCACGACTCGAGCGGCGCAACTTTACCTCACCTACTTGGGGTATCACCCGGGGCCCGTTGACGGAAGACTGGGCCGCATGACGCGTTCGGCAGTGACGCAGTTTCAGCAGGACCAGGGGCTGGCGCAGTCCGGAGAGATCGACGATGCGACGTTGACGAGTCTGCAGACCCTCGCCGCCACTCCGCCGGACCCTCCGCAAACATTCTCGGCAGGCGGTTGATTCGATTGAGAAGGAAGACAGCGAAGATTCGGGCGCCATTGTTTGACGTCAAAAAGCTCCGCCCTTCAAATAGCGCAGGACAGGGCACCCGAACTTCATCCTCCATGCGAGGTCCGTGCGTCAAATTGTAATTTGAATATCAAGCCTGGTATACAATGCGAGCGTGGAGCATCCCGAGCCAATGTGTGCGAATGGCAAAACAGCGGGTTTGAGGATTCGAATTGGCGCTTTCGCCCTCGGGCTCTGTTTCTTGGCGTCACAGAATGCCGCCGCGTTCAACTACCCGCTCCAAGAGGAGCACGTTCGCGAGGCTTACTTTCTCGGCCGGACGACTAACAACGAAAAACTAATCGACTTCTACAAGCAGTATGTGCGCTATTTCCCTTTTCCCGCTCGCGGCCCATATTATTCCTACGTGGAATCGGTTGAGTTCCGCACTCCGTATGAACAGGTTGTGCTGCGCTCGCGGCAGAATTTGAATCAGTACAGCTCCCTCGAAGCCGACGAGGACTACCGGGCACAGCCGAATCTGGTTGTTGTGCGGGTTCTAATATCCTACAAACTTGGCTATGTTGGGCCTTTGCCGCCTACGAGCGGCTTCAAGGTCCGCGTTTCACAAACGGACACGATCGAGCCGAAGACGCTGATCGTTGAACCGATTTGCTCTGTGGTTTTGGAGAACTACTGCGGAGTCATCAGATTCGCGATCCTCTTGTCGTTTGACGCCGAGCAGTTCGCGTCTGGCACCGCAAAAGTCAAAATTGTCACGCCTGATGGACAAACCCTTAAGACTGAATTTGATCTCGACACACTGATATAGCGCGGGGGTCAGAAAAAGCTTGTCCTTCTAGTTGCCGCTTCCAGCCCGGTCTAAAAACTCAATGTAGCCGATATGGTTTGATGTGTCGCCGCCCCACCAGACGCGGTTTGGATTCGTGGGATCGAGCTCGATCCTGCGCATATCGGATTCGGCATTGGGCACCGAAAACTCCGTGAACGTTTCTGTCTTGGGGTCGAAACGCGCAATTTTGTCCGCTCCCTGCTCGCTGAACCAGACTATGCCGGTCTTCGGATCGCCGACTGCGTCATACGGCGCGGAATTGGCGGTGGGTGGAGAGTAGAGAGTCATTCTTGCGGTTTCATAATCAATCTTCATGAGCTTCCCTGCTTGATGCAGGCCGACCCAGATGTTTCCCTGCGAATCTGATCCCATCCTGCGCGGGATCGAGTAGGGGATAGGAGGTTCGAACTCGTCGATTTTTCCTGTGTCCGGGTCGAGGCGGCCTATGCGGCTGACGTCGCGTTCGGCAAACCAGACTTTCCCGTCGCCCGAAACTGCCTCCCCGTACCCATTAACGCCCTTCTTGGCTTTCAACGCGTAGGGAATATCGTATGCGACGTACTTGCCGGTGGCAGGGTCCAGCCCCAGGACGTGAGTGCCCCCCGCTCCCCAGATTCTTCCCTTCCGATCAATAATCATTGTATTTGTGGAAACAGATCCCGTTATTGAATCCGGAAACGGATAGGCGGTGAACTTTCCGATCCTGGTGTCGTAGCTCAGCCACCGGCGATTGTGTCCGACGTCTTGAATCCAAACTAGATCGCCGGGGCCCTGCGCGATGGAACTCGACAGGCGCGATTTAGTGATCCCCGCTGGCAGGCTAATCTCCGTAAACGTGAATGTCTTGGGATCGAACTTGGCAAGGCAGCAGCCGTTTCGTTCGGCGATCCATGCGTTGCCGCGCGGGTCCGTCGTGAGATCGTGCGGATCGCGGTCGGGAGTAGGCAGCTCGAAATCGAGGGCGATGTAATCGGCTGCGGCGCCCTGCGCCAATTTTCTCGGTAGGCGGCTGTTGGGGTCCGGCCTCTGATTGCGAGTGCCAGGTTCGCCGGAATAATTCTTCGCCAAATAGTCCACGATGGTCTTGGCTTCCAGGTCGCTCACCTCATTGACGCCTGCGTCGGCGATGTACTCCCGCATCCGTGCGACGGTCATTTCCCATTTAGTCCTGTCAAGTCGGAGCAGCACGATGCGCTCGGTTTCGTGGCACTGCATGCATTTTGCTTGAACGATCTGCTTGCCGTCGCCTTCCGCCAGGGGCGTTTGAGATTCATGGACCCACATCTCGACGCCACCCACGTTTCCGGGCCTCCCCGGCCATCCGTTGGGGAGCGCAGCGGGCTGCGCGTCAGTCAGAGACACATCGGCGGTGGCGGGATTGCCGCCCGCAACAACCACTGGCATGGGCTTGCTCTGAAAACCGTTTCCAACACCCTGCACGGTGTATTTGCCTTGCGGGAGGTTATTCACGGCGTAGCGCCCCTGCGCCTGGCTGATCACCATGAACGTCAGCCGCTTCTCATCATTCACGACCTTCACATAGGCGCCGGAAAGCGGCTGGCCGGAGGAATTCTTAACAACTCCCTGAACGCCGCCGGGATTTTCCGCCGAGCGCGCAGCAGATGGGCAGACGAAGATCGCCGCGCTCGCAGCAATGGCGGCTATTTTCAGACCTGTGTGTTTGAACACTGTGGTTGCTCCTTGCGCAAACCGATCGGTGGAATGGCCCAATCCTACCAGTAAACAAACTCTACCACAGATGAGTGCGTACACTTCAGTTCGCGTGGATTTTAGGCCATCTTACAAGTGGCGGATGCCCGCCTGAAGGCGGGCGCTACTGAGTGCAAAACCAGACACCGCACTGGCTGCCCATCGCTGCGCTCAGGATGAGAAGCTTGTGCTACTTGATCGCGCCGGAATTCGGCAATGAGATGTGCTAAGCTCTCAAAATTGTAAGGAGGTGGATCGACATGCCTGAGTTAGCTTCGACAACCCTTCCGTTGGGAACGAAGGCGCCGCATTTTCGGCTTCCTGATCCGCATGGCAAGGTGGTTTCATCCGACGATTTTATCGGGGCGCCCGCTTTGCTCGTTGTTTTCCTGTGCAATCACTGCCCGTACGTGAAGCACGTGCAATCGTCTTTCGCGGCGGTGGCGAAGGAATACCAGGCGCGCGGCGCCGGAATTGTGGGGATCAGTTCCAACGACGTGGAAGCGTTTCCGGAGGACGGACCCGAGAAAATGGCAGAGGAGATTGTGTCGGCTGGTTATACGTTTCCGTATCTTTACGATGAAACGCAGCAAGTGGCTCAGGCGTATCGAGCTGTTTGCACGCCGGACTTTTTTCTCTTCGATCGTGACGCGCGGCTGGTTTATCGAGGACAGTTTGACGGCAGCAGGCCAAAAAACAATGTTCCCATTACCGGCGAGGATCTGCGCGCGGCTCTGGATGCGGTGTTGGAGGGACGTCCTGTCCGCAGCGCTCAAAGTCCGAGCGTGGGATGCAGCATCAAGTGGAAGCCCGGAAAACAATCCTCAGTAGCCCGAAGCTAGATACCACTTCTCCGCATTTCTAAATGGAACTTGTCTCATAAATTCGCGCGGGCTAAAGCCCAGCTTTTATTGCGTTTTGATGTCGCGGCTGAAGTCGGAGATCCCGGCTCCGCCGGGGCCGCGACCCACAAAGCTATTTTGTGAGATGGGTTGTGACCATTCGCGTATCCCATCGGCGCTTGCGCGAGACGGTCGCGTAGCTTTACTCTCTTGGCGGAAGGAATATCTTGTGATCCGGGCGCGGTTCGCCGGATGCAAGAATTTCGAGAGTGTGGCTCCATGGTACCCGGGGCGAGCGACATCATGAATAAAAATAAACCGACCCGTGCGGCGCGAGATGGCCTGCACAGTGGTTTGTCACGGCGCGAATTTGCGCGGCGCGCCGCTCTTGCAGCTGCGGGGATCGCCGCCGGGCCGAGTTCGTCCATGCACGGGCCGCGTCCGGAACCGTATTCACCGCCCGGCCCCGCGCAGCAAGCACCATCGGACTCTGGGCTTTCACCGGCGGCTGAGGCGGAGGTGGAATCGAAGATCCAAATCATTCTGCGGAAGTATGGCTCGCGGCTGAACGAAACGCAGAAGGCTGACATCCGGCGCCTGGTGAAGGAGGGGCAGAAGCCGCTCGAAAAATTGCGCGCGTACACTCTTGAGAACTCAGACGCGCCAGCGCTGGTCCTGCGCCTCGAACCAGCGGCAAACGGGCGGAAGGACTGACGTGATGCTCGACAACAGCATTCTTTCTCTTCCCCTGCGTCAATTGGCCGTGCGGATCGAGTCCCGCAAGATTTCGCCCGTCGAGCTGACGGAGAGCTTTCTGGCGCGGAGTGAGAAGTACGGACCGCGCTACAACGCCTACGCGACACTGATGCGCGAACGGGCATTGCGGCAGGCCCGTGAAGCCGAGCGCGAAATCGCCTCGGGGAAATACCGCGGCCCGCTGCACGGAATCCCCTATGCCGCGAAAGACCTGCTCGCGGTGCGAGGCTACCCGACGACTTGGGGCGCGCGCCCGTATGCCAATCAGCAGTTCGACTATGACGCTGCGGTGATTGAGAAGCTGGACCGCGCTGGCGCAATCCTGATCGGCAAATCCGCGATGATCGAACTTGCCGGGGGGATGGGATACCGGTTCGCTTCGGCGTCGTTGACGGGTGCGGCAAAAAATCCCTGGAATGCTGCGTGCTGGACGTGCGGTAGTTCAAGCGGCTCTGGCGCAATCGTGGCCGCGGGCCTGGCGGCTTTCGCCATCGGGACCGAAACCTGGGGTTCGATTCTTTGCCCTTCAGGGTTCTGCGGCAGAACCGGGCTCCGCCCGACGTTTGGGCGCGTGAGCCGCTGGGGCGCCATGGCGCTTTCCTACTCGATGGACAAGATCGGGCCGATGGGACGGACTGCCGATGACTGCGCGCTGGTCATGGCCGCGATTGCGGGACACGACGCAAGGGACGGCAGTTCGCTTCCAATTTCCGAAGCCGCCTTTCATGACTCTCCGCCGTCCAACCCCGCGCGGCCGCTGCGGATCGGATGGCTTACCAACGCGTGGGAGAAGCCGGACCCGGATGTCACTGCGGCGGCGGAAGCAGCGATTGCAATTCTGAAAGCTCAAGGGTGTCAAGTAGCCGATGCGCAATTGCCCGTTGGGCCGTGGGAAGATGCTGGAACCGTCGTGATCGCAGTCGAAGGCGCGTCTGCATTTCAGGACCTGATTGAATCCGGACGCGTGTCCGAACTGGCCGATCCGCTTGGGCAGATCGCAGGCTACGTCAACCTGCAGATTGCGGCGTCCGACTACATCCGCGCGCTGCGCGTCCGGACAATTCTGCGGCAGAAAATGGAGCCGCTGTTCACGCGCTTCGACGTCATCGCCGCGGCGACGCTGCCGGTCACGGCGACGACCCTTGAAACAAACCTGGAGACCGATCTCAGCTTTGCAGACCCTCTTGGTGCCATCGGGAATCTGCTGGGCCTCCCGGCCACCAGCGTACCGTGCGGGTTCAAGAATAAGACGCTGCCGATAGGCATCCAGTTTTTGGCGCAGGTGCGCAACGACGTATTGGTCCTCGATGTGGCTCGCCTTTACCAGCGTCACACCGCTTGGGCCTCGGTGCAACCGCCTATGGATTGAGCGATCCCTGAAGTCGAATTCCATTGCCATGCACGCTGGTTTACACATTAGCATGGTAAATTAGGACTGACGCGACCGGGCCGGATGAGTT
>WNFG01011477.1_pt1 | contig 10777 bp, 9 predicted proteins | sample 5400431 | NCBI WGS metagenome assembly WNFG01 (sample SAMN13153346, study PRJNA577476) | soil metagenome | isolation source: 120 cm saprolite under Douglas fir tree site 2 hole 3 replicate 2 | place: USA:California | collected 2015-04-18
GATTCACGAAGCGAGCCTTGGTCGAAATGCAGGAAAGAGAAAAGATTCTTTCAGGTAAGAAGAAAAAAACGAGCCCCGCGGCGCGCACAGTCCAAGTGTCTCTTGACAGAGCCGACGCCATCATAGAGGGTGGCAGGCCCCTATCCGTTAGGCACGAGGGGGTTGTGCACCATTCGGTTTTAAGCGTGCGGTTTTGACTCTCCTTTTTTCTCGCTCGTCTCGCACCCCACAGAAACCGCTCACTCACCCTAATAGCCGTTCAACCCTGATTTTCGGCCATTCACTGCAAAACACTTAACATCTTCATTAAGGTGTGCTATTCTCTTCCGTGTACATCGAAGCCCAACCCCGCCCGTTTACCGTGAGCCGCGCAGGGCTCATTCCTTCCCCAACCCTCTCACCCGCTCTTTCTTCTCGACGTTTTGATGTTCGGACTCTTGTACGTGTAGACGATCTGCATCCGCCTAAGTCCCATGGAATCATATCTTTTGCCGACCCCCACCCCTTAACCACAATCGAATCACATCTTTACAAAAACATGGGGGGAGGGGGGACTTACCCTGATCCTGTCGGGGCCACTGTCTGCCCTCGCCTTAAGTCCTTTAGGTGCAACACTTATGAAACTCCCCGCAAGTGTTGCAAACAAAAGACTTACACCAAAGCTAAACCCTTTAGATGCAACACTTACAAAAAACCGGGGGGTACCTCCTACAAGCCAAATACCCTTGATCCCTATGCCTCCGACTCCTGTCCCCTGGCCCTGCTATCCCCTTTGCTGTCCCTTCAGTGCTTCTTCTACCGGCGCTGCAACGATCCCGCGAACGCGTTCGCGCAGCGTCGGCACATCTTCCTTCGTCATGCCCTTGGTCTCGATGGTGTCATGCAAATAGACCGTAATCTTCGCCGGCCACAGCATCCAATGGCCCGTCCGGAGATGCTCGAACGACCCCACCAGGCTCACTGGCACGATCGGAATCCCCAGTTGCTGCGCAACGCGGAAGCCGCCGTCCTGGAATTGATCCACGTGCCCGTCGCGCGTCCGCTTGGCTTCCGGAAAAATAATCAGGCTGGTGCCGCCGTTGACGGCGTCCTGCGTCAGCCGCCACATGCGCTTCAAGTCCGAAGGCCGCCGCACATCCGGAACCGGCACGTTCCCAAAGCGCTTCATCAGCCACCCGTATGCCGGAATCTTGAAGTGCGATTCCAGCTCCCATCCGCGCACAAACTGCGGAATGGCGCAATACAGCATGAAGGGATCGAAAAGGTTGACGTGGTTGACGAAGAAAAAGCACGTCCGGCTGGCGTCGAAGCCGGCCGAACGGATCACTTTGATTCGAGCGCCCGACAAAAAAACGATGCGGGTGCACAAGCCGCGCTGGAGCCAATCATGTTTGCGGGGATCGAGAAAAATCCCCAGGAACACCAGCGTAGGCGCAGCGATGAAAAAATGCAGTACGCTGAAGATCCAAAGAATGGCGCTGCGCATCGCCAGCCAGGTTTTCTTCATATGAAGATATCCACGGCTGCGGGAACGACATCGAGCGAACGGCAGGCCAGCGTGGCGACTTCGCCGTCGATCATCACGTCCACCGGCGCGGCTTCTTTGAATTCGACGTGGCGCACCGCGCGCCGCGAAGCCAGCGGATGCTTGATATGCGAACCGTCATATAGTCGCGGCAATGTGCGCAGCAGGCCCAGCCGCCCGATCGGGCCCCAGCGCACAAATTCTATAAGCCCGTCTGTGGGATCGGCGTCCGGCGCGATGAGCATGGTCCCGCCCGTGTACTTGCTGTTGTTAAACGTCAGGAAAAGAGAACGCCCCTCATCCCACTCCGCATCGTTATCGCAGCGCAGCGCAAAAGACCGCCGGCGCAACTGCACCACGCGCACGAAAACGCCGAGCAAATATCCGAGATCGCCAAACGGTTTGAATATGCGATTCGTCAGCGCGGCAACATCCGCGGTAAAGCCGACGCTCAGAAGATTGAAGGAGTAGATTTCGCCTGTGGAGTGCGTCAGCCGCAAAAGATCGACGGTGCGCGTGCGGCCCTCTAGCAGCGCCTGCATCGAAGCCGCTTCTCCGTCCCTCGCAAAATCGCGCAAAAAAGAATTGCCGGTGCCCAGCGGCAGGAATCCCAAGGCGATGCGCTGCACCGCGGCGCGTCCCGCAAAAACACCGTTGAGGATTTCGTGAGCCGTGCCATCGCCGCCGGCCGCGAGAAACCGCCGGTAGCCTTGATCGTAAGCCTCGCGGGCCAGTTGCACAGCGTGGCCTTGGGCTGTCGAAGCGATGACGTCGACCTTCAACCCGTTCTCCCGCAACCGCGCGAGAGCAGGCCCAGCAAGTTTCGCGGAGCGGCCGCCACCGGCGGCGGGGTTGACGATGGCGAAAAATCGATCCATGGAAAGCAGGTGCGAACTTGAAAAAACTCACTCCCTATCTACTCAGTCATGTTCAAACCGGTTTTACAACGGCAGAATCGCCACCGCGCTGTCCAGCTTCGCAAGGCGCTCTGCCAGAACATTGCGTTTTATCTTGAGAGAAGCCGTCCGGGGAAAGTCCTCGTCTAGCAGAACCACCCCGTGGATGCGCTTGTAGTTTAGCAGGCGATTGTTGCGCGCGTTGATGTCGCGATGCAGTTCTTCGCCGTACTGCTGTTCCGGCTCGAGATGGAGGACGAGCACAAGTTTTTCGCCGGTCATCGAACGCTTCGGCCAGATGTAGTAGGCCGCAAAAACGCAAAATTCTTTGACGGGAAGACTCTCGAAAACAATTTCGATGTCCTCGGGATAAATGTTTTTTCCTTCCTCGGTGACGATCATGTTTTTCTTGCGGCCCGCAAGCTGCAAATGGCCCGCGTCGTCGAAGCGCCCGAGGTCGCCGGTCATCAGCCAGCCGTCCACGATGGTTTCGGCGGTGAGTTCCGGCTCATTCAGGTAGCCTGCCATGACGGTCTTGCTTCGAACGGCAACTTCGCCGACGCCATCGGGAGCGGGTTTCACGATGCGCACTTCCATCCCGGGCAGCGGCTTGCCAACGGTGTCCGCGCGAAACGGTTTCAAATCGTTGACGGTGATCGCCGTGCCGGCTTCCGTGAGTCCGTAGCCGTTGGCGACGGGAATGCCAAGGTCGTAGAAAAATTGCAGCGTCTGCGGTTCGGTGAACGCGCCGCCCACAATAATGGTGCGAAGCTCTCCGCCAAACGCTTCGTGAACTTGCCTGAGCAGGAGCCGGCTGAGGCCGGGACGCGGCCGGCTTTTGGTGAGCGCCTTGTTGATCCGAACGAGGGCATTGAACACTCTGCGTTTGCCCGGCGGCAGCGCATCGAAGCGCGCTTGCAAGCCTTTTTGCAGATTTTTCAAAACAAGGGGAACGAGACTGACGTAGGTGATTTTATATTTCGGGAAAGCTTCGCGCACGTATTCGGGACGCAACGTGCGCAAATGCACGACGGCCGCGCCGCAGGTGAACGGCCCGAAAAAACCGACCATGAAATCGATGGCGTGATTCGTCGGCAAAATACTGAGGTAGCGCACGCCCGGCCAGAACGGATAAATCGATGTGAGCGCGACGCACTGCTCCAAATAATTTTCGTGCGTCATCATGCAGCCTTTGGGGCGGCCGCCGGTTCCCGAGGAATAGACGATGCACGCGGTGTCCTCACGTTTGCGCGCGACAAAAACGGGTTCGCCCGTTCCGCGAAATTCTTCCCAGCGTTGTGCGCCGGAGAGATCGGCGTTCGCGGGCGCTTCGGTGACTAGCACGGTTCGAACATTGGAAGCGGCAGGGCGGCCAGCGGAGGCGCTGAGTTGCCGCCAGATCGGATATTCGGTGATGAGAACGGAGGCCCCAGAATGGCTCAGCAATTGCCACTGTTCGTCCGGCGTCAGTTTGTAGTCGAGCGGCACCAAGACACCGCCGGCAAAGAAAATCGCATAGGCCGAGATCAGCCACTTGGACTGATTCGTCATGATGATACTGGCGCGGTCTCCAGGGGAGAAGCCGGCGTCCTGCAAAGCTTTTGAAAGCGGATGCGCGCGCAGTTTGAAATCGCAGTACGTCAGGCGCTCCTTTTCGCGTTCACGGTCGGCTTCGATGAGACACACTTCGGCGGAAAACTGATCCAGCGCATCCTGCAGCGCTTCGCCGATGGATTGATATTTAGAGAGGTCCAGCATTACAGGCGGGACTGAATCCGTTCGGCAAGGGTCTTGAAGTCGCTGACGCCTTGAACTTCGTAGTCGGGCAATTCGATGCCAAAATGATTTTCGAGGCGCGAGAGCATCTCCAGAGTCTGGAGACTATCGATGCCGAGCTTCTTGAAAAAATCGTCACCGGGCGCGAGCGATCCCGCAGGCAGTTGGAAATGCTTTGCCGCTAGGTCGAGGACTTCCCGCGTGGTCTGTTCCAGCGTGCGCATGGAAGAACAAATTTATCATCCCTAAGCCGGGAAAGAAAATTCAATGAATGGCGGTCAAGGTGCGTTGCGGATTTTCTATTGGGGTGGTCCTAAAGCAGGACGAGACCGTGACGAATTCCTATGGAAACAGCTTCGGTGCGGGTGGAAGCGCCGAGTTTCCCCAAGATGGAGGCCACGTGGAATTTCACGGTGTGTTCGGAGATCGACAAGCGGCCGGCAATTTCCTTGTTGCCGAGTCCAGCGGAGATCATCTGAAGCACTTCGCGCTCGCGCGGCGTGAGCGGCTCCGGCAGTTCGCGGACAGGTGAGGACGACGCAGCGGGCGCAGGAAGAACGGCGCTTACTTCGGAGGGGTGAACGACGACCAGCCCGGCCACAGCGGCTTCGAGAGCGGCGCGGAGTTGTTCTGGAGTGGCGTCGCGGGGCAAGACGGCGCGGACTCCCGCGCGAAGCGCGTTCGAGAGCCAAGCGGTTTTTGGCTGCTCCGATAACACGACGACCGCATACTCGTGGGCGACTTCCGCGTCCTCAAGCGCATTCAGCAACTCTTCTTGAGCGTCGGCAGCAGCCTCAACCAGAACAACATCCGGCTCAACGTCGATGAGCTGGCCGGAGATGGATTCCAGATCCGCAGCGCTTCCGACAATCTCGAAGCGGCTATCCGCCAGCAAGCTTTGAAGGCCCCCGCGAATCAGCGGCGAAGCTGCGACGATAAAAACGCGAATCAAGCGGCGATGCGATCCTTTCCGTTGTTCGAAATTCCCAGTTGCACGGTCACGCGCCGGACGCGTGAGTAGTCGCCGCGAAGGAATTCGAAACGCAACAGGCGCGAGCCTTGTCCATCCATCGCCGCGGCAAGGTCGTCGAGCGATTGAAAAGGCTTTCCCTCCGCGCCCAGCAAAATGTCTCCGGCCATGAGCGACGCTTGCGCGGCTGGACTGCCCGGCTCGACTTCGAGCAAGACCAGTCCGAACTGGTGGCCACTGGCGCGAGGCAAGCGCACGGGATGGACGGCGACACCGAGCCACGCGCTGCGTGGTCCGGCGGCAAGAAAATCGCGCACCTCGTTGCTCGGAATGGCAAGCGCGAGGCGTCCGGCAACCATGGTATTGACGCCGATCACGTGGCCGCGGGCATTCGCCAGCGGTCCGCCGGAATTGCCAGGAGCGAGCCGGACACTGGCCTGCACCCAGGTTTGGGAGCCGAGAGCACGCAACGGGCCCATGGCATGGATCACCCCGGTCGTGAGCGCACCGACAAATCCGAGCGGATTGCCTATGGCGATGGCGAGCTCACCCGGACGCAATTGCGAGGAATCCGCTGGAAACGCCGCAGGCAATGAGGACGCGCCGATTCGAAGCGCCGCCAAATCGCGCCGCGGATCGCGCGCGGCTACCGTTGCGTCGAACTCGCGTCCGTCCCAAAGCTGAATACGCACGTTCGAACCGTGCACGACATGGGCGTTGGTCACGATCAGGCCCTCGCTGGACCAGATCACGCCGGAGCCGCTGCCGCGGCCTCCGGCATGAATCAGGACCGTCAAGCGGCGAAGTTGCTCGGCAATCTCACCAAATCCGGCGATAGCCATGTCACTCGCCTCCATTGGCGCGTTCACCGACAGAAATCGACACGTCGCGCGCGGCGCCTCCGCGAACAATTTTCGCGCTCAGAGACTTGCCGATGTTTTCCGCGTGGAGATGAGGCTGGACATTTTCCGGACGGGAAATGGGCTGCCCCGCCAAAGACACCAGGATATCGCCGATGACGATTCCCGCTTTGTGAGCTGGTCCATCGGTCTCGACTTCGAGAATGATGGCCGCGGTCTTCTCGTTGTGTTGCAAGGATTGCCGCAATTGTTCCGGGAGACGCACCGGCTGCAGAGCCACGCCCAGATACCCGCGCGGGATGCGGCCTTTTTTCAACAAGGTTTCGGCAACGCGATCAACAGTGGCGGCTGGGATGGCAATGGCGCCGAATCGCGCAAAGCGCGGCGATGCGATTCCCACGACTTTACCGTACACGTCAACTACGGCGCCGCCGACGGCTGTGGGTTGCAGGCCGACATCCAGCCGAATATAGGGAGCAAGCGAGGACCCGGTCCAAGTGCGGCGTTCGGCGACAACAAGGCTTACAACTCCCAGCGCCGCCACGGGACCGCTGGCGCGGGTCCTCCCCACGACCAGAGTGATGCTGCCCGGTTTAATTGTCGGGGCATCACCAGGCTCGATTCGCCGATTGCCGGCCTCCGCGCATTTCAAGACGGCAAGATCGGTGGAAGGATCGCGGCCGGCTAAAGTTGCGGGCACGACACGGCCATCGGGCAGCGTGGCTTGAATTTCTTCATCGCGGCGAAGCGCGTGCTCCGCCGTGACGATAATTCCTTCGCGCCAAATCACACCGCTGGACGAACCGCGCGCCTCGGTGTGAATGGCGACCACGGACGCGGCGGCGCGATCGGTGGCCTGGGCCAACGCATTCGAAAGTTCAATGAGTTCTGCTGACATTTCCCTACCTCCATGAACAAGATGCAACAGGAGCGGGGGCGTCTACATCCGCCAGTTGGCTAGGTGGGGCCCGGTATTTCAGCTAGGTGAGGGCCGCGGACAAGGAGAGATTTGCTTTTTCTTGAATGTTTCGCAAAAGCAGATCCCTCGCTTCGCTCGGGATGACAGCAAGCGAACCTTTTTCAGCGTCGTGCTAGGGAAGATAGGGCATGGGGCCGGAGTCTTCGACGAATTTCTTGAGGGCAGCCATGACGGGGGGGCGCGTAAAGAGTTGGCAGAAGAGGTCAATCTCGTGGCGCAGCTCATCGTGCGGAATGGGCTTGATGAACTTCTTGGCGGCCGCGCGCGTTACCGCGTCATATTTCGTGATTTGGGCGGCGGTCGAGCGGGCGATGCGAAGGGCTTCGCCTTCACCGGCAAGCTGCGACACCAGGCCCACAGCTTGTGCGCGGGTGGCGTTAACGGTTCGCCCCGTGAAAAGCAAATCGCGCACGAAGGCGTTGCCGAGATCGCGCTTCAACCGCGGGATACCGCCGAAGCCGGGAATGAATCCCAGGCGCAGTTCGGGGAACGCAAACCGCGCCATTTTATCGGCGACGATCATGTCGCAGGCCAGCGCAAGACAGGCACCGTGAACGGCAGCGATCGTGACGAAGGGCGCGGCATCGATCACGTTGAGGACGGCATGGATGCGTTCGAGAAAAGCGCGCACACCTGCGGGACGGTCTTTTTTTGGAACTGCCGCCGCGGTCGCATACAGTTCTCGCAAATCTCCGCCGGCAGAAAAAACGGATTTGCGCGCGCTGGCAATAATGCAGACGGAAGTCACCGGGGCGAGTGATTCGAATGCGGCGACAAATGCTTCCAGTTCCGCGAGCATGGCGGTGCCAATTTCATTGGCAGGTTCATGATCGAGCATGAGCTCGATCACGCCTTCGCGCCATTCCCAGCGCAGCGTCTTGCCGGTGAAGGTTTTCATGCGTGCTGCCCGCTGACCGCCTCGCGGGCGGCTTTCGAATCGTACATGGCTTTGATTTCGGAGGCATAGCGCGCATTGATGGCGTCGCGGCGAATTTTGCCCATGGCGGTGAGCAACCCGCTTTCCGGGGTAAAAACTTCACGAAGGACCGTGAAATTTCTAATTTGCCGGTAATGCGGGAGTTCTGGATTTACGGCATCGAGCGCCGCCTGAACGGCCGCGGGTTCGGCCGCGCCGGTCACGAGCGCGCAGAGATAGCCGCGCCCGTTGCCGACCACTACCACCTGCTGCGCGGCGGGAAGAAGCCGGGCGATTTTTTCCTCGATGGGTTCGGGCGCAATGTTGTGACCGGAATTCAAAATGATGAGGTTCTTGATACGTCCGCTGACGCGCCAATTCCCGCGCACGTTGACTTCGCCCTGATCGCCGGTGTGGAACCATCCGTCTTGCAGCACGCGGGCAGTTTCTTCCGGACGACTCCAGTAGCCGGGGAAAATGTGGGGCCCGCGCACGACGATCTCCTCATTTTCCGCCAGCTTCATCTCGATTCCGGTGATCACCGTGCCGACGTAGCCCGGCTCGACGGGCACGCGCGGATCATCCAGCGTGCAAATGCCGGTGGTTTCCGTGAGCCCGTAGGCCTGGAGCACGGGAATGCCGAGCATGAGGAAAAATTGCTGCGTTTCTGGAGCGAGCGGGGCAGAGCCGCAGATCAGCGCGCGCAGGTGCGCGCCGAAGCGCTCGCGAATCTTTCGAAAGATGAGCGCACGGCCGAGGGCCAGCCACAGCGCATCGAGCGCGCGGCCACGCCCTACATGCTGCCGCTCCCAGGCGATGCGCGCTCTTCCAAACAAGGAACGGATCATCGCCGGCCGCTTGGCGATGGCTTCTTCGACCCCGCGCCGGACACGTTCCAGCAAAGTGGGAACATTCAGGAAATAGTTCGGCGATGCCAGGCGGATTTCGTCCACGAGCTTGTTTAGATCCGTCGAAAGCGTAAGAACGCTCTCGCGCGTGAGACAAGAGAGCATCAAGATCGTGGAGGCCGCAAAATTGAACGGCAGGTAATGGAAGACACGGTCGGGTTCGCGGGCCGCGCCCATGAGCTGATCGAGACGCTCGGTCGTGCAGGAAAGCATGTGCGTGAGGTTGCCGGCGTTGAGGCAAACTCCCTTCGCCTCTCCCGACGTGCCGGAAGTATAGACGATGGTGACGATATCGCTGTCCTGGCGAGGGTTGGGCGCATCGGCGATCGGAGGCTGCGGCGCTGACTGCCGCAGGACCTCATCGAAGAGCACCCGGCGCGGAGCGCCCGGCCAGGCCTGGGCGACGCTTTCGCCAAGCGCCGCGTCACCGGCAAAAATCAGGCGTGGCTGGCAATCCTTCATCATGGCGGCGAGTTCGGCGGGCGACTGCCGCGAATAGAGCGGCACGACGATCGAGCCTTCGGCCAGGAGCGCCAGGTGGAAAGCCGCCCAGCGAATGGAATTGGGCGCCAGCAGAGCGCAACGATCGCCGGGCTGGACCCCGGAGCTTCGCAGGAACGCCCGGACCAGCTGAATCTGGTCGAGCAATTCCCTGCCTGTCACGCTCACAAAGTGGTCGCCGTGAATTTCACGAAGAACGACGCGGCGATCGGCGCGCTTCAGTTGGGCAAGAATGTTTTCAAGAAAATTGGGCATGAAGCATCAGCGAACTGCCGCAAGCGCGGCCGGCGAAGAGTCGTAACGCTCGGCGAGCTGGATTAAATGATTGCTCAGGGGCGGGAGATAGTCTTCCCAGGAAAAGACGCCGGAACGCAAAGGGAATTCAGGATAGGCGCGCTGCACCGCCTCTTCGAGGAACTTACCCATGCGCGCCATCATCTTGAGATTGCGAACAGCGGTCCTGGCGGCGCCGTCGCGGACGGAATCCGCTTCAGCCACAAGCTTCTCCATCATGCCCAGGAGCTTGGGTTCGAGGCCGGGATCATCGACGGTCAAAAAAAGATGCTGGTGGCCGCGTTCGTTCATGAGGTTGCGGATGCGCTCGTCCATGGTCACGCCAGCGGAAGCGACCATCGCGGGCATAGTGGTCACAATGGCGTGGTAACGGGAAGAAACCATCAGCGAACTTTGGCGGAGGATGCTGACGAGCTGGAAAATGTCGTAGTCCTGTGAAGTGAAGACAGGCACGGAAGCGCCGCCAAGATGTGCCGCAAATTCAGTGCAAGCCCGCGCGTCCAACCTTTCCATGGCTACGAGGATCGGGAAAACTTTATGGCGTTGGAGGAATGCCGAGGTGGCTTTGGCAAATGCGGAAAGGTAACGCGAATTTTCGGCATCAACAGACGGCCCGGATTTATGAAAATAAACGGTGCGATACTGGCTGTCCTTGTAAGCGCCGGTGGCCGCAAGCGCCAAGTATTTCGCTAGTGAGGCCTTGACCGGCCAGACGAAGGGAAGAATCGGACAAAGAGCGAGAATCGGCATCTTTTCGTCCCAGCCAGCGTTGCGAAGCATTTTGCGGCCACATTCCGGCGGATGCGGCTCGAAAGTCCAGGCGGTATCGGTGCCGAGTTCGGTGGGAATTCCCAGCCGATTCAGCAAGGCCTGGGATTCCGCGCTGCGGGGAATGATCAGGGAATCCTTTACGTAGCGCGCGCACATGCTCTCGATGAGCGGGTCCATGTGCCCGGCTTCGCCTCCGTATCCAACGGAGAGCTTGTTCTGCGCCGAGGCGATTCCGAGCGAGCCAATCATCATGGTCGTGAGGGCGTTGGCGAATTTGCTTTTGAACATCGAGCCTTCGCAAGCGATCACGCCGTGATTGGCGCGGACTTCGCGGAAGAGGAAAGGCGGAAACACATCTGGGAGATGAACCTGGCGCGCGCC
>WNFG01022469.1_pt1 | contig 10776 bp, 12 predicted proteins | sample 5400431 | NCBI WGS metagenome assembly WNFG01 (sample SAMN13153346, study PRJNA577476) | soil metagenome | isolation source: 120 cm saprolite under Douglas fir tree site 2 hole 3 replicate 2 | place: USA:California | collected 2015-04-18
CGATACCCGCGTCGTTATACGCTACCACCGTAAAATAATAGGTCCCCGGGGCCAACCCTTGAACGACATAGGCGGTCGCTGTCGCGCCGGTGAGATCGATCCTCTGGCTGGGATTGCTCGCGCTCGTTCCGTAGTAGATGTGATAACCCGCAAGATTCGTGATCGGGCTTCCATCGGTGTTATGCGTCGGCTCTGTCCAGGATAGTGTGGCTGTACCCGTGGTGGGCGGGGGCGAACTCGCGACAGCGGCTTTCACTTGAATGGTAAACGGCGCGAGATAAGCGCGGCTGCTGCCATCGCTTGCGGCAATGGCAATGCTTCCCGTCGTGCCCACCGCGCCGGCCGAGGGCGTGCCGGTCAATGCACCGGTGGTCGTGCTGAAACTCGCCCAGGCCGGCGGCCCCGTGATTGAAAAAGTGACGGTACCCGTGCTTGCAGACACGGTGGGTCGGAAGGAGTACGCGCTGCCGGCGGTGACGCTGGCGGCCGGAGTTCCCGCGATGCTGAGCGCCGTGGCGGGGGGCGTGGGCGGCGGCGTGGTCGGCTGCGTTGGGGTGGTCGTGCCGGTGGGACTCGAACTGCTGGGCGAATTGGCGGTGACCTGAGCTCCCGAGCCCGAGCAGCCGTCTAACAGCATCGCAATGACGACTAATCCCGCCAGGCGAGGCAGCGTCGCCAATCGTAGTCTTCGATCCATAGGGTCGCCTCTTTACACGCACCCGATATTTAAGGGTGGGCACCGGATTCGCGCAATCTGTCGGCAATTACGGACGGCGGGCAGCGCGCGTGGCGTCGTCAGCGCTAAATCGGCGAATCTTGCATTTTTTGCAAATTGCGTCGCTGCGGGGTTGCCTCGGCAATGACTAACATGGCGGGTTTTTCGCAATCCGGTAATGAATTGGACAATTTAACCGGCAGCCGGGCCCCGGCCGAGGTAATATAACTTTCGTGTTTAGCGCCAAATCATTGAATTCGTGGACATTCCTTCGGTACTTGACGCTGTCGCTGGCATTACTGACGAGCGCGCTACCGTGCTACCGGACGTTGGCGGCCGAACCGACGGTCCCCACCGTCTCCCCCGATTATCGCATCGGTCCAGGCGACACCTTAAAAGTCTCCGTATTCCAGAACGACGAGTTGACGGCCACGCTTCCCGTGCGTCCCGACGGTAAGATCTCCACGCCGCTGGTGGAGGACATGGTTGCGGTGGGCAAGACTCCGTCCCAGCTGGCCCGCGACATCGAAAAGTCCTTGTCCGAATACATCAAGTCGCCGAAGGTCAGCGTCGTCGTCACCATTGCGCTCAGCGTCTACAGCCAGGTCAAGGTCATCGGTCAGGTGAAGACCCCGCAGTCATTGCCGTACAGAGATGGTATGACGGTGTTGGATGCGGTGCTTGCCGTGGGCGGATTGAGCCAATTCGCGGCGGGAAATCGCGCCCGTCTGGTCCGTACCGAGAACGGCAAGCAAACCGAGATCAAGGTGAAGCTCGACGCTCTGTTGAATAACGGCGACATGACGCAAAACCTGGCACTCAAGCCAAGCGATGTGCTGGTGGTGCCGGAAACCCGATTTTGAGCCCCTCGTCATGAAACAGGAATTGGAACGAGTTCTGGAAGAAGTGCGCAGCGCCTGGCGCTTTCGATGGTTGGCGTTGGCTGCCGCTTCCATCGCATCCGTGATTGGCTGGAGCATCGTGTTTACGTTGCCGGATCGATATGCGGCCGATGCGCGCGTCTTCGTCGACACGCGCACGGCGCTGAAGCCGGCTTTGCAGGGATTGACTACCGATCAGAATATCGACGCGCAAATCAACTATGTGCGTCAGTCGTTGCTGGAAGGCCCGCAATTGGAAAAGATCGCCAAGGAAACGGGTCTCCTGCCGGCTCCCATCACGGACGAGCGCACCCGGTCCAGAATCCTCAACATGTTGAGCGACCGAATCGCCCTCACCGTGTTCAGTGCGGGCAGCCAGGGGGACGAGCGCAGCACGGCCGGAACCATTTACAGCTTCCACTACACGGACGGCAGCCGGGATCGCGCCTTGCGCGTGGTCGAGACCCTCCTGACCACCTTCGTGGAGCAAGTCTTGGGCGGAAAACGCGAGGGTTCGGAACACGCACAGAAGTTTCTGGAGACGCAGATCAAGGATTATGAGCAGCGCTTGAGCGTGGCGGAGGGTCGTCTGGCCGCGTTCAAAAAGAAGAATGTGGGCCTGATGCCGAGCGAGCAGGGCGGCTATTTCACGCAATTGCAGAACGAGGTCGATGCAGCGAAGAAGGCCGACACCAATCTGTCGATCGCTTTGAGCCGCCGCGACGAGCTCGCCAAGCAGTTGCATAGCGACGCGGCCATATCGGCGGCGGGGAGCTCGGCTCCCATGTTCGGCGGTCGAGGTTCGAGCGGCGGCAGCAATACCCTCGGCCGCATACAAGAGGCGCAGGCGAGGCTGGACGAGCTGCTGCTCAAATTCACCGACAAGCATCCGGATGTGATTGCGGCTCGCGCGACCCTTGATGAACTGAAGCAGCGGCGCGCGGTTGAACTCGAGAGCCTGCGGCGCGGCGACGCCAGCGCGGTCGCGTCGAGCGGCGCCGGCAACAACCCCGTGTATCAGAACATCCAGCTCGAGCTCAACAAGGAAGACGTCGAGATTGCTGCGTTGCGGCGCGAATCGGCGCAGCACCAGAGCACCGTCGCCGAGCTGCGGCAGCGTTTGAACAGCGCGCCCCAGGTGGAGGCAGAATTTCAGCAGCTCAACCGCGACTACGATGTCAACAAGGCGCAGTACACCGCCTTGCTCGAGAGCTACCAGAAAGCGCGCCTGGGCGAACGGGCGGATAACGCGGGGTCGGTCCGATTTGAAGTGGTGCTGCCTCCCACCGCATCGGTCACTCCTGTGTGGCCCAGACGCACGGCGCTGCTCGGCGGCATATGGGTAGCCGCCATGCTGCTGGGCGGCAGTGTGGCTTACGGGCTGCATGTGTTGAAACCCATCGTGAGCTCAACGACTGCCGTGAATCAGTTGACCAGCTTTCCCGTCCTCGGCGAGGTCGGTGTGGCGTTTCCGAGCATGCAACGGCGGGAATTTCGCCGCGACATGTGGCGATTCTCGGCAGCGATGGCCTGCCTGGTGGTGGCTTTGGCGGTCGCATTCGCCTTGAACTGGGCGGGTGCCAGACTGACCGTTCACGCGATTCGCTCCCTGGTGAATACATGAGTCTGGTCGAACAGGCGATTGCTCGGATGAGGAATCAGGCGCGCGCCGCTGCGCCCAAGGCTACGGATGCGGTATCGAAACCGGTCGTCGCGCCGCCGCTGATCGTCGATCAAGTGCCCGATCCGGCGGCGAAGCCCGCCAAGCGAATGACGCTGAGCATGGAGGCCTTGCGCGCACGCGGATATCTGCCGGAAGCGAGTCAAGACCGGCAGTTCGCCGAGCACTATCGCCGGATCAAGCGACCGCTCGTCGACAAGGCCATGTCGGGCGTCACCGCCGCCGGAGAGCCGCGCGTCATCATGATCACGAGCGCGCTGCCCGGCGACGGGAAGACCTTTACCAGCATCAATCTCGCGCTCAGCATGGCGCTCGAGCGCGATGTATCCGTGCTGCTCGTGGACTGCGACATAGTAAGACGGCACGTCAGTGACATCCTCGGACTGAAGGAAGAGAGCGGCCTCTTGGATGCGTTGGTCGACGAATCGGTCGACGTGGATTCGCTGGTGGTTCAAACGAATTTGCGCGGTCTGTCCATCCTGCCGGCCGGAAGGCGGATTGAGGCGACGCCGGAACTCTTGAGCAGCAACCACATGCGGCAAATCGTCGCAAACCTATGCAATCGCAACCCGCGCCGCATCTTGCTGCTGGATTCGCCGCCCCTGCTCATAACCAACGAAGGGCGTACGCTGGTAAAGGTCGCGGGCCAGATCGTGCTGGTGATTCGCGCGGGACACACGCCGCGGCATGCGGTGCAGGACTCGATGGGATTGTTCGATGCCCAACAAACGGGCGGCATCATCCTCAATCAGGTCGAAGTGGGCCCCATCGAAGGGTACTATGGGTACGGATCGTACGGGACTGATCGTGGTGCGACTTAGATCGCGTACGCCGCATCTATCGATCGCAGCCGTCTCACTCCTTGCATTGGTCGTCCTCGTCGCTGCTCTCACCTCCGCAGCCCACGCCCAAGTCTCGCCGATGACATCGACCGGCCCCAATGATCCGGCCGCGGCGCCGGCGGCTCGCGCGCCCTTTCTTACCTACGGTGTCGATGGGGGGATCGGGGAATCGGACAACGTGACCTTGGCGCCGACGGACAAGATCAGTCAGACCATTGCGATCACGGATGTCGATTTCGCGGCCAAGGAACAGAGCCGGCTGCTCGACGTCAATGCAGCGGGCAAATTTTCCTATCTCGATTACTTGCAAAATGCGTTCGGCAGCCAGCTGATCGGCCGCTTCGATGGCACGGGCAAGGTGGCCATCGTGCCCGGACGGCTGACATGGGTGTTACAGGACGATTACGGTCAAGCGGCTATTGATCCGTATACGGCGGTGACACCGTCCAATATGGAGAACATCAATTACTTGAGCACCGGCCCGGATCTATCCTTGCGCCTGGGCGGCGTCAGCTTCGTCAATCTGAGCGCCCGCTATGCGAGTGCCCAGTACCAAACCAGTCCCTTCAGCAGCAATCGCGGGTCGGGCAGCCTGGCTGTCGGCCGAGACATCTCCGCCGGCGCCTTGGTGTCGCTCAACGCGGATTTCGAGCGCGTGATGTTCGAAAACACAGTGGTGAATACCGATTTTGATCGGACCAGCGGATTTGGCCGCTACGAGCTGCACGGCGCTCGTACCGACTTCGAGGGCGATTTGGGCGCTTCCCGGATCAGTCAGCAAGGACAGTCCACCACTGGGGCTCTCGCCAAAGTGCAATTGAGCCGCAAGCTGTCGCCTGCGGCCAAGCTGACCCTGACAGCGGGGAGGGAGCTGACCGATGGCAGCTCGAGTTTCAGCACGCTACAAACGGGAGCGATCAGTGCTGGGACGGGCGGCACCATCGGCACTGCGCCGGCCGCGCTGACCTCCGCTAACTACACCAGCAATTATGCGTCGGCAGGATGGGAGTATCTACGTAATCGAACGACCATTGCGCTCGCCGCGCGCTGGGAAAAAGACATCTATCCCGGCCAAGCGCTGCTCGATGTCAATCGCCCCAGCGTCGATTTCAACATCAAACGCCAATTGACGCGCGCCTTCAGTACAGAGCTCATAGGCCACTTCTACAAAACGGACTATCCTAACGCAGCCATCGCATCCAGTACTGCCAGCTCCAATTTTAACGATTGGCTGCTCGGCGGCGCGCTGACTTGGCGACACGGGCGCGGTCTCGAAATCCGCCTGCGCTACAACCACGATTCACATGTCGTGTCGGCGGGCGGCAGCGGCTACAGCGAGAATCGGGTGTCACGTCGGCTGCGCAAGGTCAGCGACCTGTGCGCTGCACCTCGACGCTTGAAAAAAAATACATCGGCGATTTCAGCGAGAGCTGAATTGAGAACTGGTCGTTCAGGCGGGATCTGAAAACTATCGCCAAGTTTTCCGCATCTTCGCGTTCGAAATCCCTAGCGCGCCTCAATTAATGAGACGCCGGCCTGCGCCGGGCGTGCTCCCGCGCAACCTGTGCGCTGATCGCACTCGCGCGCTCCCATATCCTGAAATCAAGGACATCCGCCAGAAAGCTCGATTGTCTTCTCGCACTGGCGCCAATCGGCGACGTGGGCTCTTGGCGACAGGTTGGCAAGATCGGAAGCGCGCGTAAAGATTCCCGCGTCGAGAACTGGTTCACAAACGTGAAGACCTTATGTCGCACGGGCACCGCCCGCGCTGACGAGGGAGACGCAACGCTGACTTCAATCGGTCGCAACCGCCGCCCCGCGCCCGCGCCCGCGTTCGCGTTCACCTCGAACGTGTCTGCGTCTTTGGGCGTTCATTGCGATCGCGCGCGCTCCCGCATGGTCCTTGCCACCCGTCTGTCGCGCTGGGTCCTTGGGTTCACGGCGATCGCAGCGCTCGCGGCCTGCGGCGGCGATGGGATTTCGTTGACCTCCGTGAGCGACGCGGGCGCCGCCACAGCCACAAAGCCCACCATCAATCTGCAATTAACCCCCGGCAGTGTGTCGATGGGTCAGTCGGCGACATTGACGTGGAGCGTGAGCGGTGCCCAAAGCTGCACCGCCTCCGGCGGCTGGAGCGGCGCCAAGCCGACTTCAGGCAAGTTGTCAACGACTCCTCTCGCCTCGAGTACGAGCTACACGCTGACGTGCGCGGGCTCCGGCGGCTCGGCCGTGCTGTCGAAACAGGTGGTCGTGACACAGCCGGCACCCATAGTGACGCTGGTGGCTTCTCCCACGACGATCAGCAGCCTTGGCAGCTCCACCCTGACCTGGACCTCGAGCAATGCCGATCAGTGCAAGGCCACTGGTGGTTGGCGCGGGGCGGTCACGACCAGCGGCACGTGGTCGACCGGTGCCCTGTCCAACACTACCGAGTATGAACTGACTTGCAAGGGTCCGGGAGGTTCTGCCACTCAGTCGGCAACCGTGACGGTGAGCGCGCTGCCTCCCGCAGTGACCATGCAAGCGAGTCCCAGCTCGGTGAGTTCGGGCGGCTCGTCCACCCTCACCTGGTCCAGTCAAAATGCCACTTCATGCACCGCCTCCGGCGCCTGGTCCGGCACCAAAGCGGTGAGCGGCTCACAATCGACGGGACCTGTCAATGCCAACGCGGTCTATACCCTGACGTGTTCGGGTTTTGGGGGTAGCGCGAGTCAGTCTGCGACCGTGTCCGTGACTTCGCCGGCGCCCGCGGTCAGCATCAGCGCCAGTCCGAGCACGATCGCTTCAGCCGGCAGCGCGACCCTGACGTGGTCCGCTGCGAATGCGACCGCGTGCGCCGCCTCCGGCGGCTGGTCGGGCGGCAAGGCAACCAGCGGCACGCAGTCGACCGGTGCGCTCACAAATAGTGAAACCTACACGCTGACCTGTACCGGCCCTAGGGGCAGTGCGACGCAGTCCACGACGGTCTCCGTCAAGGCACCGCTGCCGACCGTCAGGTTGAGCGTGGGTCCGAGCGCCATCAGCAGCGGCGGCAGCGCCATCCTCACGTGGTCGTCCACCCATGCGAAGGCTTGCACTGCCTCGGGCGCCTGGTCGGGCACCAAGGCTCTGAGCGGCACCCAGTCGACAGGGGCGCTCACGGCCAACGCGACCTTTAGCCTCTCCTGCACGGGAAAGGGAGGGAGCGCCGCGCAATCCGCGACCGTCTCGGTCAAGGCGCCCGCGCCCACCGTCAGCTTGAGTGTCAGCCCGAGCTCGATCATCAGCGGCAAGGCCGCGTCCGTGGTGTGGTCATCGACCAACGCGACCTCGTGCAGCGCCTCGGGCGCCTGGTCAGGCGCCAGGGCCGTGAGCGGCTCCCAGTCCACCGGCGCCCTCACGGCCAATGCCACCTATTCCCTGACCTGTACGGGTACCGGGGGCAGCGCCGTTCAGTCGGCCACCGTCACGGTCACACCGACTCCAACCGCGGCGGTGAGCCTGAGGGCCAGCCCCAGCACCATTGCGAGCGGCGCGGCATCGACTCTGACGTGGTCGTCCACCAATGCGACCTCCTGCGCCGCTTCTGGCGCCTGGTCGGGCTCTAAAGCCACGAGCGGGTCGCAGTCCACGGGCGCCTTGACGGCCAACGCCACCTATTCGCTCACCTGCACGGGGGCGGGGGGCAGAGCCACGCAGGCGACGACGGTCTCGGTAACCCCGCCTGCGCCGACCGTCTCCCTGGCAGCGAGCCCGAGCACGATCACGAGCGGCGGCACTGCGAGCTTGACGTGGTCGTCCAGCAATGCCACGGCCTGCACCGCCTCCGGCGCCTGGTCGGGTCCCAGGGCCGTGAGCGGCTCGCAGTCCACCGGCGCCCTCAAGGCCAATGCCACGTACTCGCTGACCTGTACGGGTGCCGGGGGCAGCGCGACTCAGGCCACCACGGTCTCGGTCACCTCACCCGCTCCTGCGCCGACCGTGAGCCTGGCGGCGAGCCCCAGTTCCGTGGTCAGTGGCAAGAGCTCGACCTTGAGCTGGTCAACCACGAAGGCGACCTCCTGCACCGCATCCGGCGGTTGGTCCGGAAGCCAACCCACGAGCGGCACGCACTCCACCGGCGCACTCAGCGCAAATACCACATACACCCTGACCTGCACCGGTGCCGGCGGCAGCGCGGCGCAATCCGCGACCGTCACGGTGACCTCGCCCGCCCCGACGGTGAGCTTCAGCGCGAGCCCCAGCACCATCGCGAGCGGCGGCAGCTCGACGCTGTCCTGGTCATCCACCAACGCGACGTCCTGTACCGCCTCCGGCGGATGGAGCGGCAGCGAGGCGACCAGCGGCTCACATTCCACGGGCGCGCTCACCGCGAATGCAAGCTATACCCTGACCTGTACGGGCAGCGGGGGCAGCGCGGCGCAGTCCGCGACAGTGACGGTGACCACGCCGGTGCCCAGGGTCACGTTGAGCGCCAATCCCAGTACCGTGGCGAGCGGTGCGGCCTCGACCTTGACCTGGTCCTCAACCAATGCGACCTCGTGCGCGGCCTCAGGCGGCTGGAGCGGCTCCGAGGCTGCCAGCGGCTCGCAGGCGACCACAGCGCTGACCGCGACAACTAAATACACGCTGACGTGCACCGGCGCGGGCGGTTCGGCGTCACAAAGCGCCACGGTCTCGGTGACTTCCGTGACCAACGGAACGGTGACACTGAGCTGGGCTGCCCCGACTTTGAACACCAACGGCACGCCCGTCACGCCGCTGACGGGCTACACCATTTACTATGGGACGTCGGCGAGTTCCCTCAAGCAGTCGGTGGTCGTCAGCGGGGCGAGCACGACCAGATTCATCGTCACGGGGCTTGCTTCGGGAACCTGGTACTTCGCGGTAGCCGCCGACGCGGCGGATGGCACGCAAAGCGCAATGAGCAATGTCGGATCGAAAACGATATGAGGTGGTTACCGGGGACGGTTTTCGTACACCCTGACGAAGTCGCTGAACGTCACCGGAGCTCACTTCGTCCGCATCGAATGGATCGAATCCGAAAGTCCCCTCGAGACGTCGATCCTGCGGCGGTTAGCCTTTCGCTTCGCCGCTCAGATGACCCGAATACCATGCCATTGCTTCCGATAGTCCCTCACCGACGCCATGCGTCGGTTCATAGCCCAGCAAACGCCGGGCTTTGGCAATATCCGCCAGCGAATGTCGAACATCTCCGGCCCGGAAATCGCGGTAAATGGGCGCAAACCCGTCCAAGTGCGCAAAGCGCGGGGCGAGCAAGGCACGCAGGCGCTCGAACAAGTCGTTGAGCGAGGTTCGCTCTCCCACGGCAACGTTGTACACCTGGTTCACGGCGGCGGGGTCGGGCACGGTCGCCGCCAGCAGGTTGGCCTGCACGGCGTTGGCGACGTAGCAGAAGTCCCTGCTGGTCTCGCCGTCGCCGTTGATGTAGACGGGCTCGTTGTGAATCATCGCGGCGATCCATTTGGGGATGACGGCGGCATAGGCCCCCTCGGGATCCTGGCGGGCGCCGAAGATGTTGAAATAGCGCAGGCCGATCGAGGGAAAGGCGTAGCTGCTCGCAAAGACATCGGCATACAGCTCATTGGCGAGCTTGGTGACCGCATAAGGGGATAACGGTTTGCCAATCAAGGATTCGAGTTTGGGCAGACCCGGATGATCGCCATAGGTGGACGACGAGGCGGCATAGATGAACCGTTTCACACCGGCAGAGCGCGCGGCCGTCAACATCTCGACGAAGCCGCCGATATTGACCGAATTCGTGGTGATCGGATCTTCGATCGAGCGTGGAACGCTTCCGAGTGCCGCCTGATGCAGGACAATATCCACCCCGTCGCAGGCTCGCCGGCAGGCGCCCTGATCGCGAATGTCGCCTTCGATGAAGCCGAAGCGGCGCCACCGATCGGATGTCACGCTGCGCTCCACCTCTTGGAGATTCGCGCGGTGCCCGGTGGCAAAATTATCGAGGCCGACCACGTGCTGGTCGAGCTCCAGCAGAGACTGCAGTAGATTGCTGCCAATGAAGCCGGCGGCCCCGGTAACCAGCCACTTCTTCGGGCTGCCGGCAAGTTCCGCGCGCACCTGCTCATAGCGCATCACAGCCTCCACATGCGAAATCCCGCCTCCCGGACGGCGGTTCGGTCAAACGCGGATTTGACGTCGATGAAGACCCCGTTCCTCTTCAAGCGGGACAATAGCTCGCGGAAAGGCATCGCCATATAACTACTGTGGGGCACCGCCGCGACAATGGCGTCTGCCTGGAGCGGCAGTTCCTCCCAAGACGTCAGTGCCACGCCGTACTCGTGCACTGCATCTCGGGAGTCCGCAATCGGATCGTGAACGCTTACCTCGCAGCCGAATTCCTTCAGCTCGCGAATCACATCCGCCACTTTGGAGTTGCGCAGGTCCGGACAATTCTCCTTGAATGTGAGTCCCAGCACGATCACTTTGGCTCCCGGCAACGGGCTGCCGTTCTTGGTGAGCTGCTTCAGCGTCTGTTGCGCAACGTAGGCGCCCATGCCGTCGTTGATGCGCCGCCCGGCCAAAATGACCTGCGTATGGTATCCAAGCATTTCTGCCTTATGAGTCAGGTAATAAGGGTCGATGCCGATGCAATGGCCGCCCACCAGACCCGGCCGGAACGGTAGGAAGTTCCAC
>WNFG01041857.1_pt1 | contig 10775 bp, 5 predicted proteins | sample 5400431 | NCBI WGS metagenome assembly WNFG01 (sample SAMN13153346, study PRJNA577476) | soil metagenome | isolation source: 120 cm saprolite under Douglas fir tree site 2 hole 3 replicate 2 | place: USA:California | collected 2015-04-18
TAACGTCGTCAACCAGCGCGGGAATATGAATCCCCAACTTCCGTACGCAACTTTCCGCGACCGAGCTCCGCTCCACAAACGTCTTGGGGTCGGTGAACAAAACGTTCTGGCGAACGTTGACCGCCATCTGCCAGGCATCGCTCGGGTGCGCCTCACGAATGTAGACGACGAAAAACGCGACGCGATCTTTGTACTTATCGAACAGACTGTTGAGCGCGGGAACCTCCCGGCGAAATGGCGGTCAAGTATAGCTGCCGAAGACCAGCACTACGGGCCGCTCGCCTCGGAACGAAGATAGCTTTACAAGCGAACCGCCATCGAGAGTCTTCAATGCGAAATCCGGGGCGGACTGTCCAGGTTCTATCTTCCCCGCGCGGGCGTTCATCCACAGCGGCTCGAACGGTAGAGCGATAAATGCAATAGTCGGCATTTTCGCCATGATCCGGCCGAAGGTGTCCGGCGGCAGGCGCATCGCGATTGCCATGCAGACCACCGCCGCCACATACACCAGCGCGAGCACCATGACTATTCTGAGCAGAATACGAATCATGAGAGTTCCCCTTTCAACGGCAAAGGCCCTTTATCTATACACGACGCCAGCGCCAGCGCAATATCCTCGCGCCAAGGCGCCGCCGCGATCTGGACGCAGATAGGCAATCCACTCGAAGATTCGCCGCAGCGCACTACTGCGGCAGGCCAGCCGGTGAGATTGTGAGTCATGGTGTAGCTGAAGCCTCGAAAATTCTCTCCAAGTGTAGACGTGCCGTGCAGCAACGCCGGCTCCGGATATACAGGCGACAGGATCGCGTCGTAATTCTGCAGGAACTTAAACATCCCGGCGCGGAACCCGTGCAGCGTATCCCAGTACGCGGAAAATCCACTGAGCGTGGTGCGATAGGGTTCGAGCTTTGCCAGCCACTGGTCCAGCAGCGGATGTGTTTGCGTGCTGCCCACCGCGCGGAGAAACTCCCGCAAGCCATCGCCGCCGTCCGGGCCGATCATCATCATTTCAAGATCGTAACTGCGCTCGATGGACGGCGGGCGGCGCTCCTCGACATGCGCGACCTGCTTCGAAAGCGCGTCCGCGGCGGCTTGAACGACGCTCACAGTCTCCGCTCCGGCCGGCACGATGCCGTTGTCCGTGAAAAACGCGACGCGCAGATCGCGCAGGCGTACGGCGGCGGGATCGCGATATGGAACGTCCAGCGCAGTATGATCCAGGCCATCGGGGCCCGCCAGGATCGGCATAATCGTGCACAGATCTTCTACGCGACGCGCCATCGGGCCGATCTGCCACAGCATTTCCAGCCATCCGCCATGGGGTGGCACGTGTCCGGTGCGCGGCAGCCGTCCGGAAGTCGGCTTGATGCTCGCGATTCCGCAAAAATGCGCCGGCAGCCGAACGCTCCCCGCGGCATCGCTTCCTAAACCAAACGGCGATCCGCAGGCCGCGATCAAAGCGGCCTCGCCGCCGCTCGATCCGCCAGATGTTCGAGAAAGATCGTAAGGATTATTTGTTCGCCCGTAAATCAGGTTGTCGCTCTCGAAGGCGAACAGCAGGTCGGGAAGGTTCGTCCGTGCAATAGGGATCGCGCCGGCTTCGCGCAGCCTCGCGACCAGTGTTGCGTCCGCTTGCGAAGGCGGCGCGTGCTGCAAACCAATCGTGCCAGCACTGCAAACCGTTCCCGCAACTTCGATAGAATCCTTGACAGAAAAAGGAACGCCATCCAGCGGACTCAGTATCGTCCCATTTGCTCTGCGCTGGTCCGCCATCCGCGCAGCCTGGCGCGCAGGTTCGGCAAGCACCTCAATCGCGGCGTTTATGGAAGGGTTGACTTCCGCTATGCGGTTCAAGTGCAGCTCAACTAATTCCACAGAAGAGATCGCGCCGTCACGGATCAAACGGCCTTGCTCCGTGCCGGAACGTGAAAGGATCCCGGTCATGGTTCTTTGACCACCATACTCTGGTTGGCCGCCACATTCGAGAGTTTCTGTTTGGTCCCGCTCGGCCAGTCGATTTCGACCGACGTCGCGGAAGCATCTTTACCCAGTCCGAAGGTCAGCGCGAGATCGCTCGCCGAGCAGTAACTCGACCCGCTGTGGACGGTCTGCCATTGTGTTCCGCCCGCGCTGGTCACGCGCGCAACTGCTCCAATTCCGTCGCGGTTACTCTTCGATCCCACCAATTTAAGCTGCAGCCAGTGATTGCGATTTCCGCCGTCGTTCCGGTATAGATACGCCGGGCCGTTGTTAGTGGTGAACACGACATCCAGATCGCCATCGCGATCGAAATCGCCGTAAGCCGCGCCTCGGGCGACGATGGAACGCGTGAACGCATTCACCTGATCGAAGCGGCCATGCCCTGCGTTGTGCATCAGCAGCGGCAGCTCCTGGTATTGAATCTTGGGCTGCACCCGGCCGATTTCCTCTTCGATGTGACCGTTGGCCGCCAGAATATCGGGATAGCCATCCAGATCGTAATCGAAAAAGAATAGTCCAAACGTGAGCGTCAGCAAGCTCGCGCGGCCGACATTCGAGCGAGGCGCCTCGTCTACAAACAGGCCGTTGCCTTCGTTGTGATAGAGCCCTAACATCTGGTTCGAAAAATTGCCGACAATCAGGTGCGCTTTCCCGGAGCGATCGTAGTCCGCGAAATCCACGCCCATCGATCCGCGCGCCACGCCATCTTCGCCGAAGGCCACGCCCGCAGCGAGGCCCTCTTCTTTGAAGCGCCCATTTTGCAGGTTGCGATACAGTTTGTTGGGCTGCGTGTCGTTGGCCACGAACAGGTCCGGCCAGCCATCGTTGTTGTAGTCGACCACCGCCACGCCCAGCGACTTGCTGGTCGGGTCCGCCAGGCCGGCCTTCTCGGTGACGTCCTCAAACTTTCCGTTGCCCAAATTGTGAAAGAGTTTTACGGACGTTCCCTTGTACGACTCCGGCGTGCAATACGATTTTGTCGAACCGTCCAGCGAGCACCACAGGTCGCCCTGCGGAGTCCACTGCACGTAGTTGGCGACGAACAGATCGAGCTTGCCGTCGCGATCGTAATCCAACCACGCCGCGCCCGAACTGAAGTTCGCGTTGCGGATACCGGACTGGCTGGTGACGTCGCGGAAATGTCCGCCGCTTTCATTATGGAAAAGATGATCGCCACCATAAGCGGTGATGTAAACATCGTCGCGGCCGTCGTTGTCGTAGTCGCCGATAGTCACGCCAATGCCGTATAATTCCGCGTCCAAACCGCTGCCGCGCGTGATGTCGGTGAACGTTCCGTCGTGATTGTTGCGGTACAGCGCCGCCGTTGACGAAGAGAATGTCCAGCCAGCCGTCGCCATCGGCATCGAAGAACGCGACGCCCGATCCCATGGTCTCGGGAAGCCACTTCTTCCCGGTGCGGCCGGAGTTGTGGACGAAGCGTATGCCCGCGGCGGCGGTTACGTCCGTGAATTTGACCGGCTCACTGGGCGGTGGAACCGGCATTAACAACGCCGCGCCCGACAACAGAGTCAGTAACGTGATCGTGAATCGACTGCCGTTCATTGTTATCCTCCGGGCTCAAAAGCCGTGGCTTGGCGGTGAGTGACTGCGATGCTTCATCGGCTTTGAATCGCAGGAAAAGTTTTCCTTCGCGATCAGCTTTGTCAGCTTGGCCGAGCCCCCGATAGCACAGCATGAGATTGTAGTGCGCCTGCACATCCTCCGGGTCGACGTCCAATGTTTTCTTGAGAGCACTGACCGCCTCCGCAAAACGCCGCTCGAGAAACAGAATCCTGCCGACCTGATTCTGCGCCACGCGATCGCGCGGATACTGGCGCACAGTTTCATTCAGATGGCGCAGCGCCGCCTCGTAATCCCCAGCGGCCTTATCCACCATGGCCATAAAAAAATGCCCGCGAGCGAGGTCCGGCTTCAAGGCCAGCGCCTTCTCGACGAAGGGCCGCGCCGCTTCGGACTCACCCTCCTGAATCAATGCGCGTCCCACGTTCAGCCACCCGTCGGCATACTCGGGCTCGGCTTCGGTCACGCGGCGGAAGGCGAATTCCGCTCCTTTGAGATCGCCTTGCAGAAGCAGCCCGATGCCCCAATCGTTCCACCGCTCGCGATCCTGCTTTTGAACCACCGCCTCCCAGTGCGGCTGGCCAATTTCAATTTTCGCAGTGGCGTGCGCCAGAGTCACGATGGGCAACACGGGAATCGGCGCGGAATCGAAGGCGTACTCGCGGTTATCGAAGGCGACTCCCGAGGCGCCCGGCTTGGCGACGCCGGCGAATGAGAATTTCGTGTAGTAATCCGCAAACTTGCGGTAGTTGAGCTTGGCTTCGAGCGTGATGGGGCCGGCAACATCGCGAGGAATCGCTAATCGGAAATGTGCGGTATCGGCGGCGCCCGGAGGGATCAAGCGCACGTAGAGCACGCTTCGAGTTTGCCAGGCGTTTCGCTTGTTGATCGGATTGCCTTCGCCGTCGATCTGGAAGGAGCGATAAAAGTGAGCGCCTTTATCCACCGGGCCTCGATCGCCATTTTCCACGCGACCGCTCGACGCAAACACGTGGCCGTTGCCATCGCGCGCCTGAAATTCCAACCACACATCGTACCCATCAACCGTCCCCGCTGGGAAGAAGTGGCCGATCTTGCGCGTCCGCACCACCGCGTCAACGCGCACTGTGGAACCCGGTTGGAATCGAACTCCCGGCGTGCCGATCGGCGCAGCGATTTTACCAACCTCGCGGATCACTGCTGGCCCAGTTTGTTCAGCCTCTTCCCCCACCGCGAACGTCGAAGCCAGCGCGGGCGCGTCCGCCGACCGGCGCCGCATCTCGGTCTGTCCTTTCAAATTTTCCACCGGCGTTGCGGCGAACAAATCCACGGTGATGAATCCGGATTGCAGAAATTTCTCCGTGGCCTGCAGTTGTTCCTCATCGCGATTCACGTACGCAATAGCTGTATTCGCCGCAGCAAAGCGGTGCGAGTGCACCATGCCGTTGCGGTTCCCCGGATCGTGCGAAGCCACCAGCGGCATGTGGCACTCCGAACAAGTGGAAGGATTCGGCGGATAGTAAAAAGATCGCGCGCCCTGCCCGGAAACACCGCTCGCCTGCCAATTGTCGTACTCATTGAAGCCCCGCAGCCACCGATAATTATTGACCGGCTGATCGAGATGCACCTTGTGGCAGGCCGCGCAGTATTCGGGCGAATCCTGGCGCATGAAGGGCTTCATGAACGTTCTGCGGTGCGGCTCGGGATTGAGATACGTCACGAATGCATCCAGCTTTCGGATCCACGGATTGTGACTGGATGCGATGTGGTGCAAAGGCGGATACTCAATCGTAAAATCGCCGTTGCCCATGCTGCTTCCCACGTGCACAATGGAGTGGCAGGACATGCATCCGAGGCCATTCTGCGCCTCCGGAGTATCCACCTGTTCCTTGATCGGCCTGTCGAAGCGTCCGTTGAAAAAAAGCGCGTGATCGTGACAGCCGGCGCACCACTTGCTTCCCTTCGTGCCGCTCAACTCCTGCATGTGCTCGATGGTCCGGCGATAAAAACGATTGTTGAATGATGCGAAGTGGTGGACGGAGCTGTTCCACTGATCGTAGATGTCCTTATGGCATCCGCCGCACAGCTTCGAGTCCATGAAAAAGTCGGATGGAATCAGGCCTCCGGTGTTGGTCCGCGCCGACGATGGCCAGAACGGTGACTTAGGCCCAGCGCCTTCCTCGGTCATGGACATGGGCACTATTTCAGGGTTGCGGATGCGATCCTTCGGGAGGCCGAACCGCAAGCCCGCCGCAGCGATGGTGAGCACGGCCAGCGCTATGCTCCAACGCGGAACCAGAAAGCATAGTCCAACAATCGCGAAAGCGACGTGAGCCCAAAGCACCATCCGATGGTCGAACGTAGCGCCCGCGAAAAACAGATAAACCCCGAGGAGAGTGGCCAGCGCAAGAAGTGCGAGTACCGTTCTTTGACGTGCGCGAGGCAGCTTCCACACGACCCACAAAACTGCCGCTAATCCCAACAGCGGATGAAGCACAACGTTCGCGATATAAAAGACGTTGGCCGCGGGCAGCGCCGCTACATACGCGGCGTTCACGGCCATCAACAATAGAATCCAGGGCATCAGCGTGTTGCACTCAGTGGCCGGATCAGACGGAGCGCGGGCCGTTTGTTGTACTCACGCCGATACTGTTCGTGCGCAGCATCAGCCGGATAATGTTCATTCGCCGGATACGGATAGCGGCTCATCGCATGGAATGGCAGCGGCTCCACACTGGTGGAAAACGCGGTATTCGGATCGCGATCCTTCGCCCAGCCATCCACCTTCAACAGGAAATCCCGTTTCCATCCAGTAGCGAGCAACGGAAGATCGGACGCTTTGAAGCGGAGCCGCATCTCGTCACCGGATCCCATAATCACCATCTGGTCATCCACCTCGCGCAGCAATCCGCGAACATCACCGTAGCGGGTGTACATCCCGGGCGTCGGATTCCAGAACGAAGACGATGAAACATTGCCGTAGAAGAATGTATCGGGCTGTTTGCGCTCCGGATGGATTCGCGATTCGGCAAATCCGCGAAAATGAAGATCGGCGGACTCGAGCGCGACTTCATGTTGCTGCGTTTCCGCCCCCGAAGCGCCCTCGCTCAGGAAGATCTCATCCCAGTACACGCACAGGTTCGTCACGATGCGAAGCTTGCGGCTGGCGGAAATAAAATGCAGATCCACGGCGATGGTCTTCGGCTTGCCGGCGGGCATTCCCATGTCTTCGTTGACGGTCTTCCACTGGCCTTCGGCGCTGCCATCCGGCCAATCCACCCAACCGTTCAGCAACAATACAGCGCGACCCGAAGCCGCCACATTTCCGAAGTCGAGCTCCAGCGCATGCGGCTTAGCCACACCCAATCCAGTGCGAGCAAACTGATCCGGATATTTTTGATCCCTAGCCAGCAGTTGCGGCAGTACGTCGTGGCCTGAGTCATCCACGGCGGACTTTGGATACACGCGCCGCGTCACGCCAAACAAACGAAACTCGGGATACGGAGGCCCTTTGAATTTTTCGTTGGTAAAGATCGCAGTGCCGGCCGGATGATCGACGGCGAACAATTGGATCTGATCGATGTACGACACCTCGCTCAATTCTTCCGTGACGCGGATATCATAAAGACCATCGATCGGCGCCAGCACCTCGCCCGGAATCGACACATACTCGTCGTGATCCACTGGAAAGTAAGTGCCCTCGCCGTCGCTCGCACCCAGCGGCGCAACACCAAGTACGTCGGTGATGAACTGGATTTCGCGTCCGTTCCACGTCCAGATCATCGGACACGATCCGGAAAGCCGCTGCGCTTCCTGATACGTGTAAGCGCGATTCGTAGCCTGCTTGATCTCGTTCTGAATCAGGCCATTCGGCCATGTAATCCGGACCGTATCGATGACTGGATAATTTCCCACATCGAAAACCAGCGGCACTCCCGTATAGGTCTGCTTGCGGTACAGCGCCCCCGCTTTTATCTCAACCTCGGCATCCTGCGCGAGTTTCAGGCTCTTGACACCTTGAAGCCGTATACGAATCCAGCGCTCGGCGCCTCGGCTGCGGTTCAGCGATACATGCACCTTGCCGTCCGCGGCGATACGCCCGCGGTCCACCTTACCGTCATTGTTGAAGTCGGCCTCGACTTCCGTCGCACTCGCCAGCCTCCCGTCAAAAGGTTGGGTCACATATCGGCCGCCGAGTTGGTCGCGATAGAGCACTGGTGGGCGATCGCGATAGAACACCGCCAGGTCGAACGCTTTGCTGTCCAGCGCTACGCGCAGCTTGAGTGTTTCGGTCGCGCTGCCTGAGACAAACGGAAAATCGGTGGTGTGATCCGCAAATCCGGCGACCCCTTCATTGCGAAAAAGCGCGGCAGACTCACCCAGTAGCACCAGATCGAGATCGTAGTCATGATCGTAATCGATCCAGACCGCCCGCTCGAATCGCTTCCGCGGAAGGTTCGCGGCAAATGGAGTGAAGTGCCCCTTAGTGTTGCGATACAGCGCAGGACCAGCCTCGGTCAGAATACAAAGGTCCATGAGCCCGTCATTATCAAAGTCGCCGGCAGCCACGAAAATGACGCCGGAAAGATTCGCGAGTCCGGTGTCGTTCACAAGCTCGACTCCGTGCCGGTAAAGTTTAATTCCGTTAGCGCCCCACACCAGCAGATCGGCGTCGCCGGTTCCGTTCAAATCGATCGCCAGCATTCCCGCGCCACTGTCCAGCACTCGATCTTCGAACGCCGTCTCAGCGGGCACGGACTTCGCTAACGGTGCCGCCGGCGGATCGTAAATCTCCGCGTAGGTGCACCAATCCACATCTTCCGGGATGGCTGCGCCCTCAGCCAGCTTCTTCAAACGCTGAAACTGGGCAAGCGCGCGTGCGGCATCCTGTGGTCTGCCCTCCTGGCGGTACGCATTGTAAAGCTGGAACCGCGCGGCGGCCAAAAGCGGATCGAGTTTCGCCGCCGATTCAAACTGCAAACGCGCATCGGCCACGCGCGCCTGGATTCTGTACAGAGTCCCGAGCTGGTAGTGGACAATCGGTTCCTCCGGCGCCAGCTTCGCCATCTGTTCGAATTGCGTGATGGCCAGCTCAGTTTCCCCGGCCTTCTTGAATTGAACGCCAAGGTTGAACCAGGTGTGCGGCAGCTTGGGATCTTTCTGTTGAACTTCTTTGAGTTGCGCGATCCCCTCCGCCACTTTTCCGGCGCGCAAAAGCGCCAGCCCGTAGTTCAACTTTTCGCGCGAAGAATTGGGCATGAGGTCCAACGCCTTCTTGAACTCCACCACCGCTTGGGGTTGCGTCGTGGGATTTTCGTAGAAAGCTTTGCCCAGGTTGCGGTGCTGCGCCAGCCGTTCAGAAACACTCGGCACGTCGGCAGCCCAAAGCAATAGCGCAAAGGCGGCCACAACGCCAGCCACTAGCCGCATAATCCCACCCTTCCGACGCATGGTACTAACGACAACTCACAACCCGCAATAGTATGTATCTACTAGTCGCTTAGATTGTAGGGCAGGTTGGTAACCTGCGGCGGATTGGAAATCCGCCTGCCGAAGCTTTCGAGAAATCAATAACAGGCCGATTTCCAATCGGCCGCAGGTTACCAACCTGCCTATAGTAGACCCGGGAGGAAAAATCAAAGACAGGGGTGAGGGTCTTTTTTGGATCCACTCGGTGGAGGTGTATGCCGCGATTTGTTTCCCGGTGTATTTTTGATAGAGCTTGAGTTGGGCCGGCGTCCCGCTGCTACGAATTTATCCTGCAAACGCTCGACGTTTGGTGGGGTGTTTCGAGCAGCGGGAAGCCTTGGTTCCAGAGACGAATGCTCAGATGACGTCTGGTTCCAGACTCTACTATAGGCCTTTCGGAGGGACCAAGCTAGCCTGCCTCAAAAGTCTACACAGGAGGTTCCCTTTATGTCCGATATCACACCATCTGTATCCCCCGAGCCGGAGTGGGCGGCCTTCGTCGCCATCGACTGGGCGGATAAAAAACATTGCTGGAAACTGCTGGCTGCCGGCTCTGTAACACCCGAAGAAGGCACGCTGGCAAATACCCCCGAGGCCTTGTCCATGTGGGCTGCCAATCTGCAGGAACGCTTCGGTGGCCGTCCCATCGCCGTTTGCCTGGAACAATCGCGCGGGCCATTGGTGTATGCGTTATGCAAGTTTCCGCATCTGGTTCTGTACCCGGTTCATTCCACGACCGCGGCTCGCTATCGGCAGGCCTTCTTCCCTTCCGGTTCCAAGGACGATCCGGTCGACACCACGCTGCTGCTGGAACTGCTCACCCGTCATCGCGATCGTTTACGACGGCTGAATCCGGAAACTCCCGAAACGCGGCTGCTGCAAATGCTGGTAGAACAACGGCGCAAACTGGTGGACGAACGTACTCGCTACAGTAACCAACTCACCGCCTGGCTGAAGATGTATTTCCCGCAGGTGTTGATCTGGATCGACAATATCGATTCCCCCCTGGGCTGCGATTTGCTGGAGCGCTGGCCCAGCCTGGAACAGCTAAAGTGTGTCAATCCGGCTAAGCTGCACGATTTCTTCACCACTCACAACAGCCGTTCCGAGCAGCGGATTCAGGAACGGATCAACGCCATTTATCAAGCCGTGCCGGCCGTGAATGATCCAGCTTTGCTGCAAGCCGGACCGGCCAGCGTGCAGGCGTTGGTGCGGATTCTCCAGGTCCTCAACTCCGCCATTGCCGATTTTGATCAACGCATTGAGTCGGCTGCCAACAACCATCCGGAGGCGCCCTTATTTGTAGGGCTGCCCGGAGCTGGCCCAGTCCTGCGGCCACGCTTGATCGCCGCCTTCGGCACCCAACGCGAGCGTTACCAGGACGCCGGAGAGCTGCAGAACTACTCCGGTATTGCTCCTGTGACCAAGCGCAGCGGCGGCACCCAATCGATCCACTTCCGCAGGGCTTGCCCCAAGTTTCTGCGGCAAACTTTTCACGAGTTCGCCGGACACTCCATCCAGAAATCCACTTGGGCTCGCGCCTACTATCGGAGCCAGCGCGAGCTGCGCAAGGATCACCATGCCGCAGTCCGGGCCTTGGCCTTCAAATGGATGCGTGTACTGTATGCCTGCTGGCGAGACCGTCAACCCTATGACGAGGCAACCTATGCTCGCAGCCTGGAAAAGCGGAATTCCCCGCTCGCCAAGCTGACCACCGCCCTCCAGTGGAAAGACGTCGCCGGTTTTAAAAAACTTAGCCCGAAAAC
>WNFG01024818.1_pt1 | contig 10773 bp, 10 predicted proteins | sample 5400431 | NCBI WGS metagenome assembly WNFG01 (sample SAMN13153346, study PRJNA577476) | soil metagenome | isolation source: 120 cm saprolite under Douglas fir tree site 2 hole 3 replicate 2 | place: USA:California | collected 2015-04-18
GACAAGTACTTCACCGAGTACCTGACCACGTACGGCGGCCAGGTCCTGGGACGCTTCGGCGTCACCGCCGACCAGCAGGACTTCACCGCCGAGCTCACCAAGGCGAAGGAGCTCAAGCCCGAGGTAATCTATTTCGGCGGCCTGACGCCGATCGGCGTGCGCATCCGCTCGCAGATGGAGCGGCTCGGCATCAATGCGGTGTTCGAAGGCACCTCGGGCATCAAGTCCGACTCGTACATCGATGGACTCGGCAAGCTCGCCGAGGGCAGCCTGTCCTTCATCGAAGGCGCGCCGTGGGAAAAGCTGCCCGGCGGCCTCTACTTCATCGGCAAATACTTGCAGCAGAAGTACGACCAGGGACCGGAGGCGTACGGCCCGTTCGCCTTCACGGCGGCGGGCCTGATCATGGACGTGATCGAGAACGTCGGCCCCAACCGCAGGAAAGTGATCGAGGAGCTGCGCAAGACCCGCGACAAGGACTCGATCATCGGCAGGATCAGCTTCGACGACCACGGCCAGAACGTCGTCGCGCTCATCACGAAGTACGTGGTGCAGGACGGTAAATGGGTGGTCTGGGAAGACAGCGAGTACGCGTCCGGCCGGCGTAAGCTGAAGTAGATTCCTTTCGAGAGGTGGACGTCGGCCTCTTCGGGCAGTACGTCGCCAACGGCCTCATGCTTGGCGTGATCTACGCCATGGTGGCCGTCGGCTTCACGCTGTTCTTCGGCGTGCTTGACGTGATCAAGTTTTCGCACGGCGATGTCCTCACCGTCGGCGCGTTCACCGGCCTTGCCACCTACGCCGGCATGCAGGCTGCCGGCATTGCCTCGCCCCTTCTCCAGCTCCTGGCGGTCGTCCTGGCCGCTGTTGCCGCCATGGCTTTCCTGGGAGCAGGGATCGCGAAGTATCTCGTGCTGCCGCTGCGCACCGCGCCCCCGCTCAACACGCTGCTCCTCACGCTGATGCTCGGCTCGGCGCTGCGCGAGTGTGTGCGCCTGTTCTACCCGCAGGGCGCGAACCCGAAGCCTTTCCCGCGGCTCCTGCCGCAGGACGCGGTCGCGCTAGGCAGCTTCACGCTGCGCCTGGACAACGTTCTGCTGCTCCTCGGCGGCCTGGCGGCGATCGCCGCGGTGCATTTCGTCATTACACGCACGAAGCTCGGCCTGGCGATCCGCGCGGTGGCGCAGGACGCCGAGACCGCGCGCATCATGGGGGTCGATCTCGAGCGCGTGGTGCTGCTGACTTTCGCGCTCGGCTCGGGGTTGGCCGCGCTCGCCGGAATCATGAACGGCCTCTATTACAGCGAGATCAATTTCTCGATCGGCCTGCTGCTGGGGGTGATCGGATTTTCGGCGGCGGTCGTGGGCGGCCTGGGCAACATTTACGGCGCGATCCTCGGCGGCTTTCTCTTCGCCGGGCTGCAGACGGTCGGCGCGGTGCTCCTGCCCGCGCTGCTGCCGCAGGTGCCTTCCGCGTACAAGGACGTTTTCGCGTTCGCTGCAGTGATCGCATTCATGGCGTGGCGGCCGACCGGCCTGATCGCCGAGAAGACCGCGGAGCGCGTATGAGCGTTCTCCCGGGGATTGCATCGATCGCGGCGATGGCGCTCTACGCCGCGTTTTTCCTGCACGCGGAGTCGCAGGCGCAAGTGCTCGGGCTTCTCGCGCTCGCGGTCGTGGGGGTGCCCGTGCTCGCCCGCGTCGGCTGGATCGCGCGCACTGCAGTGTCGCTCGAAGCGCATCCGCTCGCCGCGCGCTCGGCTAGCGTGGCGGCGCTCGCCGTGATCATCGCGCTGTTCCACGACCAGCACTTCGTCATGCTGATGCTCGCCTCGGTCCTGCTGTACAGCGTGGCCTGCCTGGGCCTGACGGTGCAGTTCGGCTATGCGGGGGTGGTGAACTTCGCCGGCGCAGCGTTCCTCGGCGTCGGCGGCTACACCTCGGCGGTACTCGGGCCCCATGTGCCGCACGCGCTGGTGCTTCTCATCGGCGGTGTGCTGGCGGCACTCGTCGGCTCGATCCTCATCCTGCCGATCCTGCGCACGCGCGGCCACTACGCGGCGCTGATCACGGTCGCGTTCGGCATTCTGTTCCGCACCTTCGTCGAGGTGAACGACGCGCTGGGCGGACCGCAGGGGCTGCAGGTGAAGGGAATGAATTTGTTCGGCTGGGAGCTGAATTCTCCGGTCGGGGATCTTTCCTTCTATGCCAACTACGTCGTCGTCGGACTCGCGCTTGCCGCAGCCGCCTTCGTGCTGGTGCGGCGGCTGGAGCGCTCGTGGGTCGGCCTGAACCTCGACGCCGTGCGTCTCGACGAGACCGCAGCGGCCGTGTTCGGCATCGACGTGGCGCGCTGGAAAATCCTCGCCTTCACCTGCGGCAATTTCTTCGCCGGTATCGCGGGCGCGGCTTACGCCATGATGACCGGCTTCGTCGCGCCGAACAGCTTCACGTTCGGCGATTCGCTGATCCTCGTGTCGATCGTGCTCCTCGGCGGCCTGGGCAGCGCGTGGGGCGTGCCGCTTGCCGCGGGCATCGTGCTGCTGGTGCCGGAAAAGCTGCAGGCGCTGCAGGAATACCGCTTTCTCCTCTACGCGGTGCTGGTGATCGTCATCCTGCTGGTCCGGCCGCAGGGCCTGATCGCCCGCCCGTCTCGCGAATATTTTCCCAAATGAGCGAGGCGCTTCTTTCCTGTTCCGGCCTCAGCGTGCGCTTCGGCGGCCTGGTGGCGCTGGACGCGCTCGATCTGGAGGTGAGGAGCGGCGCGATCCTCGGCCTCATCGGCCCGAACGGCTCGGGCAAGACGACGCTGTTCAACGTCATCACCGGCGTTTACCGGGCCGCCGGCGGCCGCGCGCAATTCAGCGGCCAGGACCTGACCGGCATGACGCCGCAGCGCATCTACGCCGCCGGCGTCACCCGCACGTTCCAGCGCTCGCGGCTCGCGCTGCCGCTCTCCGTGTTCGACAACGTCATGATCGGCAACCATCGCCAGCTGCATCACGGACTCTGGTTCAACGTGTTCCGGAGATCGGAATTGAGAAGGGAATTCGAAAGAAATCTTGCCAAGGCGCGCGCTCTGGTCGCGACCTTCAGCGCGCGGCTTGCCGAGCGCATGTTCGACGCGGTCGGCGCGTTCAGCATGATCGACCGCCGCCGCATCGAGATCTGCCGCGCGCTGGTATCGGAGCCGCGCCTGCTGCTGCTGGACGAGCCGTCGGCGGGAATGACGCACGAGGAAACGCGCGAGCTGATGGACGATCTCCTGGCGGTGCGCTCGCGCCTGCCCGGCCTGTCCATCGTGATCATCGAGCACGAGATGAACGTCATCGAGCGCGTGTGCGAGCGCTGCGCGGTGCTCAACTATGGCCGCAAGATCGCCGAAGGCTCCTACGCCCAGGTCGCCGCCGATCGGCAGGTCCAGATCGCCTACCTGGGCACGGAGTAAAGGGGTCATGGCTGTCCTTCTCCGAATCGAGGGCATCAGCGTCGGGTACGACCGCGCCGACGTGCTGCGCGAGGTGTCGCTGGCCGTCGAAGCGGGATCGATCACCTGCATCCTCGGCTCCAACGGCTCCGGAAAATCGACGCTCATCCGCGCCATCCTCGGCCTGACAGCGCTACGACGCGGGCGCATCGTCTTCGACGGCGCTGACATCGCAGGCCTGCCGACGCATGCCATCGTGGCGCGCGGCGTGGCCTGCATCCCCGAGGGCCGGCGCGTCTTTCCGAAGCTCACGGTGGCGGAGAACCTTCGCCTGGGCGCCTATCGCGAGACGCGGGAGGCCACGATCCGCTCGCGCATGGACAAGGTGTTCGCGATTTTTCCGCGCCTCGCGGAGCGCGCGGGCCAGCTCGCCGGCACCATGTCGGGCGGCGAGCAGGCGATGATCTCGATCGGCCGCGGCCTGATGCCCGAGCCGCGGCTGCTTCTCGTCGACGAGCCTTCGCTCGGGCTGTCGCCGATTCTGGTCAAGGAGAATTTCGCCGTGATCCGCCGCGCGAACGAGATGGGCATCACGCTGCTGCTGGTCGAGCAGAACGTGCGCCAGACGCTCGCCATCGCGCACTCCGGCTACGTGCTATCGCAGGGCCGCGTCGTGGCTTCGGGAAGCGCGCGCGAGCTGGCGCAGAGCGCGGAAGTGCACCAAGCCTATTTCGGCTGAGCTGCAGAAGGCGGGGCTTTAACCCGGAATTACTGAACGCCTATCTTAGGAGCCCCGAGAAAGAGCGAGCTTCTTTAGTGCGAGCACGAACTGCGTCGGATCTTCTCCGGCTGCACTCAGTCGCTCGATCTCGACTTCAAGCTCCGACTGCGTGAATTCAGCGGACCGCACGAGTTGTCCACCTCTTTTCCAATAGAAGCATGCTTTTGGTGGTGCTTTCTGCCGAGATCCGTGTCCCGCTGCTTCGCGCCTGACCTTCCAAGTCAATTCTTCATCCAGGCGCTCTCCCTTAGCTCCCCACCATGGTCTCCAGGTGACAATCGCTAAGACGATCACTCGAAGTGAGCGGTATACGGGCCGGGCCGTAGTAAGAAGGCTTGGTATCGACGCCATCTTTCCTCCCCCGGAAGATGTGAGCCGACAATTGGAGTGCTTAGTTTTTTAGTCTGTGCCTCTTATTCCGAACGTGTCAAGCAACGTGGTGATATCTACCCAAACATTTGATGTTGCCAGGGAAGAAAGGCAACGATCGCTGGCGCTTTGGCACCAATAGGAGGGTGAACGGCGACGTTCGCTGTCTAGTGCCGCCTCTTGGCGCTGGCACACATCTCCCCGCGCCCGCTTGCGCGCGTCGGATGCACGCCGGGGTTAGGCCGCCGCTCTCTATTTTGGGCGAGGCTCACCTGGCTACACTGGGGCTACAGTCACCAGGAATAAAAAAGGCTTCCTGAGTGGAAGCCTTTGAAATGACTGGTCGGGGCGGCGAGATTTGAACTCGCGACCACCTGCACCCCATGCAGGTACGCTACCAGGCTGCGCTACGCCCCGAGAGCGGCTATTTTAACCCTTGCAGTTGCTCGAGGACCGCGCGCAGCTCGCGCTTGATCGCGGCGAGATCGACGCCCGCGCCTGCAATCGGCGGCTCGCTGCGCACCGGCTCGGGCTTGTCTTCGTGGGTCAGCGAGTTGTCGAGGCGGTTGCGCGCCCCGCTGATGGTGAAGCCGTCTTCGTAGAGCAGCTCGCGGATGCGGCGGATGAGCAGCACTTCGTGGTGTGGGTGAACTCCTGCTCCCAGTAGCGCAGGACGTGCGGCTTCACCCCGCACAGCTCGCTCACCTCACCGATGGTGAAGTAGCGCTTGGCGGGAATCGCCGGAAGTTCAGCTTTCCTGCGGTTTTGCTCCATGGCGCGCCTTCTCGACCATGGCCTTCAGTTTCTGGCTGGCGTGGAAGGTCACGACGCGACGCGCGCTGATCGGGATCTCCTCGCCGGTCTTCGGGTTGCGCCCAGGGCGCTGCGGCTTGTCCCGCAGCTGGAAGTTGCCGAATCCCGAGAGCTTTACGCTTTCGCCGCGCTCGAGCGCGCCGCGAATCTCCTCGAAGAAGGCTTCCACCATGTCCTTGGCCTCGCGCTTGTTCAGGCCGACCTTCTCGAATAGCAGGTCGGCCAGCTCGGCCTTCGTCAACGTCATCGCGCGCTCCCCTGAGCCCTTTTCCCTTTTAATTCCGGAGGATTGCGGAGAATTTTCGACCTAGCAGGGCTACCAGCGCATCGCGGGCAGCATCTGCCTCCGCATCCGTAAGGGTTCGTTCAGTATGTTGCATAACTACCCGGAACGCAAGGCTTTTTCTCCCGGGAGGCAGACTTTCGCCGCGATACAGGCTAAACAGCCGCACAGCCCGCACGATGGGTGGTTTTCCGGCCTCGATGGCGTCGAAAACCGCCTGTACGGGGGTGTTGGAGTCGAAAAGCAGGGCCATATCCCGCACCACGGGGGGGTACTTGGACGGCACCTCCGGGCGGGGAAGGGGGACCGACTCCAAGGGCTCCGCCTCCACCTCGAAAAGCACTGGCGGCTGTGGCAACTCGTACTTCTGCTGCCACTTCGGGTGCAGCTCGCCGATCCATCCCGCCGGCTTGCCATCGACAAGAACGCGCGCCGAACGGCCAGGGTGAAGAGCAGGATGCGCTGCCGGCTCGAAACGCACGGGGAGCGGCGCTACGAGATTCTCGAGATCCGCCTTCACGTCGAAGAAGTCGACGCCGCGCACCGGGGTGTCCCACTGCTCATCCAGCACGGGGCCATAGGCGGCGGCGCCGATGCGCATGGGCTGGCGCACCCCGGCGACCGAAAGCGGACCGTCCTGCGCCGACGCATCGCGCAGGTACACGCGCCCGACCTCGAAGACGCGGATGCGCGGCACTTTGCGCGCCTGGTTGTAGCGGACGTTCGAGACGAGGGAACCCATGAGCGAGGTGCGCATCACGGATTGGTGGCTGGCGATCGGATTCAACAGCCGGATGGGATTCTGTTCACCCGCGAAATCGGCCTCCCAGCCTGGCTCGACAAAGCTGAAATTGATCACTTCGCGGTAGTCCGCAGCGGCGAGCCGCTCGCGCAGCGCGTGCAGCGCTCGCGGCGTGACGGTAAAGGCGTCCTTTTCCCGCTTCACGGGAAATGCGAGCCGCGTGAATGCCCTTTGCATTTCCGTCGCCGGAACCGGGACCCCCAGTATCTTCTGCGCGCGTGCGACCCGCATGCGCACGGGTTTACGCTTCGGCAGCCGCGCCACTTTGTCGACGGTGGGCCCCGGCTCGCCGCCGCAGAGATCGAGGATCAGGCGCGTCGCACGCTCGATGCCGTCGACGTTGTTCGCGAAATCGACGCCGCGCTCGAAGCGGTGCGAGGCATCGCTCGCGAAGTTGTAGCGCCGCGCGCGTCCCGCCACCGCCTCGGGATAGAAGAACGCGGACTCGAGGAAGATGTGCCTCGTCGCCGCGTCCGCCTTGGTGCTCTCGCCGCCCATGATGCCGCCCAGGCCGATCACGCCCGAGTCGTCGGTGATGCACAGCACCGACTCGTCGACCTCGACCTCCTGCTCGTTGAGCAGCAGGACCTTTTCGCCCTTGCGGCCCCAGCGCACGTCGATCGGGCCGCGCAGCTTGTCGAGGTCGTACACGTGCAGCGGCCGGCCGAGCTCGAGCATCACGTAGTTCGTCACGTCGACGAGCGCCGAGATCGAGCGCTGCCCGGCGCTTTCCAGACGCCGGCGCATCCATTGCGGCGTCGGCGCCGCGGGGTCGACGTCGCGGATGACGCGTCCGGCGAAGCGCCCGCAGCCTTCGGGAGCGGTCAGCTTCACGGGGTGTTTCGCCTTGTTTTCAGCAGGGACGGGTTTTATCTCCGGTGCGCGCAGCCTTGCACCCGTCAGCGCCGATACCTCGCGGGCTACCCCCAGAACGGACAGGCAATCCGCGCGGTTCGGCGTGAGCTTGAGCGTGAAAATGTGGTCGTCGAGCCCCAGGACTTTGCGCACGTCGCTACCGACCTTCGCGCTCCTGGGCAGCTCGAGCAGGCCGGAGTGGTCGTCCGACAATCCAAGCTCGCGCGCCGAGCACAGCATTCCCTCGCTGTCGACGCCGCGCAGATTCTTGCCGCCGATGTCTGCGAGTGGCGCCTTCATTCCGACGCGCACGTTGGGCGCCCCGCACACCACCTGCAGCGTTTCCTTCCCGGTCTTTACTTTGCAAACAGTCAGCTTGTCGGCGTTGGGGTGAGGCTTGACCGCTGTGATCTCGCCGACGACGACGCCTGAGAGCTGCGGCGGGCCGGCCGGCTCGCAGGATTCCACCTCGACCCCGGCCATGGTGAGCCGGTCCGCGAGTTCTGTGGCGGAGAGGGAGGGGTTGCAGAAACTTCGCAACCAGCTTTCGGAAAACTTCATGGGAACTGCTCGAGGAAGCGCAGGTCGCCATCGAAGAACAGGCGCAGGTCGTCGATGCCATGGCGCAGCATCGTCAGTCTTTCGAGCCCGGAGCCGAAGGCGAAGCCGATGTAGCGCTCGGGGTCGAGGCCGAAGTTGCGCACGACCGTCGGATGCACCTGGCCGGCGCCGGAAATCTCCAGCCAGCTGCCCTTGAACTTCATGTCGATCTCGGCCGATGGCTCGGTGAACGGAAAGAACGAAGGACGGAAGCGGACTTCCAGGTCGTCATTTTCGAAAAAGCGACGCAGAAAATCAGTGTAGACGCCCTTCAGGTCGGCGAAGCTGATGTTCTCGTCGATCCACAGCCCCTCGACCTGGTGGAACATCGGCGAATGCGTGGCGTCCGAGTCCACGCGGTAGGTTCGGCCCGGCGCAATCACCTTGATGGGAGGCTTGCGCATGCGTGCGTAGCGCACCTGCATCGGGCTGGTATGCGTGCGCAGCACGAGCGGCAGGCCGTCCTTGTCTTTCAGGTCGACATAGAACGTGTCCTGCATCGAACGCGCAGGATGGTTCTCGGGATTGTTGAGCGCGGTGAAGTTGTACCAGTCGGTCTCGATCTCCGGACCGTCGGCGACCTCGAAGCCGAGCGAATGCCAGATTGCCTCGATGCGCTGCCAGGTGCGCAGCACCGGGTGGACGCCGCCGCGGCCGCGCCCGCGCCCGGGCAGCGTGACATCGAGCGCCTCTTCCGACAGGCGCGCGGAAAGCTTCGCGTCGGCCAGCGCCGCGCGCCGCGCTTCGAGCGCCGCTTCGATTTTCTCCTTCGCGGTGTTGAAGGCGGCGCCCGCGACTCTTCTCTCTTCCGGCGAAAGAGATCCCAGTGTGGCGCGGAAACCGGACAGCTCCCCGCTCTTTCCGAGGTAGCGTGCCTTCGCGTTTTCGAGCGACGCCGGGTCGCCCGCCGCGCCGAAGTCGGCGGTCGCGCGAGAAACGATGTCCTCGAGCGCCTCCAACTTCAGTGGGTGAGGCTTGCCTTCACCTGGCTGGCGATCTTCGCGAACGCGGGCTTGTCCATGACGGCCAGGTCGGCGAGCACCTTGCGGTCGATCTCGATCTGGGCGCGCTTGAGCCCGGCCATGAAGCTCGAGTAGGTCATGCCCAACTCGCGCACCGCTGCGTTGATGCGCGCGATCCACAGCGAGCGGATGACGCGCTTCTTCTGCCGGCGGTCGCGGTAGGCATACTGCCCCGCCTTCATGACCGCCTGCTTGGCGACGCGGTAGACGTTGCCGCGGCGGCCGCGAAATCCCTTCGCCTGCCGCAGAACTTTCTTGTGGCGCGCCCGCGCCGTGACGCCTCGCTTGACTCTTGGCATGGCGCGCTCCTACTTCGAATACGGCAGCATGGCGAGGACCTGCCGCTTGTTGCTGTGGTCTACCTCGATGGTGCCGCGCAGGTGGCGCTTGCGCTTGGTGCTCTTCTTCGTGAGGATGTGGCGCATGTAGGCGTGCGAGCGCTTGATGCTGCCGCTGCCGCGCACTTTAAAGCGCTTGGCGGCGCCTCTCTTCGACTTCATCTTCGGCATGACGTCTGCTCCGCTTCTAGTCTGATGCCGGGCGGCCCGCCGCGCGGACTCTTGAAGCCTCGGCGATCACTTGTTGAATTACGCTGCTGCAGGTTTTGCTGATACTTTCTTCGGCTGGGCCAGCTTCGGTTTTGCTTCCAGTCTCGCTGCCTTGGCCGGCGCCGCGCCTTTTTTCTTCGGCGCGAGCACCATCACCATCTGCCGCCCCTCGAGCCGCGGGAACTGCTCGACCAGGCCATAGGGGTCGAGGTCCTTTCTCACGCGCTCGAGCAAGCGCTCGCCGAACTCCTTGTGCGCCATCTCGCGCCCGCGAAAGCGCAGCGTCACTTTCGCCTTGTCGCCTTCCTCGAGGAACTCGATCAGCTTGCCCAGCTTGATCTTGTAGTCGCCTTCGTCGGTGCCCGGCCGGAACTTGATTTCCTTGACCTGGATCTGCTTCTGCTTGAGCTTCGCTTCGTGCGCCTTCTTCTGCTCGCGGTAACGGAACTTGCCGTAATCCATCAGCTTGCAGACCGGCGGATTGGCGAGCGGCGCGATCTCCACCAGGTCCACGTTCTTTTCCTCTGCCATCCGCAGGGCCTCGGCGACGGGCTGGATGCCGAGCTGGTCACCGTTTTCCGCTACCAGGCGCACCTCCGGGGCGGTGATTTCCCGGTTGATGCGTTGCGATCTTTCGAGTGCGATGAGTGAAAAGCTCCTCCAGACGTTGAAAAAATAGAGCCGTGCTTACTGCGCGTTCGCCTCGCTTCGGAGGCGCGCGGTGAAGGCATCCAGGCTCATGGCCCCGAGGTCTTCGCCGCCGCGCGTGCGCACGGCCACCGTGTCAGCCTGCATTTCCTTGTCGCCCACCACCAGTTGGTAGGGCAGCTTCTGCAGGCTATGTTCTCGAATCTTATAGGAAATTTTCTCGTTCCGCAAATCGGCGGCGGCACGAAAACCAAGCTGCATCAAGCGCTTAACCACGCTTTCGGCGTAGGCCGCGTGGCGCTCGGTGATATTCATGACGACCACCTGCTGCGGCGCGAGCCAGAGCGGAAAAGCGCCGGCGTAGTGCTCGATCAAGATGCCGATGAAGCGCTCCATCGAGCCGATGATGGCGCGGTGGAGCATGACCGGCGTGTGCCGCGCATTGTCGTCGCCGACGTACTCCGCGCCGAGCCGCCCCGGCATGCTGAAATCGACCTGCATGGTGCCGCATTGCCAGACGCGGCCGATGCCGTCCTTCAGCGAGTACTCGATCTTCGGCCCGTAGAACGCGCCTTCGCCCGGCGCCATCGCGAACGCGACGCCGGATTCCTTCAAGGCTTGCAGCA
>WNFG01005373.1_pt1 | contig 10772 bp, 10 predicted proteins | sample 5400431 | NCBI WGS metagenome assembly WNFG01 (sample SAMN13153346, study PRJNA577476) | soil metagenome | isolation source: 120 cm saprolite under Douglas fir tree site 2 hole 3 replicate 2 | place: USA:California | collected 2015-04-18
CGACCTAACGCTTGAGGGAGAAGAAATGGCAGCGCCGGTAGGCGTGAACGTTAGGCCTAAGTATCTGCGTCACTAGGAGGAATCGTCGGCTATGCCACGCATTGCACCTTCGAGCACCGGTCGGACGCCCATGGAAAAACTCATGGGCCTTGCGCCCCACATCCTCGACCCCTGGACGAAGCTCGAGGATACTTTCTTTGCGAGCGGGACTTTCTCTCCCGCGCTTCTGGAGCAGGTGCGCCGTACGCTTGCGCTGGCCACTGGCTGTCACTACTGCCAGGCAAAAGGCGGTCCGCCCGATCACTCGCATGCCGATTCGCGTACGGCAGCGGCCGTAGAGCTTGCCGAGCACTTCGCGCGCGATCACCGCAGCATTGATGAAGTGGTGCTCAGCCGCGCGCGCGATCACTTCGCAGATGCAGAGCTCTGTGAGCTGATTATGTTCATGGGCTTTATGTGGGCGGGCGGCACATTCGGTGCGGTGCTCGGGCTTGAGCCGTTGCATTCAATTTCCGACGTTGGCAGGCATCGCAACAGCCTCGAGGCGGGGGATACCGATGATCAAATTGGCGATCCGAAAGGTGAAGCCCGACCAGGAAGGCCACCTCAGAGCGTGGATGGCGGAGTTAAATCGCCGAAGCGCTGAGGTACGTGAAACGTTCGCGCAAGAAGGAGTGCGGCACGAACAAGCCTATCTGCTGAAGACCGCGGAGGGGGCGGTTCTCATCTACGCGATGGAGGCTGCAGACCACAAGCGAGCGGCTGCGGCGTTTCAAAGCTCGGCACTTCCGATCGATCACGAACACAAGCGCGTCATGGCGCAGGTCTTGGGAGAGTCAGCGAATACCGAGCTGCTGTATGAATGCACGGCGGAAGACGATGCCTGCTAACAAGGCACCCGAAAACGTGGTCTGTCCCTGATTTCTAGATCCAATCTCTAGCTCTGAGGAAGTCGGTGTAGAGCTTTTCCTCGGGCGACCCGGGCGCGGGCTTCCAGTCGTAGCGCCACGCGGCGCGCGGCGGCAGGGACATCAGGATCGATTCGGCGCGCCCGCCCGACTGCAGGCCGAACAGGGTGCCGCGGTCGTACACCAGATTGAATTCGACATAGCGGCCGCGCCGGTAAGCCTGGAAGTCTTTTTCTCTTTCACCGTATGGCAGCTCTCGACGGCGTTCGAGGATCGGCCGATAAGCGTCCAGGAAGTGATCAGCTACGGAGCGGGTGAGCGAAAAAGAAAAATCGAAGTCGCGATCGGCGAAGTCATCGAAAAAGATGCCGCCGATACCGCGCGGCTCGCCGCGGTGGCGCAGCTGAAAATATTCGTCGCACTCGCGCTTGAAGCGCGGGTAGTAGTCGGCGCCGAAGGGCGCCAGCGCATCGCGGCAGGCGGCATGGAAATGGCGCGCGTCGTCTTCGAAGCCATAGTACGGCGTGAGGTCCATGCCGCCGCCGAACCACCAGGCCGACGCCGCGGAGAAGAAGCGCACGTTCATGTGCACCGTCGGGCAATACGGATTGCGCGGGTGCAGCACGAGCGAGACGCCCATCGCGTCGTAGGCTTGGCCGGCGAGCTGCGGCCTTGCCGCCGTCGCCGAAGGCGGCAGGCGGCTGCCCTGCACGCGCGAGAAGTTGACGCCGCCGCGCTCGAAGACGCGGCCTTCCTCGATGACGCGCGTCACGCCTCCTCCTCCTTCTTCGGGGCGCTGCCAGCGATCGGTGCGCAGGCCCGCGCCCTCGAGCGCTTCCAGCGCGGCGACGATTCGCGCCTGCAATTGCGTGAAGTAATCGTGAACCGCCTGCGCTTGCATCGTTATGGCGTTTTTTTCAAAGCCCGATGGCCGATGTCCTTGCGGTATTGCATGCCGTCGAAGCGGATGCGCTCGACGGCATCGTACGCGCGGCTGCGCGCCATCTTCACCGAGTCGCCAAGCGCGGTGACGCATAGCACGCGCCCGCCGTTGGTGAGCACGCTCTTGCCCTCGAGCCGCGTCCCGGCGTGGAACACCCGGCAATCGTCGGCCGGCCGCGGCAGGCCTTCGATGCGATCGCCCTTGCGCGGCTCCTCCGGGTAGCCGTGCGCGGCGAGCACCACGCCGAGCGCCGAGCGCCGGTCCCAGTCCGCCTCGGCGCGATCGAGCGTCCCGGCGAGCGCGTGCTCGAGCAGCTCGAACAGGTCCGACTTCAGCCGCAGGAGGATCGGCTGCGCCTCCGGGTCGCCCAGCCGGCAGTTGAACTCCAACGTCTTCGGAGTGCCGGCCTGGTCGATCATCAGGCCCGCGTACAGGAAGCCGGTGTAGGGCACGCCGTCCTTTGCCATGCCCTGCACCGCGGGCAGGATGATCTCGCGCATCACGCGCGAGTGGACCTTCGGCGTTACCACGGGCGCGGGCGAATACGCGCCCATGCCGCCGGTGTTGGGCCCGGCGTCGCCGTCGCGCAGGCGCTTGTGATCCTGGCTGGTGGCAAGCGTCAGGACATGGGCGCCGTCGCTCATCACGATGAAGCTCGCCTCTTCGCCTTCGAGAAATTCCTCGATGACGACACGCGACCCGGGGGCGCCCAGGCGCTGGTCGGTGAGCATCATGTCGATCGCGGCATGCGCCTCTTCGCGTGTCCCCGCCGCCACCACGCCCTTTCCGGCGGCGAGGCCGTCGGCCTTGATGACGATGGGCGCGCCGTGCTTGACGATATAGGCCTTGGCGTCCGCGGCGCGCTCGAAGGTGGCGTGGCGGGCGGTCGGGATGCCATGGCGCGCCATGAACGACTTGGCGAAATCCTTCGACGACTCGAGTTGCGCCGCGACGCGCGTGGGCCCGAAGATCCTGAGCCCGGCTGCGGAAAACGCGTCGACCACGCCGGCGGCGAGCGGCGCTTCGGGACCGACGACGGTCAGCTGAACATTGTTCTCCTTTGCAAAGGAAATCAGGTCCGGAATCGCGCTCAAGGCGACGTTTTCCAGACCGGGCTCGAGCGCGGTGCCGGCGTTGCCGGGCGCGACGTAGACCTTCTGCACGCGCGGGCTCTGGGCGAGCTTCCATGCCATCGCATGCTCGCGCCCGCCGGAACCGATCACGAGCAGCTTCATTTCAGTGGCGGAAGTGCCGCACGCCGGTGAAAACCATGGCCACGCCGCGCTCGTCAGCGGCGGCGATCACCTCGTCATCGCGCACGCTGCCGCCGGGCTGGATCACCGCGGCCGCGCCGGCGTCCGCCACCACGTCGAGGCCGTCGCGGAACGGGAAGAAGGCATCCGAGGCGACCACCGAGCCGGCAAGCGAAAGTCTCGCCGCTTGTGCTTTCATCGCCGCCAGGCGCGAGCTGTCGACGCGGCTCATCTGGCCGGCGCCGACACCCAGCGTCATGCCGTCGCGGCAGAAGACGATGGCATTCGATTTCACGAATTTTGCGACGCGCCAGGCAAAAAGCAGGTCGCTCCACTGCGACTCTGAGGGCTTCGCCTTTGTAACAACCCGCATGTCATTCCGCTGCACCATTTTTGAATCGCTGCTTTGCACGAGCAACCCGCCGCCGACGCGCCTGTAGTCATGCGCCTGCACGTCGTGCGAGAGCGGCACTTCAAGCACCCGTACGTTTTCTTTCTTCGCGAATACTTCCTGGGCTTCCGGCTCGACCCGCGGCGCAATGATCACTTCGGCGAACTGCTTGCTTGCCGCCTCGGCAGTGGCGCGATCGAGCGCGCGGTTGAACGCGAGGATGCCGCCGAAAGCCGACACCGGGTCGGTCTTGAATGCCTTCTCGTAGGCCGCAGCCAGGCTCGCGCCGGTGGCGACGCCGCAGGGATTGGCGTGCTTGACGATGACGCAGGCCGGCCCGGTGAAGCTCTTCACGCATTCCCAGGCGGCGTCGGCATCGGCGATGTTGTTGTAGGAGAGCTCCTTGCCCTGCAGCTGGCGGTAAGTCGCCAGGCTGCCGGCGACCGGGCGCTCGTCGCGGTAGAACGCCGCGCTCTGGTGCGGGTTCTCGCCATAGCGCAGGTCCTGCAGCCTGGCAAACTGCAGGCTGAGCACATCGGGGTACTCGCGCCGCCGCCGGCCCGCATCGAGCGAGAACAGATAGTTTGCGATGGCGCCGTCGTACGCGGCGGTGTGCGCGAACACTTTTTTCGCCAGCGCGAAGCGCGTGGCGTCCGAAACGCCCCCGCTCGCGCGCATCTCTTCCAGCACCCGTGCGTAATCGGCCGGGTCCACGACCACGCCGACTCCCGCATGGTTCTTCGCCGCCGCGCGCAGCAGCGCGGGGCCGCCGATGTCGATGTTCTCGATGGCGTCCTCGAAGCTGCAATCGGGATCCGCTACCGCCGCCTGGAAAGGATAAAGATTCACGACCAGGAGATCGATCGGCGGAATGCCTGCGCTGCGCAGCGCCGCGAGGTGCCCTGGATCGTCGCGCCGCGCGAGCAGCCCGGCGTGAATTTTCGGGTGCAGGGTCTTGACGCGGCCGTCGAGCATCTCCGGGAACCCGGTGTAGGCCGAGACCTCGGTGACCGCGATGCCTTCCTTCTCCAGCAGCTTCGCCGTGCCGCCGGTGGACAGGATCTGCACGCCGAGCGCAGCGAGTGCGCGGGCGAACTCGACAATGCCGGACTTGTCGGAGACGCTGAGAAGCGCCCGGCTGACCTTCGTCACTACCCTTTGATCCGCAGCTGCTGCATCTTCTTGCGGAGCGTATTGCGGGTGACGCCCAGCATCTGGGAGGCGAGCGACAGGTTGCCTGCCGCCTTGCCGAGCACCGTTTCGATCATGGGCTTCTCGATGTTCTTCAGCACCATCTCGTAGATCGAGGTCGGCTTTTCGCCGTCCATGTCCTTGAAGTAGCGCTCGAGCGAGCGCTTGACGCAATCCGACAGCTCATTGCTCCGTTTCATGCGGCGAGTCTCTCGAAATAGTCGTTCACTGCTGCGCACTGCGCCGCCGCGGCATCGATCTTGTTCACCGCGCAGCGCAGTGCCTCCCCACCGGGCAGCTCGCGCACCGTCCAGCCGATGTGCTTGCGCGCCACCCGGGCCCCCTGCTCCGACCCATAAAGCGTGTACAGCCCCTCGAGATGCTCGATCAGGATCGCGCCCATCTCCGTGGCAGGCGGCGGCGCCAGCCGCTCGCCGGTCTCGAGGTAATGCGAAATTTCCCGGAACAGCCACGGCCGCCCCTGCGCCGCGCGTCCGACCATGATGCCGTCGGCCCCGGTGAGCTCCAGCACGCGCTTTGCGTCCTCGGGCGTGCGGACGTCGCCGTTGGCGACCACCGGGATGCGCAGCCAGGATTTCACCTCGGCAATGGTTTCGTACTCGGCGCATCCTTCGAACATGCAGGCGCGCGTGCGGCCGTGAATCGAAAGCAGCTGCACGCCGGCCGATTCGGCGATGCGCGCGATGCGCAAGGCATTGCGCCGTTCGGGCGCAGGGCCGGTGCGGATCTTCAGCGTGACGGGAACCCCCGCCGCCGCGACCACCGCCTCCAGGATGCGCGCCACCCGCGGCTCGTCCTCGAGCAGCGCCGAGCCGGCCGCGACGTTGCACACCTTCTTCGCCGGGCACCCCATGTTGATGTCGATGATGTCGGCCCCGCGCTCGACGTTGTAGCGCGCGGCCTCGGCGAGCAGGGCGGGATCCGAGCCGGCGATCTGCACCGAAATCGGGCCCGGCTCGCCGCAATGGTCCGCTCTGAGGCGGGTTTTGCGCGACTCGCGCAGCTCGGGTCGCGACGACAGCATCTCGGATACGGCGATCGCCGCGCCGTAGCGCCGAGCGAGCCGCCTGAACGGGCGATCGGTGATGCCCGCCATCGGAGCGACGAACAACGCGTTGCGCAGTTGATGCGCGCCGATTCTCATTGCGTGATTGACGTTCGAGGGAAAGGGATTCTAGCCCGTTTCCTTCCGAAAAAGAATCACGTTTTTCAGGGTAGCGCTGATGGACCGTAGATCATCCGGCGTGCGAAAAAACGCCGCGCCGGCGGAAAAACGTCAAGCGCCGCGAGGGCCGCGCCGCGCGCGCCGCGCGCAAATCGATTCGAGCCGAGGAAGGCGCCCGCCAGAAAATCGGTGACCCGGATGGTGGCGGCCGCGTCGAGGCGCCGGCGCGCCGCGTAACGCCCGAGCGTCGCCGCATCGCCCGGGTCGCTCGACCTGCGCCAGGCCTGCGCCAGGTCCCAGGCATCGCGCAGGCCGAGGTTGAGCCCCTGCCCGGCGACCGGGTGCAGCGTTTGCGCCGCGTTGCCGATGAAGACCGCGCGGGGGGCGATGCGCGTGGCCCGCACGCGCAGCACGAGCGGCTGCACCGCGCGCGCTTCGACCTTGACGGGCCGGCCGGGACGGTGGCCTGCGGCAGCGCCCAGCTCGGCGAGAAATTCCGCGTCCGGGGCAGCCGCCAGCACCCGGGCTTTCTCCGGCCGGCGGCTCCATACCATCGCATAGCGGCCGGCGAACGGCAGGAGCGCGAGCGGCCCTTCCGGCGTGAAGCGCTCGAATGCTGCGCTGTGCGCAGGCGGGTCGGTGTGCACGAGCGCCACGACCGCGTCCTGCGCGTAACGCTTCTCTTCTGCATCCGGCGCCGCGCCTTCCGCATGCACCACGCATTTCGCCGCCAACTCGTCTTTGGTAATGAATTCTTCGACTTGGCTTCGCAAGCTCGCGGCCAGCGTTGAATAATCCACGACATACCCCAAGGCCGGAACGCCGGCATCGCCTGCTTCGAGGCGCGCATGGCCGAAGCCTCCGGCCTGGGAGACGTGGATCGTTTCGATCGGCGTCGCGCTTTGCCATGCGCCGACGCGCTCCAGGATCAGTCGGCTGGCGTACGACAGCGCGATCGGGCGGAACGAAGTGGCAAAGGAAGTCATGTCGAAAACCGCGACGCGCAATCCCGTGTCGCGCAGGGCCAGGGCAAGCGTACAGCCGACCGGCCCGGCGCCGTGGATGAGGACGTCAGTCTCTGCTGCGGGCATCGCGCATCAGCGCCTCGATGTCCTCGATGCGCTTCGGCGCTTCGGCGGTAATCACTTCGCAGCCGCCCTCGGTGACGAGGACGTCGTCCTCGATGCGGATGCCGATGTTGTGCAGCGGCTTTGGCACATCGTCGGCGGGACGGACGTAGAGGCCGGGCTCGACCGTCAGCACCATGCCCGGCGCGAGGCTGCGCCACTTTCCCGAGCGCTTGTAATCGCCGGCATCGTGCACGTCGAGGCCCAGCCAGTGCCCGGTGCGGTGCATATAGAAGCGCTTGTAGGTTTCCTTCTCGAGGACCTCGTCGAGCGTTCCGGAAAGAAGCTTCAGGTCGAGCATGCCTTGCGCGAGCACGCGAACCGCCGCGTCGTGCGGATCGTTCCAGGCATTGCCGGTGTGCACTTTTGCGATCGCCGCGAGCTGCGCCGCGAGCACCACCTCGTAGGCGTCGCGCTGCGCCGCGCTGAACCGGCCGTTCACCGGAAAGCTGCGCGTTACGTCCGAGGCGTAGCCATCGAGCTCGCAGCCGGCGTCGATCAGCAGCAGGTCGCCGCCGCGCAGCGGCGCATTGTTGAAGACGTAGTGCAGCACGCAGGCATTCGGCCCCCCGGCGACGATCGGCCAGTAGGCGGGGAACTGCGCGCCGCTGCGCCGGAACTCGTAGAGCAGCTCGGCTTCGATCTCGTACTCGTTGCGTCCCGGGCGCGTCGCCTGCATCGCGCGCCGGTGCGCGCCGGCGGCAATGCGCGCCGCGCGCCGCATCACCGACAGCTCGTGCGCGTCCTTGAGCAGGCGCATGTCGTCGATCAGCCCGCGCACGTCCTGCACGCGATCGGGGGCCGCGACGCCTGCGCGCGCGCGGGCGCGCACGGTGTTCAGCCAGTTCATCGCCCGCGCATCCCAGTGCGCGTCGGCGCCGAGGGGGTAGAACAGCGCCGGCGAGTCTTCCAGCAGCGCCGCGAGGGTTTCGTCGAGCTTGCCGATCGGGTGCGCCTCGTCGAAGCCGAAGCGCTCGCGCGCGGTCTCGGGCCCGTAGCGGTAGCCGTCCCAGATCTCGCGTTCCTCGTTGCGGCTGCGGCAGAAGAGCAGCGACTTCGGCGTGCTTCCGGCGACGATCACCAGCGCCGCGTCCGGCTCGGGGAAGCCGCTCAGGTAATAGAAGTGGCTGTCGAAGCGGTAGGGGAAATGCGTGTCGCGGTTGCGCACCCGCTCCGGCGCAGTGGGAATGACGGCGACTCCCGCCGCCATCGCTTCGGCCAGCCGCCGGCGGCGCTCGGAGTACATCGATATCGAATCAGTCGGTTTCATTTCGCGATGCCAGACGCGCTTTCAGTTCGGCAAGCCGCTCGGCCGAGCCGACGTCCTGCCACAGGCCGGTGAACACCTCGCCGCTCAGTCGCCGGAGCTCCGCCGCCGCGCGCAGGAGCGGCGCAAGGGGCGCTCTTTCGCCGGGCTTCACCTGCGCGAAGAGCGCCGGCGACATGACCGCTACGCCTGCATAAGTGTAGCGCTGACCCGGGCCGTTGCCGATGAAGCCGTCATCGAGCGTGAAGTCGCCTGCCGGGCGGTGCGGCGGATTGGGCACCAGCACCAGGTGGCCGAGCCGACTGGCGAGAGAATGCTTTAATAGTTTCTCGAAGTCCATTTCGCAATAGACATCTGAATTGACAAGCAGGAATGGCTCATCCCCGAGCAGCGCGCGCGCTTGGGCGAGGCCGCCCGCGGTTTCGAGCGGCTGCGGCTCGCGCGAGTAGGCGATGCGCAGGCCGTAGCGCGCGCCGTCGCCGATGCGCTCCACGATGCGCTCGGCGAGGTGCGACACGTTGATCACGGCTTCGCGGCAGCCGCTCGCCGCCAGCCGCTCGAGGTGCCAGGCGAGGAGCGGCTTGCCGCCCGCCTCGACCAGCGCCTTGGGAAGGTCGTCGGTCAGGGGACGCAGCCTCTCCCCACGGCCCGCTGCGAGGATCATGGCCTTCATTCGAGCTCGTCGAGGAGCCTGGCGAGCGGGGCGAGCGCGGCGTAGCGCTCGGACACTGCGCGCGCATAGCGGATGAAGCGCGGCGTATCCTCGAGATATTTCGGCTTGCCGTCGCGATAGTTGATGCGCGCGAAGATACCAAGGACCTTGAGGTGGCGCTGCAATCCCATCCACTCGAACGCGCGCCAGAACTCCGCGAAGCCGGTTTCCACCGGCAGCCCGGCGCGCTTCGCTTTTTCCCAGTACCGCACGCTCCAGTCGAGCACCCGTTCCTCGTCCCAGCTGACAAAGGCATCGCGCAGCAGCGACACCATGTCGTAGGTGATCGGCCCGAGCACCGCGTCCTGGAAGTCCAGCACGCCCGGGTTCGGATCGCTCACCATCAGGTTGCGCGGCATGTAATCGCGATGCACATAGACTGCGGGCTGCGCCAGGGCGCTCTTCGCGAGCAACCGAAAAATGCCTTCAAGCGCGGATTTCTGGGCGTTTGATAACTCGACCCCCAAGTGCCTCGATACATACCACTCGGGGAAGAGGTTCATCTCGCGGCGCAGCAGCGCCTCGTCATAGGGCGGCAGCTCGCCGGGGCGCGTCGCGAGCTGCCAGCGCAGCAGCGCGTCGGTGGCGTCGCCAAGGAGCCGCGCCGCGTTGTCCGCATTGAGCTCCTGCAGGTAGGTCTGCGTGCCGAGGTCGCCGAGCAGCAGAAATCCCTGAGCGAGGTCCTCGGCGTGCACCTCCGGCGCATGCACGCCCGCGGCGTGCAGCAGGCGGGCGACGTGCACGAACGGCCGGCAATCTTCCCGGTCGGGCGGCGCATCCATGACGACGTAGGAGCGGCCGTCGGGCAGGGTGGCGCGAAAGTAGCGGCGGAAGCTTGCATCGACCGAGGCGGGGGTGAGGGAGAAGCGCGCGCCGCGCAGCTGCGCGGCGAGCCAGGATTCCACCGCAGCGCGCCGAGAATCGGCGTGTATCATTGAAAATTCTAACATCAAGAGCACTCCCGCTCGCTCCATGGAGTACCGCTTCGCGACGCTGGCGCTCGCGCTCCTCGCTGCCGCGCCGGTCCTCGCGCAAACCAAAAGCGCAGGCGAGCCGGGCCCCATGACGATCGACGCCGAGCACATCGAGGGCGTCAGCGAGATCGAGTTCACGGCGCGCGGTAACGCCGAGATCAAGCGCGACGAGCTTTCGATTTTCGGCGACGTCCTCAGGTACAACGCGGAATTCGGGCGCATCGAGGGCGATGGCGGCGTGCGCATGCAGCAGGGCGTGGACCGTTTGTTCGGCCCGCACCTGCTGTACAACACGCTCGACGAGACCGGCGTGTTCGAGCAGCCGGGCTTCCTCATGCAACGCGATCTGCCGGCGCACGGCAGCGCCGAGCATATGGAGTTCCTCGGCAAGGACAAGTACCGCTTCAGGAACGGGACCTTCACTACCTGCTCGCCCGCCAAGGAGGATTGGCGGCTGGAGGCGGCGGAGATCGAGCTCGATTACGAAGCGGAGGAGGGCAAGGCGAAGAGTCCGCGCCTGCGCTTCTTCGACCACACGCTGATCGCGGCGCCGTTCGCCAGCTTCCCGCTCGAGAACCGCCGCCGCAGCGGCATTCTCGCGCCTTACTACGCCCATACCTCGACGCGCGGCCTGGAAGTCGGCGTGCCGTATTACTGGAACATCGCGCCCGAGAGCGACGCGACGATCACGCCGGTCACCATGCAGAAGCGCGGCTTCCAGCTGAAGAACCAGTTCCGCTATCTCGAGCGCAGCTATGCCGGCGAGCTGAACCTGGAATACATGCCGGAAGACTCGATCCTCAAGGACAAGCGCTACGGT
>WNFG01009152.1_pt1 | contig 10772 bp, 10 predicted proteins | sample 5400431 | NCBI WGS metagenome assembly WNFG01 (sample SAMN13153346, study PRJNA577476) | soil metagenome | isolation source: 120 cm saprolite under Douglas fir tree site 2 hole 3 replicate 2 | place: USA:California | collected 2015-04-18
CAGACCGGTGGTGATGCCCGAAAAAATGCATCAACGGACAAGCGAGCAGAAGCAAATAGGGTGCGGCGGCAAGAGCGTGGCCTGTATGGGTCGCCAGCAGGTAAACGCCGAACGCTGCCGCGACAAGAGTTACAGCCAACCCAAGCTTCGAGCCGAGAAAACCGGTGAATGTGGTCATGGTGACTCCGGCCATCGATCATCATGTCGATATAGCGTTGTTATCGTACCAAGCCGCGATCAGGTCGCTTTGAGACAGATCAAGCGAGCGGGAATTCGACCTTCAACCCACGCGCGGCGAGACGAGATAAGAATGGGCCGGGATCAACGATCTGCTCAGGCATCCATGCGCCGGGTTCTCTAACTTCACCCTCGATCAGCATTCGCGCCACGCCGGCGGCTCCGGCCGCTGCCGCATCGGCCTGAGCGCGACCGAAAAGAGTCGCATGCTTCGAATGCCTGCCTCGCCGAACATCGACGCGGAGCGCAAACCGCGCGCCCTCGTCCGAGGCCCGACCCTGGCGCCGTCGTGCGAGGGCATGACGGATCCGCTCGTTCGTCAGCAGATGTGACGCACCACTTCGAGACACTACCGAAAGTACCCTTGCCAGCCACGCGGGTTCAAGGCTCAGTCTGGTAACAGCGGTCCTGACCCCCATTGTGCGGGGGTAGAGTACCTGATCGGAAAATGGAAACAGGTATGAAGGCTGCGCTCCAACCGGCGCCGGGTATTCGACCAGGCGCGGAGCGCTGAAAGCGCGCACCGGACGGTCATCGCCGCCGATGTGGACGTCGAAGGACATCGCCAGCTCCTGGAGGAAGTAATCGAACGACGCGGGGCCGCTGACATCGGCTGCATTCAGCAGCAGCGCGGTCTCGATTTCGTCCGCTCCGCCGAGCGCATCGGCCAGCGCCCGCACCATCACATTCGAGATGCCGGGAACGATGCCGGTTCCCAACGCCAGCCGGGCTCCGGACGCCCGTGCGGCGGCGTCGATCTTTTCGTATTCCGCGCCGCGCCCAAGCTCGGTCAGATGCGGCGTGATATCGGTATATCGCAGCCCGCGTTTGATGGCCGCCCACAAAAGCGTGCGGCCGGGCTGATCGATGCAGCTGATGACGACCGCGACGCCTTCCAGCGCTGCCGCGATGGAGGACGGCGCGGCGATGTCGATATTTCGTCCGCGAGCGCCATGACCAACAGCAGTTGCCGCCTCGTCCGCTCGCGCCCGATTGCGGCCTGCAACGACGACCCGGCCCGCGTAGTCCGGTCCGAGTTCGGCCGCTATCCGCCGCCCGACCACGCCATAACCGCCGACGATGAGAATGTCCTGATCATTCAAGCCCCGGCTCCTCCGGGCATTTGGCGCGAAGGGCTTGGGCAAGTCATCCGATGAAATCCCATTTGAAATTGCATACTTGGGCACCGTCGGAGATTCGATGCCCTGGGCCACCACGGCTGAACACGACTTCATCGGGAAGATACGAATTGAAGGCGGCGTTATCGATCTGGCAAATAACCGGCGTCAACTCGGGAATCCCCATGGCCGTCGTAAGTTCATGGTAAAGGCATCGCGTGATCTTGATCTCGAACCGCCGCTCGGTGCGCTCGACCACCTCCAACGTGTTCCAGCGCGTCGGACCGCTCTGATTGACGATGATCTCCTCGTCGCAGAGGTTCTTGAAGGTGCGATCCTCCTCGGCGGCGCGATAGGCGAAGTTCCATTGAGCAATGCCTCCCGTGAGAATGGCGACGCGCATGATCTCAAACGCCGTTTTCTGCCCGAGCTTCTCCTTCAAATTGATGTAGACCCACAGCGGCAGGGCGCACATGTCGATCATGTCGGCCGGAAAGCGCGGATCAATGGTTTTTCTGAACCGGCTGGCTGTCAATTTGCATTTCACAAGGAACAGCCACGGGAATCGGACCCTGCCACTCAGCAGATGCAACAAGATGGGTGTGGTGATCTTCCGTAAATCGAGCTGAGCTGGGGCTCGGGTTGCTCGCGAGCGTGCGACCTCACTGCGGAACGCAGGGTCAATCGCGGTAAGCGCCATGTTGCTCTCCTTGCCTCCATGCGGGGCTGCAGGAAATTGCAACTTGGAAAACTACCTGCGTGGCGATCGAACGCGTTGATCTGGATCAGCACTCGAAACAGGGCCGAATGGCCGCAAGACCAGCGCCGGTCGCGCAAAATTGCATACATTTTGGGCGCCTTGTATTGTAACCGGGAAGCCTTCCTCGACGAATATAGAGAGAGGCGAGTTTCTCATGTGGGCGCCTGAGGCCGAGCTGAAGAATCTGATGCTCGCTGGCCTCGACGGCGACGCAGCGGCTCATCGCTCGCTGCTCACGTCCTTGAGCGGCTATCTGCGCGCCTATTACCGGCGGCAACTTGGGCGCTTGGGAAGAAGCGCGACCGACGCGGAGGATCTGGTGCAAGAGGCGTTGCTGGCGATCCATACTCGCCGTCATACATACGACCCCGTCGAGCCCCTGACACCGTGGGTGCACGCGATTGCGCGCTACAAGCTCATCGACCACCTGCGGCGCACGCGGACATCGCTGCGCGACGTACCGATCGATGAGGCCTCTGATCTGATCGCGGAGGGGAACCAAGACAGTACGGAAAGCACTCATGATCTTGGCAGGCTTCTCGGCCAACTGCCGGAAAAGACCCGGCGGGTCATCGAATGTGTCAAGCTTGAGGGGTTGAGCGTCGCCGAAACCGCCGCTCGTTGTGGTTTGTCGGAATCGAATGTGAAGGTAAGCGTGCATCGGGGCTTGCGGGCGCTGGCCGCCGCAATCGCGCGGGAGCGACAGCAATGAAGACGGATGACTTGATCGCGATGCTCGGGACCAATGTCGAGCCGGTTGATAGGAAACACGTACTGCGGGTCATCGGCGCGGCAATTGCCGTTGGCACTCTCGTAGCCACGGCCGTCATTCTCCTGGCCTTCGGCTTCCGCACGGATCTGACGACGACGCGCGCATTCATTTTCTTGTCGTCGAAGCTCGCTTTCACGATGGTTACAGTCGTCCTGACAGCAATCATGCTGACCAAACTGGCGCGGCCCGGGGGCGAGCGAAGGATATCGATCGTCTGGGTCGCGTTGCCGTTTGCAACGATTGTGCTGCTTGCAGCGGTCAATCTCGCGTTCGCGCCAAGCGCGCATTGGGAGAGGATGGTCGTTGGAGACCAATGGCTCGAATGCTTGTTGTCCATTCCAATTATCGCCATTGCGCCGTTCGCGCTGATCGTCTGGGCCGTGCGGCGCATGGCACCGACGGACCTTCGCCGCACAGGCGCCCTCGTGGGCTTGGCCGCCGGAAGCATAAGCGCCGCCGCCTACGCGCTGCATTGCGTTGACGACTCGCTGCCCTTTGTTGCCCTTTGGTACGGGGGTACGATCGTCTTGTGCACCTTGGCTGGCGTCGTGCTTGGCCCGCGCCTTCTGCGCTGGTGAGCTTCACGTCAGCGTGAACTTGTAACCGGCCGACGATTTGCTCCGAACTCATTACTAGAAGCGCAAATGACGCGCTTCAACAATGATGGAGCCGGACCATGTTAACGAAACACCTTCTCAAGATTTCACTCTTGCTGCCGCTGATGGCGATATCCGCGACGGCCTACGCGGGCTCGACGATCACGGACAAGAGCTATTGGCCGAGTGAAGCCAGGCAGAACGCATATGCCGTAACCGCCCCGCAAAGCAACCCAAGCTCTGCGTTCGCATCCTCGGTAATGACGCCGCGTTTCCAGGCCGCGCCGATGGCCGATGAGGGTGGAAACGTTCGGCGCTATCACGGCGGTCCGAAGGGTCAATGACAGTTACATGAGCCCAGTGATGCGCGCCGTTCAAGCTGCATTATGTGTCGCCGGGCGCCGGTAGTGATCCGGCCTGAAACGGAGCGGCTGCGGATGGCCATACGTCTCCGCAGCTCCTTCACCGGGACGATTTCCGCGGTTTTCCTCGCGGAGATCAGTTGCATGACAACGATTCATCAACAAGCAACGACCCAAGCATCAGGTAGCGCGACAAACTGATTGTCAGGGCGACGACTACGACATGCGATGACCGGTTATCACATGCCGGACTTCATCATCGACATCTTCGAACCGTGCATCATCTGCATCATCGAGCTATTGCATCCGCGCACGCCGTCTTTGGCCATCGCGGCATTGACCATCGCCAGATGCTTGTTCATTTCCCATTTCTTCGGGCCGTCAGCCATTCCGCCCATCATCGTCGTCATTTTCGACAGGTGGGTGTCGGAGCACATCATCATGCTTGTCATCATCCTTGCCGATGCAGGGCTGAATGCGAGAATAACGGTGGCCACGATGGCCGCGGAAATCACTGCGTGTTTCATGTTGAACACCTCCCGGGAAATTAGCCAATTGCCAATTCTGGCGGAGTGGATCAATTCACGGGTGCCGTGCTGGCGGCTTGATGTAAGTCAAGTCAAGCCATCATCAAAAGCGCTTCAGCATCGAAATGCCGGGATGATGGATCAGTTCGTGGTGGCGCGAGGGGCAGATCAAATGAGTGTCGTCAAGGTTGCCTACTTCTCAGACGCGTTATGCATCTGGGCATATATTGCCCAGGCCCGCATCGATGCGATCAAGGAGAAGTTCGGCGACACGGTTCGATTGGATCATCGGTTCTGTTCCGTCTTTGGCAATACGGCCACGAAAATAACTTCGGCGTGGCTCGGCAAGGGCGAATATGCCGGGTTCAATCAACACTTGCGAAAAGTTGCGTTACAGTTTCCGCATATCGAAGTTCATCCGGACATCTGGCTTGAGACGCGCCCGCCGACGTCGACGAGTGCACATCTGTTCATGACGGCTGTCCAGCAATGGCAGCATGAGCGAAAACGAGAAGGCCAAGGCGCATCGGTGGCCTCGATCTTCGACAAAGTGGTGTGGGCATTCCGTTGCGCGTTTTTTCGAGATGGCCGCGACATCGCCCGTTGGGATGTTCAATGCGAACTGGCCGAGGCCCTGGGCGTCGATATAGATGCCATCGAAAAATGCATTCACGACGGCACCGCGTTTGCCCGGCTGGCGGCAGATTACCAGGACGCTGACAAAATGCGCATCGAAGGCAGCCCAACCTTCGTGTTGAATGAGGGGCGTCAGAAGCTTTACGGCAATGTAGGCTTCCGGGTCATCGAAGCAAATATCCAGGAATTATTGCGGGCGCCCGCAGGCGACCAAGCCAGTTGGTGCTGATCCTGATCTGTCGAGTTCACGCCCATCGGCGACAAGGCCGATCAGCGGCAAAAGATGGCGGAACCGATGGCCGCGATTGGCCGGTCGGACAGGTAATCCGGGCTTAACTCGGGTTTGTCATTAATACCGATCAATACCGGTCGGACGGAATCCATGATATGAAACGCCGGTCGCCTTGCTATTGCCACCAGATTGCGAGAATCTAGCTCCGTGAACCGAAACTTTACCATGCGCCGGCTGCTCGCGATCCTCGTGATCGCCGGCCTTGCGTTGGCTCCGGCTTCCCGGCCGGTCATGGCGGAAATGTCTTCCGACGCGTCGATGCAGGTCATGGCGGATGAGATGTCCCCGTCGGCCATGACGGACGAGATGGCAAGCGACATGCCGTGCTGTCCGTCGAAGGCCCCGACGCCGGTCGGTTGCGACAAGTGCGTCTTCATGGCGGCCTGCACGTCCCTGGGCTTCGTCGGCATGTCGAGCGCCGTGGTCCATCTGTTTCTCACCGCTTCGGACGATGTCGCTTCCCTGCAGAACGATTCATGGCCCGAGGGTCTCGGCCATCCACCTCCCGAACATCCACCTCGAACTCTGGTCTGAACGGCGTCGCGACGCCGTTTGTTGCCGCGCGACTTGATCGCGCGGATCGACGCATGCCGCCTTGCGGCAGGACCATGACTTCAGAGGATCTCAAAATGAAGAAGCTTCACATCTCGCGCGCCCTCCGGGCAGCGCTGATCGGCATCGCCGTGATCGGATCAGCGGGAATCGCACGCGCCGACATCAAGGACTATGAGTTCAAGCTGGTCGAGCCGACGATCGCCGTCGGCAAGGACAAGGTCGTCACGGTCCAGCTGGTCAACAAGAAGACCGGTAAACCGGTGCCTGACGCGGTTATCTTCGCCACCCGTCTCGACATGGCCCCTGACGGCATGCCGGAGATGGCCACCAAGATCGTGCGGGAGCCGGGCGGTGAGCCGGGCAGCTACCGCTTCAAGGCGGCCTTCGGGATGGAAGGAAGATGGCTGCTCTCGCTCGGCGCCAAGGTCCAAGGCGAGACCGGCACGGTCGAAAGCAAGCTTGTCATCACGGCGCAAAAGTGAAACGCGCCGTCCTCGCGGGCGTCGCCGCAGCCGCTGTGATAGCGGCGGCGGGTGGCGCATTCATCGGTGTTCGCGGGCACCTCCATTCGGCCGGTGAGTCAGCCGCGGCGCTTGTTGCGCCCGCGGCTGCGCAGACCGGCGGCGATCCGGTCTACTATCAGGACCCTGACGGGCGCCCGTTCTATTCGCTGACGCCAAAGAAGACGGCGGACGGACGGGACTACCGGGCCGTGCCGGCCAGCGCGGATCTCAGCTTCGACGAAGAGCCGGCCGCTGCTCCCGCAACCACGGTGGCCGCGGACCGCAAGATCAAGTTCTACCGTAATCCGATGGGGTTGGCCGATACCTCGCCAACCCCGAAGAAGGATTCGATGGGGATGGACTACATCCCCGTTTACGAGGGTGAGGACACCGACGATGGCGCCGTCAAGCTTTCTCCGGGAAAAATCCAGCGCACCGGCGTCAAATCCGAATCCGCAGCTCCGCGCGTGATCCGTACGGCAGTTCGAGTGCCAGGCACTATTCAACTCGACGAGCGCCGCATCTCGGTCATTTCCATGAGATCGGAAAGCTGGGTCCAAAGGATCGCCGATGTCACCACCGGCACCAGGGTCAGCAAAGGCCAACCCTTGATGGAAATCTATAGCCCGTTGGTTTCCTCGGCTTCCGCCGAATACATTGCCACCATCAATTCGAAGACCACGGGCGGCACCGGGCCTTACGGGCGCGGCTCGCGGCAGCGGTTGATGAACCTTGACGTTCCCGACGAGGCGATCGCCGCCATGGAAAAGAGCGGCTCGGTTCCGATCGCCATCCAGTGGTTGGCGCCGCGCGACGGCCTCGTGCTGGAGCGCAATGCGACCGAGGGGATGCGGGCGCAGCCCGGCGACGTGCTGTTCCGCGTCGCGGACACATCCGTTGTCTGGGCGCTGATTGACGTGGCGGAGCGCGATCTGGGCGCTCTTTCGGTCGGTCAGCCGGTCGTTATCCGGGCGCGCGGCCTTGCCGGCCGCGAGTTCACCGGAAAGATCAATGTGATCTATCCGCAGTTGAACCGGGAGACGAGAACCGCCCGCGTCCGGGTTGAACTGGCGAATCCCGATGCAGCACTGCTTCCGGATATGTATGTCGACGCGGAGATCGACACCGGCAGTCCGCAGCCCGTGCTCGCCGTTCCGGAAAGCTCCATCCTCGATACCGGCAGCCGTCAGGCCGTATTCATCGAGAAGGGGCAGGGGCGTTTCGAGCCACGCGACGTGAAACTTGGTCATCGCGGCGGCGGTTATGTCGAAGTGCGCGAGGGCGTCACCGAAGGCGAGCCCGTCGTCGTCTCGGCCAACTTTCTGATCGACGCCGAGAGCAATTTAATGGCTGCCCTCAAGGGCTTCTCGGACGCGAGAGCACCGCAATGATCCCCCGCCTCATCGCCTGGTCGGCGCGCAATTTGCTGCTGGTGTTTTTCGGCGCCGGCTTCGCCGCCGCCGCCGGAATCTATGCACTCGCGCATCTGCCGCTCGACGCGATCCCCGATCTCTCCGACACCCAGGTCATCGTCTACACGGAATATCCGGGTCAGGCGCCGCAAGTGATCGAGGATCAGGTCACCTATCCGCTGACGACGGCAATGCTCACCGTGCCGCGATCGAAGGTGGTGCGGGGATTTTCGTTCTTCGGCGTTTCGTTCGTCTACGTCATCTTCGAGGACGGCACCGACATCTACTGGGCCCGTTCGCGGGTGCTTGAATTCCTCAACGGCGCGGCGTCCCGCTTGCCGGCCGGCGTGACGCCGACGATGGGTCCGGACGCCAGCGGCGTCGGCTGGGTCTACCAATACGCCGTGATCTCAAAAGAGCTGAATCTATCGGACACGCGGGCGATTCAGGACTGGAACCTGAAATTCGCCCTTGCCAAGGCGGAGGGCGTTGCCGAGGTCGCAAGCGTCGGCGGCTTCGTCCGCCAATACAACGTCATCCTCGATCCGCAGCGGATGCGCGATCTCGGCATCACCATGCCAAAAATGCGCGATGCGATCCGCGCCAGCAATGCCGATGTCGGCGGCCCGCGGCAAGGGTTATCTCAAGGGCATCAACGATCTCGGCAACATCGTGCTGAAGACCAGCAACGGCACGCCGGTCCTGCTGCGCGACATCGCCCGCGTCGAATTGGGTCCGGATGAGCGGCGCGGCATTACTGAGTTGAACGGAGAGGGCGAGGTCGCCAGCGGCATCGTGCTGCAACGCTTCGGCGTCAACGCGCTCGACGTCATCGACAACGTGAAAAAGCGATTCAAGGAAATCGCCAGCAGTCTGCCGAACTCGGTTGAAATCGTCCCGGTCTATGATCGCTCCAACCTGATCAACGCGGCGATTGAAACCCTCAAGCACACGCTGCTCGAGGAAAGCGTCGTGGTGGCGCTGGTCTGCATCGTCTTCCTGTTGCATTTCCGCAGCGCGCTGGTGGCGATCATCATGCTTTCGGTCGGTATATTGATGGCGTTCGGAACCATGAAGCTGCTGGGTCTCGGCGCCAACATCATGAGCCTTGGCGGCATTGCCATCGCCATCGGCGCCATGATCGATGCCGCCATCGTCATGATCGAAAATGCCCACAAGCATCTTGAACGGGCTGAACCGGGGCGCTCGCGGGTCGATGTCCTGATTGAAGCTGCCTCCGAAGTCGGGCCGGCGCTGTTTTTCAGCCTGCTGATCATCACCGTCTCGTTCATGCCGATCTTCACCTTGGAATCGCAGGAGGGGCGGCTGTTCAGCCCGCTGGCGTTCACCAAGACCTTTTCGATGGCTGCGGCGGCCTTGCTGTCGGTCACGCTGGTGCCGGCGCTGATGATCGTCTGCGTCCGCGGCCGAATCGTCCCGGAGCACAAGAATCCGATCAACCGTTTTCTGATCTGGGTCTATCGGCCGGTGATCGCGGGCGTGATGCGCGCCAAGGTGCCGATGATCCTTGCTTCGCTGGCCATTCTCGCGGTTACGATCTGGCCTGCGCGGCAGTTGGGCAGCGAGTTCATGCCGAGCCTGAATGAAGGCACGCTGCTTTACATGCCGACGACATTGCCCGGCATTTCGGTGACCAAGGCTGCGGAACTTCTGCAGACCCAGAACAAGATCATCCGGTCGTTTGCGGAGGTGGCATCGGTGTATGGCAAGGCCGGTCGTGCCTTGACCGCTACCGATCCCGCACCTTCGGAAATGTTCGAAACAATCGTCAACCTGAAGCCGAAACAGGAATGGCGGCCCGGAGTCACGCTTGAGAGCCTGACCGCCGAGATGGACCGTGCACTGCAATTCCCGGGTGTTTCCAATGCCTGGACCATGCCGATCAAGGCGCGCATCGACATGCTGTCGACGGGTATCCGCACGCCCATCGGGGTCAAGGTGATCGGCACCGATCTGGTCGAGATCGACAAGCTCGCCAAGCAGATCGAGCAGGTTCTCAAGGCCGTGCCGGGAACGTCGTCGGCCTATGCGGAACGCGCTCTCGGTGGCTACTATCTCGATGTGACGCCGGATCGCGCGGCCTTGGCCCGCTATGGCATCATGGTTCAGGACGTTCAGGACGTCATCGGTACCGCGCTCGGCGGTCAAACCGTAACCACGACGGTGGAAGGGCGCCAGCGGTTCAGCGTCAACATGCGCTATCCCCGCGATCTGCGCAGTAACGCCCAGGCCATCGCCAGCGATGTCCTGGTCCCGATGCCGAACGGCGGCGCGGTGCCGCTGGGAGAGGTGGCCAGGATCGCACCGTCGCGCGGCCCGACATCGATTCGCACCGAGAACGGACAGCTCGCCGTCTACATCTATGTCGATATTCGCGATCGCGATCTCGGCGGCTACGTCGCCGACGCGCAAGCGGCGGTGAAGGCGAGCATTCAGTTCCCGGCAGGTTCCTATGTCGTATGGAGCGGACAGTTCGAATACCTGGAGCGCGCGGCGGCGCGTCTGAAGATCGTGGTGCCGGTCACGCTGCTGATCATCTTTCTGCTGCTGTATCTCAATTTCCGCTCGTTCGCCGATACGATGATCGTCATGCTCTCGCTGCCATTCGCGCTGGTCGGGGGAATTTGGCTGATGTGGTGGCTCGGCTTCAATCTTTCAGTGGCCGTCGTGGTCGGGTTCATCGCACTCGCCGGCGTCGCGGCCGAAACCGGTGTGGTCATGCTGATGTATCTCAATCATGCCTTGGCGGAGATCAGAGCCCGGCGCGGGGCCGAAGGTCGCGAACTGACCCGACACGATCTTTATGCCGCCATCATGGTAGGTGCTGTCGAACGGGTGCGGCCGAAGATGATGACGGTGGTTGCCATCATGGCCGGCCTGCTGCCGATCATGTGGAGTACAGGTACCGGCTCCGAAATCATGCAGCGGATTGCGGTCCCCATGATTGGCGGCATGATCTCCTCAACGTTGCTGACGTTGAT
>WNFG01033406.1_pt1 | contig 10772 bp, 8 predicted proteins | sample 5400431 | NCBI WGS metagenome assembly WNFG01 (sample SAMN13153346, study PRJNA577476) | soil metagenome | isolation source: 120 cm saprolite under Douglas fir tree site 2 hole 3 replicate 2 | place: USA:California | collected 2015-04-18
AAGAACGTCAGGTTAAATCCGATAAAAAGGACGATGGCTGCAATACGCGCAAGAAATTCCGGATAGAGCCGTCCCGTGATCTTAGGCCACCAGTAATGTATTCCGCCCAGATAGCCCATGATCGCTCCGCCGACCATGATGTAGTGGAAGTGCGCGACCACAAAGTAAGTATCGTGCAGGTGAATATCCAGGCCCAGGCAGGCGAGAAACAATCCTGTCAGGCCGCCAATGGTGAATAGTCCGATAAAGCCCAGGCCATACAGCATTGGAGTGTCGAAGGCGATCGACCCTTTATAAAGGGTCGAGGTCCAGTTAAATACTTTGACGGCCGACGGGACGGCGACCAGGAAAGTTAGAAACGAAAACGCCACGGCCGAATAAGTCGACTGGCCAGTGAGAAACATGTGATGCGCCCAGACGATGAAACCGATTACCGCGATGCCGATGCTGGAAGCCGCGATGAAGTCGTAGCCAAAAATCGGTTTGCGGGCGAAGGTGGGGATGATTTCACTGATTACACCCATGGCCGGCAGAATCATGATGTATACGGCCGGATGCGAGTAAAACCAGAACAGGTGCTGGAACAGAATCGGATCGCCGCCGTAGGCCGGATTGAAGAAGCCCAAGTGGAACATTCTCTCCAGGCCAGCCAGCAGCAAAGTGATGGCGATGACCGGAGTGCCCAGAACAAAAATAATGCTGGTCGCGTAGTGCGCCCAGACAAACAGCGGCAAGCGCATCCAGGTCATGCCCGGCGCGCGCATGGTGTGAACCGTGACGATGAAGTTAAGGCCGGTCAGAATCGACGAAAAACCGTTGATAAAGATGCCGATCACCGCCGGCGTCACGGCGGAGTTCGAATAAATGCTGCTCAGCGGCGTGTAGAACGTCCAGCCGGTATCCAGGCCGCCGGTCGCAAACGAATACAGAACAAACGCCCCGCCGACCAGATAAATGTACCAGCTCAATAAATTGATCTTCGGAAAGGCCAAGTCCTTCGCGCCGATCATGATCGGAATCACGAAATTGCCCAGCACCGCTGGAATCGAAGGAATCAGAAAAAAGAAAATCATCGCTACGCCGTGCATCGTGAACAGCTTGTTGTAAGTTTCTGGCGTAACCAGATAGCCGCCAGGCGTCAGTAGGTGGATGCGAATCAGTGTAGCGAATAGTCCGCCGACGAAAAAGAAAAAGGTAACTGAAATCAGATACAGGATAGCGATGCGCTTATGGTCGGTCGTCAAAAGCCACGAGCGAATGCCATAAGTCGCGTTCAGATAATGCTCGCGCGGCATCTTCTCGCCACTTGGAACGTGCAGTTCTGTGGTGGCCATACTATTTATTCCCCGTTGTCGGCGCGGCAGCGCCAGGCTTGGCTGCCGGCGGCTGGTCCTTAAACGACTTGATGTACGCAGTCAGGTCCACAATCTGCTCTTCGGTGACCAAGCCCTGAAAACTGGGCATCACCGGCACATACCCGGCAACAATTTTCGCGTTTGGCTGCAGAATCGATTCGCGAATGTAGTTGTCATCCGCCAGGACAGTCGATCCGTCGGCAAGCTTTACCTGCGAACCGTATACCCCGTTATACGATGGGCCGCGGCCCTTGCCATCCGGAAGGTGGCAAGTGTTGCAGGCCAGTTCGGAATAAAGTTTTTCTCCTACTGCCACGGGATCGCCCGATCCGCTGCTCCCCGCCAGCCATTTGGCATATGCATCAGGCTCCATCACCGTAACCCAGCCACCCATGACCGCGTGGTCGGTCCCGCAATACTGCGAACAGAAAAAATGATATTTCCCAACCTTGGTCGGCCGGAACCACATGGTGTTGTAGTGGCCGGGCACCACATCCATTTTCACCCGGAACGACGGCACGGAAAAATCGTGGATGACGTCCTCGCTGCCCATAATCAGCCGTACGTTGCGGCCAACCGGCACATGCAGTTCGTTGATTTCCTTGCGCCCATCGGGTTGCTGCAGCTTCCACATCCACTGCTTGCCAATCACATAAACATCCAGCGTGTCGGTCGGGGTGTGGCGGTAGTCCACATAAATTGCCGCGCCCCATCCGAACATCACCAACAATAACGGGAATGGCAGGACGATCCAGGCGATTTCCAGTCGCAAATCCCCGTGAATAGCGGCTCCGATTTCATCCGGCGTTTTGCGCTGATACTTAAAGATAAAATAAATTACCGCCGCGCAGATAACCACCGCGAAAAACACACACACGGCAATCATGAAATAAACCAGATTGTCCACTTGCGGAGCGAAGTTCGAGGCCTGCTCCGGATACAATGGCATTTGCGACTGCACGATCAGTCCGCTCCTTGATGGCTCAAATTCGCTTGTGCCGCGCGCTTGTCACGCCTGCGGAAAATCAAAATCATCAGCAGCAGGCCTGCGACAGTCCCGACCGCCATCAGGCGCATAATGCTCAAAATCGTCGCGCTATATCGCGCTGTGGACGGATCGTACTGAAAACAGAACAGCAGCATCTTGTCTACTGGTGTTCCGATCTTTCCTTGCGACGCGTCCACCAGCCCCAACCGTAAATCGCGGCCGGGAAATTCCACGCCATAAAAGTAACGTGAAATGCGGCCGCCCGGAGTCAGCAGCATGATTCCACTGGCATGCGCGAAAAGATTGTTCTTGGTGTCGTAATTAAAATGAAAATTCGCGGCATTGGTGATCGACGCGATCGATTCTTTCGAGCCGGTCAAGAAGTGCCAGCCGGCCGCAGTCTCTGGCCGACGGAAGTGATCAAGCGAAGTTTTCTTTTTCGCCGCCGCCATTTGCGCGGTGTCGCGATCATCAAAGCTCACAAAAATCACGTCATAATCGCGCCCCGGATTGAACGACAACATTCGCAACGAGCCGACCACGCCCTGCTCCAGTTGCGTGCACAGCATCGGACATCCGTAGTATACGAAGGCCACCAGTACCGGCTTCTGTTGATGGAAATACTGCGCAAGCTGCACGCTCTTGCCAGATTCATCCGTGAATGCGGTTTCCAGCGGCATCTGTGCATTCAACTCTGGGCGGAAAGTCACGTTCTGCAAAATTGTCGGCAAGTTCGTTGCGGCTTGTCCGGTGTTATCCGGCACCGCCTGCGCAAAGCTGCGCGCTCCCGCGAAAAGCAGGACAGCGAGAACGAAAATAGAGCGCAGCTTCTTCATAGTCCTTATGGCTTCTTTTCTCCCTGGGCTGGCGTTGGCTTTGAGCCCGTACTGCCCTTGGAAGCTGCTGCGTTGAGCGACGCCGTGCCGCCTTTTTCCGCGATGATTTTCATGGCCTCGCTGACAGGAATTTTCGCGATTCCATTCGCCTTGTCCACCCAGCCAAGCGATTCATTCGCCGTGGTGTCGGCTGCAATTTTATCGCGCAAGTCCTGCTGCGCGTCGGCTGTGTGGCCCGGAACCCCCTGTAAACGCGGCTCTGGAGGCAGAGACATGTTATCGCGATCGCCAGTGCTCATCTGCGCCCGGACCGGAGCCATTGGCGTATCGTTTTCGGCGGCCATGCCGGTTAAAAATTTCAGCACCGGAATGCAAACCAGCAGCGCAATGACGATTGTAAGCCCGAGATAAATCAATTGCTTGGCGACAGTGCCGACGTTGATGTCCCGGGGTTCGAACGTCACCGTCTCGTGGAACGGAGCGTCGGGGTCGCCATGACCGCTATTGTGCTTCTCAGTGCTCATGATTCGCGATCGCCTCCGCAAGTTTCGGTTCGCCCAGCGGCAACAGCGGTTGCTGTTTCAACTGCACGGCGAAAAACCATAGCCAGATCCCGCCCAATGCCAGAATTGCGGCGATATCCCACAACGTTGGCAGCGCGTGATAGGTAAATTCCGGACGCGTCAGCCAGAAAATATCCAGGAAGCGCATCGCAATCAGCCACATGGCAATCTTGGGCAACACTGCTTGATTGCGCTTCACATCGCGGGACAATAGCGCGAAAAAGGGTATGAAGAAATGCAGCAGCAGCACCATTGCTGCCACAACTCCCCATGACCCGTTGAGCCGCGATTTGTAAAACGTGATTTCTTCCGGTTGGTTGCCAGACCAGATAATCAGCAATTGCGAAAACGAAAAGTACGCCCATAACATATTGAAAGCGAACAGCAGTTTTCCCAAGTCGTGCAAATGGCGTTTCTGGATGATGTGAGAAAAAGGTTCGCTGCGCGAGAACATCACTACCGTGATGATCATCAGCGACATGGCGGAAATCGCCTGCCCCGCAACGAACAAGAAACCGTAAATTGTCGATGCCCAATGGGGCGAAAGCGACATGGACCAGTCGATGGCCGCAAAGGTCATCGCGAAAACATAAAGAATAATTCCCGGTCCTGCCCAGCGCTTGAACCGGCCGCGCAACCTGCGATCGTCCCTATTCACATCTTGCTCTTGCGACATCCGGTTGAACAACCACATTAGTCCGATCCAGATTACGAAGTAGATCACCAGTCGCAGCAGAAAGAAATCGTGCGTCAGATATTTTTGTTGCAGGTAGAGGTACTTCATGCCAAAGACCAGCGGCACGGAAAACGCCACTACGAGCCACAGCACGCGCGTCGCGGATTCCAGCGGGCGCCGAATCAAAATTCCCCAATCCCCGCCGGTTAAGTGCTGCAACATCAAGAGGCCGAGCGAGCCCAGCGACAGCCCAAGCACCAACAAAAACGCCACCAGGTACGACCGGAAAAAATCTTCGGGCTTGGTGATCCATCCAATGATAGACACCACCAGCCCCAGCACTCCCACCACCAGCGCGCGCTTCTCCAGCCGTCCAACGCTATCCGGCGCTTTGTATTCCTGCGCGCTCATTCCTTCGTTCCTCCAGAAGATTCTGCGCTGTTCGCCAATTTCTGCCGCAAGCTTTCCGGCAGGTCACTCGTCTTGGCGTTACGGCTCAATTGCAGCGCACGCACATATGCGATGATCGCCCAGCGGTCGCTCGGCGGAATGCGCTCTGAATAGCTGTACATTGCGCCAAAACCGTTGGTCATCACGTCGTAAAAATATCCATTTGGCGCCTGTCGCAAGCGGTCTATATGGTAGCTGGGCGGATGTTTCATTCCGCGCACGGCCGCCATTCCGTTGCCATCTCCCTGCAAGCCGTGGCAAGGCGCGCAAAATATTTTGTACCGGTCTTGGCCACGTTGCAAAAGTTTCTCGTTCACCGGCAGCGGATATGCTGCGTAATCCTTCGCCACGTTGTAAACGTCGTTTTCGGGCGCGCCGTGCGCAACCGTATTTTCGATCAGCGGCCGCTCGGAACGCCCGTCAGCGAAAAAATCGCTCGGCGAAAGCGGCCGGTTATACGGCTGGTTAGCCATATCCTGGCGCAGCGAATAGTCGCAACCCGAAATCGCCAACGTGCAACAGGCCGCGCCCACAAACAGAACTGCGCTAATCTTCATCGCGCACCTCCGTCACGTGCTGGGCGTTGATGCTTTGCATGAAGCGTGCCGTTTCTTCCAGGTGGAACTTCGGATCATGCGATTCGATGCACAAAAAGAATTTGTCGTTCGATGCGCGCTTGAACCGTTCGACGTTGAACAACGGATGATGCGGCTGCGGTAGCTTGTTCAATGCCAGCATCCCAAAAACCGCGGAAAGCGATGCACCCAGAATCGTCAGTTCGAACGTCACAGGAATGAACGCCGGCCAGCTGTTCAGCGGGCGGCCGGCGATGTCCATCGGATACGACGACACGTTCGCCCAGAGCTGGAAAAAGAATGCCGTCAGTCCGCCGCCAAGTCCGCCAGCCAGCGTCAGCACGGGCACAAGATCGTGCTTCCGCCCAAGCCCGAGCGCCTGCGAGAGCCCTTCCACCGGGAACGGCACAAACGCATCAATACGGCGGTATCCCGCTTCGCGAACCTTTTTCGCAGCGTCCATTAACTGTTTCGGCGAATCGAATTCGCCTAGCAATCCATAGAGATGGGGATGTGGCAGGTTCATTCGTGTTCCTCGGAAGTGTGGGCCACAAGTTCACGCATTTCCGCAATCGATATCGCCGGCAAGCCGCGCACAAACAAGAACAGCAGCGACACGAACAAGCCTAGCGTTCCGATGAACGTGCTCCAGTCCCAGAATGTCGGTTGATAACGTCCCCACGCGCTGGGCATAAAATCCCGCGTCAGACTGATCACCACGATCACAAACCGCTCCAGCCACATACCCACGTTAATCACCAGCGACATCACGAACAGCGCTGCAACATTCATTCGTACTTTTTGGATCCAGAGCAATTGTGGCGTCAGGATGTTGCACAAAATCAGCGCGTAGTAATACGACGAGTAGGGTCCATGCAATCGCTGCTGCACCAGAAACATGTCAAACTTGTTGCCGCTGTAGAGCGACATGAAAAATTCGAAGAAGTAGCCGTACGCTACGATTAATCCCGTCGCCAGCATCACCGTCGCCATGTTGTCCAGATGACGCATCGTGATAAAGTCTTCCAGGTCGTACGCTTTGCGCAACGGAATCGCAATCGTCAGCACCATTGCAAAGCCGGAATAAATCGCGCCTGCAACGAAATACGGCGGAAAAATCGTGGTGTGCCATCCGGGAACGATGGCAATCGAAAAGTCGAAGCTTATGACGCTGTGAACGGACAATACCAGCGGCGTTGCAAGCCCTGCCAACAGCAAATACGCTGACTGGTAGCGGTGCCAGTGCCGCGCTGAGCCACGCCATCCCATTGCCAGCATTCCGTAAATAATCTGTGCCGGCTTGTTCGTGGCGCGATCCCGCAACGTCGCCAGGTCAGGAAGCAATCCTACAAACCAGAACAACAAAGATACCGTTCCGTAAGTTGAAACCGCGAAAACGTCCCAGATCAGCGGGCTGCGAAACTGCGGCCAGATTCCCATGGTGCTCGGGTACGGGAACATGTAGTACGCCATCCAAGGGCGGCCCGTGTGGATCAATGGGAAAATACCCGCGCACGCCACCGCGAACAGCGTCATCGCCTCCGCAAACCTGTTAATCGAAGTGCGCCACTTCTGATTCAACAGGAACAATATCGCCGAAATCAGCGTTCCGGCGTGCCCGATACCAATCCACCACACGAAATTCACGATCGCAAAGCCCCAGCCGATCGGAATGTTAATACCCCAGATTCCGACGCCCTTGGTGATCAACCACGCAACCGAAATCATCAGCACCATCATCAGCGTGAAGGCGATGCTGAATCCCGCGAGCCAGCCAACGGAAATCGGCCGCGTCAATACGATTGACGCGATCTTGTTGGTTACCGAGCCGTAGCTATGTCCGGGCTCGATCACGCGCGCCAGCCGGGGGATGTCCGGCGAGTTCACAGGTGGGTCCCCGGCGCTCATGCCGGCTCCTTCTTTTCTGCCATTGCGAGATCCGGATGCGGATTGCGCACCGCGCCCAGATAGGTCGTTCGCGGACGCGCATTCAATTCGCCCAACAAATTGTAATTGCGTTGCTGCGCACGTAACTTTGAAACGCGGCTGTTCGGATCATTCGCATTTCCAAATACGATCGCTTCCGACGGGCAAGCCTGTTCGCATGCAGTCACAATTTCGCCGTCGCGGATTTCACGGCTGGCACCGTTTTCGCCTTCTCGTTCCGCGGTAATCCGCACATTATTAATCCGTTGCACGCAGTACGTGCACTTTTCCATCACTCCACGGCTGCGGATAGTCACTTCCGGATTGCGCATCAATTTCAACTGAGGCGTTTCCCAATCCTGAAAGCGCAGGAAGTTGAATCGCCGCACCTTGTACGGACAATTGTTCGAACAATATCGACCATGTCGTTCAGGCCTTCCGCGCTGTGCACCGTCGCTCCCACCGGGCAAACCTGTTCGCACGGAGCGTTTTCACATTGCTGGCATGGCACCGGTTGAAAATACGTCTTGGGATTGGCCAGTGCCGCATTTTCCGCGGGCGTGTCTTCCTCAGTCTTCAGCCCAGCCTCGTAATAGCGGTCGATACGGATCCAATGCATCTCGCGGCCGCGCATCACCTGATCTTTGCCGACCACGGGAATATTATTTTCACTCTGGCAAGCCACCACGCAGGCATTGCAGCCATTGCACTTCGTGGTGTCTATGGCCATCGCCCACTTATAGCCCTGGTAGTAGCCCAAATCCCGATAATCTTTGTAGAGCGTCAAGTCCTTCGGTGGCGTTTCGTCGTGTTCGTGCGCGAAGTTCGGATTCTTTTTGTATTCCTCGAGTGTGGCCGTACTCAGAATCTTTCGGCCTTCTACGTTATGGTGATACTGCGTGCAGGCCAGCGGATAATCGTCGCTGGTTACCGTTATTTTTCCGCCGCTCGCCATCCACAGCCCATCCGAAACCCGGACCGCATACGCATTGAAGCCCTTGTTCGAACCGGTGTAGCCGGCCTTATGCCGTCCGTATCCCAGCGGGAGCACTACCACGCCATCCGCCTGACCAGGCATCACCCAGGCTGCCGCAGTCACCTTGCTGTTGGAAAGCGCAATGTCCACGACCGCCGAGCGCACCTGCCCGTGTTCGCCGCCGCGAGACATGATGGTGTGCGTTACGCCCAATTTTTCCGCCGTCGCCGGACTCATAAACGCCGCGTTGTCCCACGCGATCTTCGAAATAGGCTTCGCCAATTCCTGCAACCAGCCGTTGTTCGCAAACCGCCCGTCGTACACTGTCGGGTCCGGACGGAACAGAAATTCCATTTCCGCCGTCGTTTTCGCCGCCGGCAAACTCGCCACATTCACTTTCGCGCTGACACCCAGCGGAGTGAATGCCGATCCCGCCACAAATCCATCGTTCAGCGATTTCCGCCAGAATTTGTCCGCGTCCGCTCCGCCGGGCATTTTCTTCATGCCTTCACGAATCGTGTCGTACGCCGTCACTCCACTCTTGTCGGTAAATGCGGCTAGCACTTCAAACGCAGTGTGCGCCCGATACAGCGGCGCTATCAGCGGTTGAATGACGCTGTACGTCCCGTCGAACGCCCGCGCATCCCCCCACATTTCCAGGAAATGCGCTTCCGGGATGTACCACTGCGCATATTCGCTGGTCTCGTTGTCGTGCGATGCCAGATGCACAATCGTGTGCACCTTCTTCAACTTCGACACGAAATCCCAATCGTGCGGCGCGTCGTACACTGGATTGCCGCCAAGAATAAGCAGCAAATCCACTTTGCCCTTGGCCATGTCCGCGCAAAGATCGCGCAGCGATTCCACGTGATTCACTGGATTCGCAACCACCGGCTCCGTGTAGTACACCGTCGTTCCGGCATTTCCAAGTAGCTCATTCAACAGGTGCGCGAGCGCATGCACCTCCGCGGACCGTTGTTCACCGGCAATAATCAGTCCGGCGCCACGATGCCTCAACAGGTCGGACGCCACCGCATTCAAATACTTTTCAGAACCAGCCGGAGCCGTCGCCGCTCCTCCAGGTCCGATTTTTGCCGCCAACGCCCGCGCAAATAATTCCACATCGTTCGAGCGCAATGGCAAGTGATTGTCAGCAGCCGCGCCGGTCACGCTTGGTGTCGGTTCAACCACATACAACCGGTTCATTTCGTCATTGGGACCGGTCAGGTTCCGCCGCCGGTAAAAATCCTTCATGTACCGGACGTGCCCCGGTCCACTGGTCATGAAATCCGCATCCAGCGAAACAACAACTTCCGCCTTATCCAGCCGGTATACCGGATTCACTGCGCGCCCAAATGCCAGCTTCGCGCCTTCGAACGCTCCATCGCTCGCGGCAGGTTCCCACTGATGCCACTTCGCCTGCGGGTACAGCTTCAGGACCGCCTCAATCTGTCCGGCCAATGTGGGCGACGTAACGTTCCCGGTCAAAATTCGCAGGCCAGCTCCGCTTACTGCTTTTTGTGAAGTCGCCAGCCCTTGCGCCGCGGCTTGAAAACTCTCCCAGGTGCCCAGTTCGCCCATGCTAACAGTGGTCTTGCCGCGGTCCGGGTCGTACAAATCCAGCACCGCCGCCTGCGCGAACACATCCGTCGCGCCCATGCTCGATGGATGCTCCGGATTTCCTTCAATTTTCGTGGGTCGGCCTTCGTGGCTTTCCACCAGCAATCCCAGCGCGTCTCCGGCAAAGGGCATCACGGTCGCATAATGCTGCGGGTTGCCCAGCACCACGCCTTCCGGCTGCTTCACGTAGGGAACAACAAATTCTTCGTCCGGCCTGCCGCATCCCGCCATCCCGGCCAGCGCCAACGACGCTCCCATCAATTTCAGAAAATCCCGCCGGTCGACGGATTCATCCCATTCAGAAGCCGCTCGTGGAAACTCCCTGTGCATCAAATCCGCAAAATGCGAATCCTCGGAAAGTTCTTCCAGCGTCCGCCAATATTGTTTTCCTTGCTTGTCGGCCAGCTTTTTCCGCACCGCCGCCAGATCCAGCGGATATTCCCGCAGCTCTCGCTCTTCCACGGTTGGCGGATGATTATCTACGTCGAGTCCGGGTTTGTGTTCGTGATCGCTCATTCCATCCATCAACGATGGCACGTCGAGCAGCTGGTCAGCTCGATCGTGCTCCGAATATTGCGTTCTTTTTGCAATTGTTTGCCAATTTCTGACTGGTTCGCCGCGGGTTGCCAAGTCATGTCGTAAACCTTGTCCAACGGCCGCAGCGCCACCTCCGTATTGCGATGGCAGTTCAAACACCATTCCATCAGCAGCGAATTCGCCTGAAACATCAACGGCATCTGGTCCACGCTGCCGTGGCACGTCGAGCAGCCCACTCCCTTGCTTACGTGAATGCTGTGATTGAAGTAC
>WNFG01007411.1_pt1 | contig 10764 bp, 10 predicted proteins | sample 5400431 | NCBI WGS metagenome assembly WNFG01 (sample SAMN13153346, study PRJNA577476) | soil metagenome | isolation source: 120 cm saprolite under Douglas fir tree site 2 hole 3 replicate 2 | place: USA:California | collected 2015-04-18
TGGCTTGCTTATCATTTATTTGCTGCTGAAAGATCGCGTGGATCGAGGCCTGATTCGGAAGTTCTTCCTCATTCTCATTGTCGCTTCCATGTTTCCAGATAATCTGGCTAACTATTATGGGGAAGTTTTCACCGCTATGCTGGTGGGCGTTGGCATTCTGGCTGTCGTGACTGAGCATCGACTGGGTGGATGGATTGCTGTCGTATTGGGGGTAGTAAATACCCCTGCCAGTATACTAGGGCTTGGCTTTATGGTCCTCAATCGGATAGGAAAGAACAAGCGTTTGAGGTACGTCCTGGTAGTCGTCGCTGCCGCCGGGCTGATTGCCGCTGAAGCCTGGATCAGGCGTGGGAGCCCTTTGAATACCGGCTACCAGAATGACGCTGGTTACAGGAATCTTATGCCTTATTCTGGCGAGCCAGGATTTAGCTATCCTATCTTCTTTGGGCTGCTTTCCATCCTCTTTTCCTTTGGCAAAGGGCTGTTCTTTTTCGCACCAGGATTGCTGCTCCCTGTTAGAAGCAAATTGCTCAAGCTCCAGCAAGAGATAAAACTAGACCTGTATGCCGTGTACACGTTGTGGATCAGTTTTCTGGTTGGCCTGGTGCTTGTCTATTCACACTGGTGGGCATGGTACGGCGGGTGGTTCTGGGGACCAAGATTTTTACTCTTTGCATCCATTCCAGCTTCATTTGCGCTTGCGGTACGCTTACAGTACCGGGACAGCTCGCTCAAAGCGAACCTGTTAACGCTTCTCGTACTTGCTTTATCCGTTTGGGTGGGCATCGATGGTGCAGTTTTCTATCAGAAGAATCTAAATATCTGCATGGCGCAGAATTTTTCCTATGAATTTCTGTGCCATTATGTCCCAGAATTTAGTGTCCTGTGGCGTCCCTTTGTAGTAACCGCGCAACTCGACATGAAGGAGATAGCGTATGTAGTTTACAGTGTAATCGTCTTTGTCTACCTGTCGTTTCCACTCTTTGCGTCAATAGTGAAACAGACGATAGTGAAGACAGAAAACTTCAAAAGAGTGTATTTGGACCTCAAGTCGTGGCGCTTCTAGGGTCAGGATAGAGATTACCTGCTCTAGTGGTTCGCCTGCGTGTTCCGAACTGAACGTGTGAGGGATCAGTTATGCAGTTTAACAAAATAACCCGGATACCAGTAGGTGCCTCAGCGAAGCGAAGCGGAGCGCGTATCAATACTTCGTGCACACCGCCGATTTATCGGCCCTAATAGGCATCAAGCTAAGCCTGGAAGAGAGACAGGAGGCCGGATGGTCCGTAGGGGCGAGAGTGGATGATGTGGGGAAGGGAGGGCCTTTATGGTCGCCCGGTGGCGGGGGTGTGATCGCGTTCCCCCTCCATGTCAGCACAGGGAACAGGACGCGGGCGACCATAAAGGCCCTCCCCGCCGCTCCTCACCACCCTCGCCCCTACGGATGGCGATGAGCTTTTTGTTAGGTTGATGCCTATTACCGCCGATTTATCAGCCCCCGTGCCCCATCGACTATCCAGGTTACAAACTTACAATCCATTATCGGCCTACTTAGCGTATATCCAAAGGAGCGCATCAGTGTATTGTCGAGGCATCAGAGGAGCAACAACTGTAGAGCATAATGATCGTGAGGAGATACTGGCAGCAACCGCAGAACTCTTACAACTGATGGTGAGTCAGAACGAGCTGCATACCGGGGATATCGCGAGCGTCATTTTCACCGTCACCCAGGACCTGGACGCAGAATTTCCCGCGCTAGCCGCTCGCCAATTGGGCTGGTCGGAGGTCCACATTCGCCGTTAGCAAAGATGAAAGCCCGACCGCGTAGAGTCGGGTGCGGCGAGGAGACAAGTCGATTTCTGTAAAGAGGCGGGAATAATTGATGCAGGGGCACATCTTATTGTAGTCTTAATAGCGCACCTTGTTGACAGAAAGAACCCGCCGCAAGCTGCGCCGTTTCGAACGGCAGCGGTGAGGCGGGTTTCTCACTGGCTTCAGCCCTTGCGTAGCTTGAACAGCTGTGCTATAGTCTCTTGAGACGAACGAGGCACATGCTCGCTGTTCTCAGAGCACGAGAGACTGATGCGAGCGTGATACGCCAGGTGCGGAGGCAAGCCAGCAAAGGCAGAGGGGTATGTATCAAGTTCGCCGCGTGAAGATCGGCACGAGTGCCCAACTCGATGAGTTAGCCCGCGAATGTGGGCGGCTCTATTCCGCCTGCCTGGTTTCCTTCTGGCGCACCGTCAGACACCAGGGGATCTGGCTCTCACCGGCGCAGATGATGCGCTGGCATACCTCCAAGAAGCTGCACGCCCATACCGCCGATGCCTGTGTCCAGGCTTTCTTCTCCGCCCTCAAGAGTTGGCGGGCACGCCGGGCAACCGACCCCGATGCGCACCCGCCGCGCCGCAGGCGCTGGTACTTCAGAATTGAGTACAAGTCTACAGCTATCCGGCACAAGGATGGACAACTCATCCTCTCCAATGGCAAAGGCAACGCCCCACTGGTGCTCGATTGGCCGTGGAAGCTCCCGAGAACGGTCGTCATCCGCTGGACAGGCAAGGAGTATGAGGCCATTGCCACCTACCGCGTGCAGACAGTGGTCCAGCCACCCTTGCCACTGGTGGAAGAGCGCGTGGCGGGCATTGATCTCGGAGAAGTCCACATGGCTGTCTCGCACGATGGCGCAGCTACTTACATCCTCAATGGGCGACTCCTGCGCTCGAAGCGGCAGTATCAGAACAAGCTCAAGGCCAAACTCCAACACAGAATCGCTACCAAACAGCGAGGTTCAAAGCGGCGCAAGCGCCTGGTCAAGTCCCAGCAGAGGCAACTCAGCAAGCTCAAACACCAGATCAAGGAGGTCGAGCACAAACAGACCACGCGGCTCATTTCCACGCTGCACCGAGAAGGCGTGCAAACGCTGGTCATTGGCGATGTGCGCGCGATCCGGCAGGACAACGATATCGGCTCCACGAACAACCAGAAGATCCACCAATGGTCGCATGGGCATGTGCGCCACCTGCTCACCTACAAGGCCGAGCGGTTGGGCATGGAGGTTGCCTTGCAAGAGGAGGGGTACACCTCTCGTACCTGTCCCGTGTGCAGGCATGTGCGCAAGAGCCGTGTGCAAGGACGGGTGTTCTGCTGTACGAACAAGCAGTGTCGCTTCACCTGGCACCGCGATGGGGTGGGAGCCGTCAATATCAGACAAAAGTATCTGGGCTGCGGCCCAGTAGTTGGTGGGATGGCACCACCCACGGGCATGCGGTTTCGGCCACATACTCGCGTAGCTCGTAAGGAGCAACTGTACTTACGAGAAGCCGTGCCGCTTTAGCGGCTGCGGAGTGTCACTGTTGAGAGATACAAATGGATCAGTCGAAGTTACAGGCAAACCTGGAAGCCCTGCGAGCATTCATCCAGAGCAAAGGATGGACAATCGTCGGAGAAAAAGAGATACAGTCTGGTTACCAGTTAAAAGTAACCGATGGGATAACGCGGATTCCGGTCGAGTTTTTCACGACAGGCAGAGCACTCATTCAAGGCAAACCCGGCGTGCTCCGAAGCGAACTCAAATCATGGTGGGACGCACGGAAAGCCTCCTTCCCGCAGCAAGCCGTAGCAGCAGCCACCCAGTCATCATTTATTGCAACACCCGCAGAAACCTCTATAATAAGCTATGCAGGTAAAGCAAGAATAGGCCTGGATGAATCGGGTAAGGGTGATTATTTTGGCCCACTGGTGATAGCAGGGGTCTATGTCGATGAGCAAAGCGAGCTTCGGTTAAACGCCTTAGGGGTACGAGACAGCAAACTGCTCACCGACAACCGCATACTGGCAATGGCCGAAGAAATTAAGGCGCTGTGCCCTCATTTTGTAGTGCCGGTTGAACCTAAACGTTACAACGAGCTGTACAATAAAGTGCAAAATTTGAACCGTCTGCTGGGATGGGGACATGCCTGGACACTGGAAAATATGCTCGAGAAAGTATCCTGTAATCTGGCTATAGTTGACCAGTTCGGTGACGAGTCCTACGTACGCAATGTTTTGGGGGAGAAAGGCCGCCAGATTACCCTGGTACAACAAATTCATGCAGAGGAGGATGTCGCAGTCGCGGCCGCATCTATACTCGCTCGCGCCAGGTTCGTACAACAACTGGAGCAACTATCGAAGCGCGTAGGCATAACGCTACCGAAGGGAGCCTCGGACCCGGAGATCGTAACGACGGGGCGCGCGATTGTTGCCAAATTTGGCAAGGATACATTAGGCGAAATCGCAAAATTGCATTTCAAAACAACTGAGGTGATTCTGCAAAGCTGAAAGGAGTTCGCTTATGAACCAGGACCGGCTACTAACCGTTGGCATTCTCATCTTCGATGATGTCGAGGTGCTCGACTTTTGTGGGCCTTTCGAGGTCTTTTCAGTGGCACGCCCAGCAGGAAAATACAGTGACGAATTCAAGCTCTTCAACGTCGTGACGATTGCAGAAGAAGATAGAATTATCATCTGCCGGGGAGGGCTACTTGTGAAGCCACACGCAACGACTGAGAATCACCCACCTCTTGATATTCTGGTTGTCCCGGGCGGGCAAGGAACACGCCGCGAACGGCATAATCAGCGCCTGCTTGACTGGATTGCCCGGCAAGATCAGCACACAAACCTGACAACCAGCGTCTGTACAGGCGCCTTCCTCCTTGCCGAACGCGGCTTGCTTGATCATCGTCGCGCTACAACGCACTGGAGTAGTGTCGAGTGGATGCGCAGCACGTATCCCGCCGTAGAAATGGTGGCAGATACACGGGTTGTCGACGAGGGACATATCATCACCTCGGCCGGCATCTCGGCGGGTATCGATATGAGCCTTTACGTGGTGTCTCGACTGCACGGCGTCGATATTGCTGAATGGACAGCACGACAGATGGAATATGACTGGTCTGCCCGTGGTCAGGTACTAACTCCCCAACCATGATGAACGAATTCGTACTTACTTGGAAAGCGAGAAATAAATCATGTTTCAAGATACAGGTGTACTTTTTCCCGTCTCCCCATTCGACTTCGACCAATCCCTAAAATTCCTCGGGGTTTTTGGGCCCACGAAGAATGAACAAACCGTTTCGCCAGGTTCACTCACCAAAGCAGTTTGCACCGATGGCCAGGCCGTTGTCTTTCAAATCAGCTCAACTGGAACAACTGAGGAGCCGCGATTAGCATACACGCTCCTTTCCGCGCAGCCCATCGGCGAATCTACAAAAAACGCCGTAATTGAGCGCATGATTTTCTTCCTGAGTTTGCAGGACGACCTCCGACCTTTCTATCGCATTGGCCGCGAAGACCCCGATTTTGCGCCAATCATTGAGCATTTGTATGGCTATCACCAGGTTAAGTTTCTGACGCCGTTCGAGAATGCCTGTTGGGCCGTGCTCACCCAGCGCAATCCAATGAACATCGCGCAGAAAATGAAACAGACGCTCATCGCGAGATTCGGCAGCAGCTTAGTAGTGAATGGCACAACCTACTGGGCATTCCCTGAACCGATTCAAGTAGCTGTCGCAGATGAGAGCGAGCTTATGTCCCTGGTGCCTAATGGGCGCAGGGCTGAGTATTTGAGCGCAATCGCCAGAGCATTCAGCGAAGTTGACGAGGAGTTTCTAAGGACTGCCCCTGACGAAGAAGTGGAGGCCTGGCTGCGCGGCATCAAGGGCATTGGTGAATGGTCGGCAGACTTCATTATGGTGCGTGGTCTCGGGCGCATGGAGCGCGTACCTCTTACCGAGAAGAGATTAGTTGAAGCAGCTTCCAAAGTGTATGGCCTTGGTGAGGAACTGAGCCGTGACGCTCTGCAGCGCCTGGCCGATAAGTATGAGCAATGGCAGGGGTACTGGGCGCACTATCTGAGAGTTGCGTCCTAAAGGTTTCACTCATTGCTGTCTCCCTTTTGTAATCTGGCGCCGTATAAGAAAGAAAGAGACACCAACAAAAATAATGACGAGGCCAATAATCAGCGGAATGAAGCTATTGTGGCCAAAGAGTTCCAGGTTATCAGTAACTTGTACGGTAATTCCAGCAATCAGAAGCGTGAGCGCAATACCCATTGACGTACTTAGACCTCGTTTAAGCATTTGATTGTCCCTTTGCAGCACATGAGGTTCTTTTAGAATTACCGCCATTGTAACATATGGCATTCAATTGACACACAGCTTCCCAGCGCTTAAACTATGGATGTCTCTCAAAACTTTTGGCCTTGAAGCGTTCCGCGAAGCAGTCTTATTTTGATTTCCCGGTAGCCAGGCAGAGCACAATAATATAAGGAGGAAATTATGGAAAAAGTGAACCTCGCCCAGAAATTCAGCCTGTTCCAGGATTACTGGAGTCCGAAAATCGCAGGAGACCTCAACGATTCCTATGTCAAACTGGCAAAACTCAAAGGAGAGTTCGTCTGGCATCATCACGAAGCAGAGGACGAGCTGTTCCTCGTCGTGAAGGGAAAATTACTGATCAAGCTGCGCGACCGCGATATTTGGTTAGAAGAGGGCGAGTTCGTCATTATACCTAGAGGCGTTGAGCACCTGCCTGTTGCCGAAGAGGAAGTGCACGTGCTGCTGCTCGAGCCAAAAACTACGTTGAATACCGGCAACACGCGCAGCGAGAGGACGGTTGATAATTTGGAATGGATCTAACCTTATACCTAATTGCAGTATCCTCAAAGCGGATCGAGCAAAAGGAGATGAGCCTGCCAGTTCCACACAACTCCACACGCCCTTTCGCAGGAGACACTATACACCGGGTTACCGAAAAGGTCAAGTGATTTTGCACTAAGGAGCATTGCGTATGAGTAATCTACCCAGGCTCGCTGAACTACTCAAGTCGAGAAATACTGTTGAGGGCAACATCGCAAACCTCATAGGACAGCCTGTCAATATCGGCTCAGTTGGTGACTACATCGCTTCCGCTATCTTTGGCATTACACGCGAAAGCCCGGCGACACAAAGAGCGCAAAACTTAGGTATTTACGACAGATTTTCATATGGTCCTCTTGCAGGTCATAGTGTCGATGTGCAGTGGCACACCAGGCGCGAGGGAGAACTAAGCTTAAGGACGGACCCGCCACCAGATTACTATCTCGTGCTTGCCGGGCCAAAGGCGGGTGCAAATGCACTGCACAGCCTCCTCAATCCCTGGGTGATTGAATCGGTCTACCTTTTTGATGCAAGAGAACTGCTAACAGCATTGCACGAGCGCGGCGTTCAGATAGGTAACAGGACAAGTGTCATCGGGGAACTCTGGGAGCGTGCCGAAATATTTCCTGTACAACATAATCATCGATTAGTTCTTACCGGGGATCAACGAAAACTGCTCACTCTCTTCGGATAATAGGACTTTTCTGGAACATTGTATAAAACTTCACATTTAGAGCTTGTAATGCGTTATAATTCAAGAACACAGAATAAACAATTTCCGTTGAGAGGGGATATATGGTCACAAAGCCGACCACTCGCACAGCTACGAGGAAGCGCACAAAAGACAAAAACAACTTACCAGACAAAAACGTACTGGAACTGCCCGTATTGCCAATCCGCAACACGGTCCTGTTACCCAATATAGTCACGCCTTTAATTGTGGGGCGCGAACAATCGGTAAAAGCCATCGAAGATGCAATCAGCAAGGATCGCACCTTGTTTGTTGTGGCACAGGTGAATGAAGAGTTGGAGGATCCAGGCCCAGCCGATCTTTACACCGTCGGAGTCGAAGGCATGATTGACCGGGTACTGAAGTTGCCGGATGGTTCAACCAGCGTCCTTCTCCACGGTCAGCAACGTTTGCGCATGCTCGGGTACACCCGAAAAGTGCCCTTTATGCGTGTGCGCGCAGAAATTGTGCACGAAGAAACAGAGCGCACCCTGGTTATAGAAGCATTGGTGCGGGCAGCCCTGGTGCTCTTCGAAAAATGTGTGAAACTGAGCAGCACGCTACCCGAAGAAGCTTTCATCACTGCGATGAATATCGATCAACCTGGCTGGCTGGCAGATTTTATTGTCTCCGCACTCGAATCACCCGTCGCGGTGCGTCAGAGTATCCTGGAAGCCTTCGATGTCGAGGAGCGATTACAAAAGACATGTATCCTGCTCAACAAAGAGCTGAATATTCTGGAGCTAGAAAATAAAATTCATAGCCAGGTGCAGCAAGAAGTCGATAAGAGCCAGCGGGAATATTTTCTGCGCGAACAGCTCAAGGCTATACAGCGAGAATTAGGCGAGACCGATCCCACTATGCGCGAAAATGCGGAATTGCGCGAGAAGATCCTCTCTTTGGGCATGCCTGAAGAAGTCCAGGCCAGGGCATTTAAAGAACTGGAGCGCCTTAACGCAACTCCCTCTATGGCTCCCGATGGGGGAGTGATACGTACCTACCTGGATTGGCTCGTCAGCCTTCCCTGGGATAAAGCCACGGTAGACCGGCTTGATATCAAGGAAGCAGCGCGCATTCTCGAAGAGAAACACTATGGCCTGCAGAAAGTGAAGGAGCGCATTCTTGAGTATATCGCGGTGCGCAAGCTCTCCGATAATATGCGCAGTCCTATTCTTTGTTTTGTAGGGCCTCCGGGCGTTGGCAAGACATCGCTTGGCCGTTCAATTGCTGAGGCGCTCAATCGAAAGTTCGTGCGCCTATCTCTGGGAGGCATACACGACGAAGCCGAGATTCGCGGGCATCGCCGTACCTACGTTGGCGCTCTGCCAGGCCGCATCATCCAAACCATGAAAACTGCAGGCACCGTTAACCCGCTGTTCGTACTGGATGAGATAGATAAGATCGGGGCCGATTTCCGAGGTGATCCCTCAGCAGCCTTGTTAGAAGTGCTCGACCCTGAGCAAAACCACGCCTTCTCCGATCACTATCTTGAGGTGCCATACGACCTCTCAAAGGTCATCTTCCTGACAACGGCCAATGTGCTGCATCCCGTCCCCGCAGCCCTGCGTGACCGCCTGGAGGTCATTGAACTGCCAGGGTATACGGAAGAAGAAAAAATGCACATCGCCCGCCGGTTCCTCATTCCCAAACAGATGACGGAACACGGCCTGAAGCCATCGCGCGTGGAAATCGACGACGAGGCATTACAGCGTATCATTCGCGAGTATACATTCGAAGCGGGTGTACGTAACCTTGAACGCGAGATAGCCTCGGTGATGCGCAAAGTAGCCCGCAAAGTAGCAGAGGGACGACGCACCAAAACGAAAGTGATGGCGGAGAAGATCAGCGATTACCTGGGTCCACAAAAACACTACTATGGGCTGGCAGAGGAGCAAGACGAACCGGGCATAGCAACAGGAGTAGCGTGGACGAGCGCAGGCGGCGACTTGATGACCGTCGAAGCTACGCTGCTGGAGGGGCGCGGCAATTTAACACTCACCGGGCAACTCGGCGATGTAATGAAAGAATCGGCCCAGGCGGCGCTTTCTTATGCCCGCTCGCGTGCAGTGCAACTGGGTGTCGAGAGCCGTTTCTATGAAAAGTACGATATTCACCTGCATTTACCTGCAGGTTCGATACCCAAGGATGGGCCATCAGCAGGTATCACGATGGCAACTGCATTGATTTCGGCGCTGACGAAACGCGCTGCACACCGTGACGTCGCTATGACCGGAGAAATTACCCTGCGTGGCCGCGTCTTACCGATCGGCGGCGTCAAAGAAAAGGTGCTGGCGGCGCACCGCGCAGGCATCAAGACATTCATCTTGCCCAAGCGTAATATGAAAGACCTGGATGATGTGCCACGCGAAGTAATCAGCGAACTCCGCTTTGTACCGGTCGAACGCATGGACGATGTCATCGCCATTGCCTTGCATACTCCATCAATCTCCAATGGCGAATCGGAGACGGCTTCCTTGCCTATCAAAGCAGTAAAGCCCAGGAGAGCATTAGTCCCCAAGGAGACTGTGAGCAGGGTTGGAATAGCCCATAGCTGAATGATTGCGCTCAAACTAGTTCTGACGCCGCTGTTGATCGGCATGGCGAGTGTAGCAGGCCGTCGTTGGGGGCCCGTGGTGAGTGGCTGGCTCATCGGGCTTCCACTGACCTCCGCTCCGGTCGTGTTATTCCTTGCTGGAGCCACTCCGTCTTGCCAGAGGCCGGATGCACAAAACTGTAGACGTAAAGCCATCGCAAGCTATAAGGGGTAACGCCTACCTATGGTATAATGAGACCAACATATGAGGCAGACGTTTCGCTCGACTTGGAGAAAAACCAATGGCAATGCAACACAATGAACCCCAGGAGAGAATAAGCCTCGAGGAATTCTTCGCTCTCCTAGAGAGTGACCCTGAACACCGCTACGAATTAATTGACGGCTATCCCTCCATGATGACAGGGGGATCGCCCGATCACGCTATCATCGGACTAAATGTAGCAAGTATCCTCAGGGGGCTGTTGCGCAAACGGCCATGCATCGCATATAACTCAGATGTGTACATCGCACTCGACGGTGAGGAAAACTGCCTTTGCCCGGATGCCTCAGTCAGCTGTGACCGGAGAGATCACCACGCGACAAAAGTTATCCGCTATCCCTGTGTGGTTGTTGAGGTTCTCTCACCTGGCACGAAAGTACGCGACCGGGACTCAAAGCTGATTTGTATCAAAATATGCCATCAGTTCAAGAAATTCTTTTCATTGATACCCAGGTCCTGAGAGTTCAACTCTACCGGCGTGAAACGGACTACTGGACCATGCGCAACTTCACCCAGAATGATAGGATAGAGTTGACCAGTTTAG
>WNFG01005382.1_pt1 | contig 10762 bp, 10 predicted proteins | sample 5400431 | NCBI WGS metagenome assembly WNFG01 (sample SAMN13153346, study PRJNA577476) | soil metagenome | isolation source: 120 cm saprolite under Douglas fir tree site 2 hole 3 replicate 2 | place: USA:California | collected 2015-04-18
AACAGAAGCTTGTCACCCGGCTTAAGGTTGGTTGCGGTGCCTTGTAGATACAACTCCGCGATTTGCACGGCCGGTATCTGAGTGAGCGTTGGATCGAGCGTGGTCAGCGGATTGATCAGGAAAACCTGCCCGGGCGAAAGCAAAATGAAAGTTCCTGACGCAAAGCTCGTGCTTGTTCCCAGCAAGTAGAGATTGCCGCCGCTGATCGCCAGATCTGCTGGGCGCACGAGTCGCGGCGTCAGGTTGTTCCACTCCACGCGCGCTTCAAAGTCTGCCGAGGTTTCAAACGTCTGCGGCAGTTGACCCGGCGCGGGCACGCTTTGGATCTGGGTACCCTGCGGAATGCTGACAATTCCTGCATTGAAGGCTGAGTTTCCTGGGCCGGGAGGAGTCGGTAGGCGCAATCCGGGGAGGCTCGAAGCAGGAGTGGCGGCTCCGATGATCTCTTCGACTGTGAACTGCAGATATGCACCGGCCGCGACTCCGGGTCCAAGTTCGTATCCGATGGCGCGAGCCAACTCGAGCACCGAGCGCCGCTCGGTGGCGGTCCTGAGGAAACCTTCATTGGCAATCCGTTCCTCATAGAAAGTCAGAACATCCGCCACCACCGCCCAGGCATCGAGCAAGGCGATCGAAGGATCATCCAGAGCGCGAGTCGTCAGAGTCGCCAGCGGCTTTGCGCCCTGATTGGGACCATCGGGAATCGTCACAGAATGGATCTCATCGAGCAGGCGCTGCAGAAAGATTCCATAGCTCCCAATGCGGTACGCGAGCGCGCTGAGCCCTGGCCGATTGAACAGAGTGTTCAAGGACGGCCCCGGTGCGCAACATCCGCACGAGTTCAAGATGGGCGTGCTTCCGTTACTCATAGGCCCCCTTCCATGAAGAAGTCGATCTTCCCGTTTTCTGGCTGGCTGGGATCGTTATCGAGCCGCGCAATTTCGAGACGCGCCATTGCGATGCGTCCGGCTGCAGTTTCACCGTGCGACACTTCGCCCCAGCGCAGAAAGTGATTTAGGGAAGGAGGAGTGTCGTTAGTGTCAATCCATCGCACGCCTTGTACTCCCATCGCGGTCGACACAATCTGGCTCAGGTAGATAAATTGTCCGAAGGTGAAGTTATCGGGATGGAAGAAGCCCAGCCGTCCGTCAGGCAGGACACGATTGCTGAACACGTCGAGCAGTGCCGATTTCACGGTGCTGCGGAAATATCCCGGCGCCACGCAAACGCTGAAGATAATATCCAGCGGAATAAACTTGGGAGCTTCGATCTCGAGGTCATATCCCGCGAGACGAAATTGCTCCAGAAAGTCGCGGACGCGGTTGCGGAACGCATCATCGACGGCTTGGCCTCGCCGGCGGTCAACGGTCACGAACATGGTGTACCAACTGCCGGTCCAACGCAGCGTGGCGCGGGCCTTCGCAACTTCGGGATCACGCTGAGCAACATCCGCGTAATCCGCTTCCGTAACCGCGCGTTCCTGCGTGCGGAAGGCCCATGGCGCAAACGAGCGTACTTCGTCGAGAGTCTCGGGATCGATTCCGCCCTGCGCCGGCAACGGATTGCGCACAGATACAATGCCGGTCAGTGGCTCACTTGCGGTGGTAACGACATGAGCGATGGCTTCGGCGCCGACATTCCCGGCGGTTCCGTTCCCCGTGCGGTAAGTAGCCTTCAACCCGCTGCTCGGATTGCTGCCCAGAATCCCGTCTCCGAAGCGCAACGTTGCCGTATCGTCGTTCCTCATTTCCACGACGAAATCCAAGGCGTTGTTGCTGCTGCTCAACAGGTCGCGACGTGGCGTCCATGTGCTTCCGTTTTCTCCCAGCGTGATCGCAGGCAAAGCCTGACGCGCATCCTGGATCAAGATCCCTGCCGCCGGTTGCTGGCGCGCTTGATGGTCGTCGTAGAGAACTCGGAAGGTCAGGCCGGGATTATGCAACTCAGGCCGATACGGGCCAGAGATCGCGCCCACGTCTGGGAGCGTCTCCACAGGCTCTGAAAATCCATGGTCGGCGAGCGCGATGTTGCCGCGTGCAACGCTCAGGTTGGGAACCGCCGCAGTCCCGATAACCGCTGAGATGCAGAGCGGGAACGGCAGCGCGTCCGCCGGATCCCATGCGATCTCCAAGATGTTGGTATGGTTGAGTGGATCTTGCCTTCCGGCGAGAACGCTCGTGAGCCGCACAACGTGACGGTGAGTCGGAATCGCGTCCGCCGCGAACCCGGTAGCCGATCCCAGAATCTCTTCGAAAAGAAGCAAATCGCCAACCTGGAGCAGGCTTCCGGCCCCATTGTCCTCCAGCGTGGCCTTAGTCGCTCCCTGCTGCAGGCAACATTGCTCGTCGCTCCAGGTGTAGAAATTGATCTGGTTCAGTTCGATGTGCGCCGTAATATCAAGTAGGGTTTGAAAGGCCTGTGAGCCTTGCGTTATTGCCGTTTGCTCCTGATCGTCAGCGATCCGGCCACGCGGTGCGTTGGTCTGAGTAAGGAGCGTTGTCCCCTGCGGAACGGGCTGCCCCACTCCAACATCTGCCTGGAAAACAACGAATGCCCGCGCGTTCGAGCCGTCGTGCATGAAGTAGTCGAGCAGACGGGCGTGGCGACGAACGGAAATTCTCTGGCGCGCCGTTCCCAGATAGGCCTCGGTCGCGACCGCATCCTGGTAGTAGCTCAGTTGGTCGCCCGCATACGCCAGCAATTCCACCAGCGCGATGCCAATGTCGGCTGGGTTGCGCTCCTGCCAATCGGGCATGATGAGCGACATGCGATCGAGAATCAGCCTCCGGAAACTGGCGTAATCTTTCGCCAGATAATCGATCTGCGGCGCCGGAAACACCGGCGGAGGACACACACCCACCGGCTTGCAGTCAAAGTCGCTGGGGCATTCCACCTTGAAGGTGAACTCTACAGATGAGAGTTGTGGATCAAAGCCTGGGGGAGGATCCGGATCATTTGGGCCTGTCACCAAGCTGAGCGTGTAAGTCGAGTAGTCTCCCGAGGCGCTAACCGGTACCGTCAGGACGTTGTTCGTGGCGTTGACGGGCAGCACCTTAATTCCCGTAATTCGTACTCCTCCCGAAATCACGATGCTTTCGGCGGTAAGCGCGGGCGCAGGTGAAGGAGGAACCGCATTCGGCGATCCCGGCAAATTGAACAGGAAGTGGACGGTCAACGTCTTCTCGTCCGCCGACGTGACCTCGAGAAAATCGATGCCGTTGAGCACAGGGTTGCCACTGCCGTCGGCTGCGTCCAATACCTCAGCGCGTCTTCTCAAACTCCGGCAAAAATACTGCGTGGCCATTCTCATATCTCCCGCGAAAACTGCGCAGTCTGGACCTGCTGGTCGGTCCGGATCACATACTGCACGGTCACGTGTAGCGTGCTGTCCAGAGCATCCACCTGTACCGCCTGCAATTGAATGCGGTCGCCCAGCACCTGCTGCAGTGACGCTTGCAATGTGAATTGCAGAGCCGCCGCCAGTTCGGTGCTGTTCGGCTCGAAGACCATTTGCAACAGGCCGCTTCCGAAGTCCGGACGGTTCACCCGCTCGCCGGGATTGGTAAACAGTAGTTGCTCGATCATGTCGCGGATGTGATCCTCATCGTCGGTGGCGGCGGTGCGCCCGCGCCCGTCGATGCGAAATGGAAAATCAATATTCATTCGATCCTCACGTCCCGAGCACCCTGGCCTGGGTCACGGCAACGATCAATGGAGTTCCTGTCGGCACACAGATTGCTTGACTGTCCATCAATAAGACAGGCATTCCGTTGGACAGCACTCGAAATGAGCCGGTGATAAATTGTGCGGTGACACACGGGCCATTCGCTGCAATCGGCGGTGGCAGCGCACAGCCTGCAATCACGTAGGGAGTGGGCATATTCACAATCGGCTGGCCGCTCACCAGCACGCGTGGATTGGGCGCCGTCGGTTGTGCCTGACCGCCATGGGCGCAGAGCACCGTCGCACCCACATGCACGAGAAATCCGGGCACGACTCCCCCTTCCCCTGGCCAGCCTACGACCGCATTCCTAAGTGATCACCATCGCCCCTTCATTGATAGTCACCGTCGGCCCGACCATGATGATGCTGGCACCCTTACCGTTCTGGATGTAAATGCCGGTGTCATTTACGATCAGCATCGCTCCAGTCGTGCTCTTGAGCATGATTCCTCCCGTCGGACCCGGCAGATCGCTGATGACAATTCCGTTTTGTAGCGTGGTCTGGAGCGTGATCCCGGCCAGCGCGGGTGGCACCAAGTGCGATAGTGCCGGAACTTCCGCTGCCGTGCCCCAGAAACACCCGGTCCAAATGGGATAATCCGGATCGCCCTGCTCGAACTCCACCCACACGCTGGATCCAATGGGCGGCGCGGTGAACATGCCCATCTGAATTCCTCCCACCGGCAGCGCCGGCAAGGCCCAACTCGTGGGCACGAAATTGGACACATCCGGCACAATCACCTGGATGCGGCCAATCTGCAGCGGATCGATGTTGTTGATCACCGTGCCACGAAACTTGCCATAGAACTTATGCCGCCCCAACGCGCCTTCCACGAAGTCAGCCAAGCCTGTGACGTCGGAATCCGAATCATTACTCATACGGGAACCCTCGAAAATGTGGATAGAAGCCCATTGCGGGCTACGGTGAAATTCTGCTTGTACGCACCCCGTTTAATGTTGTGCGTAACACTCTTCACGAAATACAGTCCGTCGAAGGCTGGGCCCGATCCGCGAATGCCTACGAGGTGCCGCGCTTTGAGCACTCGCCCGTAGCGCAGCACGTCGAGCGATCCCGTGGCACTGACCGCGTCGGAGGTCTTGGCAGCTTTCGCGAGTCCAATCAGCGCCGCCTGCACCGCAGAGAGCCTCGCCGTCGCGTGCAGCCAGCGAATTTTCTTCGGAATCGGCGGGATGACGCCCAGCGGAGGATTGAGCGGAGTGATGTCCGGAATCGGAATCGGAATCGGAACTTTGATCGCCGGATCGTAGATCAGAAGTATCGGCAATTCTTTGTGCTCGCTGTCGAACGCGAAGTTCATTGAGTCAACGTTGGTGTACGCATCCATGTCGAGGTTGAGCGCACCCTGCGGAAGCCCAACCTTCAACTCCGGGCCCCAATAAGCAATGCTGGTGCCGGGCACGGGCGTCGGCTCAACATAAAAGGTGTAACCAACGTCGTCGGCGAGTGCGCGGATGTACTGCAGATCGGTTCCCTGATGCCTTGGAATGCGGTTCGTGGGAATCGGCACATCGATCATGATGCTGGGAATCACGATGGGCGCGACCCCGAAGATCGCGTACTTCGCCAATGCCAGAAGGACGCGCGCCTCCGGAGGCATGGCGGGATACGGCAGGCCTGTGAGATCGATGTAATCCATCACGCGCGTCAGATCTTCGCCGGAAATCGTCAGCACTGGAGATTCGCTGCTCGATCCCGGCGTGATCTGGTGATCCGTCATCACTCCGTCAATCAGAACCTGCGTCGATCCCCCAATAGTGACGAATATCACTACTCGAACCAGCGGAATCTGCGCGCCGCCGGCTAGCATGAAGATGGTTTGCAGGATTGACTTCTTATCGATCGCGAACTTCAACTGAAAGACGCTCGGTCCGTCGGTCTTGTTGGTTACCTCGACACTGGTCAGTGCATCCAGAACCGGCTTCGACACCGGCAAAGGCACGGCTGGCCCAATCATCAGCGTCAGATTGATTCCGCTAAACATTTTGCGTTCCCGGAATTCCTTGCGGCAGACAAATGCGCAAAACTCGGCCGATGACTGCCGTCAAATCCTCCGCGCGCATCGCGCGATTGGCATCGGCGATCCTCCAGAACAACTCCGGATCACCGAGATATCGCGCTGCAATCACATCCAGCCGATCGCCTTGCACGACGGTGTGCTGCTGCAATTGCGCCAACTGCTCGGGCTGCGGTACAAAGCGGCGGTGCACGTACGCGATCGTGCGTCCGTCCGCTGTCGTAAAGGTTGAAGTCGCGATTCCGAGATAGCGGCTGTTCGCCGCAAACAGGCTGGGGAGCACGCCCGCTGATTGCAAGAGCGAATTGAGAGACGGCATCATTGTCGCCGAGGTCATGGAATGCCTCCGATTCCCAGATCGCGAAAAGTCCCGCCCTGGCTCAATGCCGACAGCCTCTCCTTCTGCTGCTGGTAGACCATAAAAAGATTTCCGCCTTTCTCGTCGAATCCGAGATCGTCGATGCTTAATACGCGCATCCCAAGGCTCACCTTGGCCCGAATGGGATTCAGCGTGGCGTCAAAGGCTTCTTCAGTCACGCTGAAATCCGTAATGCGCACCGGCACCACACGATTCTTACTCCAGACAAAAAGCGTCAGGGGGGATTCCATGGGAGCGATTTCCAGCACGCCCGACTGCGCCAGCGAGTTGTTGCTGAGCAATTGGCTGCTGGATGGATAAATGATGGTTTCGAGCGCCGCCAGTTGCGGATAAATACCCGCCTGTGCTGCAGTCGGATTCTGATCGGGAAATTCCAGCTGATCTGTGGCGTCAATCTCCGCGTCCAGCTTGAACGTCTCGACCGGCGGCCCGATCAACCGCAGTGCTTGCGAGCGATTCTTGCTGGCCTGGTCGACCGCCTGCACCTGCAGAGACCGCGTGAGCGTGTCGGGGTTGTATTGCAGCGTGATGATGCGCTGCACCGCCCCGCTGGTCGAATCGAGCAGAACGATGCCGCCTTTCAATAGCCGCGGTGATCCAGGAAATGTGCTCATCAAAAATCTCTCTCTGCTCAAATTAGGGATTCTGCGGCGTCGCGAAAACCCGAGCCAACACTTGTCGGTCGATGGGATTTACATCGGCCGCGGCTCCGAGGTCGCCGCAATTGTGGATCCCGGTGCCAATGGCCGGGCACTCCGCCGGGGAACCCGGGGGATCGGCGATGCGGATGCCGAGGATTCCCCTTTGCATCAATGCACCGGCCACAGAGAGTGCCCGAAACCTTCCTAGTTCCTGGTTGTGCGTCTTCGGACCCTCCATCGAAGCCTTGCCGGTAAGCTGTACCGAGAACTCGAATCCTCTCATCATCCATGCAACCAGGCTCTCGAGACTCGAATGGCCCGCTTCGGTGAGGCTGCCGCCCAGCGCCTTGCCGCTCGTCACGGCGCCGGGCTGGTTGTGTTTGAAATAGATCGGGAAGTCCATCGTCAGCGGTGCGGAAAGCTGCTTCTCGAGTCCCTTCGTAACCCGTGACCCGGGAGTCACCCCCTTGTCCCCACTTGCGCCAGGCATCTTCGCCGCAGGCAACGCCGGGAATTTTTCGCATTCCGTACCATGGGCCGATGAATCCGGAGGGCAGCATCGACCAATGCTGGTTAGCCGATAGGGAGGACAACACCCCACATCCACGGAGGTACCGGGACAACACATCCCCGTCTTCAACATCCGCCAGCCGATCGGGCATTCGATATTTGCCTTCGGATCCCCGCTAGGACCGAAAACCTTGTAATAAGCCTGGTTCACGTCCTCGAGCGAAGGCGCCGAGATTGGCCCGGGAATGACGGGCTTTATATCGAACCTGTCAAAAATCGGGATCGGTATCAGAGGAGGTGCTTGTTTCTTCGGTTTATCGTCGTCCGGCTGTCTCCGCAGCTGCGGCCTCTCGTGGGCAGATTGTGCATGCATCGCGTGCGAAGTCACCGCCGGCGAGCCTCTCATGACGATGCTTGCTGCCACGTCTGCATCGTGTTCTGCGGAATCTTCGGCGGCTCCGATCTCGAGGCCCGACCTTGAGGCGGAAGCATTTCCACTCATTCCTTGCTGGACAACGTGAGCCAATTCATGAGCGAGAAGTTGCGCCCCCGCATGCGTCGTGGGAGCGAGGCGATTCGGCCCGAACACAATCTCACTGCCGACTGTGTAGGCAGCCGCGTTGACCTGAAGTGTCGAGCGCGCCGCCGAGTCGTCCGTGTGCACCCGCACCTTGCTAAAGTCATGTCGGAATCGCCGCTCCATGCGGGAACGTGTGGTTACATCCAGAGGCTGGCCGGGCGAGTTCAGGACTTCGTGGACAATTGGCGGCGCCATTTCTGCCACCTCCGGGCCTCGCCCAAGATCCATGGCATGGCCGAGCGATCGCGGTCTGTTCTGGCGGCATTCGGCGCACTCCTGCCCAACCGGAGCGTGCTGTCCACAAGCACAGTGGCGGCGCAAAACCATTCCCGGTGCTGGCAAGGAGGCCGCCTCGCTGTATGTTTGTGAACTGACATTCATTCTGTTTCGCACCCCTCCATCTCAGTCGCTCCCTCCGTACCGAACTCTGAACCTCTTATGCGGCATTGGACCGGCCACACTGTTTGGCGCGTTGTTTCGCCACACCGCCCATCTGCCTGCACCCGTCCGCTGTCGCGTGAAAATTGCATCGAGCAGCGGCTGGGCTTGCTCCTACGAACAGACCCTCGCCGGCGGCGCCAAAACGGCAGGAGAGCGCGTGAGCGTGTTGGGGTTGTATCGCAGCGTGATGATGCGCCGCACCGCCCTGCTGGTCGAATCGAGCAGAACGATGCCGCCTTTCAATGGCCGCGGTGATCCAGGAAATGTGCTCATACCGCCTCTCGCGCTAAGCGCCTGTCTTTGCCTTATGGGTTCGTTTTCATCTCTAATCCCTCACCAATGCCCTTCGACGGCGGAACGTAATACCAGATCTCAACTCTTCGGTTTCTCGGTTCCTGAGCCGTGGGCTCCTGCGGGGTCACTTGCGGTCGGTGCGAACTGAATCCTTCGGTTTTCACGCGGGCAGGATTTAGTACATGGCGGGCAACCAGTCGAGCTTTCACCGCCTCTGCGCGCTGGCTAGACAATGCATTATTGATGGCTTCTGTACCACTGCCGTCCGTGTGTCCTTCGATGTGGACCTCGACATCGCGGTACACATTCAACAAACCCGCCAAATGGTCCAACTGTCTCGCGTGCTGCGAAGGAACTTGCGAATCATTAAGCTGGAAATTGTCCAAAGTCTCAGATTCGATGGTTCCGTGCTGAACACGGGCGCCAGGCGTAGCGCCAAGTTGAAATTGGGGAGACGGGGTCCCCTGCGTTACTGGCCCCGGCGGCGGTGGCGTCGAGTCGCGGCGGAAGGGAAAGCATTTGCCGGAAATGAAAATCTGACCGGGAGGACACTCAGGGAGCGTGGGTCCGCCCCCGGTTGGTGGATTTTTTTCCGGTGTGCGTGGCTTTCCGGGTTGAACGCAGGGAATACCGAGTGGCCGCAATTCATCTTCACAATCTGGCGGGCAACGCCCTTCCTTGGCCAGGAGGACGCAGCGAAAGTGCTCTTTTTCGATCGGCACGTCACCGGCGGGAGTATTGCCGGAGCACTTAAACTTTCCCTCCACAAAGCCGCAGGTTAATCCCCAGTCCGGGCCCTGCATCGTGGGTGGTCCCGGAGAAGTCGGTGGCAGCTGTCGCTGAAGGGCTGGGCCACGCTTGCGAGCTGCTGGTTCAGCTAAGTCACCAGCAGGCACTCTTTGTGCCACGCGATCAGCGTCAGTTTCAAAGGCATCGTCTGCCGCGGTGACAGTCAGTTCAGAATGGCCGTTGTGATTGCCGGACTGTTGGACTACGTGGGCGAGTTCATGAGCAATGAGTTTCTGTCCGGCGCGGCTGCGCGGATCAAAACGTCCAGATTCGAAAACAAGTTGATGACCCACCGTGTAAGCCAAGGCGTTCACGGCTCGGGCCGACGCGGCAGCCCTCTCGTCCGTATGTATGCGCACCCTGCTGAAGTCGTGCCCAAACTGTGGTTCAAAAAATGATCGCGTCTTTGCGTCCAAAGGCTGTCCGGGCGAACTTAAGACCCCGTGCACGATCGGTGGCGCCACCGCCGGCCCGGCAGCAGCAGACTCCTTTCGATGTATCTGTTGGTTCTTGCAGGCCTCGCACTGCTCTCCAGAACCCGAAAGCTGTCCACAGCTACACTTGCGCTGCAATATCGCTCGATTGGTGTACAGCAGACCTGTGGGTCCGGAACGAATCGGCTGACCGAATTGTTTGGAGAGGCTTCTCATTTTTTCTCCTCTCCTTTGCTCGAAGATGGCGGTGGCTGCGGCATGGGAGGAGCATTCAACAGCGCGCCAGACCGCACCAGTCCCGGCGCAATATTCTTGGCAAAATCGTCCTTGCTCGGAACGCTCGCACCGGCGGCGACTTTCTTAATCTCCCCGGTCGTGATATTGACCGGAGTTGTAGTGCCGGTCGGTGTGAACTTGTCCGCTTTGAAATTGCGGATAATGTAGAAAGCACCTAACTCGTGGTATTGCCGGTCGGGCATGGTCCGATACTTATATAACTGGTGACACACCACGCTGCACTGTTTCTTACCGCTGCCCTCAAGCAGGCTGGTGTCAAATCTCGCCCGGTGAAAGTCGACGAAGGTGTCTGGGCCATCTGGAATTTCGGTGCCTGTGTGAGCATCGCCCACAGGTCTCTTGTACTGATTCACCTGAAAGCACCGGTCTCCTGTACAGAAGGGCGTGGGGGCTGCTGGACACGTATTGGATACTTCACTGAGAAACTCTTTCGTGCATTCCTCTCGTTTCTGTTCTTCTGTGTAGTCTCCCGGCGGCGTTAGCTGCATCAGCGATACATCGGCGATGTAGGTCAGATACTTTTTCTTGTCTGCCTCGTTTTTCAGATTGGCGTGTCCGAGTGCGTGAGTTTCTTTCAGCGAAATTCCAGTTGGAATCTTGCGCTGCGCTACCCTCCCTGCATTGAACGGAGAGACCTGC
>WNFG01005383.1_pt1 | contig 10762 bp, 8 predicted proteins | sample 5400431 | NCBI WGS metagenome assembly WNFG01 (sample SAMN13153346, study PRJNA577476) | soil metagenome | isolation source: 120 cm saprolite under Douglas fir tree site 2 hole 3 replicate 2 | place: USA:California | collected 2015-04-18
GGATTCATTCATCACCTGCCGATTGGTGATAGCTCGCCACCTCAGCAAATGGCTTCCTCGCTGTCCCCTATGCCATCAACAACGAGCGCCGACAGAACGACGATCGAGGGGCCGACCGAGATGACCCAGTAGTGCTAATCGCCCAGAAGATCTGGTTGCATCACTATACCAGATTGGCTATCCAATAGAGTGATTGCAGCGTGCAACCAGAATGGGAGGAAGGCAATGAAGAGCATATCGAGGCGGATCGTCATCGCAGCAGCAGCTTTGCTGGGCATAGGGTTGGCCGGTCCAATGTCTGCCTGGGGCGACGCAGCCCAGCATCATGATCAAGTAGCCGGGTTCTATCGTCTCAGTGTTGGCGATCTTGAGGTGACGTCGCTTTATGACGGAACCGGCCAGTTCGACCCGCACTGGCTGAACGGGAAGGGGAGGATCATGACCGCCGTCTCGAACACGGTGCAGAAAGAACCTCATTTCCTCGACAGTGCCGAAACGGTTTTTCTCGTGAATACCGGGAAGCAGCTAATTCTTCTAGATGCAGGCTCGGGACAATGGTTCGGCGGAGGGGCGTTCGGTCGCCTGGAGACCAGTCTTCGCAGCGCCGGATACACCGCCGAGCAGGTCGATCTTGTGCTGATCACGCACCTTCATTCCGATCACATAGGCGGATTGACAACTCGCGATGGGAAGCACGTGTTCCCCAATGCCGAAGTCTACGTTGCGAAGGCTGACAATGACTTTTGGCTGTCACCGGAAATCGCCGCCAAGGCACCCAAGGAGGCGCAGGAATTCTTCCAGGCTGCCCAGGCCATCAGCGCGCCATACATCAAAGCGGGGAAATGGCACACATTCAACAGCTCGGATGAAATCGCGGAAGGAATCAAGATTGTTTCCCTTTCCGGCCATACGCCAGGACATACCGGTTACGAATTCAGCTCAAAAGGTCAAAAGATACTGTTCTGGGGCGACACCATGCATGCCCAGAACGTCCAGCTGAAACATCCTGAGGTCAGTGTTGTCTTCGACATCAACCCGGCTGCGGCGGTAGCCATGCGGAGGAAATTGCTGCCCACTCTTGTTGACGGGAATGTTCTGATTGCAGGTCCGCATCTGGCCTTCCCGGGAATAGGCCGTCTGCATAAAGATGGCAATGCCTATGATTGGGCACCCATCGTGTTTACCGACCAGTGGAGTGCGAGATAGCGGAGATCACGAATATGAAGATAGGAATATTAGACGATTATCAAGATGTAGCCCTGCAAATGGCGGACTGGTCGTCCATTCCCGGCAACCCCGAGATCAAAGTCTTCCACGACCACGTCGCCGAGCTCGAACCGCTCGTTCAACGTCTGCTTCCCTTTGATGTTCTCTGCATCATGCGCGAGCGGACCTCGATGTCGGCGGCCCTGTTGGATCGTCTGCCGAATCTGAAACTCATCGCTTCTACGGGGTCGCGGAACGCCGCCATCGACACCGAGGCTGCTAAGCGCCACGGCATCGAGGTTCTTCATACGGGCTATGACTCGACCCCGACGATCGAGCTTACCTGGGCCCTAATCCTGGCGGCGGCGAGGAACGTTGTAGCCGAGAATGTCTCTCTTCGGAGCGGCGGCTGGCAGACGACCGTGGGCGCGGACCTTCATGGCAAGACGCTCGGGGTCGTGGGGTTGGGGAATATTGGATCTCGAGTCGCCGAGATCGGAAGGGCTTTCCGGATGAACGTGATCGCCTGGAGTCAAAACCTGACAACAGAGAAAGCCGAGGCCTCAGGCGCCAGCCTGGTTTCCAAGGAAGAGATATTCCGCAACGCGGATATTTTGTCCATCCATCTCATTCTCAGTCACAGGAGTCGAGGCCTGGTGGGGAGAAATGAGCTGAATCTAATGAAGCCGACGGCATATCTGATCAACACTTCACGCGGTCCCATCGTCGATGAAGCAGCGCTCATCGAGACGCTGAAGGCTCGGAAAATAGCCGGTGCCGCCGTAGACGTATTCGATCTTGAGCCATTGCCGGCCGAGCATCCTTTCCGCCATCTCCGGAACGTTCTGGCGACACCGCATATCGGCTATGCCTCCAGGTTCTTGTACGAGACCTTCTATAAGGACTCGGTCGCAAATATCAGATCGTGGAAAGGAGCTGACGATGCGCGCAGCCAACAGCACTGACAATAATCTCGGATGGGATGTACTTACGACAAAACGCCGTGGTCTTGTTCGCGATTTACCAGCCGGCAAGGAAGAACTGATGTGGGTCGCGAATTCGTCGACGCTTATCTACGGTGAGCGCAACGCCGTTCTCGTGGACACCTTTCTCGAGACCGGGCAATCGCAGACTCTCGTGGATTGGGTCGTCGCGAGTGGGAAGAACCTCACAGCGATCTATATCACCCACGGACACGGCGATCATTTCTTCGGCCTTGCATCGCTTCTGGAACGTTTCCCGCGCGCCAGGGCGGTCGCGACACCGGAGATCGTCAAGGCCATGCACGAGCATCTCTCGCCGGCCTGGGTCGAGAACTTCTGGCGTCGGCTTTATCCGGGCGAGATTCCAGACCGCCTCCTGGTCGCCGAGCCGCTCGAAGGCAATGAGCTGGAGCTGGAAGGGCACAAGCTCGAAGCGGTGAATGCCGGGCGGACCGATACGGCTCACTCAACGTGCCTGTACGTCCCATCGATCGGACTGATCGTCAGCGGAGATGCTGTCTACAACGGCACTCATCCCTATCTCGGCGAGACCGACAGCCAGAGCCGGCTTGAGTGGATCTCCACGCTCGACAAGCTTGAGGCCCTGAAACCGAAGGCCGTGGTCGCCGGCCACAAGGTGCCCGAAAACGACGATGCTCCCCGCATCATTGCCGAGACGCGGCAGTACCTTCGCGATTTCAACCGCCTGAATACAGCAACAACGACCGCGCGCCAGCTCTACGACGCAATGCTGGAAATCTATCCCGATCGCGCCAACCCAGGCTCGCTCTGGGGCGCAGCAAACACCGCCAAGAAGCAGTACGGGAACCAAAATAGATAGTAGTTGATAAAGGAGATACCGATGCATGCGATCGAGGCGGAGACTTTCTCGGGCTATGGCGGGCTGCGGCAGATCGAATTGCCCAAGCCGCAACCGGCAAAGGACAGGGTACTGGTCCGCGTCACGGCCGCCGGCGTCACGCCGCTCGATCACACGATCCTGTCGGGTGGACACCCTCGGGCCAAGGCGCCGCTGGTACTCGGCAACGAGGGCTCCGGTGTCATCGAGGACGCCGGCGGTTCCGGTCTCGCGGTGGGAAGCCGCGTGATGTTCACCGGGCCCTATGGCCTTCGTGAGAATGGCGCCTGGCAAGAGTGGCTCCTGGCGAGGCCCGAAGATCTGGCGTTCGTGCCCGACGCGATCGACGACGTAGTCGCGGCCAGCCTTCCAGTGGCCTATCTGACGGCGCAGATCACATTGACGCTGGCCGGATTCAAGCCGGGCATGACGGTGCTGGCTCCGGCGATCGGCGGGTCGGTCGGCAACGCGACCTATCAGCTCGCGCGGGCGCAGAGCGCCGGCAAGGTGATTTCGACGGCCGGCAACGCGGCGAAAGCCGCCAGGGCACGCGAGCTTGGCTTCGAAGAGGTAATTGACCTCACCACGGAAGGTCTCGCCGACGGCGTTCGCCGGATAACGGGCGGCAGGGGCGTCGATATCGTTATCGAGAGCATCGGCGGCACCGTGACCGGTGAGGCGCTGAGCAGCCTTGGTCTCGGCGGTGTCCTGATCACGTTAGGCTATTCCGCCGGACGCAAAACCACCATCGATGTGACAGACCTGATCTGGAAAGGCGCGCGGATGGCCGGCTTCTCCCTGTTCGCCCAATCAACGACCGCGATCGCCGCGGCGTGGCGGGAGATCATCCCGCTGATCGTGCGCGGATCAGTCAAGCCGATCGTCGAGCGGGTCTATCCCCTCGGCGAGGCGGGCGAAGCCTTGCGCCATCTGACTGAGAATCGGCCGTTTGGAAAAGTCGTCTTGAGGTAGGGTTCCAGAGAGGAGGCTCACATGAGGGACGTCGCCGTCGTTTCATACTGTCGTACGGGCATCGCAAAGGCTCTACGCGGGGCACTCAACCACACCCACGGCATACCGATGACGGCGCACGTGCTGCGCAACGCGGTGAAGCGCGCCGGGATCGATCCCGCTGAGGTGGAAGACGTTGTCGTTGGCTGTGGCCTTCCCGAAGGAGCGACCGGACACAACGTAGCGCGCAATGCGGCGCTCGATGCCGGCCTCGGCGAAGGGGTGCCCGGTATGACCGTGAATCGGTACTGTGGCTCAGGACTGAGCGCGGCGTCGATCGTCGCGAATCGGATCGCGACCGGCGAGGCCACGATCGCGATCGCCGCCGGCGTCGAGAGCATCAGCCTCGTTCAGTTCAACATCAACCTGAACGACTTTTTCTACGAGCCGCTGCAGCAGCGCATGCCGGCCGTATGGTGGACGATGAACCAGACCGCCGACTTCGTCGCGAAGAAGTACGGCATCACCCGCGAGGCGCAGGATGCGTACGTCGTCCAGAGCCAGCAGCGCGTTGCCGCAGCGGTTGCCGCCGGCAAGTTCGCAGAGGAGATCGTTCCGTTCACGACGACGATGAAGGTCACCGACAAAGTGACCAAGGTCAGCCACGAGCAGCAAGTAACGCTCGACCGCGACGAGGGCCCGCGCCCGGACACGACTCTCGCCGGCCTCGCCGCGCTGAAGCCTGTGTACCCGGGAGGTACAACGACGGCGGGCAACGCCTCGCAGCTATCCGATGGCGCGGGTGCCGTCATCATGATGGACGCAGACCTCGCAGCGCGGCGCGGTCTACCCATCCTCGGCTTGTTCCGCGGCATGCAGCTCGCGGCGGTGGCACCAGAGGAGATGAGCATCGCGATCGCGCCTGCGATCCGCAAGGTCGTGAAACATCATCAGCTCGCGATGGCAGACATCGATCTGTGGGAGCTCCACGAGGCGTACGCGGTGACCACGCTTTACAACCAGGCGCAGCTCGAGACACCGTGGGAGATCACGAACGTCAACGGAGGCGCGGTTCCTCTCGGCCACCCGTATGGGATGTCGGGGATCCGCTACCTCGGTTCCACGCTGCTCGAGCTCGCCCGCCGCGGCCGTCGCCGCGCGATAGTTGGCGTGTGTACCGCGGGTGGGATGTCGACTGCCGCGTACCTCGAGAGACCGTAACGAGTGGCCGCCCCTCAGCGCGTCACGAGAGCTTAGACCGCGGCAGCTCCGCCCTTAGGTTTCTTGGCCCTCACTATCGGTGCCTGTTTTCCGTCTCCGAATTTGATACAGGTGCCGCCATGGGCAAAAGAGCGATTTGCTATTTATTGGCCGCACTTTTCCTGTCGAACCCAATCACCGCCCTCGCCGAGCTCAGCTATACGACGACCTGGGTGGGCAACACCTATGGGACCGAGGCCGCCCATGTTGGCAACTGTGCCCGTTCCATGTGGATCGCACCCGAGGGTGTTGTCTACACAGCCACCATGTGGGACGAGAATGGGGGCGGCATCGCCATATATCAAAACGGACAAACCATAGGTTCAATTGGCGCGCACGGTGAGATGCAAGGCGGCGCCATTACCGGTAACGCAACTTCCGTCTTTGCTGCTCTGCAATTCAACACCACTCTTGGCGGTAGCGGCTACGTAGGCAGGTTTAATAGAGATCGCCGCGCGCGCGATCTCGTCATCTCGGTCAGTGAGACGAGGACGGAGCGACGCGCGGACGTGATCACGGGACTTGCGATATCCGGGACGCTGCTTTACGCGAGCGACCTTCCTGGCAATCGAGTCAGGGTGTTCACCACCGACGGTGTGTGGCAGCAAGATATCAGCGTCTCAAGCCCGGGCGCGCTTGCCGCGGACGGGGCGGGAAATATCTGGGTCGCGCAAATGAGCGCGGGAACGATCCTGGAATTCAGTCCGTCCGGAGCGCCGCTAAATACCATCGACATGGGAGCCGCCTCCCGTCCCTCGGCGCTGTATTTCGATGCCGTCAACACACAGCTTCTGATCGGCGATCAGGGGCCGAACATGAACATTCAGATCTATGACATCGCTGGTGTTCCGGGCTGGGCCGGCACTTTTGGCGTCCAGGGCGGTTACCTCGACACGACCACCGGAATTAAGGGCCAGACCGGCGACAAACGATTTACCCGGGTGACCGGCATCGGCAAGGACGACGCGGGCAACTTGTACGTGCTCAACAATCCCTGGGGCGGAACCTGGGATCTCGGCCGCAACGGCGGAACCGACGTCCACTCTTACGACGGAAGCGGCACATTGCTGTGGACGGTTCAGGGCGTCAACTTCGAAGGGGTTGCCGCTCCGGACCCGGGAACCGATGGCGCCTACCTCTATGGCGCAAACATCATTTACACCGGATCGGGCGGGGCTGGTTACGTGGCCAACTCAGTCGATGCGATCACTTACCCCTCGGATCCGCGCCTCGACATCGGCGACCACGGTCGAGGCGAACACTTCGGGCAACTGGCCACGGTCGGCGGACATCGCATACTCGTGGCCGCCGGCCAGAACCCGGACAGCTTTTATTTCTCCTATTTCACCGCCGACAGTGGGTTTACTTCAATACCCCTTGACTCGCTGCCGGGGCCCACGTTCAACACGACCGCGAGAGTCAGGAATGGATTTTGCCTCGATTCCAATGGGGATATCTGGGTGGGCCTGGATAGGACCACCGCGATCACGCACTATCCGTTGACCGGGTTCGACTCCAATGGCAAACCGCTGTGGGGGCCTCCTACGATGATTCCCACGCCGAGCACCATCGCCCCCTTGGGTCGCATCGAATACGTCGCGGCGACCGATACCATGATTCTCGCGAACGCGCGCACCACGGATTGGACCACACCGGGGGGCAGGGTTGAGGTGTACCATGGCTGGCAGGCGGGAAACACGACGACACCGAATCCAGTAATTACCTTGACCAGCACCAATCCCAAGGCGCTGACGGCCGCGGGCAACTATCTGTTCGTCGGCTACGTGCATACTGTGCCCAATATCGATGCCTTTAATCTCACGACGGGAGCCTTGGATATCACCATGACCAGTGCCGACCCGAACGTGTATGTCGGAAACGACGTGGATTCGATGTACGGCATCAATGCCTATCAGGCGCTAAACGGAAATTACATAGTTACCAAGGACAATTACAATGGCATTTCGGTTGTAGTTCATACCTTGACTGCGACTGCTGACTGCGGGCCCACCAATTCCTCCCCAAGTGGCCGCGCCAAGCTGGGCAAGTAAGGCTGGCGGCTATGGCGGAATGCCTATCCGCACCAGCAGGATTGTGAAGCGCGGATCCGACCTGAGCAGGTCGAATACAGGATCGAATTTCGTGTGAGCCAGCCATTCTGACTTCAAGGCAAACGCCTTCTCGATCCACTCAAATGCGCGATCTTTGTTTCCAAGGCCAAGGTACACGTAAGCGATTTCGGCCGGAACTGGTCTTCGGGCATCGGTGTTGTTGAGGTCTTCCAAGATCTTCATCGCGTCGCGCGTCGCACCAGACTTGCCGTATGCATATCCCAAGCGAGCCAGCGCCATGGGATGACCCCTGCGCAGGCCAGGATCATTTCGTAGCGCAGCGATAGCCTTGTCGTACTCCCCGGCCGCCGAATAAATTTCGCCGAAGTGTCGGGGAAGCGCGGTTGCATTGGGGTAGATCTCCTGGAGGTTCTTTGCCTCGCGCAACGCGGCATCGTAATCACGAGCAACATAGAGATTTTTTATCGTCGCAGAGCGCGCGCGCAGCGATAGTGGATCCAGCTGACGTACTCGAAGACCCTGCTCGAGGGCCTCGTCGAGCCGCCCCAGCGTCCGGAGGTAGTTCCCGTACAGCCATGTGCCGGTAGCGTAGCTCGGGTTCAGCTCGAGAGCCCTCTTGAATTCCTTCTCCGCCCCCGGCCAATTCCAGTCGTGAATGTAGAAATGGCCCAGCGCCGCATGCGCTTCCGGCAGCATTTCGTCCAGTTCCACCGCTCTCAGTGCGGCCAACTTGGCGGGCCCGCGAATGTCCCTCTCAGGCACGACGTGATAGTCGTCCAGCCACATGTATCCTTCGTTGAGCGCGGCATAGGCGGGGGCGTAGGTTGGGTCCTTCGCAATCGCCTCCTTCTGGTATTCGATTGCCTTGCCGATGGCGTCAACCGTCCCCTGATTGTATTCGTACTGACCTTTGAGGAAGAGCTCGTAGACCTCCGGCTTGACAGTGCGGCTGGCAGCGAGCTGTGCTTTATCTGCCGGACCGACCGCGATCTTAATCTCCCTGGCGATCTCACCTGCCACTTCGCTTTGCAGCGAGAGAACGTCGCTAATGTTTCGTTCGTAGGAGCGCGCCCAGAGATGGCGGTCAGTTGGCCCGTGTATCAACTGAGCAGTGATTCGAACCCGGTCGCCCGAGCGTAGGACTGAGCCTTCGACGATCTTGTCCACTCCCAACTCTTGGGCGATCTCGGGCAGGGACTTGTGAATCGCCTTATATGGCATTGTTGACGTACGCGAGATCACGCGAAGAGTGCCGATCCTCGCGAGCTTGTTGATGAGCTCGTCCGTCATTCCATCTGCGAAGTAGTCCTGTGCGGGGTCGCCTGAGATATTCTGCAGAGGCAGAACGGCGATTGCATCTGCGACATTTACCCGATTGCGGAGTGGCCACTGACGCGAGGCAAGCACCGCTGCGGCGAAAAGCAGCATGAGGGCGGTCAAGCCCCCCAAGCGAGCCCTGTTCCTGCGGAGAAACTTACCCGCACGATACGGAATCCGGGCTGAGCGAGCGATGATTGGCGACCCGTCCAAGTGCCGGCGTATATCTTCCGAAAGTTCCTGCACCGTCGCGTAGCGTAGTGCCGGGTATTTCTGGAGCGCCTTGAGCGCGATGTTGTCGAGGTCGCCTTTTAGTCGCCTGCGGAGCGCCTGCGCGGTCGTACTTCGTGCCTTGCCGGCGATCTCAGGCGTTACCGTTTTCCTGAGCTTCCCTCGTCGATCAATGATGTCCTCGACGCGGTAGGAGGCGGTGCTGGGCTTCTCGGGCTCGACCCGACAAATGACGTCAGCGATATCGTCCGGCAGAGGGCTTTTGAATTGATAGGGGCGACGGCCGGTGAGCAATTCATAGAGGAGCACGCCCAACGAATAAATGTCGGTCGCCGAGGTCACGGGTTCGCTTCGGATCTGCTCCGGACTCGCGTACTCGGGCGTCATGAGGCGAAGCACGCTGATCGTGACGGTCGCTGTCGGGGATGAGGCATCAGCATCGAGGATTTTGGCGATGCCGAAGTCCAGCAGCTTGGGCACTCCTGCTGCGGTCACCAGGATGTTGCTTGGCTTCAAGTCCCGGTGAACGATGCGGTTCGCGTGAGCGTGTTGAACCGCGTCGCAGATGATTCGGAAGATCGCAAGCCGCCGGTCGATTGAGTCCTGTCGGTCATCGCAATACTCGCAAATTTGCTTGCCCTCGATGAACTCCATCACGAAGTAGGGGAGACCATCCTCGGAGGTGCCTCCGTCCATGAGGCGCGCGATGTTCGGGTGGTCGAGCATGGCGAGAATTGCCCGCTCGTTGCGAAATCGACGCACGATGGAATCCGTGTCCATGCCTCGATTGACGAGCTTGATCGCGACTTGCTTTTCGAACTCGTTGTCGTCGCGCTCTGCCAGATAGACAGTCCCCATTCCCCCCCGGCCAATCTCACGAACCAGTCGGTACGCTCCAATGAGGCGATCGATGCAGGGCTCCTGGGCGCTCTCGTGGGTGTCATCGGATGCTGCCTCCAATGGCGGCAGCTGAAGGAAATCGCCTATCTGTTGATGCGATGCCAGCAGTGACTCCACCTGTTGCTGAAGCGAAGAATCGCCGCGACACTCTTTGGTAAGGAACGCCGGACGGTTCGCTGGCTCCTCAGCCACGGCCGCGTCGAACAGGCGCTTGATTTGCTCCCACGTTTGCGGGGTCATCGTGGGCCCCTCTGCCAGACAGCCAATGCCTTAGCCGGTATATATCGCGGTTGTCCAGTGGACCGGGATGAGTGATCGCTAGGGGGAAGTTTCGCTGGGAGTCTGCGCTGGACATCCGGCTGCGAACCATTTACTTCGCTGGCGGAAATGGTGATGACTTCGTCGCAGGGTGAGATCACAGAGTGGCTCAAGGCGTGGAGTGGGGGACGGGACGACGCCCTGCCCAAAGTCATCGGGCTGATATATCGGGAGTTGCGCGGGCTGGCTGCGCGACACCTGCGCCGCGAGCGGCCGGGGCACACACTTCAGACGACCGCTCTGGTGCACGAGGCTTACCTCCGGCTATGCGACCAGGAAAACGTCGTTTGGCAGAACCGGGCGCAGTTTTACGCCGTCGCCGCCCGTTTAATGCGACGCATTCTGATCGACTACGCGCGAAAGCGGCTGACTGCGGAACGAAAGATGCCCCTGCTCAAGCTGGGGATCGAGGAAAGCGCGAGACAACCTGAGATTGAGCTGATTGCTCTTGATGAAACGCTAAATCGGCTCGCGGAGCTCGATCCGCAGCAAAGCCGACTCGTGGAGCTTCGCTACTTCGGCGGCCTCAGCATCAAGGATACGGCGGAGGTAATGGGAATTTCGCCGGCGACGGTCAAGCGTGAGTGGACCATCGCGCGCGCGTGGTTGCATCGAGAGCTAAAGAGTGGGTGAACGCCTGGAACAGGTTAGATTCCGGGCGTTCA
>WNFG01005384.1_pt1 | contig 10762 bp, 5 predicted proteins | sample 5400431 | NCBI WGS metagenome assembly WNFG01 (sample SAMN13153346, study PRJNA577476) | soil metagenome | isolation source: 120 cm saprolite under Douglas fir tree site 2 hole 3 replicate 2 | place: USA:California | collected 2015-04-18
ACCGAAACCGACCCCGGTGAACCCGCGCTGGCCACGAAAAGGAAATTGCCCGATCGCGTCAACGTCATGCCGGTTGCGGTAACCCCTGTCGGAGAAGACCCGAAGGCGGTCAAGACGCCGGTGCTGGAAGCAATGGAGAACACTGAGATAGGGTTCGAAGGCGCCGTGGTGGCGACGTATAAGAACGCCCCCGCGGGATCAATCGCCATAAAAAGTGGAGTTCCGTTGGTGCTTATTCGTGGCGACACTTCGGTGAGCGTTCCCTGGGAGACAGTGAAGAGCGCAACATCGTTGTCTGCCGCATTCGCGACATAGAGAAATTTCTTTGATGGCGCCAGCACGGCTGATCGCGCTCCATTTCCCGTGGCAAAAGGACTGCCCGCGACTGGCGTTAGCACTCCCGAGTGCGGGTCTTCGCGGAAAGCCAGCACTTGGCTGGCCGAGGTGGCATACACGTAATGGCTGGAAGTACTGCCACAACTGCTCCAACCCGCAATGCTTACCGAGAGAAGAACCAGCAGCGCCGCTCTCTTAAACATCCCTGACTCCCGAATGAGATTTCGAACTCAAGAAGAATATTGGTTTCGCCGAAGCTCGCTCGCTTCAGTTTGCGGTCACAATGCGCTCATCCACATTCTTATCATACCGGCTTGCTCGCGAACCCGAGCATGGGTTGCGGTGGTGCGATGCGCGTCACATTGCTTGAGGTTGTACGCCTGTCCAGTGTAGCTGAGCGGAATGCAACGAAAGTAACAGTTCGGTCAAGGAGTGTAGAGTTACATGAATGCGGCACGGGTCGAAATCAGGTTGCTCAATGGGCCGGGCTGGGCTTGGCGGAGCCGGGAGACGAAATTGTCGGCATCGGGTTGTCTTCCCCGCCACGCAGAGCCAGTCGCAAACGGTCAAGATATACGTACACAACCGGTGTGGTGAATAAAGTCAAAGCCTGGCTGACCATCAATCCGCCAACGATCGTGATTCCCAAGGGACGGTGCAACTCTGACCCGGTTCCTCTTCCCAGCGCGAGTGGCAACCCGCCGAGCAAGGCAGCCATAGTCGTCATCATGATGGGCCGGAAACGCAGGATGCAGGCTTCGTAAATAGCCTCCACCGGTGGCTTGCCCTGTGTGCGCTCAATGTCGAGCGCGACATCGATCATCATGATCGCATTTTTCTTCACCAAGCCGATCAGCAGAATGATGCCGATGGTTCCAATGACATTGAGTTCGTTCCCGGTCAGCAAGAGAAAAAGAATGGCACCTACTCCGGCGGAGGGCAGCGTCGAAAGAATGGTGATGGGATGGATGTAACTCTCATAGAGCATCCCGAGCACAATATAAACCGCGGCCAGAGCGGTCAGAATCAGCACCGGCTCGCTGGACAGTGAGTCTTGAAAGGCGGCAGCGGTTCCTTGAAAGCTGGCTTGAATCGTCGAGGGGAATCCGATCGCGAGTTGTGCGCTTTCAATCGCCTGCGTGGCCTCACCGAGCGAAACCCCCGGCGCGAGGTTGAATGAAATTGTCACCGAGGGGAATTGGCTCTGGTGATTTACCGCCAACGGCGTGTTCGACGGGGCGAAACGGGTAAACGATGCCAGTGGAACCGGCGTCCCGCTTGACGAGCGTACATAGATATTTTGCAATGCTTCCGTAGTCTGCTGGAACTGGGGTGCGACTTCCATGACGACATGGTATTGGTTCAGGGGGCGATACATCGTCGAAACTTGACGCTGGCCGAAAGCATCGTAGAGCGCATTGTCGATCGTTTGGGGAGTTACTCCCAGCCGACTGGCAGTGTCGCGATCAATCACCAGCTTTGCCTGTAGTCCGTGATCCTGCTGGTCGGTATTGACATCGCGCAACTGGGGCAGCGTGCGAAATTTATTGAGCAACTGTGGCGACCATGTATTCAGGTCATTCAGATCTTCGCCCTGAAGGGTGTACTGATACTGCGCGTTACCAGCCCGTCCGCCTATGGTCAAGTCCTGTGCCGACTGCATGTACAAGGTTGCTCCAGGTACAACTGCCAGTTTGCCGCGAAGGCGATTGATAACTTGATCCGCTGAAACACTTGGGCACGATTTCCAGAACGGGTGGGACGGGCAGGTGCCTCGCTCGCCGAGCGCCTTAAGCATGACGAACATGCGCCCCTGGTTCGTGGCAGTGTTGCCGCCCGCGAAGCCCACGATCGTGCTGACGGCGGGGTCTTGCATCACGATCTTTACAAAGCGTTCCATCTTGTCGCGCATGGCCTGAAAAGAGATGTCCTGCGCAGCCTGGACCGACCCCATGATCCTCCCCGTGTCTTGCTGCGGGAAAAAGCCTTTGGGCACGATGATATACAGGTAAACACTCAAACACGCGACCAGGACGGTCACCCCCAGGGTGAAAGGTTGATGTCCGAGCACCCAGTTCAGACTGTGGCGATATCCGGCGAGCACTGAATCAAAGACCCACTCGCTCAAGCGGTACAGGCGGTTATGCCGCTTTTCATTGGCGGGTCGCAGAAACTTGGCACACATTGTGGGGGTGGTCGTAAGTGAAACGACGAGGGAAACTATGATCGCTATGCTCAGCGTGACGGCAAACTCGCGGAAGAGCCGGCCAACAATGCCGCCCATCATGAGCAGGGGAATGAAAACGGCCACCAGGGATGTACTCATGGAAAGCACGGTAAAACCAATTTCCTGGGCACCCTTAAAGGCTGCCTGTACGGGATCCATTCCGTGCTCGAGATATCGGGTGATGTTTTCGAGTACGACGATGGCGTCATCGACAACGAAGCCGGTCGAAATCGCCAGTGCCATCAGCGATAGATTATCTAGGCTATAACCGAGCAGATACATCACGCCAAACGTTCCCACCAGCGAAAGCGGCACCGCGATGCTGGGGATAATAGTGGCGCGCACAGTTCGTAGAAATGCGAACACGACCAGGATTACGAGCACGATCGACAACATCAGAGTGAACTCGATGTCCTTTACCGAAGCGCGGACTGTAACCGTGCGATCCATGGCGATGGAGAGCTCGATGGCCGGCGAGATGGAAGACTGCAGGTACGGCATCATCGCCTGGACGCGATCTACCGTCGCGATGATGTTCGCGCCGGGCTGACGGAACACAATGATAAGAACGCTCGGCTTGCCATTGGCCAGTCCGATGTTGCGAATGTCGGAAACCGAGTCCGAGACCTCAGCCACATCCCCGAGCCGCACGGCGGCGCCATGGTTGTAGGCGACAATCAGCGGACGATATTGGTCCGCGAGAAAAAGCTGGTCGTTGTCGGTGAAAGCCCATGACTGGCTGGCGTTGCCTACTTGTCCTTTGGGGCGGTTGGCGTTCGCCAGGTTCAGCGCATTGCGCACGGTGTCTAGGCCGACTCCCAATTTGTTCAGCGACGTGGGATTGACTTCAGCTCGCACCGCCGGCTGGGCCGCCCCTCCCACGAAGACTGTGCCTACCCCTTCGACCTGCGCAAGTTTCTGCGCCAGAATGGAGTCGGCCGCGTCGTACATGCGGGGCACCGGGATGGTGTCTGAGGTTAAAGCCAGGATCAGAATCGGGGCGTCCGCCGGATTCGCTTTGCGGTATGTCGGATTGCTGGGCAGGTTGGCCGGAAGTTGGCTGCGCGCGGCATTGATTGCGGCTTGGACGTCACGTCCAGCCGCATTGATATCGCGGTTCAAATCAAATTGCAGTACGACACTGGTCGAGCCGAGTTGGCTCGTGGAGGTCATTTGATTGATGCCTGCAATGCGCCCGAACTGACGTTCCAGCGGCGTAGCTACCGCCGAGGCCATGGTTTGCGGATCGGCTCCCGGCAAGCTGGCTCCCACTTGAATGACCGGGAAATCCACCTTAGGCAACGACGCGACCGGCAGGAAGTTAAAGGCGAGAATCCCCGAAAGCAGCAATGCCGCAGCCAGAAGCGACGTCCCAATCGGACGCCGGATGAATGGAGCAGAAATACTCATTGTCTAATCCGCCGGCATCGGCTCCTCGGGCGGGATGGGATTGCCGATCCGGTATCGCTGAAATTTCTGAGCCAATCGATCAAACCACAGATACACCACCGGAGTTGTGTATAGGGTGAGCAATTGGCTGAGCAGGAGTCCGCCCACGATGGTGATGCCGAGAGGCCGCCGAAGCTCTGCCCCCGTTCCAGATCCCAGCGCCAAGGGTATGCCACCCAGCAACGCGGCCATGGTCGTCATCATGATGGGCCGGAAGCGCAGCAGGCATGCCTGATAGATCGCTTCCTCGGGCGGTTTGTGCTCCTCGCGCTCGGCCTCGAGGGCGAAGTCGATCATCATGATGGCATTCTTTTTCACGATCCCGATCAGCAGGATAATTCCTATCAGGGCTACGACAGTGAGGTCGTTGCGAGTGATCTGCAGCGCGAGGATCGCGCCTACGCCTGCCGAAGGCAGGGTCGAGAGAATCGTGATGGGGTGGATATAGCTCTCATACAGCACGCCTAGAACGATGTAAACGGTAATCACCGCAGCCAGAATTAAGAACGGCTCGGAGGAAAGCGAATTTTGAAATGCTGCAGCCGTCCCCTGGAAAGCAGCGTGAATACTGGCCGGCAGTTGGATTTCCTTTTCTGCGTTTTGGATGGAACGCGTGGCTTCTCCTAAAGAGGAGCCCGGCGCAAGGTTGAAGGAGAGCGTGACTACCGGAAACTGTCCTTGATGGTTGACAGCCAGCGCGGCGTTCGTCGACTGCACGTGCGTGAAAGTCGATAGGGGGATCGGTTCACCGCTGGTGGTCGTTGTGGCTCCATTGCCGGTGGGCGCGCCCGCCGCTGGCGCGGCACCGCTGGGACGAATGTAAATGTCCTTCAAGGCGTCGGGATTCTGGCGGAAACTCGGCGCTACTTCGAGCACCACGTGATACTGATTCAACTGGGTAAAGATGGTTGAAACCTGCCGCTGCCCGAAGGCGTCGTAGAGCGTGTTATCGATGGCCTGGGGAAGAATTCCGAGCCGCGAAGCGGTGTCGCGATCGATGGTGACGCTCGCCCTGAGCCCGTTGTTGAGTTGGTCGGTGGCCACATCGCGTAACTCCGGGAGCGTGCGCAATCTGTCGACTAGCTTCGGAGTCCATTGCGCAAGTTCCTGAGCATCTGCGTCTTCAATCGAGTACTGGAACTGCGTGCGGCTGACACGATCCTCGACTGTCAGATCCTGCACCGGCTGCATGTAGAGCGTGATGCCCTCGACTTTCTCGATCTCGGGCTGGAGGCGGCGAATGATACCGGAAGCATCCGTGTCGCGCGCATTTCGTGGCTTCAGGTTGATCTGGATGCGTCCACTGTTGGGCGTCGTATTGGTGCCGTCGACTCCAATGAAAGACGAGAGGCTGTCAACATCCTTGTCCTGGAGAATCACCTTCGCCAGTTCCTGCTGACGCTGGGACATCGCCTCGAACGAAACACTATCCGGTGCTTCGGAAACCCCCAGGATCACGCCCGTATCCTGCACCGGGAAAAATCCCTTGGGTACGACGACATACAGGATGAGAGTCAAAACCAGCGTCGCAAATGTCACGAACAACGTCGCGGTTTGGTGTTTGAGTACCCACTTGACCGTGCGGCCGTAGAAGGCGATTACGCGGTTGTAGTAATTTTCAGTGACTTCGTAGAAGCGGCCCTTTTCGCCCTCCTTACGATGCTTAAGCAATTTCGCCGCCATCATGGGCGTCAAGCTTAAGGAAACCCCTGCCGATACCAGGATCGTCACCGCCAGCGTAACCGCGAATTCGCGGAACAATCGGCCCACGATGTCGCCCATGAACAGCAAGGGAATCAGAACGGCGATGAGAGAAACCGTCAGCGAGACGATCGTGAATCCGATCTGTCCTGACCCTTTCAGTGCCGCATCGAGCGGTGAATCTCCGGCCTCAAGGTAGCGGTCAATGTTCTCGATCATGACGATTGCGTCATCCACTACGAATCCAGTGGAGATGGTCAGCGCCATCAGGGTCAGGTTATTGAGACTGTATCCGAGCAAATACATCACTCCGAACGTTCCAATCAGCGAAAGAGGTACCGCCACGCTGGGGATGACGGTGGCCGAAAAGTTCCGCAGAAAGAGAAAGATGACCATCACCACCAGCACGATGGTCAGCATCAGCTCAAATTCCACGTCTTTCACCGAGGCCCGGATGGTCGTCGTTCGGTCTGTGAGGATCTGCACTCTCACTGCCGAGGGCAGGGATGCCTGCAACTGCGGCAGCAGCTTCTTGATCCGATCTACTACACCGATGATGTTTGCGCCGGGCTGACGTTGTATGTTGACAATGACCGCCGGGGTCGTATTCATCCATGCGGCGAGCCAGGCATTTTCCGTTCCGTCGATTACGTTGGCGACGTCGCTTACGCGTACGGGACCGCCATTGCGATACGTGACGACAATCGGTTTGTATTGCTCGCTCGAGTTAAGCTGGTCGTTGGCCCCAATGGTGTAAGACTGCCGTGCGCCATCAAGCACACCCTTGGCCTGGTCGACATTGGCCTGCACCAGCGCGGTGCGCAAGTCTTCGAGACTCAGTCCGTAGGAAGCCAACGCAGTCGGGTTCACCTGAATTCGAACTGCCGGCTTCTGTCCACCGCTGATAGAGACCAGTCCCACGCCCGGCAACTGCGAGATTTTCTGCGCCAGAGCAGTATCCGCAAGGTCTTCCACCTTGGACAGCGGTAAAGTGTCGGAAGTCATGGCCAGCGTGAGAATCGGAGCATCCGCCGGATTCACCTTGCTATAGATGGGAGGATTTGGCAGATCGGCGGGGAGATACGTCGAACCCGCATTGATCGCGGCCTGCACTTGCTGTTCTTCGATGTCAATATTCTGGTCAAGACTGAATTGCAGCGTGATCACGGAGCTTCCGAACGAACTCGTGGAAGTCATCTGGCTCAGGCCGGGAACTTGCCCAAACTGCCGCTCCAGCGGCGAAGTTACCGATGAAGCCATGACTTCCGGATCCGCCCCTGGATAAAACGTCACCACTTGGATCGTGGGATAGTCGACTTCAGGCAATGCGGATACGGGCAACTGCAGGAACGCCACCCAGCCGACGAGCAGAACGGCCACCATTAACAGCGTGGTTGCAACCGGCCGGAGAATGAATATCCGGGATGGAGTCATGAAGCAGGAGTTCCTGATGCCGTTGTGCCGCGAGCACTCGGAATCGCGTTATGATTGCCGGGAGTGGGGTTTCGGGGTTCGATCCTGCTTCCGCTCTGCAGCTTGTCCTGGCCGTCGGTAACCACGGTATCCCCCGGGTTGAGTCCGTTGGTGGTGATCGTAGTGTCGCCCTGGGTAAGCGACACGGTTACCGGGCGCGCTTCGACCGTCTTGTCAGGCTTCACGGCGTAAACGAAGGTTCCCTGCGGACCACGAAGAATCGCGGCCGTGGGTAAGACAGTGCTGTTCTTTCGCGTCTCCAGCAGCAATTGTATGTTTACAAATTGATTGGACCAGAGCTGACTGTCTTTATTGTCAAACACCGCTTTGAGTTTGGCCGTGCCCGTCGTCTGATCAATTTCGTTATCGATGGTGAGAAGTTTTCCGGTCGCCAGCTTGGTTTGATCGTCACGGTTATACACGTCCACCTGCAACGTCGAATGCTTCATATGCTGCGACACCGACGGCAGCAAATCTTCCGGCAAGGTGAAGATGACTGCGATCGGTTGCAGCTGCGTCAGGACGAGCATTGGATTGGCATCGGAAGCATGCACGATGTTCCCCGCATCCACCTGGCGCAAGCCAATGCGCCCGCTGAATGGCGCCGTAATGTGGCAATAGATAATCTGCAGCTTGGCATTGTCGATGATCCCCTGATCATTGCGGACCGTGCCTTCCAATTGGTCGGCGAGTGCGCGCTGCGTGTCCACCTGCTGTTGTGAAATGCTGCCCGATGGAATCAGAGCCGTATATCGATCAAGATTCAGTTTGGCGTCGCGCAGTTGTGCCTGATCACGAAATTGCTGCGCTTGCGCCTGTTCCAACTGGGCCTGATACTGCCGAGGATCAATGAGTATCAATAGTTCGCCCTGCCTGACGTTCTGTCCCTCCCTGAAATTCACCTTCATAATTTGGCCATCCACGCGGCTCTTGATGTTTGCCGTATTGAAAGCCGTCACTGAACCCAGACCAGTCACATAGACAGGGACGTCCTGAACCTTCACCTGCGCGATTGCAACCGACACTGCTCGAGGCGCAGCCGCTTGCGCCTGTTGCTGCTTCGAATTGGCGCTGCAACCAGAAAGGCTAAAACAGAGCAGCAATACGAAGATGGCAAGCACCCCCGAGTCCCATGAGAGCGTCTGTTGCCGAGAACTACCCGAAGAGCTGATCTTCACAGTTTTTGATCCAGACAGTTTTGACCCAGCGATAGTTTGCCGCATAGTTTGGGCACGCGCTAACAGTTTAGACGTAAGCCTTTACTGACCGTTGCGGCAACTTTACCGGGGAGACGGGAAACTTAGGACAACGGACTGCAATATTAGGATCTGATGAAACTAGCATGCATTGCGGTGCCAACGAGTCCAGATATGGCCAAAGGTTTTACAAATCTTTACGCGCACGAGAGGTTTCCTTACATGGCCCGATCTTCGAGGGCCACCGATGGCGAATGCTGCGCCTCGAATGCTGCGATCTCCGCTTCGTGTTGTAGCGTCAGCCCGATGTCATCCAATCCGTTCATCAGACAGTGCCGCACAAACTCATCGATTTGAATGCCGGCGGCAAAGCTCTGATCGTCGCGCACCTGGCAGGTTTCGAGATCGACGGTGAGTTGGTAGTTATCGATTTCTCGGGCTCTGCGCATGAGCTCAAAGACGTTGGCTTCGCTTAGGCACACCGTGAGGAAGCCATTCTTGGTGGCGTTATTGGCGAAAATATCGGCGAATGAAGATGCAATCACCGCGCGGAAACCGAAGTCGCCGAGCGCCCACACCGCATGTTCGCGCGAAGAGCCGCACCCGAAGTTCTTTCCGGCGACAAGAATGCTGGCGCCCTTGTATCGCGGCTGGTCGAGGACGAAAGTTTCCTGTTTCTGGCCTCGAGCCGCATGGCGCCAATCGTAAAAGAGAAACTCGCCAAACCCCGTACGCTCGATCCGCTTCAGAAATTGCTTGGGGATGATCTGGTCCGTGTCCACATTGACACGGTCGAGCGGCGCCACTCTGCCCCGGTGCACGCCGAACGGCTTCATCGAAGATTCTCCATCGTCATTTTCGTGTCAACGGAATTTCCAGTTGCGTATGTCGGTAAAGTGTCCCGTGACCGCCGCCGCGGCGGCCATCATCGGACTCACCAGGTGAGTGCGTCCGCCGCGCCCCTGCCGCCCCTCAAAATTGCGGTTGCTGGTGGAAGCGCAGCGCTCGCCCGGTCGCAAGATATCGGGATTCATTCCCAGGCACATCGAGCATCCGGATTCGCGCCACTCGAAGCCGGCATCCAGAAAAATCCGATGCAAGCCTTCTTGCTCTGCTGCTCGCTTCACGGTTTGCGATCCCGGCACCACCATCGCCCGGACTTTCGGATTTACGCGGTGGCCCTTGGCGACTCGTGCTGCCGCACGCAGATCTTCAATCCTCGAGTTGGTGCACGATCCAATAAACACGCGATCAATTCCGATGTCTTCGATGCGCTTCCCCGGTTCCAGCGCCATGTACTCCAAGGCGAGTTCAGTGGCACGGCGGTCGCCGTCGCGCATACCTCCAGGCTCAGGAACGCGACCCGTAATCGGCGCCACCATCCCCGGATTTGTCCCCCAGGTTACGAAGGGTGAAAGTTGCGCAGCATCGATGACCACCACCTGGTCGAAAGTCGCACCGTCATCGGTCGGCAACGTGCGCCACGATGCCAGCGCCGTTTCCCACTCCCGGTCAGGCGGTGCGAAACGCCGTCCTTGCACATAGGCAAAAGTCGTCTCATCCGGCGCCACCATTCCCGCGCGGGCACCCGCCTCGATGCTCATGTTGCACAGAGTCATCCGGCCTTCCATGGAAAGTTCGCGCACCGCTTCGCCGGCGTACTCGATCACATGCCCACTCGCGCCGTCGGTCCCAATCTGTCCAATGATGCCGAGCGCCAGGTCTTTTGCAGCGACTCCCTCCTGAAGCCGGCCGCGAACCTCAATTTTCATCGTCCTCGGTTTTTGTTGCGCCAGGCATTGCGTAGCTAAAACATGCTCAACTTCTGAAGTGCCGATGCCGAATGCCAAGGCGCCAAATGCACCGTGGGTACTGGTATGGCTGTCACCGCAAACAATAGTCATGCCCGGTTGTGTCAGGCCCAACTCCGGCCCGATCACGTGCACAATCCCCTGCTCCGGCGAATCCATATCAAAAAGCCGGATACCAAATTCCCTGCAATTCGTCTGCAAGGCTTCAATCTGTCGCGCGGCAATGGCGTCGGTGATCGGAGTACCGCGCGGCTCGGTGGGAATGTTGTGGTCCACCGTGGCTACGGTTCTCAACGGCTGCCGCACCCTCCGCCCGGCGGTTCGCAAGCCATCGAAAGCTTGCGGCGAGGTAACCTCATGGACCAGGTGCAGGTCAATGTAAAGAATGGAAGACCGACCGCTCGGTTCGGCTACCAAGTGGGCGTTCCAGATCTTTTCGAATAGTGTGCGCTTCTCGGGCATTGGTTTGGCGCGACGCCGTCCCGGCCTCTACGCCAGAGGACAAGCAAAGAAATCAGCTAACCTAAGTTTTGCACAGGGCGCAGGTTGCAGCAAGTCACGGGGCGCGA
>WNFG01006152.1_pt1 | contig 10762 bp, 11 predicted proteins | sample 5400431 | NCBI WGS metagenome assembly WNFG01 (sample SAMN13153346, study PRJNA577476) | soil metagenome | isolation source: 120 cm saprolite under Douglas fir tree site 2 hole 3 replicate 2 | place: USA:California | collected 2015-04-18
CGGTCTTCTCTTTCTCTTCTTCAGCATCGTCCTCGCCGTGTCCAGCATCGTCCTCGGCGTGCGCGCATGGAGGCAGGCGGCTTGGCCGCGCTGGACCACCTTGATTGTCATGGTGGCGCCGCTCGGCGCCACCGTGCCGGGCGCACCGCTACTGCTCGCGATCCATTTCCCGAACGAGCTGCTTCACGCCTTCTTCTTTGCCGGTCCGTTCGCCCTCGCGCTGGGCAACTGGAGAATGAGACCGGTGCCAACCCGCGCGAACGCCTGATTCTGCATCCTTTGCCCGAACTGTCAGGGCCAAGTTAGATGCGCTGGCGGCGGGCTCGCATTACGGCGGCCAGAAGAAACGAAGAAACCATCGGTAGTGATGCGCCAATCCACAAAGCAGCGAGAATGAAAGCGATTGCCGGAGGCCACGCACCTGGCCCGTGGGGAGCATAGGTGACGTAGAGAACTTGGTATTGGCCGAATGAGATCGCGACCCACGCAACTATCGACGTGGCGGTGGCATCCAGAAGGCCCCCGACGACCCGCCAGGGAAACCACCGACGAGCCAAGAGGAACGCCCCGAACAGGTAGGCGAAAGCGCCGTAGAGCCAAAGCACTGCTACGTAGCTAATTGCCAGAGCTGCAAGGCCATCCATCGGCAGGGTCGATTGCCACATCAGCCAGCCGGCCAAAGCCCCGGAGAGAAGGCCTTTGGTCAAAGCGGCAATCACGCTTGCTCGGCGCAACCACGTTTGCCAAAGCCCCGGAGAGAAGGCCTTTGGTCAAAGCGGCAATCACGCTTGCTCGGCGCAACCACGTTTTTGCGCTACGAGTCCTCCCGCCATCGGGCGGGAGCCATGCCCGTGGAATGCTGCCCCGAGCATTCAGGTCGACGCCACCACGCGAGACCATCAGTTCATTCTGAGCGCCCGGTTTCAATGTGCCGCAAACGAACTCGAATCTCTTATTCGAGTCCGGCTGGTGGCTCCGGGGCGGACTGTAGGCCGGGTTCTCTACCCCGTCAAAGCAGAGCTGGAGCCAGCTAGACTCGGCCGATCAAAGCTCATACCTCCCCCGTGCGGCCGAAGCGGGGCGCTTCCGAACGGCGAGTCGACGACCGTGCGATTGCCGCTATCGAGGCGCTGTGCTCGCGCGGTGAGTTCGCCGAGGCGGCCGCGGCCTGCGACCGATTACTCATTGATTCGCCGCAGGAGCAGGACGAGATGCAGGTCAGAGTGCTCGCCGGTCAGGCTCTGACGCTTGCCTCTCGGCCAGGTCCAGCGCTCGAGCACCTCAACCGCGCGAAAGAAATTCTTGGTTCACACCCGGACACGATGCTGGCGGCCGAATGCGCCGATTGGGAAGCCTGTTGTCTCTATTACCTGGAGGACAACCGAGCGGCCTCCGTGGCAGAGCGGGCCCTCGGCTTATGTCGCAGCCTGTCCGAGCCCGCGCCGCTGCTCGAGGCACGCATCCTCGAACACCTCGGCTCCATCCATGTGCGCAACCACGCATACGACAGCGCCATCGCTTACTACGAGCGTGCTCTCGCAGCCGCCGGGTCCGTCAGCGATCTTCGGCGCCTCGCTCGCATCAATCACGGCCTTGCTATCGCCTACGACGGCCGCGGCGAGCGTGACCGCGCCGTCGTGTTCATTCAAAAGGCACTCGTTCTGTACCGGCAAGAGGGCGACCGGCTCTCGCTGGCTAACGTCGAGAACGAGCTCGGATTGCTGTTGATGCGCGATGGTCAGCTTCAGCGCGCCGAGGAACTGTTCGTCAGGGCTCTGCGCCGGCTCGAGAACAGCGGCACGGAGTTCGCGCGCAGCCATGTCCTCCTGAGTCTCGGAGAGCTGTATCTGACCGCGGGTAGGGTCGCCGACGCGATTCCGATCATCCGCGATGCCATCGAGCGAGCGGGACGCCTTAATGAGCGGCTCGCCGAGAGCACGGGCCACCACCTGCTCGGCGAGGCGATGGAGCGACTTGGGGACCCAGCCGCGGCAGACGACGAATATCACTTGGCACTCGACCTCCTTCGAAACGATGGCGTGGACGCAAGGCTCATCGAGGTACACATCTCTTACGCGTCGGTGCTCGAGCGTCGATCCGACCTCGCAGCCGCTTTCGGCCAGCTGAAGCAAGCGGCCGCCATAGAGTTTGGCCGAACCTCACAACACGTGCGCTGACGGTCGGCGCCGAGCCACTCGGTTCGGCTGACGCTCAGCGAGTCGAATCCATCGTAAGGGCAGTTGAGCGTAGCCGTCTCGCAGGTATCGTGAGCAGCCGATACCATGGCGAATCTAATCTGGCTCGGCGGAATACTGGTCGGACTCGTCCTCGTTATCGTCCTGCCGCGTCTCGCGTGGTTTGTACTGATGAGCTACAAGCAACGCCGGCGCTACCACAGGGAATTGCAACTTGCTACAAGTCGTGGAATGCCTCTACCTGCCGCGCCATCACCACCCGATCTCTGGGGCGTCACGTATCGCATCAATCGAATCGCCGCAGTGCTGGGGCTGGCCGGGGGACTTATTGCGGTCGTGGTGCTGGTCATTAGCGGCCAACGATGAAGACCCAAGGTAACCGGCAAGCGAGGCCATCGCCCGCGAACGTAGAGATGGCGAGGAATCTTGTCGGCGCGAGCTTGGCCGCGCTCTCGGTGATCGTCCTGCTGGTACTACGCGAAGGGCTATTCACCCCGATGATCGCATCGCCCTCTTGCCCCACGACCGCTCTTGATCCGCGAGTCCTTGCGGTAGGCATGGCCCTGCTCATAGCCTGCGCCGGCGCAATCACCGCAGGCATGCAACTGAGACTCAGGGTGACGGCGACCGGCGCAGCGGTGGTAGCGGCAACAGGCTGTGTGTGTGTCGTCTACGCGTTTCTGCTTGCAGCTCTGTTTTTCTGCGCAGTCCCGGCTGCTTTCTGACCAACGCCAACAGCTGGGGAGCTCTTTTTCGTATTCGAGATAGGCAGTGGGCCGAGGGCGGACTGTAAGCCGGGTTCTGTGTCGGTGAGATCGCCCCAACCATTCTGAATACGGAACGGCACCTAACGACACCCTGCGATTGAATGCGGCCGCGTACTGGATGCGTACTGGTACGCCAAACCTTCTGTCTTCCACACGCACGGACAGCAGCCATTGGCTGCAGCCTTGCGCTTCAGAAAAGCGGAAAGCCAGTGTGTCGAACGGGCCATCCTCGACGAACTGAGGGATCGAGATCGCAAAGGGCACGCGCCCACGTACACGGTGAGGTAACCATTCACCTGAACTCAATTCAGGGCGCAGTCCTCCGTTCGACCAGGCGCGCACGGGTGGTCCACGATTCTCTCGGCTTCGACGTACCAGGGATCCACGGGCCGAGTAAGAGCCAATATTGCCTCCCGCCCTGGTGGCTTTATCCGCGAGAGAATCAAGTTGTGAAACCATTTTTGTGGGCGCGTCGAGGTTTAGGCGAATCTTCTAACAGGCGTCGAACTGCCTAGGCGACCTGCGGCAAGGAGAAACGCAATGGGAAGGATTGTTGTCAGTGAGAACGTCTCGCTCGACGGAGTCATCCAGGACCCGGCGGGGGTCGAGGGCTTCAGCCGCGGCGGCTGGGTCGGTCGCATCGGCGGCCAGGGTCGCGACGAGGCGGCCAAGGTTGCGCTCGACGAGGCGTTGGGCGCCAAGGCCTTTCTGCTAGGCCGGCGGAGCTACGAGTTCTTGGCCGGGCGGTGGCCATCCCGAAGTGGCCCGTTCGCGGACAGGTTGAACAGCTTTCCCAAGTACGTCGTTTCCTCGACTCTCGATGCTCCGGTCTGGAACAACACGACGGTAATAAGGGGCGACGTGATCAACAAGGTCTCGAAGCTGAAGCGTGAGCTAGATGGCGAAATCCTCGTCGCCGCTAGCTTCCAACTCTGGCACATGCTAATGGAGCACGACCTTGTGGACGAGCTGCGCCTGATGATCTACCCAGTCGTGCTTGGAACTGGGGAGCGCCTGTTCGGCGAGAGCAGTGAAACGAAACCTATGCGCCTCGTCAGCACCAGGACCGTCGACGATCTCGCTCTTCTCATCTACGAGTTGGTCCCGCTCATGTCATGAACTACTACGACACCTTGATCGAAGTCGCAGATGACTGTCCGACCGAGAAGGCCGAGGTGCCGCAGGCAAGGGGTGGCAAGAAAACGAAGGCTGTGGTTGACTACGAGATCCTCGTCAAGCATCCATGTAGTCACACCGAAGAAGACATCGCTTTTGAGACATACGCCGTCCTACACAACATCCCAAAGGACATCTGGTCCAAGGAACGAAAGAAATTCTTGAGTAAGGGCCATCCGCACTTGCGGGTGTCGCCGCTGGCAAAGCGCTACGGCTGGGGCATTCACAACAACGTTGCAGGCATGATCGCGTTGATCGCTATTGAATCGTCACGGTACAAGCAGCTACTGGACGATCCGCACACGACTAACGTCAAGGCGTTTCGCTCTACGCGCACATAGGGGTATGTTCGGCCACTCTGGACGTCATTAGAACTCGGCTACTGGAAGTAGCCCGCGCGATCATCCAGTGATCACCGCTCCGCTCCGGGTGACCGAGGATGCCCTGCACTACCGCGTCGATCCGCTGACCTGACGCCGCTGGCGCGGCATGATTCTCACAAGCAAACTGACCATGAGGACTCTCCACACGTCGTACCGGGTTTCCAACCTGAGCGCGTCGCTCGACTTTTACACCGCACTCGGGTACACGCAGGTCGGCCGCGTCGATCTGGGCGGCGGTGCGAGTCTGACCATGCTCAATTTCCCAGGCGAGGAGGTCGTGACGCTTGAGTTGGTGCACCGACCAGCCGCTGGAGCGGTCGACATCGGCACAGGGTTCAGTCACATTCCGGTCCAGGTCGACGATCTCCCCGCCACCCTTGGGCGGCTGTCCGAGGCAGGGCTCAAGCCCGGCGCGGTGGAACGACCAGGTGGACAGGACGGGCCTCAGATCTCATGGCTCACGGACCCCGACGGCTACCGGATCGAGCTGGTGCAGTGGCCGCCGGGGCACCCTTACGGGATCACCGCGGCCGACTTTCAATACGAATCGGGGCGGGAGCCGAGAAACTGAGATTTGGTCGGGGGGAGGGGACACTATTTGAACTCCCAGACTGCACTCGCGAGAGGAGTCCTTGAACTTATTCGAAGCTACGGGGACAGCGGTGATCATGTCCCGACGAGTGATCCCATGGGCACCCAACGCGGCACGGGCAACCCCTCCGGTTCAAGTGAGTCACTGCGCGGCTGTCGCCAGACAGCTGTCAATTTTCGTCATTCTGGTCAATAGACCTTTCCAGTTCGTGGAACCCCCTCAGATTCACCTCATGGGCCCAGGCCCGTGCGAAAGTTCAGCAGGTGCGAAGTCAGGACCGGTCCTTGCGTTCGGTCGCAGTGTTCTATCTCCTAGCCTTCGCGGTGTCCTGGTCGATCGTGATCCCCCAAGCCATCGCCAGCCGCGGCCTCATCAACGCACAACTACCAGGAGCGGTCGGCTTCCTATCGCCACTCGCGCCGATGCTGGCTGCGGTGCTGATGTCGTGGAGGCAGGGTCGCTCAGCGGAGCTCAAGCGCCTTCTGCGCTCGCTACTCGCGTGGCGAGCAGCGCTTCGTTGGTACGCGGTTGTTCTGCTCGGCTTCCCGCTACTAGCGCTCGTCGCAGTGGTTGTCAGCTCGGTTATGACAGGCCACCGCCCCGACCTGAGCGCCAGCTACATCCACAGTGTCTTCCCCCAGTTTCCCCGAAACCTCAGCCCGTGGCTTCTGGTCCCGCCCTTCCTGCTTTTCTCGATTGTCACGACCATCCCCGAGGAGACCGGTTGGCGGGGTTTCGCGCTACCGCGATTGCAACGAAGCTGGGGCCCCCTCTTGGCAAGCCTTGTCGTAGGTTTCCTCTGGGGTCTTTGGCATTTGCCAGACTTCTTCTATCTACAGGCCGTGCAGAGTGGCATCTCCTTCCCCATCTTCCTGGTCGGCACGGTGTCGACCTCGATTCTCTTCACGTGGATTTTCAACGGCACTGGCGGCAGCCTGCTTATGGTTTCGATCCTGCATTCCTCGTTTAACGCTAGCGACGTCTTCCTTCCGCTTTTGCCGCAGGTCACTGGAACCACGCTACAGCTGGCGCTCTACCTCGCTCTAATCACTGCCGTGGCCGTGATTCTCATCGTCTTCGGTCGGCTTCAGCTCAGACAAACTCCAGGCTTGACCGACTTGGCGCAAGGGCAATAGCGTCCGTGGCTGGCTCAAATAATGAAACTAACGTCAGAAAAAGTCGGGGGACGGGACACTATTTGAACCGCGGAGCCGAACTCGCGGAGAGCGTTCTGGCGCTCCTGAAGGCGCGTCCGATAGAGGCGTCAGGCCGCCGCTCGCGGGCGGCGCAACCAGCTGCGCTTCCGGGGAGTTCCGATGAGTTGGTCGCGACGATTTAGGTTCGACTCGTCAGGGCGCGGTCAGCTTTGGCGCGCCCGCCACCCCACCACGACCGAAGTGTCAGCGTCAGCGTGACCGCGGCCGGCACCGCGACGAGGACGAACTGCATCTCCGAAAACACCGGAGGTGGGGCGTCGGCCTGAGTCCCAGGTGGTCCCGGGTATCCGAGGATGACAAACAGTGCCAGCGCGCATATGAGCAACACGTCCACGGCGCCCGCAACGAGGAGCCACGCGCGTTGACCGTGGTTGATCCGCCAGGCGCTCAAGGCAATGACGACGGCGGCGGGCGCAAGGAACACGGTCCAGGCGACGAATGACACGCCCTCGTGGGTAGGGGCGTAGGAGCTGGACAAGCGATCGCTGAGCCGCGGAGTGGTCAGGGCGATGCTCGCGAGCATCGCCAGCAACTGCCCGACGCACGCGCTTGGGAGCAGTTGCATGGGCACACCAGCGGAACGCCGCATGCGGCTGAGCGTCACAATGCCGAGTCCGAATCCGATCAGGGTTGGGACCGCAATTAGGGCGTTCTGGACGATATCCAGTGGGAAAGGCGGGGCGTCGACGTTCGTTCCCGGCTGAGCGGCGTTCGCAAGCACGCCATAACCCATCAAACCGACGATCACGAGATCAATCGCCAGAGCTACCAGCACGATGGCGATCGGTTTTCGTGGTAGCAGCCACGCCCCAGCCACCAGGACCGCGCTCGGCGGGAGGAACACGAGCGCGAGCAACACAAAGCTCAGGCCACGGAAGTCGATGCAGTCGCTGCAGATCGTGGACCGGACCAGGCGGTCGATGAAGCTGGGCGCCGAGAGGAGTATTGCGGCCAGCATGCCAGCTGCCTGGGCGACAAGAACCACACGCATCGGTCGCAGCAACTCGGTCAATGTTCCCATTTGACACTCCTGGCGCCAAAAATGTCTACGGGAGGCGGCTAATCCCGCGCCTTTGGCGCCAAGCCTGTGTGTCGCGCAGGCGCGGCGAGTTCAAATAAGGAGTGTTAGGTCGGAAAAAGTCGGGGGCCCGGGATTTGAACCCGGGGCCTCACGGTCCTGGCCCGCGCGTCGTCAGGCATCGCGTAGGCGCACAGAAGGTTGGCCAGCGACTTACTGTTGCCGCGGCACGTTGTATCGGGTTCGAGAAGCGTCGCGCCGCTGCTAGATCTGAAGCGGAGACCGTAATCTGCCGCCGGCAACTTGCGGCTTTTCGGATACAGAAGGTGGGCCGAGAGCGGCGATAAGCCGGGTTCTGCTTCCGTAAGATTCCCCCTGCCCGCCCCGAATACGAAACGACACGCAATGACAACTAGCGATTGAGAGCGGCTGCGTACTGGACGCGTACTGGTACGTCAAACCTACTGTCCACGCAGCGAACTGGTTAATGACCTTTCTCGGTCCAATGGCGCTGTTCCTAGCAGCCTGGAACAGGCCGTGTTTATCCAGGAACAGCCGAAATTTGGTCGGAAAAACTCTCAGACCTTAATTTCCGGCGCGTCGACGCGGTGAGCTAGATGATGCGATTCGCTGGCCCAAATGCCAGCGGCCTGGACACGGCGATTGTCGTGCTTCGAATCTGGCATCTCGAGCTTGCCAAAGACCGATCTGAGATGAGCGTCGATAGTGCGCTCTGAAAGCACGAGCTCGGCCGCTATTCCCGCGTTGCTCAGCCCGGCTGCCAGCAGCCGCAATACTTCCCTCTCCCGCCCGGACAGCGCTGACAGCTTCGACGGCTCGCGTCGAATTCGATGGCTGAAGCCGTCTAATGTGGTCTCAGGTTGGTGCGGGTAAGTGGCCTCGCCGACTACAGCCGCAAGCACCCGAACTGCGATCGGCCGCAGCGCAAGCGCCACGACAAGCACCGAAACCGCGATGGCGAGCGTGGTCCCAATCCCATGGCCGACGCTGACGATTAGTCCGGCACAGATGGCGATCATCGCCGTCATCAGTCCGAGAACAAGCGAACCAGCGCGCGCCAGCACGCCGGTGCTGACGGTGAAGGGCTTAGCGCGTCCACGAATCGCCAGTCCGTAGCCGACCGCGGTCAGCGGCCACGCAGCGCCAAGGCCGACCAGCAGGATGACCGCGCCAGCGTCAAGGCTGATTCCGCTCGAGTTGACCGCACGACCCAGCAGCGTGCACAGCAATATCTGGCAGACGGGCACAAAGGACGCGACCGCGGCGGTGGCGAGGCGCCCTGGATCAGCACGCTCGTCGCCGCGTCGGGACCAGATCAGCAGCGCGGGAGGGAGGAGCAAGGTGGCCAGCCACACGAAGATCAGTGACATGGCCGCGGTCTGGACCGGACCGGGCAGATCAAGGATCGGCGACACGCCTTCCAGGTGCGCCAGCGTGAACGTAGCTGCGAAAACAACCGCAGCGAGCGCGACCGAGACGAACAGCGGCCAGCTGGCTGCGTGGTGGCCCACCAGGCTGCGGCGGGCAATCAATCCGGTTACGACAAACATCGTCAGCGGTGGAATGTGTCCACCGACCGCCAGCCTGACCACAGCGCTCGCATGCGTGAGACCGGCGAGGCCCAGCACGATGAGATAGGCCGCGATCGTCCATGCGGCCAGCACGATCATGACACCAACAGTGCGGTCGTTCCGCCAGGTCGCGTGGCCGACCGCAGCCGTGGCCAGAGCACCGACGCCGAGCGACGCGACCACCGCCGGGTCAGTCCCGAAGTAAGGGAGACCCGTCACTCGCGCTGCGAACGCAATCAAGGCGCCGGCGACAACAAAGAAGCCAAGTGGCAACAGATCCGCGACCGCTCGTGTCTTCGTACGCACGCGCGGATTGTCCCAGGAAAGCGACCGATGAGAGATGGGTCTTGGCGGTAGGGGTTTGCCGCCCTCGATCAGTTCCATGGCTGCGCTCGCGCCCGTTCAGGCTGAGGTAGAGGCCTGCCCACCCGTGACACTTGGCGCGCGGCGGAGGAGTCGCTGGACGGCGGCAGTGACTGTCAACACAATGAGGAGCAGCTCGCTCGCCAAGATCCCCCCCAGCGCGAATTTCGCGAAGAACATGTGAGGGTTCTCCGAAAAGATCGAGTAAGGCGCGCTGAAGAAGCCCCGCTGCACCACTGACACCAGCTCGCCGGCGTGGCCGAAGAGACCGGAGGTCTGGCAGAGCAGCATCAAGGCCGCGATCACGCGCAGGGCGAGGTTCGAGGGCTCACGGACGAACCGCCAGAGCGCCCACCAGCCGACGGCCAGGATCGGCAAATAGATGAGGTGGAACACCGCATGGCCCCACAGGGCCGTGGCGGGCACCACGACCCCGGAGATGAACGTGAACGGCAGGATCGCAAACGGCACGAAGATGAGCAACCAGAGACGAACGATTGGACGGAACATGGGCTACCTCCTGAATTTCTGGATGTGGCCCCAACCTATAGGTCGTCGGTATCCGCCCGCATCGGCGAAAGGGCCTAATTTCGGCGTTTCACTGCCTGTGCCTGTTCGGGAATCTCGTCAATAGGCCTCCACCTGACAAGTTCTGAACCGGGCGCCTCACGGTCCTGACCCGTGCGTGCTGAGGCACTTAGCCCGATGGGTGCACAGAAGGTTGGCCAGCGACTTACTGTTGAGGCGGCATCGTTGTATCGAGTCCGCCAAGCCCCTCGCCGTTGCTAGACCTGAAGCAGAAACCGCAAACCTGCTGCCCGCAAACCTCCGGTCTAAGGGCTACAGAAGGTAGGCCGAGAACGGACATAAGCCGGGTTCTGTCTCAGTGAGATCACCCTGCCCGTCCTGAACACGAAACGACACCCAATGACACCTAGCGATTGAGAGCGACTGCGTACTGGATGCGTACTGGTACGCCCGACTTACTGTATCCCTAGCGCTGCCTAACCCTTCTTGGGACCATTGCAGAAATTGACGTGCCAGCGGCAGGGCCACGATCAAGGCAACGGCGAGGGCGGCGAGCGGCTCCACGAGTGGATGGTTCCGCTGGTCGCCTGGGTCAGCAACGAGTTCGGTCCGGTCGCCCCGCTTCTCCCGTTCACCCTTTGGAGTGACGAAATCAGGGATCAGGAGAACCGGTGACGATCGCGACACGTCCGGCTAGATCGAGGAGGCGCCCGACGGGCGGGAGGTCGTCGGTCACCGGGGCAGCGGGTTCGGGCCGGTCGCCGTGACGAGGCGTTGCGGGACCCAGTCGTCGACGTGGACGAAGCCGTCGAACGAGGCGCCTTCCAGGACGCACACGTCGTACAGCGAACGGCGATAGAACTTCACGTGGGTGAAGTCCTCAAAGAGCGTGTAGTACGGCTCGTTGTCGGCGCTCTGGAACTGCTGTCCG
>WNFG01005386.1_pt1 | contig 10760 bp, 4 predicted proteins | sample 5400431 | NCBI WGS metagenome assembly WNFG01 (sample SAMN13153346, study PRJNA577476) | soil metagenome | isolation source: 120 cm saprolite under Douglas fir tree site 2 hole 3 replicate 2 | place: USA:California | collected 2015-04-18
CGAAGGCGCCATCCTCGCCGTCGTCATCGTGTTGTTGTTCCTGCGCGACCTGCGCGCCACCCTCATCGCCGCGATCTCGCTGCCGCTGTCGATCTTCCCGGCGTTCTGGGCGATGGACATTCTCGGCTTCTCGCTCAACCTCGTCTCGTTCCTCGCGATCACGCTGTCGACCGGTATTCTGGTCGACGACGCCATCGTCGAGATCGAGAACATCGTCCGCCACATGCGGATGGGCAAGACGCCCTACCGCGCCGCGCTGGAAGCCGCCGACGAAATCGGCCTCGCCGTCATCGCGATCAGCCTGACCATCATCGCGATCTTCGCACCGGCAAGCTTCATGTCCGGCATCGCCGGGCAATTCTTCAAGCAGTTCGGCATCACGGTGTCGGTACAGGTGTTCTTCTCGCTGCTCGCCGCGCGCTTCGTCACGCCGATGCTGGCCGCCTATTTCCTCAAGCATCACACCCATGACGACCCGCCCCCGGGCCGCTTGTTGCAGGCCTACCACTACATCGTCACCTGGTCGGTGAGGCACTATTTCATCACCATTCTGGTCGGCTTTGGGATCTTCGCGGCGTCGATCTGGAGCATCACGCTGTTGCCGCAGGGCTTCCTGCCGGCGCAGGATACCGGGCGCTCGCTGCTGGCGATGGAACTGCCGCCCGGCTCGCAGCTCGCCTACACCGAGCAGGTCACCGAGGATATCGTCGCACGGCTGCGCAAGCGCCCCGAGGTCAAGAGCGTGTTCGTCGACGGTGGGCGCGTCCCGCCGGGAACGCAGGAAGTCCGCCGCGCCGCGCTGATCATCAACTACACGCCGAAAAGCACGCGCAGTACGACGCAGCGCGAGCTCGAGCGGTCCATCGGCAACGAGATGGAGAACGTCCCGGATATCCGTTACTGGTTCCTCGACGAAAACGGCCTGCGCGCCATCTCGCTCGTCGTCACCGGGACCGACAGCAACATCGTCAACAACGTCGCCAATGAACTAGCGACGCAGATGAAGCGGATTCCGATCATTTCCAACGTAGTCTCGGAAACCTCGCTCGACCGGCCCGAACTCCGCATCGAGCCGCGGGCGGACATCGCAGCGCGGCTCGGCGTCTCGACCGAAAGCCTGTCGCAGACCATCCGCGTCGCGACCATCGGCGACGTCGGCCCCGCGCTTGCCAAATTCGACGCCGGCGACCGACTGGTGCCGATCCGCGTCCAGCTCGAAGATGCCGCGCGCGGCAATCTGCGGACGCTCGAGCAGTTGCGGGTGCCGCTTGGCCAGCACGGTGAGAAGGGCGGCGTGCCGCTCTCGGTGGTCGCCGACGTCAAGCTCGATCAGGGCCCGACCAGCATCAACCGCTACGACCGCGAGCGGCAGGCCACCGTGGCGGCGGACCTCGTCGGCTCCGCCGCGCTCGGCGACGCCACCAAGATGATCGACGAACTGCCAGTCAAGAAGAACCTGCCGAAGGTCGTCAAGTTGAGCCCGTCAGGCGACGCCGAAAGTCTCAACGAATTGTCGGGCGGTTTCGCCACCGCGATCACCTCGGGTCTTATGATGGTCTATGCGGTGCTGGTGCTGTTGTTCGGCACCTTCCTGCAGCCGATCACCATTCTGTTCTCGCTGCCGCTGTCGATCGGCGGCGCGATCGCCGCACTGCTTCTCACCGGCAAGCAGCTCACTACGCCGGTGTGGATCGGCATCTTGATGCTGATGGGCATCGTGACCAAGAACGCCATCATGCTGGTGGAATTCGCGGTCGAGTCGATCCGCGAGGGCAAGACTCGGGATGAAGCGATGATCGACGCCGGCATGAAGCGCGCCCGCCCCATCATCATGACCACGATCGCGATGGTCGCCGGCATGATGCCGAGCGCGCTGGCCTTCGGCGACGGCGGCGAGTTCCGCTCGCCGATGGCGCTTGCCGTGATTGGCGGCCTCATGTTTTCGACGATCCTGTCGCTGGTGTTCGTGCCTGCGATGTTCATGTTCATGGACGACATCGGCTCGCTGTTCTGGCGCTTCGGCAAGAAGCTCGTGGTCTCGTCAGGCGACGCCGAGCAAGACGACCATGGCGACGAACACCATACGGCAGCGAAGCCCCCGAAGGCACCGCCGTCCATCGTGCATTCGCCGGCGGCGGAGTAGAGCAGAGGGTTGCCCGTTCCTCTTATTCCTCCCGACCGGAGGAAGGCAGATCAAGCAAGGGTGAAAACACCGGATGCCCCGACCAGTCGCCGGTTTCGATCCGCACGTGATCCGCGGGCGGCAAACCGCCCTCGCCGACCTGATCGAGATGCCGCTTGAAGTAGGTTAGAAACGCGTCATCCACGTCGGACGAGATCGAATGCCTTCGGGTTTCGATCGCGACGCGGCTGGTGACGCCGCTGCCGGCGAAGAAATCCAGCACCGTCGACCCCGGAAACGATAGCGAGCGGATGATGCGCTCGATCAGTTCCTTCGGCTTCTGCGTCGGGTGGCCGACGCGCTCCTTCGAATTGCCGTTCAGCCGCGGAATCTTCCAGACATTGGTGGGATTGATGCCCTTGTCCAGATTCTCGGGGTTGAGGCGCTTGTCGCGCTTGTAGATCTCCAGCGTCCGCGCATCGAGCTTGGTGCGCACGGCGTCGAGATCGAAATAGTATTTCGGCGTTTTCGCAAACCAGGCGATCTCTTCATGACGGTTGGCGAAGAACCGCTGCGCGCCCATGCCGTTCGGATAATTCCAGATGATCAGGTTGGCGAGCAGCATGCGGCTGTGCCGCCGCATCCAGCTCATCAGGCTGAGCAGGTCGCCGCTGCCGGCCTCGGCTTGATATTGCAAGCCGCCGAACAGCACGAAGTTGCCGGATGGCGCCAGCACGCGCTCGACTTCGGAAAGCCATTGTCCGGCCCAATCGACGTAATCCGCAAGGTCGTCCCAGGCGGCGACATTGATATTGTAGGGCGGATCGCAGATCACGAGCTGGACCGACTGCGAGGGAATTTTGCGCAGCGTCGCCAGGCAATCGTCGACCGCGATGATGTGCGAGGTGGGAGCTAGGGTGGGCGCCGAGGCCGCGCGCGCGGAAGAATGGAGCATCCCGTTCTTCCGCAACAGGTTCATCCCGATATGACCGGCGTTGCGATGAGACCTGTTCGACATCTTTTTCCGGGCGGCTCGCGGCAGCACTTTATTCGCTGCGCGACCCCGGTCAACCGGCGGCGCGGTGCCGCGCCGGGTTAATCCCAGTGCGGGCGGGTGCGGCGAAGGGCGCTGAAATCCTCCGCGACGCCTGGGCTGGGCTCCGGCGGCGTGATTGCCTTGTCCGGATAGGGCAGTACGACGAACGCCGTAAAACGCTGGATGGCGCCGGGCTGGCCGAGCAGCGTCGACTGCAGCACGAAATCGGATCTGACAAATTTCGGCGACCGTGCCGCAGTCCGTTCCATCGAGCCGACACAATAGATGTCGTCGCCATAGCACAAGGCCGCCCAGCCGCCCTCGAAGCTGACCTCGCCGGGCAGCCGCTCGGCGTTGGGGTGCACAATTCGTTCGTCATAGACGGGATGATCGGGGCTGTAGAAGGCAAGCGCGAACGCCAGACCGTCGTCGCCGCCGACGGCTCGAAGCGGCGTATCCGATTGCGCGTGCCACAGCCGGGTCAACTCGTCGGCGGCCTGCTGATAGAAATTGCGTCCCTCGTGAAGCGGATGGTCGTTGCGATAGACGGCGTGGATGGGCGCCGCCACAAAGGCCGCCAGCACCGCAATGCCGATGACACTGGCCGCGAGATTGACGGAATAAGGCCGCGGGATCGGATCGGGGAGGCCACAGACCATCACGATGACGAACAGGAACAGGCCCTGCAATCCCCAGAGCGGCGGCATGTCGGTTCCGAATGCGGCCGCCGTGATCGCGGGAAATATGACAGTCGCGAGGCCGATGCAAAACAGCAGCAACAGGCCGCCGTCCATCGCCTTGAAATCCTGCCGAACGGTCTTGAGGCGGTCACCTGCCACGAAGGCGCATATCGCCGCCGGCACCGCAAGCAGCATAGCCGTGCCCAGCACGAACAGCGTCGCTTCGAGCAGCGCAGGCGAAAAGGCCTTGCCGGTGTGCCGCGCGAGTGCGTAGGCGAACGGTTTTGCCCCGGTGGTTGCCAGCCAATAGATATGCGGCGTCAGCGCGGCAAGACCGCTGGCAACCGAAATCCAGGGCACGAATGACTTGAAATAGGCGCGCCGTTGCGGATGAGCGATCGCGGCGACCGCGAAGCCGAGGATCAGGAACACCGAATAATATTTGCCGAGCATGGCCAGCGCAGCGGTGAGGCCAGCTGCGACGGCCCAGCCGGCCTGACGGGTTTCGAACGACCGCAGGAAGCAATAGGTGGCCAGTGGCCAAGTCGGCAGCAGCACCGCGTTCGCGTTGAAGCGCTGTGCATGAAACTGGTAGACCGGCAGCAGCATCAACAGCAGCAGCACGAACAGCCGTTTGTCGCCCGATGCAAATCGGCGCGTGATCAGATCGACCATCCACAGCCCGATCGCCGCATTGGTCAGCGATAACAACTGAAACGACCAGTTGGTGAGCGGAAAGACCGACGTCCACGCCCGCGCGGCCCAGCCCATCAGCGGCGGATGTTTGGAATAGCCCCATTCGAGGCTGCGGCCGAGCGTCCATGTCTCCAACACATCGGAATGCAGATCGCCCCCGACATAGGCGATCACCAGAAAGGCCAGCCAGACCGCGACGAAGCCAATCAACAGCAGCGGGATCGCCCATCCCGCTTCGACGCCATCCATCCAGGCCAGGAGCCATTTTCGCCAGCGCGGAGCGGAGAGTTCCGCCCGCAACGCCACCACCGAGAACCCACTACACATCGCCACACAAACTCATCGCTTGCGGCAGGCAAACGAACTCCGTTCGCCATTCGCGTCGAAAGCGAAGGCGGCGATCCGTCATGAACTGCCAGACAACTTGTTTATGTTCATTAAAAAATGTTCATGTCCCAATTTGTCAGGAACAATGTCCCAATTGGGATGATGTCTTGGCCTACGCGGCCTCATGCGTGGTCGGGGAACACCTAAACCCCTACGCGAGTAGTTAGAATCGTTCGCAGCGAATGCTGCGGTATGTTGCTGCCGTCAAACGGCAACCGTCGTCAGCCCGCGACCGCGGATGACGACGATGCATCTTGCGCAGCTAATCGTTGCGCGCGATCGTGGTCAGCTTGTTCAGGTTCTGCAGCAGGATGCGGCCGCGCTGCAGATCCAAAATACCGTCCTTGCGCCAGGTCTGCAGTTGACGGTTGACGCTTTCGCGCGCCGCGCCGACGAAGATCCCGAGCTGCTCCTGCGAGATGTGCACTTCCGATCCGTAATCGGCGCCGAGCGCGCAAAGCCGGCGCGCGAGGCGGACCGGCAACGGCTGCAGCATCGATTCTTCCATCCGCTCGCTCTGCCAGCGGATGCGCTGGCACAACAGCATGATGATCTTGATCGCGACCTTCGGTTCGCGCTCGAGATGGCCCAGGAAATCCTCGCGCCGCAGCACGAACAGCTCCGTCGGCTCGCCCGCGGTCGCATCCGCGGTACGGCTCTGGCCGTCGAGCACGGCAACCTCACCAAACAAATCGCCTGGCCCCATGAAATTCAGGGTCAGCCGGCTACCGTCAGAGGACCCGGTCTCGATGCGGATCTGTCCGCGGCGCACCCCGAACAGCGCGTTCCCCGGATCGCCCTTCTGAAACAAGACCTCTCCGACGCCAAGATGCTGGGTGTGACAAAGATTCGAAATCCGTTGCAATTCGTCGGGACCCAAGTCCGCGAACATCGGATTCATCTTCAAAATGACCGCAAATTCGGCCTGTTTACTCATTTTAATTCCTCAAATCACCCGACATGAACATCGGGGCGGTTACACAGGAAGAACTGTGTCATACGTCACATAACTCGACAGCTCCACTGATTATTTTTAGGGGCTTTTTGAGCGACCTCCCGTTTCCGGGATAAGCTCAGGGGATCGGCCAGGATGGGAATCGTCGCGTGGCCGGTCATGGTGCCGTTGCCCGGGAACGTGTTGACATGAGAGCATTGAAAATCACCGGCGCCGTTGTCGCCGTCATCATCTTGATCGTCGCGCTCGGCTTGGTCGTCGGAATCCCGTCGGGCTTCCTGACGTCCGGCATCGAGGACCGCGTCGAACGCGACACCGGATATCAACTGAGCATCGCAGGCACCACCAAGATCAGCCTGTGGCCATCACTCAACGTCACCTTGAGCGACATCACGGTGCAGGATCCGAAGGACCGCGACGGCGTCAAACGCGTGACCATCGAAAGCGTGCAGGCCGATGTCACGCTGTCGAGCCTCTGGTCGGGCCATCCGCGCGTGAGCGAGCTCATCATCACCAACCCGGTCGTGCACCGCCCGCTGTTGCGCGAGCGCAACCGGATCGCCTCGCCACCGTCCAACCCGGCGGCCTCCCCCGATGAGACCGACGCGGTGACGATCGACCGCGTGAAGATCGTCGGCGGCGCGATCGTTCTCGCCAACGCGCGCGACCGGGTGGAACGCCACATCGACAAAATCAACGCCGACGCCGTCATCGACGCCGATCGCAAGATCAAAGTGACCGGAACCGCGCGCGCCAGCGGTGAGCCGGTCAAATTCGACATCAAGGCAACTGCGCCGGCGCCGCACGCCGAGCGGCAGAACATTCCGATCGAACTGACGCTCGAGGCGCCCACCGTTCTCAGCACGCCATTGGTGAGCAAGGCGGACGTCCGGCTCAACGGCTCGATCGTGATGATCAACGGGATCACCGGCACGCTTGGCGACGGCGCGTTCAACGGCTGGGCGTCGATTGACGTCGAGAGCAAGCCGCTGGTGAAAGTGGATCTCGACTTCCAGCGGCTCGACATCGCGATGTCGAAAGCGCCGGCGCAATCGGGCCCGCAGCCCTGGAGCGACGAGCCGATCAATCTGAGCGGATTGAATTACGTCGACGCCCAGGTGCGCATCTCCGCCGCGCAGCTCGACGTCGCGGGCACGCATTTCGCACCGGCTGCGATCGACGCGGCCCTCGCGGGCGGCGTGTTGAAGGCCTCGGTGTCGAATCTCGGCGCCTATGGCGGTCAGGCCAGCGGCGAGGCCATCGTCGATGTCTCCAGCGGCAATCCGTCCTACGCGATGCACTGCGACCTGGTCGGCGTGCGCGCGTTGCAGTTGCTCGATGGCCTTGCGGATTTCGACAAGATCGACGGCAAGATGCAGGCGAAAATTGCCGCGCGTTCCGCCGGCGCCAGTCAGCACGCCATCATGAGCAATCTCAGCGGCACCGCCTTCGTCAACTTCCAGGACGGCGCCATACGCGGCCTCAACGTCGCCCAGATGATCCGTTCGCTGACGTCGAAAACGCTGACCGGCTGGCAGGAGGCGAATGAGCAAGCCACCGACCTCAGCCAATTGTCGGCCTCGTTCCGGATCGATCGGGGGCAAGCCACCACCACTGACCTCAATCTGGTCGGCCCGCTGGTGCGGATGACCGGCGCCGGCACCATCGACCTCGGCGCCAAGTCGCTGGCGTTCCGGGTCGAGCCCAAGCTCGTGATGACGACGGAGGGCCAGGGCCGCACCTCCGATCCCGTCGGGCTCGGCATTCCCGTGGTGATCGACGGACCTTGGTCGCAGCCGCGAATTTATCCCGAAATGGCCGGCATCCTGGATAATCCCGACGCGGCCTACGCCAAGCTCAAGGAGATGGGCAAGGGCCTGTTCGCGAATGGCGGCGGGTTGGGCGGCCTGTTGGGCAACCTCGGCGGCCTGACCGGGAACCAGTCCGGAACCAGCGGATCGACCGGAAACGACGCAAACAGCGGCGGACAAGGCGGCTTGCTTGGCGGCAAGCTCGGAGAAACCCTGGGTAACCTGATGCACGGATTGGGCGGCGGCGGCCGCGGCCGCAGCATTCCGCCGATCGGCGCGCCCGAGACTCAAAACACGCCGGAGGCTCAAAACACGCCGCCCCTGCCCGCGCCGGTGCCAGCACCCGCGCCGACGGAGGCGCAGGGTGACAGCGCCTCCACGGCCCCCCAGGATAGCCAACCCATGAATGACGTGTTGCGGCAGTTGTTCAACCGGTCCCAAAACTGAGCCTTTTCGCGCCCGGCCACGTTCCTTCCAGCCGCGCGCGGCAGGCCCCGGCGCTCTCCGGGGAGAGATTTGAGGCCATCCCCGTTTATTCCAGCCAATTGCGCAGTCCACACCGGCGCTAACCAAACCATGAGCCGCCCGGCCAAAACCGCCGAATTGTGTTAAAATCCCCCACGCGGAGACGGCTGCCCGTAAAAAAGCGGCCCGCCAATTGCACGCCGCTATTGCGACCATGGAGCATGCTCTGGAAACGGCTCGCCCCGCAGGAGCGGACTGGGCGGGGTCGTACAAAAGGCAAGACAGAGCGCGATGACGTCTCATACTGACGTCATCGCCGGCTAACGCAGCCGATGCGCCCCCGGTCAGGTCGCGCGCACGAGGGTTTGGATGATCGGCGTGAAAGATAGAGTCTGGTTTCTGCGCGGAGGCCTGTTCGCCAAATACGTCATGTCGCTGGTCGGGCTCGTGGTGTTCGTGCTCGCCGTCAACGGCGCCGTGGAAACCTGGATCAGCTACCGCGCCACCAGGACCACCCTGACCGATGCGATGACGGAAAAGGCCGAGGCCACCGCCAAGCGGATCGACCAGTCGATCTCCGAGCTGGAACGGCAGATCAGTTGGGTGACGCGGGCGAGCGTCGTGACGCTGGAGCAGCGCCGCGCCGATTATTCTCAGCTCCTGAACCAGGTCCCGGCCATCAGCCGGCTCTCCCAGCTCAACGGCCAGGGCCGCGAGCAGCTTCGCCTGTCGCGCACGACGGTTTCCAACGGCGGAACGGATTTTTCGCGCGATGCGCGCTTCACCGAAACCGTGGCCCGGGGCGTCAGCTTTTCGCCGATCTATTTCGAGGGCGAGCAGCCGTCCATGTCGATCGCGGTGGCCCATTCCGGTTTCAATGCAGGCGTCACCGTCGCCGAGATCGAGCTCCGTTTCCTGTCGGACTTTCTCGGCGACGCGCAGGTGGGCAAAGCGAGCTTCGCCTATGTGGTCGATCCGCGCGGCCAGGTGATTGCCAGTTCCTCGAAGGGACCTGAGGTCTCCACGGATCTGGCGAAGCTGCCCCAGGTCGCGGCCCAGACAGCGCCGGTCAGCCGCGCGCTGGAGCAGGGCACCGGCGCCGACGGCCATTCGGTTCTGTCGGCCTCGAGCGCGGTCCCCAAGCTCGGCTGGGTCGTGTTCTTCGAACAACCGACGGCGCAGGCGCTGGCGCCGATCCGCGACCAGATCCTGCGCGTCGCGCTCTTGATCGGGGTCGGGCTGCTGGTGGCGATCCTTGCCGGCACCTTGCTGGCGCGGCGGATGCTGATCCCCATCACGGCGCTGCGCACCGGCGCGCGGCGCCTCGGCGCCGGCGATTTCAGCCAACGCATCGACGTCCACACCCATGACGAGTTGGAAGAGCTTGGCGATCAGTTCAACAGCATGGCCGGCCAGCTCAAGGAAACCTATGAGGGGCTGGAATCCAAGGTCGAGGAGCGGACGCGGGACCTGGCGCAGTCGATCAACGAATTGAAGGTGCTCGAAGAGGTCGGCCGCGCGGTCGCGTCCTCGCTCGATCTCAATGCCGTGCTGCCCACGGTGGCCTCGCGGGCGCTGGAAATCACCCGCGCCGACGCGGTGCTGATCTATGGCTACGACGCCGCCAAGCGCCAGTTCAACATGGTGGAAGCCCAGGGCATCGACAGATCGGCCGGGGGAGAACATCTCACGATCGACGAGGGCAAGAGCATCTTGAGCGGAGCCTCGGCCAGCGGCGAACCGATCGCGATCGCGGACCTCGCCAATGTGGCGGACTTTCCGATGCGGGACGCCGCGGTCGAGGCCGGCTTTCATTCGGTCCTGGTGGTGCCGCTGGTCGACCAGCAGGGCGTGCTGGGCGCGCTCGTGGTGCTGCGCCGCGCCGCCGGCGAGTTTCCGCCTGGTCTGATCGGACTGATGCGGACCTTCGCCAACCAGGCCGTGCTTGCGATGCGCAACGCGCGGCTGTTCACCGAAGTCGACCACAAGGGCCGTGAACTCGCCTCGGCGCATGGCGTCGTGCAGCAACAGGCCGACAAGCTGCAGGAGCAGACCGAGCAATTGCGCAACTGGAACAAGTCGCTGGAGGAGCGGGTCGAGAAGCAGCTCGGCGAGATCGAGCGCATCCGTCGGCTCGAGCGCTTCCTGCCGCCGCAGGTGGCGCAACTGATCGCCTCCTCCGACGGGCACGATGCGCTGCTCGACAGCCATCGCCGCGAGGTGACGGTGGTGTTCTGCGACCTGCGCGGCTTCACCTCCTTCACCGAGACCACCGAGCCGGAAGAGGCGATGAACGTGCTGCGCGAATATCACGCAGCCCTTGGCGAATTGATCTTCCGCTACGAAGGCACGCTCGATCGCTATGCCGGCGACGGCGTGATGATCCTGTTCAACGCGCCGATCCAGTTCGAGGATCACACCAAGCGCGCGGTCAAGATGGCGATCGAGATGCGCGACTCGATCGGGCTGTTGACCCAGAAATGGCGCAACCGCGGCCATAGCCTGGGCTTCGGCGTCGGCATCGCGCTCGGCTACGCCACGCTCGGCCAGGTCGGGTTCGAACACCGGCTCGAATATGCCGCGATCGGCAGCGTCACCAATCTCGCCT
>WNFG01005388.1_pt1 | contig 10758 bp, 7 predicted proteins | sample 5400431 | NCBI WGS metagenome assembly WNFG01 (sample SAMN13153346, study PRJNA577476) | soil metagenome | isolation source: 120 cm saprolite under Douglas fir tree site 2 hole 3 replicate 2 | place: USA:California | collected 2015-04-18
CCGCCCATAGATAGCCCGGAAATACTCCCATTTCCCCTTACGCCCCAAGTAAACCCTCCCCAAATCGTCTCTGGCTCGGGTTACATCTTAAATGGCGCGACGTTGTCCCCTTCGGTTACATTTTAGATGGCTCGATACGATCCGTTGACTCCCTCTACTGCACCCCCTATCATTTCGCGCAGCGGCAACCATCTGATGACCGGCCAAACCATCGCGCATTACAAAATTCTTGAACGGCTCGGCAGTGGCGGCATGGGTGTGGTCTATGCCGCCGAAGATCTGAAGCTCGGCCGCCGCGTCGCCCTCAAATTTCTTCCCGAAGCGCTCAACAAGAATTCTCAAGCGCTCGAGCGCTTCCGCCGCGAGGCGCGTGCTGCTTCTGCGCTGAATCATCCGAACATCTGTACCATTCACGAAATTGGGGAACACGATGGGAAGTCTTTCATCGTGATGGAGCTGCTCGAGGGCGAAACGCTTAAGGAACGTATCTCCGGGCGCGTTCTTGCAATCGAGGCCATCCTCGAGATCGGTGTGCAAGTCGCCGACGCGCTGGATTCCGCACACAAGAAAGGCATCGTTCATCGCGATATCAAGCCCGCAAACATTTTCATGACCGCGCGCGGCCAAGCCAAGCTCCTCGATTTTGGCCTGGCGAAGCTCGCCCCTGAGGGCCATGCGCCCGGAGCCACTCTCGGATCACTCGAAGGCGTGACGACCGAGGAAGCGCTCACCAGCCCCGGCATCTTCATGGGCACCGTGGCCTACATGTCCCCCGAACAAGCCCGCGGCGAAGAGCTCGACGCGCGCACCGACCTTTTCAGCTTCGGCGCCGTCCTCTACGAAATGGCCACGGGCCGTGTTGCTTTTTCTGGTCCTACTTCGGCCGTCGTTTTCCACGCTATCCTTGAGCGCACTCCGCCGCTTCCAAGCGCCGTGAAGCCGAGTCTCCCGGCGCGCTTCGACGAGATCATTTCCAAGGCGCTGGAGAAAGACCGCAACTTGCGTTACCAAAGTGCCGCCGAGATCGGCGCGGACCTCAAGCGCCTGAAGCGTGACACGGACACGTCACGTGTGACTGCCGCAACGGGTGCAGCCGGCGTCGCCGCCCGCCCCGCGCGTAACATGAAACTGCGCATGGGTCTGCTTGCCGCGGGCCTTTCTATCGCCGTTGTTATGGCTTTCGTGTTCCTCTTCGGGGTGAACCGTTCGAAAGAAAACTTGGTGGATTCTGTAGCTGTGCTCCCGTTCGTAAATGCCACGGGCGATGCAAGTGCCGAGTACCTCAGCGAAGGAATCACGCAAGGCCTCATTAACACGCTCGCGCAATTGCCAAAGTTGAAGGTCGTCTCGCTGATGTCAGCCTACCGCTACAAAGGCAAAGCCATCGATCCGCCGGCAGTCGCCCGCGAACTTGGCGTTCATGCCATTCTCACTGGGCGCATGACACAGCAGGGCGACAACCTCGCCATCAGCGCAGAATTGATTGACGCCGAGCACGACCGCCAGATGTGGGGCAAGCAGTATCAGCGCAAGCTCACGGACGTAAATTCCTTGCAATCGGATATCACTCGCGACATCACAGATAACCTGCAGATGAAGCTTACCGGAGCCCAGCAAAATCTCATGGCCCAGCGGCCCACGCAGAACCCGGAAGCCTATCAGTTGTACTTGCAGGGCCGATTCTATTGGAATCGCCGAACGACCGGTGGAGTGAACAAGGCGATTGACTATTTCCAGCAAGCCATCGCGAAGGACCCCAATTATGCCCTTGCCTATTCTGGACTCGTTGGTTCTTACTTCTCCTTGGCACGGAACAGCGCTACGCTCTCGCCGAAGGAAGCAGGTGCGAAAGCACGCCAAGCCGCGGAAAGAGCGCTCGAATTGGATCCCACCTTGGGTGAAGCTCATGCGGCTATGGGTCTAGTGCTGCTGGTCTTCGAATGGAATTTCTCCGCGGCGCAGCGCGAATTGCAGCGAGCGATTGATCTCAACCCCAGCTACCCCTATGCCCACCAGTGGTATGCGGAACTCTTGTGGGCCACGGGCCGCTACGAGGAATCCATAAAGGAAATCCGCAAGGCTTTGGAGCTGGAGCCCTTTACCCCAATTGTCAACTTCGGCTTGGGCATTTCTCTGATGTTCGGGAAGCATATCTCGGAAGCCGAGCAGGTGTATCGCAAGACCCTCGATATGGACCCGAATTTTCCAATCTCTCACTATGGCTACGCTCAAGTTTTGATTCTTGAGAAGAAATTTGACGAGGCCCTGACCGAAATGGAGAAAATTGTTCAATCCGTACCGGAATCGTCCTACTACCGCGGTTATCTCGGATATGCCTGCGCCCGGGCCGGCAAGACCGAACGGGCTCGAAAAATTCTTGGTGAATTGATCGAAGAAGCCAAAACAAAGTACGTCTCTTGGCTGGGAATCGCAAACATCTACGTGGGCTTGGGTGAGAAGGATCACGCATTTGCGGCGCTCGAGCTGGCCTATCAGCAAGGTGATCCTCGCATGGACGGGCTCCGCGCGCGTGCCGACGTGGATTCGTACTGGACCGAAGATCCGCGATTCGCTGGGCTTCTAAAAAAAATCGGACTTCCGCCGCTGAATCCATAGTGGCGTTGCGCGTTGCATTCCGGCTAGAATGCAGCCAATCGAATCGGACGCATCTCTATCGAGTAGGCAGTGAAGTCAGCGCCTTGCAAGGAGGATTTTCTTGTACAGCACATCGCAAAAACTGATTGCGGAATTCCTCGGAACCTTCGCGCTGATTTTCTTCGGCGCGGGCGCGATCTGCGCCGATCAATACCTGCACGGCGCAGGCGGAATCGGTCTTCTCGGCATCGCCCTCGCGCACGGCCTCGCCATCGCCATCATGGTTTCCGCCCTCGGCCACATTTCCGGCGGTCACTTCAATCCCGCCGTCACCATCGGCTTCTGGGTTACCAAGCGCGTGAACACGATCGATACCGTCCTTTACTGGGTCGCGCAACTTGCCGGCGCGACCGCTGCCGCGTTTCTCCTGAAGGCGGTCGTCCCCGAAGAAACCTGGCGCGCCGTCGCTCTTGGCGTTCCGGAGCTTGCACGCGATTTCCCCCGCTGGGCGGGGATGGCGCTCGAAGGCGTTACAACTTTTTTCCTGGTGCTCGTCGTTTTCGCCACGGCCGTCGATGAGAAAGGCGCATTCAAATCCATCGCCGGCTTTGGCATCGGCCTCACGATTACACTCGGCATCCTGGTTGCCGGCCCGCTCACCGGCGCCGCCCTGAACCCCGCCCGCGCCTTCGGCCCCGCTTTGGCTGCCACGCACTGGGCCAATCACGGCGTCTACTGGGTTGGTCCGCTCGGCGGAGGATTCCTCGCCGGCCTGCTTTACAATTCTTTATTTCTCAAGAAGCCCTGACCGCTGACTAACGGCCGCTTCCGCGCTTCCTCAGCGCCCTCTGCGTCTCCGCGTTATTTTTTCTTTCAACTTTCAGATCGCAGATTTCGACCTCTCCTTTCGGCCAGTTAACTACCGCGAAACCTGCTCGTTCAGCCGCCTTGTTCGCCCTCCTGCCCGGTGCTAGTGTCGGCTATTAGCTGCATTCTTGCGGGGTTTACACGATATGGCCGTAAGCATTGACGATCTGCTCCGACGCGCTGTCGAAAACAAAGCGTCCGACTTGCACTTGAAAGTCGGCAACCATCCGTATCTGCGCGTGGACGGCTTGCTCGCCCCGCTCACGGACGTTCCCCGCATCACGCCGGAAGAAATGCTATCGATGGCCTTCAGCATGATGACCAATCGCCAGAAGCAAAAGTTCAAGGAAACGGCGGAGTTGGATATGGCCTACGGCGTCGCCGGCCTGGGGCGCTTCCGCGTCAACGTTTTCCAGCAGCGCGGCAACGTCGGCATGGTGCTCCGCGTCATTCCCACAAAAATCCGCACCACGGAAGAATTGAACCTCCCTCCGGTCATTACAAAAATTTGCGAAGAACAGCGTGGCTTGGTGCTCGTCACGGGAACCACCGGTTCCGGCAAGTCCACCACGCTCGCCGCGATGATCGACCGCATCAACGCGAATCGCGCCGATCACCTGATCACCATCGAAGATCCCATCGAGTTCCTGCACCGCGACAAGAAGAGCTTTATCAATCAGCGCGAAGTCGAAGTGGATACCGCGAATTTCTCCACCGCGCTGCGCGCCGCTCTTCGTCAGGATCCGGACGTGATTCTGGTCGGCGAAATGCGCGACCTCGAAACCATTTCCACGGCGCTCCTCGCCGCCGAAACCGGCCACCTTGTGCTTTCCACCTTGCACACTCTCGACGCCACGGAAACGATTCAGCGCATCATCGCTGTCTTTCCACCACCGGAGCAGAAGCAGATTCGCTTGCAGCTCGCCGCCACGCTGAAAGCCGTCGTCTCGCAGCGCCTCGTGCGCCGCTCGGATGACAAGGGCCGCGTGCCTGCCGTCGAAATCATGATCGCCACCGGGTACATCCGCGATTGCATCATCAACGCGGACAAAACGCGCTTGATTCATGACGCCATCGCCGCCGGCACCAGCCAGTACGGCATGCAGACCTTCGATCAGTCGCTCTTCGATCTCTACACCAAGCAACTCATTACGCTCGATGAAGCTCTGGCGCGCGCCTCGAACGCCGACGAATTCAAGCTGCGCATCCAGGGTATTCGCTCCGCCTCCGACGCCGCCCGCGAGGAAATGGCCTCGCAAATGGCCGACTTCGAGCGCTTCGCCCGCAAGTAGCACCGGTGGCACGGACTTCAGTCTGTGCGGGCTCAAAGCCAAAGCTAAGGCACCGCAAGCCTTCCCGCGGTGTCGAATTTAACTGGAATGAGCCCCGTGCCAGCCGTTTTTGCAAGCCTGCGCCGCTTTCTTTCGGAAGCCGTTCGGAGTCGTCTGGCTTGGCTGGTAGTTTCTCTACACGCGGCTTGGTTCCTGCTCGCAATTGCCAATATGTCTCCTCCCTCGCGCGAGGTTGCCAACTTTATTGAGCAATTTAGCGGGTCAACAGTCGCCATTCTGGCCGGACGACCATTCCACTTTGCATATGAATCGCTATTTCTTCAGTTGCTCACAGTGCTTGACCCACGCTCAATGTTTGCTTCAATTCCCGTTGGGCTTCTCCTGTCTCCCCTGTTGAAGCTGTTTCACCTCGGACTGTACGAGGGCTCTTACGTCGGAGCAGGTATTCAGATTGCGATGGGCTCTCTGCAATGGCTTCTCGTTGGACGACGCTTCGAAGTTTGGTTCGGTTCGCGACGATGGGGAATGTCTGCCCTCCAAAGGATTAATCGACATTTCGTCACTCTCACAGTCTTGATTCTCCTACTCACGGCCATTTCTGTCCCACTCCTCAATGCAAGGAGTCGGCGCTTCACATTTCGCCATACGGCAATCTCTCTTCTGTAGATCTTTTGTTTCTCTCTTTGCCCTCCGTGCTCCATCCTCCGTGCCCTCTGAGTTAGGCCGTTTCTTTGTTCGCCGCTAGGCATTTCTTCCCCGCTATCTTTGCTTTGTTACTTCATTACTTCTATCCTTCCTCTATGTTCAGCAGGTCCCGCCAGCTCGAAACGGAAGCGGAACTGTACGATGTCGCGGTACGCGCACTGATGCGGCGGGCGCATTCGGTGCAGGAGATGAAGAAAAAGCTCGAACGGCGCAGCGAGAACAAACTACTGGTGCAGCTGGTTATGGCGCGCCTGAAAGAAAACGGGATGATCGATGACGCGCGGTATGCGAAGCAGTTCGCGCATCAGCGGACGGAATCGCGCAAGCAGGGTAAATTTCGGATTGCCCGCGACTTGCGTGGGCGAGGGATTCCGGACCGGCATATTGAAGCGGCGCTGGACGAAACTGCCAAGACCACCGATGAAGGCACGATGGTGCGTAAGCACATCGAACGAAGGCTGCGGTCGCATCGCGGCGAAATCGAGGAAAAAAAGTTGGCTTCCATGTATCGCAGCCTGCTTCGCGCGGGCTTTTCGGCGGACGTGGTGCGGCGAGAATTGAAGGCGGTAGTAAAGGAAGACTTGCCGGAGGTGGACCTGGAATAGGTTCTGGTTTGGGAAATGTCCCTGACGACGTAACGGCCAGCGATTGCGGATAGGTCTTACGATCATCCGCCACTTTGGTCTGCATTTGCCGTCTTGTCTGTATTGCAACGCATTTTAGTTTGCGCCGCTAACCAAATCGAGATTTTTCACCTTAGGCCGCCACCATCCGGTTCGCTCGAGACAAGTTCCTCATGCCCAGGAATTGCCGCCCCCAAGAGGCTCTGCCATAATGCAGTGATTGTCGATGTGCAACGATTGGGGCTTACGTGACGGGCGTATTGGAAACCAAGAAATTCTGGAGCGGCAACGAGATCCGCGAAGGCTTCCTGCGTTTTTTCGAGAGCAAGGGCCACCGGCGCGTGCGAAGCTCCTCGCTGGTGCCGCATGGCGATCCCACGCTGCTCTTCACCAACGCGGGGATGAACCAGTTCAAGGATGTTTTCCTCGGCCTCGAAAAGCGCGATTACACGCGCGCGACGTCCTGCCAGAAATGCGTGCGCGCCGGGGGCAAGCACAACGACCTGGAAAATGTCGGCTTCACCAAACGCCATCACACCTTTTTCGAGATGCTGGGGAATTTTTCCTTCGGCGATTATTTCAAGAGCGCAGCGATCGCTTACGCCTGGGAGCTGATTACCTCGCCGGAGTGGTTTGCAATCGCTAAGGACAAGTTGTATGTAACGGTTTTTGGTGGCGCGGAAGTTTCTCCCGGCAAAACACTCGGTGTGGATGAAGAAGCGCGCGGCTTCTGGCGCGAAGAAAATGTTCCGGAAGAGCGCATCTTCCCGATTCCTGGGCTCAAGGAAAATTTCTGGGCCATGGGTGACACCGGGCCCTGCGGCCCCTGCAGCGAAATTCACTACGATATGGGGCCGGAAGCGTCCGACGAAGGCCACACCGATTGCAAATTCCCGTGCGACTGCGGCCGCTACGTCGAAATCTGGAATCTCGTGTTCATGCAGTTCAACCGCGACGCGAGCGGTATTCTCACTCCCCTGCCGAAGCCTTGCGTGGACACCGGCATGGGCCTCGAACGAGTCGCCGCCGTCCTCCAAGGCGTCCTCTCCAACTACGACACGGATTTATTCGTCCCGCTGATGAAGCGCGCCGCCGAACTATGCAGCGTTGACTACGAGAAAGAGATTCAGTCCGAGGGCGGCAAAGGGAGTGCCACTTCGCTCCGCGTTATCGCGGATCATGCCCGCGCGACTACGTTTCTCATCACGGATGGCGTCTTGCCCTCCAATGAGGGCAGGGGCTACGTCCTCCGCAAAATCATACGCCGCGCCATCCGCCATGGAAGATTGCTCGGCGCAAAAGAGTCATTCTTGCACGAGATGGTTCATGCTGTGGCTAGCCTGATGAAAGATGCGTACCCGGAACTGAGCGAGTCGGAGAAGCAGGTATCGAAAGTGGTTCATGGGGAGGAACTCCGATTCGCCCGCACTCTGGATTTAGGGCTAAGCAAACTGGATGACGTTTTGACCAAATTTCGGCCAATTGTGCATGCGGGTTCCATTCCCACTGTACCGCAGCCTACGTTGCCATCGCTCGGGATTGAAGCCTTTAAATTGTTTGACACCTTCGGACTACCGATTGATTTTATCCGTGACGCCGCACGAGACCTTGGCGTGCCGTTTGACAAAGTAGAGGAAGCAGATTTTGAACAAGCGATGCAAGAGCAGCGGACGCGGGCGAGGGCGTCGTGGAAAGGTGGGGCCAAGAAGGCGACGAATCCGGCGTATGCGAAGCTGGGGGAGACGTTTAAGACGGAGCCGGATTTTTATTTTGGGACGTGCGCGAAGGATTGCCGAATTGAAGCGATTATCACGAAGCTCGGGGCGGTGAACGAGCTGAATCCCGGCGAGAGCGGCGAGGTCGTGCTGGATCGCACGGTGATTTACCCGGAGTCGGGCGGGCAGGTCGCAGATACCGGCGCGTTCTACGACAATTCGGAATCGCAACAACTCGCGGAAGTGACAGGCGCGTTTTATCCCGTTGCGGGACTTGTAGCGCACAAAGTGGTCGCCAACGAGATGCTGGGCGTCGGCGATCGCGTGACAGTCGTAACCCATGCCGAGCGGCGCGCGCGCATCATTCGGAATCACTCGGGGACGCACCTCGTTCATGCGGCGCTGCGGAATATTCTCGGGACGCACGTCAAGCAGGCCGGCTCGCTGAATGCACCGGAGCGGCTGCGTTTTGATTTTTCGCATTTCGCGCATGTGGATGCGGAGGAGTTGCGCGACATCGAGCAGCAGGTGAATGACGAGATTCGCCTGAACACGCAAATCGAGACCAACGTAGCATCGCTCGAAGACGCACTCGCTTCCGGCGCGCTGGCGTTTTTCGGCGACAAATATCCGGAGCACAACGTCCGCGTCGTCACCATTCCCGACCCACGCTCGCCGCGCGGCTTTTACTCGAAAGAGCTTTGCGGCGGCACGCACGTGCAACGCATCGGCGACATCGGCGTGCTGAAAATCGTCAGCGAAGAATCCGTGGCGGCCGGCGTGCGCCGGATCGAGGCAGTCACTGGCTTGGGGGCGCTGGAACACTATCAGCGTCAGGCGCAAATCCTGCGACAACTGGCCAGCACGCTCAACGTCGGCGAGGACGCGATCCTTGCCCAGATCGAGAAGCTTTCGCAGACCGCCAAGCATCTGGAAAAGGAACTGGAGACCCAAAAGCGCAAGGGCGCCCTGAACCAGGTGGACGAGCTGGCGGCCCGGGTTCAGATGGTAAAAGGGGTCAAATTAATCGCCGCAGAGGTCGCAAATGTGGACCGGGAGGGCCTCCGGCAGCTGGTGGATACCCTCCGCCAGAAGCTGGGGTCGGGGGTCGTCGCCCTGGGAATGCCGGAGGATGGCAGGGTAGCCCTGATCGCCGGAGTGACCCAGGACCTCACTGCTAAAGTCCATGCTGGCAAGCTGATACAGGCGCTGGCGAAGCAGGTGGGCGGCTCCGGAGGCGGCAGGCCGGACCTGGCTGAGGCTGGCGGAAAAGACACAACTGCCCTAAAAAGTGCCCTATTGAGTGTCCCCTCCCTCCTCGAGCCCTTGTTATAATGGGGATACGTGCGGCCCTTGCCGGGCCGCGATAGCGCCAGAAGCCGTCCGGCCGGCTACACGAACGCGCGCGACCCAGATCGGGTCGTGTCCAGTGCGGCTCTAACCGAGCCGCCCCCCTGCCAGCACGGCTTTATAAGACGAACCACTCGCCAGGCGATCTCCCCCCGGGGTAGACCGTTTGGGGAGGGGCTCCTAGTACGGAAGAGACATTGACCCCGACCGCGCTAATGTCGAAGACTGTACACTCTTGGTCTGGTTGCAAAAATGGTGTTTGCCTTCCCCGAGGCACAATGGTGAAACGCACGGCAATCACGGCAGGGCTTCTTTTGGGAACGCTGGCGCTATGCGCGATACTTTTCACACCGCGCGCCGGCGCCCAAATCGCCAAGGTTTCAGAACCGACCGGACGGCAGCTTTTCGTCAATGCCGAACCGCCGGCGGCGCTGAAGCTTGGCGGAGCGAGGCCGCGCGCAACCATCTACCTGCCTGGCGAATCTTCTTTTACAGGACGCAACCGCCCGGCCATGAGCATTGACCGGGACGGAACAGAAAAACTCGTACGAGAAGCTGCGGAACGGCATCGCGTGGACCCGGCACTGGTTCGCGCGGTGATCGAAACGGAATCGAACTGGAACCCGCGGGCGTATTCGCGCAAAGGCGCTGGCGGATTGATGCAGTTGATTCCCACGACGGCACAGCGATACGGAGCGTACGACCTGTTCAACCCGCAACAAAATATCGACGCCGGGGTTAGACATTTGAAGATGTTGCTGCAACGCTACAATGGCAACCTGGATCTGGCGCTGGCGGCGTACAATGCAGGTGAAGGGGCGGTTGACAAGGCACAAGGGATTCCGCCGTTCCGCGAGACGCGGAGCTACGTGCAAAAAGTACAGAATGCCTATTTCCGGCCGGGCTCGGGGCGACTTGCAGATGCGTTTATCAATCGACACGCGATCCACAGAGACGTTGCACCTGACGGCCGCATCATATTCAGCAACGAATAGAGAGAGTTGTAGTTTTTGGTGCTTGGTTCTCAGGCTCCCGCCATCCTGTATTGGGATCGGAAACTTGTTGAAGAATTTATTGTCGTGAAGCCTGGGTTGCGGCCATAGTTGAGTAGCGTTTGGGGGGATGTAGGTTGATGTTTCCGGGCGGAAAAATTTTGCACAGGAGCTTCGCCAGCGTTTCGCCAGTTTTTGTGGCGCTGGGATTGGCGCTGTGCGTTGCGCCAGCATCTGCCGCGAGGACGCGCGCCGAGAGTTCCGAAACCGCTACGACGGTGAAACGGCAAGCGGCGACGACGCAATTTGCGCGCGCGGAAGAACAGCGCGAGCGGCTGAACAGCAAACCTTCCGAGAAGCGCACGCTCTCCGATTACAAGCAAGTCGTTTCCAGTTATCGCCGGGTCGCGCTGATTACGCCGCGCGCTCCCCAAGTGCCCGATTCGCTTCTGGCCGTCGCCGAGGTGTACACGGAAATGGGCGACCGCTTCGGGCGCAGCTACTACCAGTCGGCGGCGGACTCGTATCAGTTTCTGGTGCGCGAGTATCCGAAGAGCAAGTATTGCCAGGATGCCATCCTGCGGATTGCAAAATTGCAGCGCGACCGGCTGGGCGATGC
>WNFG01012959.1_pt1 | contig 10756 bp, 6 predicted proteins | sample 5400431 | NCBI WGS metagenome assembly WNFG01 (sample SAMN13153346, study PRJNA577476) | soil metagenome | isolation source: 120 cm saprolite under Douglas fir tree site 2 hole 3 replicate 2 | place: USA:California | collected 2015-04-18
CGAACGGCTCGCGCCCCCGGTCGAGCCGCTCCGCGCGCTCCGCGACGCTGTCATAGCGAGTGTCACCCGTGACGGCGATCGCCTCCGGGCGCGCGCCCAGCAGCTCGAGCCGCCGTCCATCCTCCTCACTGATCGTGCCGATGCTGTCCAGCGCGGCATACGCCGGGTGCGCCCAGCGTCGCGCCGGCCAGCGTAGCCGCGAGCTCTCGGACGAAACGGTCGCCGAGATGAGGCCAAGCTTCACGCCGCGACTCGCGGCCGCGAGGGTCAGCTCCGGCCAGACGTCGAGTTTGCTGAAGACGAGAGCCGTCGGCTGCAAGGCGTCGAGCGCCGCGGCGACCTCGCCGGGACGATCGACCGGCAGGTAATCCGCGACATCGACGGGCAGATTCCTGGCCAGGCGTTCGGCGGAAGGCGAAAAAAAAGTAAACGCGAGCTGCCAGTCGGGGTGCTCGGCCCGCAGCGTCTCGAGTACGGGCTTCGCCTGGAGGCCTTCGCCCACCGACGGCGCATGCATCCAGACGAGCGGCCGGCGCGGATCGCGTTGCGCCGCGGCCCATGCAGCAAGACGGGCGGCCAATCCTCGCCGCCCGTTAAGTCCGCGTGCCACCTTCTTATCGAATCGCGCAATCAGCGGCGCGGCGCGCGTCGCCATGTGCACGCTCAGGCGGTACAGCAATGCCGGACGCTTCACTTGGGGTTGCGCCGCGGTGCCGAGCGTACGGCGTAGACCGAGTCCAACACGTGGCGCATCGGATCCGGCGTGTAGGGAGCGCCCTCGAGCAAACCACCCTCGATATAAAAGGAAGGGGTGGAGTGCGCACCGGAGCGCGCGGCGCGCTCGGCGTCTTGCTGCACCGCCGCCCGCGCGGTCCCGCCCTGGATGCAGGCGTTCAGCTTGTCACGATCGACCCCAGCGCGCTGCGCCAGCGCGACGAGCGTATCACGCGGCTGGGGCAGCTTCGCCCAACCGTCCTGATGCAGATACAGCGCGTCATGCGTTTGCCAGAATCGGCGCTGCCGGGCGGCGCACATCGCCACCTCGGCGGCCGCTAGGGCATTCGGGTGGATGCTCGGGAGGGGGAGATTGATGAATACCCACCGCACCTTGCCCGTGCGAATGAACTCGCTGTCGAGGGCCGGCATGACCGTGACCGTAAACATCCGGCAGGCAGGGCATTGAAAATCCGCCATTTCGTAAACGGTGACGGGCGCCTTGGCCGAACCTTTGGAGCGTGCGGCCAAGGGATCCGTCGTCTGAGCGAACAACGCGGATGGACCCAACAAGACGGTCCCGAGCAGGAAGCTCGAGAAGCTGAGCGCGGGGGTCAGGGGCCTGATTTCGTCCAGATGACGATCACACCACACTGCGAATCGGACTTCAGGAACTGCGCTGGTGTCTCGCCCGGGCTGCGGTAGATCTCGATACCCACGATACCGACGACGGGGAGGTGCGGAGTCCCCGATTCGGTGGCGGGAAAACCATCCACGACCCAGTCCGCCCGGCAGATCCCCTGTGCGGACCGCATCATTTCCACGACGCAGTTACCGACCCGGCAGGAGAGGCGGACACCGGGGACGCCCCGCAGGACGTCCATGAGTGTGGCCGCCCGGCGTTCGTGGATCTCTTCTTCGGTGAGGAACACCCCGCGTCGCGTCTGGCGCCGTTCATTGAATTCTCGCATCCGCTGCTGAAAGAACGTGGGACGTCCTTCGACCGTGATGGGTGCCAGCGTGTCCCCAATGGGGGGCAGCTCAAAGGCCTGCTCCAGTAACTCGCCGTCGTGCAGCGGGATGACCCATGAGGTCACCTCATAGCCGGTGGCTCGTGCCTGCAGGACATACGTACCGCTCCGCAGGCTGTCGACGGCAAAGCGGCCGCTGCTGTCGGTGGCGGCCCGGAGCGGCGTGCCCAGCAGGGCGATGCGCGCGTCACGAATCGGCGATCTCGACTGGAGATCTACTATCCGCCCCACGATGCCCGCGTGTGACACAGCGTTCTGTGCCGGAACGCTGCGGATGCCGAAGCCCGCGGTGCCGATGGCCAACAGCACGACGATGGAGTGCGCTCTACGTGCCATGAACCGGCCGTGTGAGAGGAACCGGATGGGCGATGGTAGTAGATGATAGAGGGTGCGGGCCGGGATGCAAGCGAAGGCGAGGGGGTTGACGAGTTATGCACGGAGGCGTATAAACCCGATGGAGGCGTGAACAGCCTCCCAAGGGTTTTCAGGCCGTCACCTGACAGCCGAGCGTCATGACCGTCGCGCTCGATCGTGCCAAAATTCCCGCCTTCGTCCAGCGGCTTCTCGTGCGAGAGGTCGCTTCATGTTCTCCTGCCCATCGTCGGCGATTTCCCCGTTCCCAGGAGGATGGCTTTATGGTCCACCATCGTCGTGGCGTGCTCTTCGTCGGGATTGCCGTATTAACGCTGTCCATCGTGGGTGCGGGCACAGCCTGGGCGCAAGATGCGGTGCTGCGCGGCAAGATCAGCTCCGATCGCGGCGAGCCCGTATCCGGTGCGAACGTCGTCGTCGAAGAGCTGCGGATGAGCGCCTCGACGAACGCCACCGGGGAGTATTCGCTCGTCGTGCCGGGTGCGCGCGTCCGCGGTCAGCAGGTCGTCGTGCGCGCGCGGGGGATCGGCTTCAAGCCGAACAGTAAGGCGATCACGCTGACGCCGGGCGAGCAGACCGTGGACCTCACGCTGCCATACGACGTCAACCTGCTCGAGGCGGTCGTCGTGACCGGTGTGCAGGAGGCGACCGAGCAGGTGAAGGTGCCGTTTACCGTGTCGCGCGTGGACGCTTCGCAGCTCCCCGTTCCGGCCGCCAACCCCTTGGCGCAGCTCCAGGGGAAGGTGCCCGGTGCGAACATCGTCTCGGCGAGCGGGCGGCCTGGCGCGCAGCCCGCAATCCTGCTCCGCGGGCCGACCTCGATCAACGCCGCGGGACGCGGCCAGGATCCTCTGTACATCGTTGACGGCATCATCATCAACGGCAATCTGCCCGACATCAATCCCAACGACATCGAAAACGTCGAGGTGGTGAAGGGCGCGGCGGGCGCGTCGTTGTATGGTGCGCGCGCCGGCAACGGCGTGATCAACATCACGACGAAGTCGGGACGGCACGCGCTGGAAGGCGTGAGGTTCGACGTGCGCAGTGAAGCGGGTCAGAGCGACATCGAGCGGGATTTCGGGCTCGCCCGCTTTCATGCGCTGGCGACTGACGAGTCGGGACAGATGTTCTGCCAGAACGTTAGCGGTCAGCCCTTCTGCGCTACGACATTCGACTACCGGCGGGAGCAGGCGCGCATCAATAATGACCCCGGCCCGTTCGCGAAGAATCCCGTCGGCTTCCCGGTCGATCCGGGCGCCACGATTGCCGGCAACGTGCTGCGCGAGCGCTACCAGATCAACCCATGGCCCGGCACGAGCTACAACGCCGTCGCGCAGGTGGTGCAGCCCAAGCCCTTCTTCGACAACAGCGTGGACATGACGGGTCGCTTCGGATCCACGCGCTTCTTCGTGAGCGGCTCGAACTTCCGGCAGGAAGGCGCCATCCGCTTCCTGAACGGCTTCCAGCGCAATGCGGTCCGGCTCAACGTCGACCAGGCGATCGGCACGGACTGGAACATCGCGCTGCGCACATCCTACAGCCGCAGCACGCAGGATGGATTGAATCAGGAGGGCGGCGGCCAGGCGTTCTTCCGGCTGACGCGCGTCCCCGCCATCGTCAACGTCCTTCAGGCCGACACGCTGGGCCGGCTGTACATCCGGCCGAACCTCCAGGGTGGCGGGTCGCAGAATGAGAATCCCCTGTCCACCCTCTATCAGACGTTGCGGACAGATGTGACCAACCGCTTCATCGGCGGCATCACCGCGCAGTACGCGCCCGTGAACTGGTTCAACTTCAACGCGGACTTCAGCTACGACTTGCGGCGCGGCGAAGGGTCGCAGATCAGCGACAAGGGTTTCCGCACGACGTCGCAGAGCACGGCCAACCTCGGATCGATTCTGCGCGGCACGAGCGGGCGCGAGTCACTGAACGGAAGTCTCAACGCCACGTTCAAGAAAGAGTTCGGGCCCGATCTGCAGACGCGGTACAGCCTGCGCTACCTGTTCGAGCAGCGGGATGCGGATACGCTCAACGCCAATGGCAGCCAGCTGGCTGTGCAGGGCGTCACTGCCTTGAACAACACCTTGCAGAGCACCCGCTCCACGACGTCCGACTTCACGCGCGTTCGACAAGTGGGATTGTTCGGCGGCGTGGGGCTGGATTACAAGGGCCGCTACATCGTCGATGCACTGCTCCGGCGCGACGGCAGCTCGCTGTTCGGTGCAGCCAACCGGTGGGCCACGTTCGGCCGCGCTTCCGCGGCGTGGCGCGTCGCGCAGGAATCGTGGTGGCCATGGCCGCAGGTGAGCGAGCTCAAGCTGCATGGCTCCTACGGTACGGCGGGTGGTTCGCCGCAATTCTCGGCGCAGTACGAGACCTTCGCGATTGCCGCGGGCGGTATCCCGACGATGCAGAACCTCGGCAACAAGAATCTGCGTCCCGAGATCAGTCACGAGACGGAGGTCGGCGCCGACCTGGAACTCTTCAGCCGCTATGCCTTCAACGCGACCTACGCGCAATCGCGGATTACCAACCAGATCCTGCCCGTGCCGGTGTCGGCGTCAACGGGCTTCGTGATTCAGTGGCAGAATGCGGGGACGCTCCAGAACAAGACCTTCGAGATGTCGCTCAACCTGCCGCTGCTGCAGCGTCGGGAGGTGCAGTGGTCGGCGCGGGTGATTTACGATCGCAACCGGTCGGTGGTCACCGCCCTCAGCGTTCCGCCGTTTTTCTTCGGAGCCACGCTGCAGGCGACGGATCAGATCTTCCTGGCCAAGGTGGGGGAGCGATTCGGCACGTTCTATGGCCGCGCATTCCTCAACAGCTGCTCCCAGTTGCCTGCACCGTTCAGCAGCGATTGTGGCGGTCCCACCAGCTCGTTCCAAAAGAACGATGAGGGGTGGCTCGTGTGGGTCGGCGCGGGCAACAATCCCAAGATGGGCATCACGAACAACCTGTGGGAAACCTACCTTCCCGGCCCGCAAGCGCCGTGGGGGGTGAAGATGAACTGGGGGATGCCCATCATCCTCCGGGGCGGAGGCGCCAACGGCCAAAGCGCCTTGAGCGTGCCGCTGGGCAACGCGCTGCCGGATTTCCGGTTCGCGATCACGCAGGACTTCCGGTATAAGCGGTTTACCGTCTACGCGTTGCTCGATGCGTCCGTCGGACAGCACGTTTGGAACCAGGGCTTCCACTGGGCGCATCTGGACTTTCTGTCGCACGACGTGGATCAGCGCGGCAGGTCGGTCGAGGACGCCAAGCCGATCGGCTACTACTATCGCGCCGCGGCGCCCGACAACAACAATGGGCTCGGCGGACTCTACGACATCCTCGGGCCGAACAACTTCTCGGTTGAGGATGCGAGTTATGCCAAGGTCCGCGAGCTCCTCGTCTCCTATCACCTCGGTCCGATTGGAACCACGGGCGACTGGGAGGTGAGCCTCGTTGGTCGGAACCTGTGGACGATCACTGGTTACCGCGGCTTTGATCCGGAAGTCGGCATCGCCGGTGGGCAAGCGACGTCGGCGGCTATCAACGCGATCGACGCGTTCACGTTCCCGAACACGCGCACGTTCACACTCGGCCTGTCCACGAGCTTCTAGGGGGGAAGACCGATGCTCAACTTTCGTATCGTTCTGTGCGGCGCAACCATTGGCCTCACCGCCTGTGGCAACTTGCTGGTCAACGATGTAACCGACCCGGACCGCAACCGCGTGCTGGGCACCCCCGCCGATGTGGAGAGCTTCATCGGCGCGACGTATGCCCAAATCCAGAACGCCACACTCGGGGGTTCCAACGATGACATCCAGACCCAAATGCAGGTCATGGGGATGGAAAACGTCTCCGGGCTCGCGAACTTCGCGATGGGCCCGCGGGGCGCCGTGCCGCGAAATCCAATCGACAACACCCGCGGCAGTCAGGGGAACGCGGGCAACGTGCGGGACTTCCAGGTCCTGCACCGTGCCGCACGGATGGCGACAATCGGCATCGCCCGGCTCAAGGACAGCATCAATCCCATCTCCCTGGGCTCCCCCGCGCGCAACGCCAGGGCGCTCGCCTTTGCCCGCTTCACGCAAGGCGTCGCCCTTGGAAACCTGGCGCTGGTGTATGACTCCGCGGCGATTCTGACTGAACACGACAATCCGCAGGCGACGATTAAGCTGTCGGACTATCGCGCTGTCATGACGGCAGCGCTGGGGTACATCGACTCGGCCATCGCCATCTGGTCCGCGCCCGTGCCGGCGGGGCCGGCGGCAGACTGGCTGCCGTCGCCGGCGACGGCAACGTGGATCAATGGCCAGAACCTGACGGCGCCCCTTCTCATGCAGCTGGCGCGGTCGTACAAGGCGCGACTCCGGGCCGGAGTGGCGAGAAACCCGGCCGAGCGGGCCGCCGTCGATTGGGCTTCCGTAATCGCGGATGCGACCGCCGGCATCACCGCCGATTTCAACATCGGGACCAATCCGGCCGCTGGTTGGGACGTCGTGTGGCCCATCCAGGCGTTCGCGACCGGATCGGCGAATTGGCATCAGATGTCGCAGTTCTGGCTCGGCATGGCGGATAGCTCGGGTGGCTATGACAACTGGCTCAACACGCCACGTGCGAACCGGGTGCCGTTCTTAGTGGTCACCGCCGATCATCGCTTTCCGATAGGCACGACACGAACCGCTCAGAGTGGGGTGGCCGTGGCGGGCACCTTCACCTCACTGCCGTACGTGCGAAACCGTCCGGCCGGCGAGGATCAGCCTGGTGACGCCTTGCAGATCTCCCAGTACGACTTCTATCGGTCGCGGCAATTCTTCCTGGCGGGACGGATCGGGACCTATCCAGTCATGACGCGGGCAGAGATCCGGTTACTCGCGGCCGAAGGCCGCATCCGGACGGGCACTCCCGCGCTCGCGATGGCGCTGATCGACAGCTCCCGCACAGCTGCGGGGCTGCCCGCGCTGGTCACCGCGGGAATCACTGATACGATTGCCGCAGCTCCGGGTGGGGCCGGTTGCGTCCCGCGCGAATCACTGATACGATTGCCGCAGCTCCGGGTGGGGCCGGTTGCGTCCCGCGCGTGCCCGATAAAGCCACCGGGTACAAGTCAACCAAGTGCGGGAATGCGTGGGACGCCCTCAAGTGGGAATACCGGATGGAGACGATGTACACGGGCTACGGGATGTGGTACCTCGCCAGCCGCGGCTGGGGCGATCTTCCTGAGGGGACGGCGGTCAGTTGGCCGGTGCCCTATCAGGAGATGGATGCACGGGCGCAGCCATTCTACGGGCTCGGAGGAGTGGGGCAGCTCGGTGGATCGGGCCCCGGCAATTACGGCCTCTACAACGGGGGCGTGTACTAGTTGTGCGCCGTGCCGTCGCGTTGTTGCTGCTGCCGCTGGTGGCGGGATGCTACATGTTGCTTCCCCTCACCATCCCGGCACCCGCACCGGGCACGAAGGTCTCACTGGTGCTGAACGACCGGGGACGCCTTGACGCGGCGCCGCAAATCGGGCCGTACGCCGACCGCGTCCAAGGCTCACTGCTGCAGAGCACGGATAGCGACTACCTCGTTTCCGTCACTGACGTCGTCGACATCCGTGGAGTACACAACAGATGGCTGGGAGAGGCGGTGCCGCTGCGGCGCAGCAGTCTCGCGACGACGTACGAGCGCCGTCTCTCCAAGCCGCGTACCATCGTGCTCGCCATGGGTGTCGCGTCGGCCATTGTCGCGCTGATCGCGTCGCGCAATCTGCTCGGCATCGGCGGGGCAGGTGATAGTGGCGGGATAGGCGGCGGGAACGGGCAATGAAACCGATCACCATCCTTTTTCAAAAGAGCGTGCGATGAATTCACTCCGGTTTTCACTCATCGGTTGTCTTGCGGTGGCGGCTACCGCGTGCTCGAAGGATGCGACGTTCGTCGAAACCAATCCGCCGCAGGCGTCGCTGCACTGGATCAATGCGATCGCCGATACGGGGGCGCTCGACATGCGGCCCATCGACATCGTGACGAACGCCGGCCTGTTCTCAGCGACGTTCCGCAGCTCCAACATGTTTTACCAGGGGATCGACGCCGGGGCGCGCAAGATTCGGGTCTTCGTGCACGATTCGAATCCCGCCATTGCGGGAGTGCCGATCTTCGACTCGACGTTCACGGTGACGGCCAACACCGGCTATACACTGCTGTACGCCGGTCTGGCGCGCACGGGCTCTACACCGGCTCGCGCATTCACCGTGATTCCGGATAATCCCGCTGCACCCGCGGCAGGGCAGATCGGCTACCGCATCATTCATGCGGGAGCCGGGCTCGGCAACCTGGACGTGAACTTCGTCCGGCACGCCGCCGATACGCTGCCCGACGCCCCGCAAATCGGGAACGTCGCCTACCTCGCGGTGGGCACGTACGCTATGGTCGCCCGCGATAGCGCGGCCACGGACTCGCTGCGCATCGTCGTCACCGCGGCCGGCACCAAGGCGCCGCGTCTCGTGAATCTGAAGCTTCCAGTCGGAATCGCCGGCACGGACAGCACGAATCCCATCGCCGGGACCCGGATCGCGGGCTCTGTCATCACCGCGGTGATTGTCCCTGCATCGGTGGTCGGGAGCCGCGCTCCGCAAGGCGGTGCGTTTGCTGCGCCGAGCACGGTATTCCTGGTGGACCGCCGGCCGCCGAATACCGCGCCGTAGCGATCCAGGCGGCTGCTACTGGATGGGACGCCACCGGGGGACACCGTCCACGATGGCTGGTCCCACCGTGATCCGTACCTTGTGCGAGCCGTCGGCGTTCATGACCCACAGATCGCCGTCCTGCTCGTACGCAATGCGGGTGTTGTCGGCCGACCAGTCGGGCAGCCCTGCCTGAATTGCGGGATCCGTGAGTCGCACCGGATTGGACCCGTCGCTGTTCATCACCCAGATGGCGAAGTCGATTTCGCGGTTTGAGTAAAAGGCGATCTTCGTCCCGTCGCGTGACCACGCGGGTCCCCAATCCGTTCCCGGGTTGTTCGTGAGGTTGACGAGCCCGGTCCCATCCGCCGCATTCATGACGTAGATCTCGCTGTTGCCGTCGCGGTCGGTGACGAATGCGATCTTGGATCCATCCGGGGACCACGCGGGCTGGCCGTCTTCCCCTGGCGACGTGGTCAGTCGCTGCTGGTTCTGCCCATTGGCGTCCATGACGTAGATCTCGCCGTCCCCATCCCGTTTGGAGACGAACGCGATCTTGCTGCCATCGGGGGACCATGCGGGCATGATGTCGGTACTCGTATCATACGTGAGCCGTGTAACATTCGAGCCGTCGGAACTCATGACGTAGATCTGAAAGCGCGTGGTCGGCGCCCGATCGGATTGGAAGGCGATGTGGAGCGTGTCGGGAGACCACGTTGGCCAGCCGTCGTCGCCCAGGTGCGTCGTCAGACGCTTGAAGTTCCGGCCGCTCGCGTCGATCGCGACGATGTCGAGCGCGCCATAGCGGGTCGTCTGATATGCGATTCTGCCCGGGCCCCCGTTCCCCGATTGCTCGCCCGTGCCGCAGGCCGAGAGGGCCAGGGCCATGGCGGTGAGCGGTGAGACCAGCCTGCGAATGGGCTTCACGAGTGAGAAACTAGCATGTGGGGCTTCCCTTGCGGGCTCCTCATCTGCGGTTCAGAATATGGATGACCGCCCAGAGGAGGCCAGATGGATCAAATTTCTGTTCGCTGCGTTCTCCACCTTCAGCGCAACATCATCATTCCCGGCCGATGTAGTCGCTAGCGACCTCTCTGCTCTCAATTCGCCTTTCGCTGTCGTACAACCTTTAAGCGTGAGGAAGAGGGAACTATGCGATTTACTATCGGTCGCCCAGCACTGAGCATCGGGCTGGCGCTGAGTGCGCTGCTGCTCGCGCCGCAACTGGCGGCGCAGCAGAGTGAAGTAACCGGACGCATCACCGACAAAGCGTCGGGGCAGGGGCTCGCCGGTGCGCAGGTCTCGATCGTTGGCACGACGATTCGAGCCTTATCGGGCCAGGACGGCCACTATCGTGTGGTCAACGTGCCCGCGGGACAGGCCTCGGTGCGCGTGGCGTTCATCGGCTACGGGACGGCGACGCAACCCGTCACCGTTTCTCCGGGTGGCTCCGCCGAGGTGAACGTCGCGCTCGCGCAGGTTGCCGTGGGCCTCGAGGCCATCGTTGTTACGGCAACCGGCAACCAGGCTGAGCGCGAGCAGGGCACCGTCGCGCACAACGTCGACTTGCGGGACCGTACCAGCGCGAACGCGATTACGAATCTGTCGGACGCCCTCAACTCGACGGTTCCCGGCGTGCTGGTGCAGTCGAGCGGTGGTACGACCGGCACGGGTACACGGATCCGCATCCGGGGCTCGAACAGCGTGTCGCTGTCCAACGATCCCGTGCTGATTGTGGACGGGATTCGGGTGGAGAACACCGCGAACTCGACGTCCATCGGTGTCGGTGGACAACAACCCTCCCGACTGAACGACATCAGCCCGCAAGATCTCGAGGCGGTGCAGGTGAATAGCGGGCCCGCGTCGAGCGTGCTCTACGGCACCGACGCAGCGAACGGCGCGATTATCATGCGCACCCGGCGCGGCCAGCCCGGCGCGACGAAGTGGTCGATGTCCGCGGAGGCCGGCGCGCTCAACGATTACGGCA
>WNFG01015876.1_pt1 | contig 10755 bp, 10 predicted proteins | sample 5400431 | NCBI WGS metagenome assembly WNFG01 (sample SAMN13153346, study PRJNA577476) | soil metagenome | isolation source: 120 cm saprolite under Douglas fir tree site 2 hole 3 replicate 2 | place: USA:California | collected 2015-04-18
CGCTCGGTGAATTGCTTCCCACGGGCCTGTGCCTTCGCTTTTCGCTTTTTCCACCTGGAGAGGTGTGAAGAGAAGGAACGAGCCGACCCAAGAGCGGCATGGATGGCAGCCCTCCTAAACATCGCGGGAGCATCCTCTACGAGAGCGGAGAGGGGCATGGCTGGTGTTGGGTTCTTTTTCGTCGTATGGGTGAGCTTTTCAAGGGCTCTGAGCGCCTCTTTATCGGAGAGATCGAGCACTCGCTCATGTGCCTGGATGACCTCAAAATAGAAGGCCACCACCTGATTGAAGAGGGCCTGATTGGCAGCAAACCACGCAGCGTGAGCGTCCTGGTAGTTCAAGACTTGCTTGATGGTCGTGGTTGCTTTTGCCATACTAGCCCCCTTTCTGAGCGTCGAGAGAGTCCTGGATGGTTTGTGCACTGACAGCACCCGCTGTCGAGGAAAAATACGAACGTGTCCACAGCGATGGAAGCTGTGAGAGCATGGGCTTGCATGCTTTTCGAAGGAAGAAGGATGCATATCCCTTCCATTCCTTAGTAGAGGTTATACAGCAAATGCAACCGACTGTCAACAACAATGGCAAAGGCTAAAGCCTGCGAGAAACCCGCCTATCCGCCTGGGTTCAAACCACAGCGGCTTGCGGCGGGTTCTTTTCTGTCAAATTAATTTCCCTATACGTCACTTCACCACAGCCTGCACAGCCGCTGTTCCGAAGGTCTTCGGCAGTAGAATTCCTCGCGCTAATTCGCCAGAGTTTAGCCAGTAAGCCCGTGTGACAGAGGTACCATCCACCAGATAAAAAGTGACGAAGTAGTGCGCAGACTCCTGGCTTACATAAAACGATAAAACAAGTTCGATAGCTCCATTAACCCCCACCTGGTCAACGATAACTAATAACACATGGATTAGACAGGGCGGAAAAGGGATGATAGAATAAGTTTGTCTCTACGATAGATTGCTGGAGGAACGAACCGCATTTGAGTCTTGTTGCTCCTTTTAATTCTCTCCTATGCAAATACTTTTACTCAATGCTCGGTAAACGGAGGATAACATGGCAAACGAGAATCCCGGTGAGATGACACTTTCTCAGCCCCGTGGCGTACACCTGGTCGGCAGCATCCCCCTTGCAAGCGCGGAGGAGGTCTTCCGCACAGGCAGTTCGATCCTGGGTGAGCGCCTGCGGCGTATTCCCGATGGTGAGACAGGCGTTCGAGCTGGCTGGATAGGCTGGCAATACGCGTTTTTCGCAAACAATCCCAGTTTCGAAATCGTGCCCCCAGAAGCCAATGCCTACGTCCCGCGCCAGCGTTTCAAGCTCCGCCCTCAAGTCACTCCTGGCGATATTCTATTTGATCAGCTTGGCTACGCTGATGCTGCCATAGCATCTTACGTGGTATTCTCGCAACTCAAGCAGGCAGGGATCATTCCGGCACAGTATCGCTTCCAGGTCAGCCTTCCAACCCCGCTTGCGCCAGTCAGCGCATTTGTCGTGTTGGCGGACCAGGCAGCCGTCGAGCCAGCTTACGAAAGAGGCATGCTCAACGAACTTGATAGGATCACATCGGCCATACCACGTGACGAGCTGGCTATCCAATGGGACGTAGCGATTGAATTTGCCATCCTGGAGGGAGTAATGCCCAGCTTCCTTGCAGACGCTAAAACGGAAATTCCTGAACAGCTTATCCGGCTGGGTAATCGCGTCCCTGCCGGTGTAGAGTTGGGCTATCACCTCTGCTATGGTGACGCAGGGCACAAGCACTTTAAAGATCCGGAGGATACCTCTAAACTGGTTGAAGTTGCCAATGCTATCTCCGCAGGCGTCACGCGAACAATCAACTGGATTCACATGCCCGTACCCCGCAATCGGAGCGACGATGCCTACTTCGCGCCCCTGCGGAACTTAAAACTCCACCCTGAGACAGAACTCTACCTGGGATTGGTGCATTTCAGCGATAGCGTTGAGGGAACACGACAGCGCATAACAACTGCTGTACGCTACGCTCCAGTGTTTGGCGTCGCCACCGAATGCGGTCTTGGCCGCCGGCCGCCAGAAACGATTCCAGACCTGCTGCGTATTCACAGCGAAGTAGCCGCCCCGGTCCAGGCATAAACTAGCGATTGTTATAAAGGCCCACTCCCCCGGAGGGAAACCGGTCCATTACTTTCGTGAAACAGAGCCACTGCCTTTTAGGTAAAACCGTAAAGGCAGTTCTTTTGCTTTGCGAATGCCAATACGGGTCGTCTCGACAATTTCAGCAGTTTCACCGAGAGAAGCAGAGCGAAGACTCTCAGGAGACCAGATTTGTAAGGGGCTATCAAACAGCGGGACACCATTCAACAACCGTGTAATGGCAAGCGCTTCTGTCAGCTTTGCCGGACCATTACATAAGAGAGACAGCTTTTCCATATGACGCCTTTTTTGCATTACAGAAATGCCTTGGAGCGGTTCTAGTGCTCGTATCAAGACCGCCTCACCCTTTCCTTCTTGTCCAGTGACCGCGTTGACACAGTAATGCATGCCATAAATGAAATACACATACGCATGCCCTACCGGGCCAAAAAGCACGCTATTTCTTTTCGTTTTGCCAACGAATGCATGAGCGGCGGGATCATTCCAGAGGTAGGCTTCCGTTTCGACGATTCGCCCAAGCGTCGTTTCCTCTTCTTCAAGATGCACAAGCAAACACCCCAGCAGTTGTTTTGCGACGGTAATCGTCTCTTGCGCATACCACGTTTGAGTAAGAATCATGATACATGTATTCCCATCTGATGCCTCTCTTAGTCCTCAGGCTCACTCCATGCGTCCGACCCACTGTGCCCGCCAGGCCGGGGGCTCGAACGGATCGGCGAAGTATTGCGTCTCGTGGGCGACCTTGCCATCGCGGAACTCCATGATACTGACCGTGTCGACTGGTCGCCCCTGGTAGGTAATCACGTACTCGGTGACCCACAGTAGAGCCCACCTTAGCCGATATGCGATACTTAAAATCCTACATCAAAGAAATTACCCTCGGAACAACACAGCACAAATAACGCGCTCTCTTGCCAGGCTGTGTACATTCTTCCTATAACTGTTGAGTAACTTTTGAGGCCGTGCTATCATCGCCATTGTAATTGTTGGGTGGAACATTCTCATAAACACATGCCAGACCATTTAAATTACGTAAGGAGGACCTCTATGACGCTTAGTCAACATCAGCAAGAGACGAATCTAGAGCAACTCGTGTCCCAAGAGAAACCTGCCCTCGGCAAATCAAGTAATGTAACTGCTCCCCTCAGTAAGACACTTCCCCGCTTGCCTCGCCACTACTTCAAAGCGTTAGTGAAGCCATCGGTAGCAACATATACAAGCGCAAAGGGTAACGAAAGCTGGGGTCTCGTCTGGATACAACTGCTTGCCTGGGCTATCCTCGATGCCCTGTTAGGCGTACTGGTCAATCTCATTACCCCACCTGCAACAGGCTCTTCATTTCTTCGATTCTTTGCGTTTGCTTCCTCTTATAGCCTGGTCGTTGTTGTACCTCTACTTTTCTTTCTCCTCATGGGTATCGTCTATCTGCTTACAAGATACTTTGGTGGGCAGGGAACCTTCCTGGAACAGTGCAATACCTCGCTCTACATTCAGGCGCCACTCGGCGTACTCAGTAAACTTCTGGCTTTTATTCCTGTTGTAGGAAGAATACTCAACACCATTTTGAGTATTTACGGGATTGTACTACAGGTCTATGTCATCATAGCAGTGCATCGTCTCAGTAGGGGCAAGGCGATAGCAACCATACTCATACCATTGGTGATAATAGGTGTACTTGCCGGGGCGGTATTCCTCCTGATGCGGAAGTAAGGGAGTTGAACCGAAAAGTGGCATCGATATGCTGGTGAATCTGGAGAACAGATTTAGAAGATAGCTTCTTTCTCCGCCTCACCCTCTAGCCCTCCCGTCGTTTCAGTACAATCACCGGAATCTGACGGGTCACCTTCGCCTGATGATCGGCAAAAAATGGGTACAGTTCAACTACCCTGGTCCACAGCCTTTGCCGCTCCGGACCCTCCGTGACGATGGCGATAGCCTCGAAGATCTCATTTCCTACCTCGACGGTGACTTCTGGGTAAGCCACCAGGTTACGATACCAGTCAGGGTGGATCGGTGCGCCCGCGTTGGAGGCGATCACGAGCAGGCGGCCGCCATCGGGTATATACATCATCGGCGTTGTACGGAGTTGGCCGCTCTTAGCGCCTGTAGTCGTGAGCAAAAGCAAGGGCCTGCCCTCCATTGGCCCACCACTTTTACCTCGATTCGCACGGAATTCCTCAATCAACTGGCGGTTATAGGTGTTCTGGTCAGTCATGATCACTCCTGTTACCTGACAAACTACAATTTAGCTCAGCGGTATCACCGGCAGCACCACCCCCGATGGATGCTCCGCGTCATGATAAATCCGCTGCTCCGCTACCGCCATCTCGACCGTTACCCCAAGCGGCGCTCCCGTATTCAGATTGCGATCATATTTCGGGAAAGCACTCGAAGAAATCTCCAATCCAATACGGTGTCCAGCCTTAAAGCTAATGCTTGAGTTCCAGCAATCAATCGAGTAATGATAGACTCGCCCGGGTTCGATCAACGATGGGCGATCCATGCCATCGCGGAAGCGTGCTCGAACCATGCCATCGCAGAGGCGCTGCACAAAACCCGTGGGCCAGACATCCACCAGCTTCGCCATGAAATCGGTATCCGGCGCCGAGGATGATGCATACAAATCCACCCGAATTGGTCCGGTGACCTCGACTTCTTCCGTGATAGGTTCGGTTACATAGACCAGCACATCATCACGCCGTTCGATGGCTGAGTAGTCATCTGGCCCTCCGATCTGCGACGATGTCGGGTCTGTAATGAAAGGCACGGGCCGTGCAGGATCATAGCGGTAATTATCAGCCAGCTCATCTCCTGGTACCCTCGTTGAGAGCCTCCCATCACCAAAGCGGCTATTGGCGCGACCGCCGCTATGCAGGTAAAACGGCGTCCACTGCGTGCGAGCCAGGGGCCATTCACGTTCATCACGCCATTCGTTCGTGCCCATTACAAAGATGCGCACCGGAAATTCTGTGGTAGTAACCTCGTGCGTGTAACCCTTCAGCCAGCGATTGAACCAGCGCAGTTCTTCGGCGCGCAGGTCTATCAACGCCAGCGGGCCAAAGTCGACCTCGCCCAGCTTTGATTCTGTATTCACCACGTGCCCCCACGATCCCATCAGTAAACGCTGACTGGCCCGCGCCTGAGGCGTAGCCCCGCGCGTTTTCATGCCGGTGTAATTAAGCGGCGTTCCAATCTGCTCGTCATCGTACCAGCCCGAGATATGCAAAACAGGTACATCGACCTGGTCGAACTTATCCTGGTAACGCAGCGGCGCCCAGAACTCGTCGAGCTGTGGGTGTTCGATGTAAGTGCGCCAATGCGTGTTCCGGCGTCCCGCACGCTCATCCATCGTCACGAGCGGCAGGTGCTCATACACACGCTCCCAATCCACCGCCTCCATCAACTGGTTCACACGCCCACTGACATAATGCTGCCAGCACAGAGCCATCGGTGAAGGCAAACCCGTCGGCGTTTCCACAAACGGATCAGATGGTGTCACCCGTACCACCATCGCTCTCAAGTGCGGCGGCTTCTGGAGCGCAGCCAACCACTGGATAATTCCAGGATACGAGCTCCCTATAGTGCCAACGTTGCCATCCGACCACGGTTGAGCAGCGCACCACTCGATAGCATCATAGCCGTCTACCCCCTCGTTGAAATAGGGCACAAATACGCCATCGGAGTCACCGCGCCCCCGCACATCTATCGCCACGAAAACATAACCGCGCCCGGCGAAGTACTTCGCCGGCACCAGCATACCCTCGCTCAGCTTGAGATAGGGCGTGCGTGCCAGGATAACCGGATATCTTCTCGTTTCTCCTGATTTGTCGATAGACCGATAGACATCAGCCGAGAGTGTAACGCCGTCGCGCATGGGCACGCGCTGGTCGAATTCGATACGGATCTCACGGGTAGTGGAAGCAGGCATATAAGTTTTCCTTCCTAATGATTTTCCAATGAGGTTTGTAACATTTGTATCATTTGTATCATTTGTGTCGTTTGTATCACTTGTGTCCGCTGTATCAACGCGACGCGGAACGTGTTGTTGAGAAAGTGCTGAGCGGGCGCAATACCTGTCCCTATACCCTGTATTTCCTCGCAAGTACTTTGACCCAATTCATTTGCTTTTCCGAAGGCACAAATTTGTTCTTTTGCAAGCGCCTGGTCATATCGTTAATAAATTCGCGCTCGTTTTCACGTACACCGGAATTACTCTCAGGAGCACTGTCAAAAAATGCCTTGAGCTTCTGGACCTGCTGGCGCAATGCAGCCATTTCCGCGGGAGGGAGAACATTGCGGGCCTCGGGAGTACTGGATTCTTGCCACCTGCGATAGGCCTCCACGTCACTCGTTCTGCTCATGCCCCGCGTGCCCGCGTACCCATTCAAAGGTGGGAGGAGTTTTGCGCTTTTTGAGCAGAACGCGGTACAACTCCCACAGATCGGAGTTGGCCCTCATTTCGTAGATGCCTTGAGCAACTTTGATGGTATAATCACTATCGCTGTGGATCGTTAAGGGTTGGTCGCGTGGTGCCATGCACAATGCTGCGAGTACCGCCGTAACTTCAGCGCGATTATTGGTAGTAGTTGGGGAGCCGGGAATATGTCCAGAGCATTCGACGCGTGGCGCACCAGCACGCACATTTCCAGCAGCAACATCATTGACCGATGCCATAATCACACTCCAGCCTGCTGGCCCACCCGGATTTTTGATGCACGCGCCATCGGTGTAGGCCACTACCCCTCCTTCGCCCAGCGCTGATTGGACAGTACCAACTGCAAGAGTGCGTAAAGCATCAAGAACAGAACGCCACTCTAATGATTCATCACCCAGACTCATAACCTACTTCTCCTCAATGGAAAACGCTTAATGCTTGCAGCGTACCCCCAACGATACTCCACAAAGCAATCTTCCAGATCCAGGAACCGCCATGCCGTTTGCGCGCCTCTGCACTCGTCACAGTTGCAAACCACCTGGCTGTCTCAGGCCGGCTCAGCCGCCAGGCGATCAGCGGGGAGAAGATGCACAGAATGACTACAGCTACCAGTGGCCAGTAATTCCCTGCTTTCATTCCACTCAGAAACTGCACCAGCAGGACAATACCACCCAGGAAGCCGAGCGTGTTTCCCACAATTTGGATAGGACGTGTCCAGCGCACGCCGCGCCGTATGCCCTCGCCGAAAAGCACAAAAAGGAAGGCTATGAGCCAGAAAATCGGGAAGGAAATGATGATCGCGAGTTTTGGATCTAACTTGACTCCTCCGGGAAGGAGGGGTGATCTGTAAAATATCGAGAGTACCGGCATGAGCAGCATCTGTACGGTAAGCCCCCAGTCGAAGGCTACAGCCATACCAATGCCTTTAGGAGCAGCCTGTTTGTCTGCACCAGTCTCAACGGGTTGGGGTTGAATCGATGTTTCTTTCAATGTAGTGTCTCCGTTTCGTTTCAAGGATTTTGTGTACTCAGAGACTCTCCTACCTTTGTGCGTACCGTCTCTACACTCGTCCCAAGATCGCCCAGCAGATCTGCGATGATTCCCTTTTCCTCGCGCAGCAAACCAAGCAGCAGATGCTCGCTCCTGATAGGGGCGCCCCGACCGTCTCTCTGCTCGGCCTCATCGACAGCCAACAGCAAGTATGCTCTACACAGCGCACTCTGCACAAGCACCACCGGTGCGATCTTCACTCCCTGCCCTTGCCTCTTCTCCACGGCTGCTTGCACCCTGGCAAAATCTATTCCCAGATCCCCCAGCGCCTTGCTCGCGGGTCCATCATGCCTGAAGGTTAAAGAGGCCAACCCTGCCAGCAAATGCTCTGGCCCAACCCTCTGGGCAAGATTCCGCGCTGTAAGCCGCGCATTCTCCAACACACGCCGGGCTTCTAGCGTGAATGGATAGACAGCCAGAAGCGTCTTATCCAACTCCCGACTCCCTAAGTCTCTCTCTATTGAGGCAATGGAAGCATCGGAAGCAGAGATCCCTTCCTCACTACTTGCATCCGTCACCGCTTCTGCCTCTTGTTCGGACATACCCGCCTTCTCGCTCAGCGCACGCCGTAGTGCTGTCCGCAAGGTGTCCAGGTCCACGCCCAGGCTTTTCAGTAGACCCGCCTCGATCCCTTGATCGTCACGCCCACGCACCAGAACCAGCAGCAGATGCCCCGTGCCAATGGAGGGGTGATGGAGCCGCCGTGCTTCGTTTGAGGCCAGCTCGATGACGTGCTTCAACTTCGGCTGCAGTTTGATATCATCCTGCGCGTCGTCGCCAGGGGCAGTCCTCCGCTCGATGTCCTCGCGCATCTCAGAGAGGTTGACCCCCATCTCAGCCAGCACCTTTGCAGCCACACCTGAGCCTTCGCCTACCAACCCCAACAACAGATGATGCCCGCCGATGTAGTGATCCTGGAGACGGTGTGCCTCTTCGTGCGCCAGGCTCCATGCCTTCCTGGCCTGCCTGGTGAACCTTTGGGAGTATCCCTGATTGGTCGTCTGCAGGGTCGTCGCGTGCTCCAGAAACAGGAGCGTCTGAATATCCTTGAGGGGTGGCACTCCCAACCCTTGCAGGATCTTCACCGCAGTACTCTCCGGCACACGAAGCACCCCCCGCAACAGATCCTCGGTGTCGAGAGAGAAGAAAGGGGAACGCCCTCCACTGGCCGTGTTGGCGGGTGGTCTCTGTTCGAACACGATCTGCACGGCACGCCCTTCCCTGTGCTCTTCAACTGCCTTACGGACTTGCTCTAACGTTATGCCCAGCGACGTCAGGTGTTCTGGCATCTCCACATCTTGCAGGATCTTCACTGCAGCATTCTCTGACAGAGCAATCGACGCTAGCCACGGCTTCCCATCGGTGGAAGGGTAAGAAGAAAACCGGCGCTCGGCGTCTTTCCTGGCTATCTCAATGGCTGTGTTCGCGTGTGGTGAGAGCATGATCTCGCCCTGCGCCATGCTGTTGCCACGCCCTTTCGCCTCTTCAACCGCCTTGCGTACCTGCTCGAGCGTCACGCCAAGCGACTCCAGGACTCTCGCAGCAACGCTCTCTCCTTCGCGAAGCAAACCCAGCAGGAGATGTTCAGTGCCGAGGGCGTTATGCTGGAAGTGCCGGGCTTCTTCAAGAGCCAAGTTCAACACCTTCCTGGCTTGTTCAGTGAACGTGTCGAAACGATCGCTGTTGTTCATAGCAGTTTTCTCACCTTTCACCAGAAGCGAGCTGATGCATCGGCTCGCTTCCCTTTTCTCCGATTCTGTTACAAGGTGCTCTGTTTGCCTCCACTATATCTCAATGTCTGACTGTTTGCAATGTGTTCAATCAAGCTTGCCCCGCTCTCGCTGCTGAAAATCGAGCGGGATCGCTCGCGGACGCTCCAACCCGGAAATCGCCGCCGAACTCGTAATTAGCGAACCAACCTGGTAATTGGGCTGAATGATCGAACGAAAATACTGGGCTGAGGGCCATCGCGTCGAACTTTCAACCCATTTTTTTTGGGCTGAAAGTTCGACATGATTTTCATTCTCTGGCTCATTTTATGACAACAGAGCATTTTTGGTGCATGAGAGACAGCAATGACTTCCATCCCTTGCATCGAATCCCCTGCTCCTGAAGCGGCACAAACCATGCTGTTCACCGCTTGATCGAACCTTGAACCCAAAATTCGATCATTGAGGCTGATTCCGTCGAACCTTCAGCCCAATTACCATTTTGCCCTCAATCTTTGCTTTTTGCCCTGAATTGTTGTTTATGTCCACGAATTGGTGATAGACTGGTGGTAGGCTCATGCGTGCGTGAGAGAATCGTTGCTGAGGCTTCCGGTCGCCGTCCCACCAAAAGGAGTGCGTCAGGAGGCCAGCCTGAAATGAGTTCAGACCCTCAATCGTCGTCTGATGGATAAAGGTACGTGGTAAATCAACTCAAGGGTGGTCAGATGTTGAACTGAAGAGTGGGAAAGTGACGTGAATCATGAGAATCGTGTGTTCCATCACCTCTTCATTCCTCTCCTGTTCGAGAAGCCCCACTGCAATCTCTCTTGAAAGGAGACAGGAACGATGACCCAATCGCAGAGCAGCCAAACCAACCGCTTGTTAGGGTATCCAGACGACGCTCGTTTATTGATCATCAACGCCGATGATTTCGGGAGGTCCCATGCGTGCAATGCGGGCATTCTGCGTTCGCTCACGGAAGGCGTGGTCAGTTCTACGACCTTGATGGTTCCTTGTCCCTGGGCGTTGCATGCCATGCAGCTGCTCTCGGACCATCCTGATCTTTCCTTCGGTATTCACCTGACCGTCATCAGCGATGTGCCCCTATATCGGTGGGGGTCGCTCACCTCCAGGGAAAAGGTGCCCACCCTGATCGATGAGGCTGGCTTTTTCTACAGCTATGAACGCATTCCCGAATTGCTGGCTCAGGCCAAGCTCTCCGAGTTGGAAGTCGAGTTCCGGGCGCAGATTGAGGCAGTGCTTGCGACTTCGCTCAAGCCAACCCATCTGGATTGGCATTGCTTGTTTAATGGTGGCCGAGCAGATATTTTCGAGATGACCGTCAAGCTGGCAAAAGAATACGGCCTGGCGGTGCGTGTCTTTGATCCATCGACGGGTGAAGCCTTGCGGGGCCAGGGCTTGCCTACC
>WNFG01030876.1_pt1 | contig 10753 bp, 9 predicted proteins | sample 5400431 | NCBI WGS metagenome assembly WNFG01 (sample SAMN13153346, study PRJNA577476) | soil metagenome | isolation source: 120 cm saprolite under Douglas fir tree site 2 hole 3 replicate 2 | place: USA:California | collected 2015-04-18
ACTCGCCGACCGCGCAGCCCGGCGGATCGAGAAAGAAGGCGCGATAGTAAGCCTTGCGGTAGTAGTAGCAGGTAGCGCGAAAACCGAGTGGCGCCCACAAAATCAGAATTGCCGGCGACAGCGGCCACCATTTTGGTTTGATTAGCGGCGAATAGAACGGCGAAAGGTAAGGTCCAAACTCATAGAAGTTATTTTCAAATGTTCGCCACGTCGCATAGACACTGAACGCGCCCAGCACTACTACGACCGGAATCAGTTCAACCCACCACGCATCGCGGCGCATCGTGGCGCCGAAGCCGCTGCGTGCCAATGTGCTTCTCGCTTGAGCCATGGACTCGGTGAAAGTCTCAGTAGTTCAAAGTGCGCATTCTAGCATCAGTTCCCGGTGATGCCAGACAAATTTGTGGGTTCAAGAGCCATAATGAAGTCAGTACCACCTGCGTGAGCAGGTGGGTTCATCGGTCAAGCCTGAACTTGAGTCCTTGCCCACCCGCTGACGCGGGCGGTACTGACCTCATACTCATAAGTTGTTAGATCGGTCGAAGCCGAGCTAAGGCACCAGAACGACCTTGCCAATATTTTTTCGCGCTTCGATGTAAGCGTGGGCCTCGGCAATTTGATCGAAAGGAAAAGCGCGATCGACGTGCGGTTGAATCCAGCCCTCGTGGATTCCGCGCACGATCTCTTGCGTCCACTCGGCAACTTTTTCGCCTTCGCCCCACATGTGACCGAGGTTCAAGCCGAAGACGCCCTTGTTGCGATTCATCAAAGCCAGCGGATGAAACTTCGGCGTTTGCACCAAAGCTTTCATTGCCCGGATCTTCCCGCGGATTCCCGAAGCCGACGCCGTGGACATGCCGAAGACTCCCATTCGTCCCGTCGTCCGCAAAGCGCGATAGGTCTTCTTCCAACTCGCGCCGCCCAATGGATCGATGGCCAGTTCAACTCCACGCCCTTGCGTCAGCTCAATGAGCACGGGCAACCAGTCTTGATTGCGATAATCGATGGCGTGGTCTAATCCACGGTCCTTCAAAAACTGGTGTTTGCCTGCGCTGGCCGTTCCGTAAGTTTTCGCTCCGATGTGTTTCGCGATATCCAAAGCCGCCAGCCCCACGCCGCCGCCGGCGTTGTGAATCAGCACGGCCTCGCCCTTCTGCAATCCGCCCATCGTAACCAAAAGCGCCCAGGCCGTCAGATAATTTACCGGAATCGCGGCGCCCTGTTCGAAGCTGAGTTGATCGTGCTTCTCAAATACCTGGAGGGCTGACACAGCGACGAGTTCAGCCTGGCCGCCGAATCGGGTCATCGCAATCACTGATTTGCCGACAAGACTTTGATCGACTCCTTCGCCGGCCGTCTCGACAGTGCCGGAGACTTCGTAGCCCATGATGCAGGGTTTTCGCGGCCCGTCGGGATACAAACCCTGACGCGCGAGGATGTCGGCAAAGTTCAGGCCTGAGGCTTTGACGCGAACCAGGACCTCGCCTTTAGCCGGAACGGGATCGGGACGCATTTCGACCTTCATCACGTCGACGCCACCGTGGCGCGTGGTTACGACTGCTCTCATAATTTTAGGGTAGCATAGACTTCAGTCTGTGATTCCGCCAGCGTCGGCAATGAACTAGGAAGATGGCAGCACCCGGCGGATGCCAGTGAGGGAGGTTCCTGTGATAGTAGAACTTCGCGTCACTCATTAATGACCAAGGCGCAGAGGGGTGCTTCTCTGCGCCTCGGGTGTCACTGCAATCACAGACTAAAGTCTATGCTACCTAGCTCTGCTCTGCCGTTTTCGTCTGTGGCTTATTTGGCTGCGGGACGACGCGAAGATACGGCTTCAAGGTTTTCCAGCCGCCCGGAAACTTCGCCTTCGCTGCTTCATCCGACAATGACGGCACGATGATCACGTCGTCGCCGTCCTTCCAGTTGACCGGCGTCGCCACGCTGTAGCCCGCAGTCAACTGCAACGAATCGATCACGCGCAGAATCTCGTCAAAGTTGCGGCCCGTGCTCGCCGGATAAGTGATCATCAGTTTCACTTTCTTGTCCGGGCCGACGATGAACACTGAACGCACGGTGAACACGTCGCTGACTTCAGGATGGATCATGTCGTAAAGCTCTGCGACCTTGTGATCCGGATCGGCGATCACCGGAAAGTTAAGCGCCGTTCCCTGCGTCTCGCGAATGTCTTCGGCCCAGCGTTTGTGCGAGTCAGTCTGATCGACGCTCAGGCCGATCACCTTGACGTTGCGTTTTTCGAATTCGGGCTTGAGCCGCGAGGCCTCGCCCAGCTCAGTCGTGCACACCGGCGTGAAATCCTTCGGGTGCGAAAACAGACACGCCCAATTGTCCCCAATCCATTCGTGAAAACTAATCGGGCCTTCGGTAGTTTCGGCCGTGAAATCCGGCGCCATGTCGCCTAAACGTAATGCCATGTTGGGTACCCCTTTTCCTTTCAAAGTCACCTCGACCCCGTGGTTGCGAGGTCAAGTCGAAATAAACTGATCTGTGTTTGCTAACTGAGCGACTTTTATAACTAAACCGGGGCCAAGTCAAGGTAAGAAGGTTAGGGCAGCGTTAGACCGCGACGACCGCAATCTTGTGCTTGTTCGCCAGTTTGATCATCTTCTCGCGATCGAACATCAAAGTCTTACCGGCGGTGAGACTGAGACACGTGGCGCCCGAGACAATCATGGATTCAATCGTCGGGACGCCAACCACCGGAACGTCGAAACGCATGTCCTGATCGGGCTTGGCATTCTTAACGACGGTCAGCCGGCCGCGCACCAACCCGCCCGCGCGGCGAATCACGGCGTCGGTTCCTTCCATCGCTTCAATGGCGACGCAGGCGCGATCGCGAATCACAATCGTCTGCCCCAGATCGAGTCGCGCGATCTCCCGCGCAATCTCCAAACCGTATTCAATGTCGCCGGTCTCGCGTTCGTCGGGCGCACGCCTGGTCAAGGTCCCGGACGCTGGCAGATTGTCCCTTAAGAAATACGTCGAGTCGATTAACTCGATGCCTTCGGTCTCGAGTTCGGCGGCGACCGCGCCGATGAGCGCATCAGTATTGCGCTTCGGCAGCCGGAGCAGCATTTTCAGCATCCGCACATCAGGGATCGCGCGGCTGAAAATCTGCACGTGCTTGACCTGGCCGGCCATCATGGCCTTCTCGACGCCTTCGCTCTTGAAGAATCGCAGCATCTTGCCAAGCTGGCCAATACCCACCCACGTCAGGGTTTCGGCGACGCGCTCGATTTCCGTGTCAGTCTCTTCGCGGATGGCGGCGACGGCGACTTCCGCGCCGGCTTTGCGCGCTCCTTCGAGCACGAGAAAAGGAAACTTCCCGTTGCCTGCAATTAGACCGAATTTCATAGGATGTAGGGTGATGGGTGTAGGGTGTTGTGGGTTTCGGATTTTCAATGGAAGCTACGCATTCTTAGGTCTCAAGGAACGAATGAGTCCTCCCAGCATTTTGCCGACGACTTCTGATTCTGAAAGTACTCTCTCGGCCTGCGCAGTGGTCGCATAATTCAACCGCTGCGCAATAATAGTTTGAGTTTCCAGTTCCTTCAACGAACCTTGGGCGACGGAGAGGAACTGAAGATACTCTTTTCGACTTCCGCGTCCGTAGCCTTCAGCGATGTTGGAGGGAACAGAAACACTTGCACGCCTCACCTGTGAAGTCAGGCCATATATTTCAGTCTTTGGAAAACCCTCGCTCAACCGATAAATTAGAATTGTGAGATCGAGTGCCTTCTGCCAAACGAGTAGATCTCTGTAACTTCTTAGCATTTGTGAGTCTCCTTTCGAGTGTTGCCAACACCCTAGACCCAACATCCTAAACCCTTACTTAATTACGCCACGTTTTGACGACTCGACGAATTGAACCAGTTCGTTCACTTCGCCGCAGTCCTTGATCTCTTCGCGAATGCGTCCGAGCGCCTGCGTGGTGTTCAGCTTTGAAGACAGGAGCAGATGGAAAGCGTGGTGCAGAGCGGCGATGGTCTCGCGCGAGTAACCGCGACGGCGCACGCCGACTTTGTTCAGACCATAACACTTTGCGTGATTGCCAACCGTGAGAGCGAACGGCAAAGCGTCTTTGACCTTTGACAACCACCGAGTAGCCGCCGACGTAGGCCTCGCGTCCGACGCGACAGAACTGATGCACGCCCGAATAGGCGCCAATGTTCGCGCCATCTTCGACGATGACATGACCCGCGAGCGTGGCCGCGTTGGCCATGATCACTTCGTTTCCCAGCACGCAGTCGTGCGCGATGTGCGCCTGGGCCATGATGAAGCAATCATCACCGGTTTTTGTCAGGCCGCCGCCGCCTTTGGTGCCGCGATGAACGGTGACAAATTCGCGGATGCGATTGCGGCGCCCAATCTCAGTTTCCGTAAGCTCGCCCGAGAATTTCAGATCCTGCGGCGGCAGGCCAATCGAAACGAACGGAAAAATATGAGTGTCGTCGCCGATACGCGTGTGTCCATCAATCACGCAGTGCGCGTCGATGCGCACCCGGTCGCCCAACGTAACGTCGTCGCCGATGATGACATACGGACCGACGAAGCACTCGCTCCCGATCTGGGCGCGCTGGCTGACGACTGCCGAAGCGTCAATCTCAGTTGCGGATTCGTGACGCGCGTGACTTTGAATGGATGGAGCGCTCATTGGGGTGTGTTCTTTCGATCGGCGATGACGCTCATCAGTTCCGCATCAGCACAGAGCTGGCCGTCAACCTTGGCTTCACCCCGCATGCGTTGAATGCGCGGGCCGAAGCGGAGCGCTGTGACTTCCAGAACGAGAGTGTCACCCGGAACGACCGGCCGCCGAAAGCGCGCTTCTTTGATGCTCGTGAAGAGCACCAGCTTCTGATCGCGATCGGCGATCTCGCGGAGGGCAAGGATGGCGCCGCATTGCGCCAGCGCTTCGATCACCAGCACGCCAGGCATCACGGGCGCGCCTGGAAAGTGTCCCTGGAAAAAAGACTCGTTAATGCTTACCTGCTTGATGCCTACGATCCGCTGGAGCGGCGCCAGCTCGATGATCCGATCGACCAGCAGAAACGGATAGCGATGCGGCAGAAGTTTCTTGATGCCTTCGGAATCGAGAATCGTTTCCATTGCTTTTCCGAAATGAAAGACGCGGATCGGTAGCCATTCTACCGCATCTCCGCGTCTGAAGCGTCGCTCTTGAGCCCAGCCATCATTTTGGCGGCGTTACCGCCGCGGTGGCCGGATTCTTGGCATTGTAGTCGCTGATGAATGCCTTGGTAATGTCGAGGCCGTCGGCCGCATAGAGAATTCCCTGCACCTGGCTGCCATCCAGGATCATCGTGATGCCGCGGGCTTTGGCGAACGCATCCAAAGCCTTGCCGACTTCGTCTTGCAACGGACCAAACAGCGCCTGACGACGTTTCTCGTAAGCCGCCTGAGCATCCTCAGTTTCGCGCTGGCCCTGTTTCTTGAGCTGATCCAGTTGATCAATTTTAGCCTGAATTGCCTGTGGGGCGATCGGAGTCCCCTTCGCAGCCTGCTGCTGCAAGCTGGTGATCTCGTCCGGGAGTTGCTTGATCTTCGCCGCCATATCGTCAAGTTTCTTTTGCCGATCGGCGAACTCGGCATTCAATTTATTCAGGGTTGCGTTGAACCGGGCGATGCCGGCTTTCGGATCTTGAAACGCTTCCGAAAAGATTACCGCAACCTTGCTGACCGGCACAGACGCAGAGGTTTGCGTCGCCGGCGGGGTTTGCGGCTTCGGCTGGGCGCCGGGTTGCGCCAAAGTCGTGGAGACGGCAATGGTCGCGATGAAAGTTAAGGCGGCCAGGAAACGATTTCTGTTCATGATTGATACTCCAAAAGGCTCGAAGCCGAAGATGCGGAGACGCGTGCCGTTGCCGCACCTCCGCATCTTAGCGGAAAAACTGCTCAGAATCGAAAACTACTTTGGCGCCGTCACCGCAGCGGTGGCCGGGTTCTTGCTGTTGAACTCAGTGATAAAGGCCTTGGTAATATCCAGAGAATCTGACGCGCTGACAATGCCCTGAACTTTCGTAACGTCAAGGATGAGCGTGATGCCGTGGGCCTTGGCGTAAGCGTCGAGGGCTTTACCAATCTCTTCGTAAATCGGGCCGATGACTTCCTGCAAACGCTTCTGATAAGCCGCCTGCGCATCCTCGCCCTTGCGCTGAAAATCCCTCTTCATCTGATCGATCTTTTCCTGCTGCTGCTGATTGACCACCGGAGTCTGCATTGCCTGCACTTTGGCAAGATCGGCCGTCGCTTTTTCAATTTGAGCCTGCAGAGTCTGGAGTTCAGTACGCCGCGGACCAAATTCGGTGTCGACTTTCTTCATCGCGACAACCAAACGAACGATGCCCGCCTTTTCGTCATTAAAGTCCTCCGAATTAACCAGAGCGATCTTCGTTTCAGGCACGTTCACGGCCGGGGCTGCTCCGGTCGTGGGCGTGGTCGTGCCGGGGCGCGGCTGTTGTGCGCGAATTGACCCAACGCAGATGGCCGCAAAAAAAGCGACCGCGACTGTTGCACGAAATATCTTCATAACTTTTCTTGTAATGCTCCTTAATTGAATTGAGACGCGGCCAAAAACTCAACCTGCTTAGTTGTGCGGGCCGCTGGTTTGGGTTGCTAACAATACGCGCGCTGTTGCGCGGGTTCCCAGACTCTTTAGAAAGTGCGACCTACGCTGAACCGAAAGACGCTCTTTTTCTCGTTGAAAAAGAATGGAAAGCCGTCAATGACCTGGTCGCGTCGCGCGTTGGGATTATAAGCATAAATGAGGCGAAAAGGCACGTTGAGAACAGGCACCTGAACCCGGATCTCGGCTCCCAAGCTGCTGCGAAAATCGGTGATCTTGGAAAACAAACTCTGGCCCAGGCGAACCACGGTGTTAGTTTGCGCGTCGCCGCGAAGGAAAACCGGATAGAAACCGAACGGCAGACCACCGATGCCCGCGGGTCCCAGATTAACGGCGTTATCAAACTCTCCCTGGGCCACGATCCGGTTGTCGCGACCAAGCAGAGAACCAAAGACCGGAGAATATGCCAACCTGGTGAAGTTATTACACGCAGCCAGCGACGTCAGGCTGACAGCCGCCACGCCGTTGCCTGGGCCGAACAAAGTATCCAGCCGGGGGCACCTGATCGACCCAACCGTCGTCAGAAATGGTTGGTCGGGAAGAAACTCGCTCGAATAACCCTGATCACGTTTCCCGCGAAGGTTGAAGGCCGTGCCGGCGTCGACGAAAAACGCCCCGCTGACTGTTCTGCCAATGATTGGTATTCGGTATTCGAAGTTACCGAGCATTTGCGTGTCTGCGCCGGTCGCCGTGAATGCCCGCGGTAATGAAACTACGTTATCACCGGTGGCGCCGGTAAATACACCAACGTTTGCCAGAGACTGCGGTAAGCCCGTCACCAGCGTCGGCGTGCCAAAAGCATTCGTCGCGAGCACTACGTTGCGGGACGTTATGAAGTTATCCAGCGGCGTAACGGGAGCAATCGATCTGACGTTGTAACCACGAATCGTGAACTCGTCACCCAGAAAGAACCGCTCATAAATCGGGACCCCATCAACGAACGCCAGCGAATTCGCGTTCCTGATTTTCGAGGAAGTCGCAAAGCTGCCGACGGTTCCCATCAGGATGCGAAAGCCGAACACTTCCGGGTTTTCCGATCTCTTCTTTCGCATCGGGTAGAACTGCGTGAATTCCAAAGTGGGCTCGTAGGTGCGCACATCGCCGCCCAGTCCGGCCAGGCCGACACTCATCGACAGCGAGCGCCCCCGCGTCGGATCGATGCTGGCGTTGCGCGTATCGTAAACAAAGGTCGCGGTCGCCCGGCTGGTCAAAATGTTGGGCTGGCGGTAGATCACCGGAATAAACTGCGTGGCCGTTCCAGTCGTGTTCACGGCCGGATCCTTAACACTTGATCTAGCGAGTTGGTAAGAAAGGCCGATGCGCGAGAATTGAGTGAAGGGCCGCTTGCGATAGAACTCGGACAGTGGTGCGCTGGCAAAGATCGATGCGCCGATGGAATTACGAGTGAAAAGGTTCTCTTCGTTGGTGCTGAGAAAGTCGAATGTGTTGCCCGACGCTCCCCGCTGCGCGGCAGTGTTCTGCGACAGGAATGTCCCCTCGCCAAAGAACTTTTGCGAGTACGCAAACACCGAAAAGCCGGCCGTGATCGGTCGATTCTTTATGTATGGTTCCGTGAACGAGAATTGAAAACTGCGCTGGCGGTTGCCGGCCGCGAGACTGATCGCGAGCACCTCTCCGCGGCCAAACAGATTGTTCGTTGAGTATTCGAGTCCGAAAAATGAGCCGCCGATTCCCGAGATGCCGCCGTTGAAGGAAATCTGTTGCCGGCCTTTCTCGGAAACCTTTAATGTGACGTCAACCAGTCCTTCCTCTTCGTTAGTGCGAAAATCCGCGTCTTTCTCCTTGTCAATCGGATTGAAGTAGCCGAGCTGGTTCAATCTGAGAATTGAGAATTCAAAGTTTGACTGGTTGTAGATGTCGCCTTCGTTCAAGAGCACTTCACGGCGCATCACGTTGTCCCGAGTGAACGTGTTGCCGGTGAATTCCAGGCGGCGCAGCGTAAACTGCTTACCTTCGTCGATCGTGACCACAAAATCCGCAATCTGTGTATTGAATGAAACCCTGCTGTCCATAATACTTCTTGAGATTCTCGTACAGCGCCTTCCTGAGCGCTTCGCCGTCCGCGATTTCACCTTTTCGCAAACCGATGACGGCTTTGATCGCCTGTTCCGAAAAGATCGAGTTGCCTTCAACCTTCATCTCGCCAACGCGGTAGAGCTTTCCGTCAATAATCGGAACCGTAATCCGCAGCGTGTCATCGACCGAAGAAATGAAAGGCAGCGGCAAGATCGGAAAGCCGGTGCGGCGCTTACCCAGCCCTTCGATGCGGGGCTCGCCGTGGCGCGCCTGCATATAACCCTTGGACCACATGTAGTTGTCCACTTTGTGCAGGTCGAAATCGAGTTTCTCGCGATTGAGAATGTCCTGTTCGCGAAAGCGCGTGAGCAATCCGGCTTCCTTAACGTACTTCATCTGGTCGCGCAGCTTGCCGCTCTTGAAAACCTTGCTGCCTTCGAACCGAATATCGGCCACGCGAACGCGCGCGCCTTCACTTACTTCAAAAGTGATTGCATCTGAAGTGGCCGACACGTGCTCGACGCCGGCTTTGACCGTCGCGTCCGGATGGCCCTTCGCGGCCAGCAGCTCTTTGATCACGCGCGTGGCATTTTTGATCTTGACGGGATCTTCGATTGCTTCTTTGGAAACGCCAACACGCTTTTCGCGAAACGCTTTCAACACGTCCGACTCAGCGACGCTGTGCAGGCCTTCGAACTGAATATCGCGAATGATGGGCAGCTCTTTGACTTCAAAGATTATATTGACGCCGCCGCGCGGTCCGATCTCCGTGGATACCTTGGTCCCCACCTTGTCGAAAAAGGTTAGTTGCAGGATCGTTTGCAAGTCGCGCGCGACCTGGGCCTCGCTGTAGGTGTCACCCGGTCGGGTTTGAATGTAATAGAGGATGTCGTCTTTGCGCAGACGGCGATTGCCGATGATGTCGACGTTTTCGACCAGGCGCGGCTGTGGTTGTTGCGCGCGGGTATGCGGCGCGAGAAACAAAAAGGTGCCGATAAGAAGGCTCAGAACAGTGAGCCAGACGACGCGATAAAAGTGCATAAGTGCCGGTTCCCGTCGAGGTCTCTCTGGGGACTTCACACCGCCAATAGAAAGTTAAGCGCTTAGTTCAGGAAAAACCGTAACACAAACCCGGCGCGGTTGCGCTGTCTGGGAAGCACTTTGATTCACCGCGACCTTCGCCCGTTGCCAGCTTCCGACTTAGCAAAGTGGCGCATTATACCGGGAAATTAAAGTGAAAGTCCACGCAGCGAGGTATCGCGGCTGCGAAAACGTTTTTGATGTAGGCCGCTCAGACAGTAACCTGGGGGATCTTTCAGTAAGTTAACAGCAAGTCACCGGGCTGCTCGACGCCCGCTTCGTCGATCATGATGGGTCGAAAGCTCAACACGTCTTCATCGACAAACATCTCCACCAGCGAAGCATCGCCAAGGTGGCCCTGGATGAGTGCCTCTGACAACGGATCTTCGACATGCTTTTGCAGCGCGCGGCGCAGCGGACGCGCGCCATACGAACGATCGGCGCAGGTCTTGGCAAGGATCCACTGCTTTGATTCGTCAGTGAGCCGCACAATAAAACCATGGTTGGACATCGTGGCATTGATCTGGTCGATTTGTAGCTGCAGGACATCAAGCAGTTCTTCGTCACCCAGCTCGTCAAAGATGATGATCTCGTCCAGCCGGTTGATAAACTCGGGATTGAAAGTCTGACGGACGGAGGCCATCACCATCTCTTCCATCTTGCCGCGGGACAGATCGGCCGTACCCTGGAATCCCAGCGAAGTGCGTTTCTGAATAAAGCGCGCGCCAATGTTCGAAGTCATGATGATGATCGAGTTCTTGAAATCGATCGTGTTTCCCAGCGCGTCGGTGAGAATGCCGTCTTCGAAGACCTGCAGCAGAATGTTGTAAATGTCCGCATGAGCTTTTTCCATCTCGTCGAACAACAGAACTGAATAAGGCGAGCGCTTGATGCGTTCCGTTAACTGGCCGCCCTCTTCATGGCCCACGTAGCCCGGCGGCGAGCCGATCAGCTTCGACACGGAATGTTTTTCCATGA
>WNFG01005395.1_pt1 | contig 10749 bp, 12 predicted proteins | sample 5400431 | NCBI WGS metagenome assembly WNFG01 (sample SAMN13153346, study PRJNA577476) | soil metagenome | isolation source: 120 cm saprolite under Douglas fir tree site 2 hole 3 replicate 2 | place: USA:California | collected 2015-04-18
AACCCGGCTCCGTCGTCGTCACAATGCGTTAGATTGCTCACTCCTGCGATCCATGTGCCCGACCGTCATTCGAGAAGGGAAACTCTGAGATGTATCTCGTCGCGACGCGCGATATCAAAACCGGTGACGAAATAACGGTTTCGTACGTCGACGCCTCCGTACACGACGACGAGAATGTTGTACAAGCAAGATATCGCCGTCGCAAGGAGCTCGCTCGTGGATGGCGGTTCGCGTGCCAGTGCGACCGCTGCGCCAGGGAAGCCCCCTCACCCTCCGCAGGAGAAAAGGAGATAGAGTTGAAGAACGACGAGTCCAAAGTGGAGCAGATCGTCTCTCAGGTCGAGGAGGAGGCGGCGCAGGGCAAGAGTCAACCCATTCCTACCGATGCGCCCACCGTTGATTGAAAGCAGCGGGTCCTGGAGTCGATGACGACGACGTGCATACATAATCTTCAGTCACGCGAAGCTCCAGGCGGTGATTTATTAGTATGATTAAATTCGTGTCACCGACGAAATCTAGAGTACTGTGGGTGTATACACATGACGGGCTGGAAACCGTGGAAATAATGTTTGAATGCACAAGTTACAGCTTGGAACGATGGACATCAGATGGACTAACAATATTAATGAGTGCGATGGGCAGCTGGCTATCGCTGCTGCTCCAAGAGCTCAACTCGCCAAACTCCGCCACATACCCTCTGCAGGTAACTCACTACGGGCTTGCAGAATCTTTAAAGCACGATGCCGACCTCGACTGAGAGAACCAGTATCGCCATCGTCACCATCAAGGCTCTCGTCATCGCCAACCGCTTCGAAATCCAGTGCCCCAGGATCCAAGGAGCGACTGCGGTCGCGTGCTGCGTATGATGCCTTACGGTAGCTTGCCGATGTCAAGGACGATTCCGGCCTGGCGTCCGATTCACCGTGGGAACTATTCTCAGCATGATCTCGGGGTGTAACAGCAATAGAAATGGGCAGGGATGCCGAGATACCAGAGCTAAACGGTCCTAAATTAACCAAACCTGTCAGCAGTGGCTTCATATCAATGTTGAAACGTACCATTTTTGCCGTTAGGCTCGACCGTCCGCAGTGCAGCACTGGAATCGGCTTCACTATCCAGCGATCCTGGGGAAGCATCTCCCGCACCGCCGGAACCAAAGAGCTTCCATGATTGGCTGCCTCTCTTCCATGCGTTTCGGTGGCTAGGGGTGGTCACATTGACAAGGCGCGCTAGCTCTTGGTCACGAGGGCTTAGCGCCTTATCCACGCTTGACGTATCTTCGGTGGCAGGCGGAGCTACGTTCTTCCGGGGGGGAGCTTCTGGCTGCGGAAGGTCTGAAGCCCGAAGGGCGACTGTAGCTGGGAGCGATGCCGGCCGTAGTGTTTGGAAGGACTGGGGTAAAGCCGAGCCTCCACTAGATCGTGGCTGACGAAATGGACGGGTCGGGCTGTCAACCGGGTCACGTAGAGTCAACGTTAGACCTTCATGGGTATCTCTTTCGGATGCAACATCAGAGTTATCATCCTCCAATTCGAAGATGGAAGCTACAGAAAGGGGTTAGACCGATGACTCCGGACATTTAACGGAGCTTGACCTTCACCCTGTTCTTCGCCGGATTGGGTTTCACTCTCTCCGCCCGGCGCCGCAGGCTTGATATCAAAAGTCACCTTACGCTTGCCCTTTGACCCTGAAGGACTAGATAACTCTTCTAGGGGCGCCTTATTTTCGGATGTAGATGGTCCAGCCATTGGCTCCGGGTGTTCTGCCGCCCCACCTGAAACTGTAGGATTAGGATTGCCAGTAAGCTTGTTCACTCGGGGCGACTTGACATTCGAAACAGATTGGTATTGCCTTGCACGCGCGCCTCTCTCTGCCTCCATGTCCACAACATACTTGAAACTTGTGGCGATATCCTTGTTTTCATTCATATCACGTCGGACAGGATCTCGATAATTGACACTCCCTACAAGCGTTGGGCTGGTAGGAAGGGGGCTGGATTGCATTGCTGTAATGGGAGAAGCACTACGTCTTTCCTCGCCAGAAGCCTTCGGATGATGGAATGACGAGACCGCAAGGGATGTGGAGAGTGCAGACGGGTGGGGCTCGTAGGTTGGTGAAGGTGATCTAACGGTGGATACCGGAACGAAGTCGCTGACTGCCACCGGGGATAGACCTTTAGATCCCAGGCTAGTATGCGGCAGTGGTGAATCCGTGACAGCGGAGTCGGTGGTAGCAGAGACTTTGTTCGGCGATTGCAGGTTCGCTTCCTGCCCTAGAACAGACTCAGCCTCCCGAAATACCGACCACAGCAGTTGGACCTGGCGTCTCAACTCTTCTTCCTCTTTCTCGATCTCCGAAACGAAAGCCTGTGCGACCTGAGAAAGGTGCTCTTCAGCATTTTTTCGGAGTTGGTCTGATCGCTGCTGGGCGACGGCAGAAAGGTGATCAAATGTTGGATGTGATGGTATAAACGGAGGGGGTGGGAACAACGGAGATAAAGTGGGGAGTACTTTGAGCGGAGGGTCCGACTGTCGAGACTCTGGCGATGAAGGTCGCGAAGTGGAGACCGAGGGTGTGAATGGCAGGAAGGGGACGTGGGATGTGGGCAATACTACGCGAAACACGGGAGAATAGGCCTGAGAAGATTGCAGCAGAGCCGCTGATTCACCTGTCTTTGAACAAACTAATAGGTAAGCAAAAAACCGCGGATAAAAACGCCAGATACATCGTGTCTGGCAGAGGGGCTTACCAGGCACTGTTTGGTCAACTCAATCCAGCCCGATCCGCTTTGTAGGACCTGGTCCTCAGCCCGTTCTTCGGTGGGTAATATGGGGCCTTCGGTAGAGTCCATGTCGGGCGGCATCAGCTGGAGTACACGGTAGACAGAGAGACGGCAGATAAGGCATGTCAAAGATGTGTGTCTACGGAGAAAACGGTCGGAATCAGACTGGAGTTTGGAGTGTGAGCGATTCCTGAGGGTCAATTGTGGGTGAACCTGAAGGAGAAAATAAATAAAATATAGAAATAAAGGAGGGAAGTGTGTACGATGAAGATGCCATCCTGACCGACATAGAGGGGCTGATAATTTTCGTGGCTGAGCGGGGGGGACGATGAGGAGGGGGGAGGGCGAAGGGCACGGAGCTGCACATTGAGGCAGGGACAAGCATAGTTGGGAGACATGTTACACAGCACTCGTTCGCTCCTCCACTCAACGAACCCCCCACTCCGGCCCGAACACATAACCCAATCTAATCTAATCTTTCTTCCGCTCCCCTTCATCCATCACCTGCCCATACTCGTTCACCCGTTTCGGATCAATTCGGTAGATCCATCGCTGGTATTCTTCGTCATCAAATATACACATCCCATAGACGATACACTTGCCTGGTATAGGAACACCAAAAACACAACGTCGTCCCGGAAACATGCCAGTCTATGCAAAATCGGCATCTTGATGATGAACCTAGTAGTCCGCACCCCATCGTATCATGCATCGGGTCTAGGAATTCCGACAACTCACGCGAAAAAGTCATCAATTACTGTCGACAGCGTCTTGTACACCATCGCTTTCATCGGCATATGTGCCACACTCTGAAATATCCCATCAGATTTCGCAGCTGGCAAACTAGTCAATCTGACCTTGAGCTTATAATTGATGATAAGTTGCGGGATTAGCTGAGCCTGCAATCAATTGTCCTTGTGAGATCGACTGGGCCCAGCAGAGAGCACCTTTTGCACGTACAAAGCCAAACATGTACACGAAAGATGTCAATGTCGAAATAATGAAGCTGTACCACCCTCTATGGCTCTCATACACCAAGGAATAGACGGCGTAGATAGCGAGTGCGGGAAGAGCAACGTATGAAACGTAGCGGAACGCTAATTTGTCGTACCTTTTAGAAACGGGATCAGGCGCTGCGACAGATCACGAATGGCGGATGACGTACTCCTGCGTTTTCTTTTCATCTTCACTGAGTACATGCTTATCTGGGACTCTACGTCACGACTACCGACACATCATCATAGCATCGTGAACCTACCTGCGAATATGACCTTCCGAGGCAGCATCGACCCTGGTTCTGAAGCGACGATTTTAATGTCAACGGCCTTCGTAATCTTATTTGAAAATGGAATCAGCTAGTCGGGCATTTTCACAGATAGGCCAATCGCACCTTCCAAGCCTCTATGAGTACTCCCATGCCTGAGCCCATAAGGATCATCCAGCTCGTATCAGTATTGTTGTCAATGAGATATAGTAAGATGACTAGCTGCACGAAGACGTTCGTGATGATCTGCACAGTGAAGGAGCTTTGGTATGCACTGCGTGCTCCAGAGAGCACAGAAACATACCGTTCTGCCCCGGTGAGATCAACAAATGTGAAAAAAAAATCATGTCAAAAAACACATACCGGACGGACACGCCAGTGAGCTCATTTTTCTTTCTCCAATGAGAGACATCCGACTTGAATGCCAACATCTCAAACCTAAAGTTGTGTAAGATAATGGCGCACGAAGACCTGACTAGCTGACACCACGTGGAGTACGCTCACGACACCAGTTAGACCCAAGAACCAAGGATTTGTCTCCACTAGCATACGCTTAACCTCGTCAAACTCCGCAGCAGAGCCACCACCTTTCTGTTTGATAGCTTCCTGGAAACCGAATGTCATGGAGGCGAACACCTGAAACTTGAAGTATGACATCGGCTGGAATACGATCTGTAAGGGGACTGTAGGTGTAGTGGCATTGATTTCGATGTATTGAGATCTCAAGTGCCAAAATTCATTGGGAAAGATGATCGGGTTATAGTAGCCCTCTTTTCCGGTCTCGTCTCGCTTTCCAGGAATCAAAACAACATCTGTTTTTACTGTAAGTTCTGCCAGGACCAGGCTGATGTTCGTAGACGTACGCTCTGCGATAGGAGGAGGCAGTTGGGCATATTGAAGAACAGTGGCATCTGAGACAAGAGCCAAAGTGAGATTCTGTAGGCAACGTATCAATAGCTGGAGAGTCGGCCGTGGGATTAGATGAACAGACCTGATGCCAATAGGAAACAATCGTGTCTGCGACCTGTTTGTCGGGTAAGGGCGAGCCAATGATGAGTGCGCCTGACCGCACCTCGGTTTCATCTTCTCCTTCCGCCATGGCATTCTTGTCCTGTAGAAGATTCCTCTCTTTGCGAATCTTGGGCCTCGGGAGATAACGTGTCAAAACTGGACAGCTGAGAATCAGAAGGCGCACAAGCGAGTCCTCAGCACGCACGCTTTCTAACATGAAGAACGGAGTTCTCTTTGTATGCTGGGTTGAACGGGTCGGGGTCTGCATTGTCTTTTGTTAAAAATATGTGCGCCCATAAGGTGCCGTTCCGTTGAACAAGCTTGGTTATAATATGTTCAAAGCCATAGAAGCAACAACTTGTAGTCCACTTACCTCAGGTAGATGTACATTGTAGTCTACCGTTCGCAAATCGTTCCAATCCCCGAAAGTGATGTCATGCCAAACGAAGTGAGGCAGATCCACATCCTCCGGGTTGAGAGCAAAGGCTTGTCCACTTGTTGACAAGTAAAAGTGGAGAGATACTGGAATTCCCAACGGCCATGCAAGATGTGCCTGCGCAGGAGGGAGCGAGAATGGATCAACGAATTCAGGACCGGACCCTCCAGGTGTCGCATCAGGAGATATAGTGGGCGCAGTCCTTGGCGCCAATAACTTGCCTGCTAAGTCCAAGTCAGCTCCAATTGGGAAGAAGGTAATCGACGAGAGCTCACCGAACTGTGTCACTACATAGACGAGGAGGATTTGCTTTATAATTAGAGGCAGTGAGAGGGCGATTTCGGAGTATCGTGACTATAGTATATGCGCGCACCTGTGCAATGGCAATGAACTTGCGAAAAGGGGATTCATCTTGTTGGTTATTCTGCGCTCCTGCCTGACCGCGAGCCGACATGAGGAGAGTGCACCGGACCGGAGCGCTGAGGTGAGGTTCAGTCCTGTGCAACGAGACGCCGAGCTGGCCGCGGCAGGGCGGCTTGGGGTTGTGATGGAACAATCTCACGAACTTTTGTACTGCACGTGGGGCACAGTAATACAACCCGATTTCTCAGCCAAAACTGTAAGCTTCGGTCAGATACAGCTGAGAATACGGGGGAAAGTGGCCTTCCGGGCTGTCAAATGAAAAATGAGCAGAAGTGAGACGGGCTGTGGCGTGTTGGTGACTGCGCGGGAGATCAAACAAACACAGCCTCGTTACCAGGTCAAACAAAACGGGGTTTGCCAGGCAACGCTCATCCCACCTCTTCTCCTCACAATCCTCTTGACATTCATTCATTATTTTCTGTCATGGCTGGTCGTCCCCCACCTACCTCTTTGTCCTCACACGACTCGGACCACAGCCCAGATCCCTTCGCCGACCGACCCCGCGTCCTCCACTTTCAGGAACCCCAAGTCAGGCCTTTCGACTCCACCGTCTCCCTTACCCAAGAGTTCGGTGGTCAAGGTAATCCATATGAAGACGAAGAGATAGAAAAGCAACCCCTTACTGGCGGCAACGTCCCGGGGGGCTTTTACCCTCCAGGGTGAGTGTAACCTTGAGTCCATATAGTCTCCTTTTCACTCTGGTTCACAACAGGCCTTTTAATCCCAATACCTATGGCGACCCATACCCTCACTCTCGTCCTCTTTCTGTTGCCTCTTCTGCGTCTAATGGCGTCGAAACTGCATGGCGTCGCCGGCAGACCATCCGCCGTGGCGTCAAGAAGGCAGTAAAATTGACGAATGGCCACTTTATCACAGATTACCTTGTCCCCACACCAGTCTACAGCGCGGTTGAAGACAAGTGGAAGTCCGGTGTGAGAACAACAGAGTTCTCGTGAGTAGATTGCTCGGTGCCCTGACCCTAAGCTCATGCCCTCTCCAGGCACATGCGTTACACCGCAGCCACATGCGATCCTGATGAGTTTACAATCGAAAATGGATGGTCACTTCGGACACACATGTATAACCGTGAGACAGAGCTTCTTATCGCCATCACTTCATACAACGAAGACAAGACTCTGTACGCTCGCACACTTCATGGAGTAATGGTCAACATTCGCGACATTTGCAAGACTAAACAGTCAAAGTATTGGCGACGTAGTGCGGAAGAGGGTGTTCCTGGCTGGCAGAAGATCACCGTAGCTTTGGTTGTCGATGGCCTGGAGGCTATGGACAAAACGGTTTTGGATATTTTGGCTACGGTTGGCGTTTACCAGGACGGCGTGATGAAGAAACAGGTCGACGATATAGACACCGTCGCTCACATCTTTGAGGTTTGTTCCCAGTTTTTGGCCGTATCTCCTGGTCTAATACCGGCCCTGACTAGTACACGACTCAAATTTCGGTGGATGCGAGTCCAAAGCTTATTTTGCCTCACGGCGATGATCCTAATAACCTTGTGCCGGTACAAATTATCTTCGTCTTGAAAGCTAAAAACCAGAAGAAGATCAATTCTCATCGCTGGCTGTTCAACGCCATAGGTCGAATGCTGCAGGTACGTATTTTCATGGGCTTTTTCAGGTACCGCTCTCTAATGTGTTGAATCAACCGGGGTATGGGTTCCAGCCGGAAATTTGTATTCTTATTGATGCTGGTACGAAACCGGGGCACAAGTCCCTCTATTATCTTTGGGAGGCATTCTACAACGACGCGCACCTCGGTGGTTGCTGCGGTGAAATTCACGCCATGATCAATAAGGGCAGGAAGCTGCTCAACCCACTTGTCGCAGCACAAAACTTCGAATACAAGATGTCAAATATTCTGGACAAGCCGCTTGAGAGTAGCTTTGGTTATGTGTCTGTCCTCCCCGGTGCTTTCTCCGCATATCGATATCGCGCGATCCAAGGCAGACCTCTTGAGCAATATTTTCATGGCGACCACTCACTCGCGGACCGCCTTGGCCCCAAGGGTATTCACGGCATGGATATCTTCACTAAAAACATGTTCTTGGCCGAGGATCGAATTCTTTGCTTCGAATTGGTGGCGAAAGCTGGTTGTAAATGGACCCTCACTTACGTCAAGCCTTCCAAGGCTGAGACCGATGTCCCCGAGAGTGCGCCAGAGTTGATCGGTCAGCGTCGCCGATGGTTGAACGGCTCATTTGCTGCATCCATCGTAAGTGTCATGCTCAGCTTTGTCAGATGTAGTCACTTAACTGGCTTCTTAGTATGCTGTCGTGCACTTCTTCCGATTGTACAAGTCTGGCCATGGCATCATCCGCATGTTCTTCTTCCACATTCAAGCCCTTGTGCGTCATGCTCTGTTGATTTCTTATGCATTCTTTGATCTTTGTGATGTAGTATAACGTATTCTCGCTTATCTTTTCTTGGTTCGCCCTAGCGAATCTCTGGCTGACGTTTAGTATTATTATCGATCTCCTACCAAGCGAGAATGTGGTGCTCTTTGGTGGCAACAACCACACAGGACTTGATATCGTGAGTCCCTCCCTCTAATGTGACATCCCGCTAAAGGAGATCTAGACACACTGGGTCAATCTAGCTTTAAAGTGGACTTATCTTGGTTTTCTTGCCATACAGGTAGATAAAGGCCTTCACCCGACTACCGACTACTACTAACTACCTGCGAAGTTTGTTTTGGCTCTAGGCAACCGACCGAAAGGTGAACGCATGGCATATCTCATCACCCTCTGGTGCGTCATACTTCTATTCCCTCTGTGTCTCCACTGAAGATAGACATATCAGGGTATATGCTATACTTGCCATCTACCTCCTCGTGTGTTCCCTGGCGCTCACTGTCAAATCATTCACGGTGAGTTCATAGAATCAGAATATACTCAAAGTATTGTGAACGTTGATACCCTCCTCACTAGAATATTCCGACCTTGTTGAAGAACAAGACAACGGTAGAGGTCATACTTACATTCTTCAAACCTCCGGTTGGTGCGTTGATTGCGGCCATGGTGTCGACGTTTGGTATCTATCTCTTCGCGTCAATCCTCTACGTGAGCCATACCTCGTCGTACCAAACGTCAACCCCACTCACTAGTCTATGTAGCGTGATCCCTGGCACATGTTCTCCAGTTTCTTCCAGTACTTGTGTTTGGCTCCCAGCTTCACCAACGTTCTCAACGTCTACGCATTCTGCAACTTGCATGATGTTTCATGGGGTACTAAAGGCTCAGATAAAGCCGAGGCACTTCCGTCGGTTTCGTCATCCAAAGGTAAAAACGAAGAAGCCGCTGTGGTGCAAGATACAGAGCGTATGCAAGAAGACTTGGATGCTGTATTTAAGGAGACCGTAAACCGTGCCGTGACCAAGCTTGAGGTGAAGGAGGTCCCGGAGAAACCTTCTATGGATGACCAGAACAAAACGTTCCGGACACGTCTGGTGGTGTTTTGGATGCTCTCGAATGCAGGGCTTGCCGTCGCTATCGAAAATATCAATGGCCTTCCGAGTAGTAATGCAAGTGTGGACCAGCAGGACCTCCGCCTGAAGCAAAACATCTATTTCGCGTTCATCCTTTATTCGACATTTGGATTATCTCTTGTACGATTTATTGGCGTAAGTAGTTTTCGTTATTCCTCGTTCCCGAATCTGAGCTTGTTCCATTCAGTGCTTGTGGTATTTCTTTAAGCGCAATCTTTTCGCGTGCTTCAGGAAGTCGTGAGAGGTGTCGCAGTCCATTGATTTCATCGCCTTTGATTATGCATTCGTTAATTCATCACGGACCTTTTCTGATTAGCTTTGTTCCGTCACATCAATCACTACCTGTGTCAAAGGTGGTAGGGCTTAGGGGGATTTATAATAGATGTTCCTGTCCAGGATTTCTAGCTTCGATACCACCGTGGCTGCTATTTACCCTCAGTGCCCAAAGTTTGTGCACCTCAGTTTGCCCATTCTAAGGATGACTTGACCAGTCGAGTGCGACACATGGGACAGGTATTGTTCTGCATGGAAACGCAATACTCTAAATTAGGGAAATTTGATATACACAAGCGTATAAGATTGTTTGAGCGACGCGGTGATCAGCGATCGAAACGACGTGCATGGCAACAAACTACTTAACTCTTTTCGGCGGAATTTGAATACGTGTTCGCATGTGCCTACTAGACGAGTTACCCCGAGATCTTAGCTCCATCACGTAGGCCGTCTCTTCTGCGATACCATCGAGAAAGGTATTCAGGCAGATGAAACATGATGAGTCTTGCCATGTGAAGTCCGTAAGATGGGATCCTGGTTGTGTTGGCATCACGCACCACGTTGTCCAAGACGATCCAGATTGGCCTTGGTCAAGCGGGGGAGCCTCTCGATAATGGCTTCAACCTGACTAGACATCGATTAGGAAAGATCAGCAATGTAAAGTGATGATGGATGCATACCTGTCTGTCGGTCTTCCGGTGCCGTTTTCCTCCTCTCGCTCTTCTGCGTTCGCTTCCAGAGAAATCGCTAGGCCCCTCCCAGGATCGGAATTGGGGTCGATCACGCTCAGTACGTTGAGGTCAAAGGGATTCACGAAGGGGCTACACGGTTCATGACAAAGATGCGTCTCAAATTACCTGCATGTTCCTTTATATACGCAAATGGGACAAAGCGATACGCTTCAAGCACAATAAAGAAAGTGTTGGAGGTGAGGCAGCAGCCACAACGCGACGCAACGCGTTTGGCATCCCGGGCCGGCTGGACCGCCCGGATCTGCGTGCACAACGGACTTCCGGAAATTGGACTGATAATGGATTTTCTATCTCATTTGAACAC